>Ga0207416_1000023_pt1 | contig 311274 bp, 300 predicted proteins | sample PaiPotPPM11metaG_FD_184107 | JGI IMG/M metagenome (GOLD analysis project Ga0207416, IMG submission 184107) | Iron sulfur acid spring bacterial and archeal communities from Banff, Canada, to study Microbial Dark Matter (Phase II) - Paint Pots PPM... ... | reverse complement strand
TGCTGCTGCCGGTCGTCTCCGCGCGCCATGGGGAACCTCCGAAGGGGTGGTGCAACTGATGCTACGGTGCGACGGAGTATCATTCTATCTGCCCCTCACAACACCTGCTTTTTCAACATCCTGCTAGCGTCGGCCCTGCGGTTGCACTACCCGGCCTGGCGTCGTTCGGCCATCCAGCCCGCCATGCGCAAACCGCCGGGGTAACGCCATCCTGGCAGTTGGGCGCGCCTTCTTCCAATTGTCATAGTGCGGATTTTCACCCGAAAGTGAACACCCATTTCACTAAATCCCGAACAGCGGCGGGCGGCGTCCGTCGCGGCGGTGCCCAATGCCCTGAGCCAGACCAAAGGGCAAAGGGGGCGCATCGACCGTGGCGAGGCAGAGACTTTCGATGCGCCAGATTCGCGACATTCTCCGACTGCACTGGGAGCACCGGCTGACTGTGCGCCAGATCGCGCAGAGCGCTGGCGTGGGCCTGGCCACCGTCAGCGGCCTGCTGCACCGGGCGGAGGCCGCGGCGCTCGGATGGCCGTTGCCGCCAGAGCTCGATGATCCGGCGCTGGAGGGCCTCTTGTATCCCGGCGCGCAGGGCCGGCCGCACACGGGGCGGGTCGAGCCGGATTGGGCGACCGTGGACGCGGAGCTGCGCCGGAAAGGGGGTCACGCTCGAGCTGCTCTGGATCGAGTACAAGCGCGAGCATCCCGAGGGCCACCACTACACGTGGTTTTGTCAGCACTATCGGCGATGGCAGCAGCGGGTCCGACCCGTTGCTGCGCCAGACCTACCGGGCCAGAGAGAAGCTGTTTGTCGACTACGCAGGCCAGACACTGCCCATTCTGGATCTGCGGACCGGCGCGGTTCACCAACCGCCATCCTCTTCGTCGCCGTGCTCGGGGTCAGCAATTACACTTACGCAGAGCTCCAGACTTCAGTGGGTTACACTCGCCGACGGACAGCACCGGAGCACACTGCAACGGAAGGGTGACGGAACACCGTTCGAGAGAAAGGAGACGGCACATGACAACAGATACCCAGATAATAGTCGACACGACGGCCACGCGTCGCCGGCGACGGCAAAGCCGGTTGCCTACCAAGAGCCAACCACCCGTCGTATCCTGCGCAACATGCCGAGGACGTCGGTGCTGCGGCCCCGAATCCCCCTGCCCATTCACTTACGCGGGGAGGGATGGACCGTGTCTGGAATTTCCATTGTGCGCCGCCCCAACAACACCTATGGTCTGGTGGCCTACGGCGGCCTGGATCCCGTCACAAAGCGTGAGCGTCGTCGGTGGCTCGGGACCTACCGAACACGCCGGCTCGCGGAACAGGCCCGGGAAGCGATGGCCCACCATCCATTGTTTGGCAGCGGCATGGGCCCGTATGGATCGCCACGGCTCCGCATCGGCGATTATCTCATGGACTGGGTCGAGGAGCGCCGCACGCTCGGTGAACTGCGCCCTCGAACGGCCGACCGTTACGCCGAACTTATCCGTCTCCACATCACGCCTGCCATCGGGCATCTCACATTGGTACGCCTCGCTCCTCCGGCAGTGCAACATCTATACGTGTCGCTGCTGCGGGCAGGCCTTGCCCCCGCCACCGTCCGACAAGCCGGTCGGATCCTTCACGCAGCTCTATGTGACGCGATGAAGCGCGGGCTCATCACCCGGAATCCGTGTGACAGCGCAACACTCCCGAAAGTGGAGCGCTATGAGCCCACGATTTGGAATCCGGAGCAGATCGCACAGTACCTCGACGATGCCCTGGAGACCGCGACCCCGCCAGTGTACGCCGTGCATGTGCTTAGTCTCGGTTGTGGAACCCGGCTCGGGGAAACCCTCGGCATCCGCGAGGAGGATGTCGACCTGGAACGGCGCATCCTGCGCATCCGGCAGATACTGATCCGTTCGGGGTGCAAGCCTGTGTTTGGCCCGCCCAAGACGAAAAAGAGCCGCCGGGATATCCTCATGCCAGAGGAGTGTGTCATCGCCGTGAGGCGAGCGCTCCTGTGGAAGAAGGAGCAGAAGCTTAAGGCAGGCGCCAAGTTTCAGGATTTTGGGCTTGTCATTTGTTCCGAGGTCGGAACGCCGCTCAATCCATCCAACATCCGGAACCGCGATCATTTGCGGAGACTTCGGCGGCTCGGGCTCCCTCATGCGCGGCTCCACGACGACCGGCACATGCACGGGTCCTACCTGGCTGCCCGGAAGGTCGATGCGCGGACGGGCTCCGATCGGATGGGCCATAGTGACCCCGGATTTTTCATGCGGACGTACGTCCACGGGGTGGAGGAGACCCAGGCGGAAGCGGCCGCGGTTGCTAACGAAATGCTAACGAGATCTAGGCGGTCGCGGGGGTAGGCCAAAACGCGCAAACCCTAGAAAAATCTGGCGCGCCCGGAGGGATTTGAACCCCCGACCTACGGATTCGTAGTCCGACGCTCTATCCGCTGAGCTACGGGCGCGCGTTACCGGTGTTCATCGTCAATCCCGGCACCACATAGTGTACCGGACCTTGGAGACGCGTTCAAGCCGCGGTGTCGCGAAATACCGCCATCGGCAGCAGCGCGCTCACAATGAACTGCCCGGCATCGACGATCTCCGAGATCTTCAAGTCTACACAGAGGCTCGCCAGCATGTAGGCGTCTTCGGCCGAAAGACCTCGCGTCTCCGACAAATGCGCGATCATCGCCCGCACCGCGTCTTGGGCCGCCTTGTGCACATCGGGCCCCACGCCCGTCGTCCCGTACCATCCGCCCTGGTTCACGCGCGGAACAAGCGGCCCGGGGTGCGCGAACTGAGGCGCGGGAATCGTCCGGCCCTTCTGGAGTGTGAGGCGCAGCGTCGCGTACATCGGCGCCTCGATGCCCGTGACACAGACCTCGCCGTCGCCCTGCGCGGCGTGCGCGTCGCCGCAGCTGAACAGCGCGCCCTCGACCTGTACCGGCAGGTAGAGCGTGGCGCCGCCGGTGAGCTGACGCGTGTCCATGTTGCCACCGAACGTGCCCGGCGGCATCACGGCCTGCTCGCGCGCGCCGGCCGGGCACACTCCCATCGTCCCGAAGAACGGCTCGATCGGGATGGCGATATCGCGCCGGAGGTAGGCGGCGTCGCCGTCCGTGAGATCGAAGATCCGCAGCGCCGGCTCCTTGAAATCGTCGGCCAGGAGCCCAAAGCCCGGGATGATGGCGGTCCACCCCCACCCGACGGTATGCATATCCAGGATCTCGATCGCCAGGGTGTCGCCAGGGCGCGCGTCCTTCACGTGCGCCGGCCCGGCCAGCGGGTAGACGCGGTTCCAATTCAGGGACGCGAGGACGGCGGCGGTCGAGGCCGGCGTGATCTGGTTGTCGCTCACATCGCGGGAATGGACGACCAACACGTCCCCGCTGCTCGCGCTTACCACCGGTTCGTGCCGGACGTCCCAAGTGAAGTGCACCCGGTCTTGCGGAAGGTAGTGGGTCGTCACGGGGGCCTCCTTCGGCGGCACCATAGCCGAGGCCAGTGAGTTTGCCCGCGACGGCGAGTCCTCCTCCAAACGGGTGGTGGGCCGGCTGCGCCGGCCCACCACTCACCATCATCCTGCCGCGAAACTACTGAACCGGCGGAATGAACTTCGCGATAGCAAAGACCGCGCCCTGACCATCCTGAGTGACCGAGAAACGGCCGATGCCGGGGATGTCGGTTGGCGGCTGCATCACCTTCCCGCCGAGTTCCCGAACCTTCGCGGCCGATGCGTCGACGTCGTCGACGCCGAAATACGTGAGCCAGTTCGGCGGGACATTCTTGAGGCGCGCCGGCCTCGCCATCATACCGGCGATCATGGTCTGGCCGATCTTGAAGATCGTGTACGAGCTGTCCTCGCTCGTGTCGACGAGGTCGCTGCTCCAGTCGAACACGGCGCGGTAGAACCGGCCGGCGGCCTCGATATCGGGCGTCATCAATTCGTTCCAGCACATCGCGCCCGTCTCGCCCACCAGCGCCGCGCCCTTGTGCCGCTTGGGCTCCCAGAACGCCAGACGCGCGCCGGTGGGGTCGGCGAGCACGCCCATCCGGCCCACGTCCAGCACGTTCTCCGGGCCGTACAGCGTCTTTCCGCCGTTTTGCGCCACCCGCTTCGCGATCTCGTCGGCGCTTCGCACGTTGACGAAGGGCATCCAGTGCGGGGGGACGCTCCCCATCTCCGGGGTGATCGCGGAGAGGCCCCCCACGCTCTTGTGATCCAGTTCAAGGAACGTGTAGGTCTGGCCCGGGCCCGCGGGCATGTCGTTGAACTGCCATCCGAACAGGCCTCCGTAGAACCGCTTCGCGGCCGCCGTGTCACTCGTCGACACAGTCACCCACGAGAACTCGCCGTGCTGGTATTCCGTCCTGGTAGCCATCTCAAGCCTCCTGTCTAGCCTGGATTGCCTTCACACCGGATAGTCGTTTGGCGAACCCGGAAATCGACAGTTCTCACCCTCCTCCGAACAAGCCCGGCACCGACAGCGGGTTATCGGGACCGGACATCGAGCGCGTCGCGAAGGGCGTCCCCGATAAAGAACACCGCCACAACGGTCAACGTCACCACGAGCCCCGGGGCGATGACGAGCACCGGGTTGCTCGTCATGTAGTTTTGGGCCTGTGTCATAAGATTTCCCCAAGTTGGGATGCCGGGCGGCAGGCCGAAGCCCAGAAAATCGAGCGCCGCTTCGGCGAGCATCGCGCCCGCCACGGCAAAGGCCGCCTGCACGAGGATCGGGCCCATCGCGTTCGGCAGGATATGCCGGAAGATGATCCGGGGGGTCCCGGCGCCGGCGGCACGGGCGTCCTCAACGAACTCGCGCGAGCGCAGCGACAGGTACTCGGCCCGCACGATTCTCGCGAGGCCCGTCCAGCCGAAGAGCCCCAGATACGCGACCATCATGATCACCGGCGCGCGCCCGGCCGTCCAGTTCAGCAATATTAGTAGAAGGAAGATTGCCGGAAAGCTCAGGACGAGGTCGACGAGCCGCATGATGGCGGTGTCGATCCACCCGCCCACGTACCCCGCGATCGACCCCAGGGGGACGCCGATCGCGGTCCCCAACAGCATGGCGGTGACGCCGACCAAGAGGCTGATCCGGCCGCCGTACAGGAGGCGCGCGAACTCGTCCCGGCCGAGATCGTCGGTACCGAGCAGGTGCGCGGGCGTCGGGCCGGCGAGGCTGTGATCAGGATCGAGCGCCGTCGGGTCGTATCGCGTCAGCAGCGGCGCGAACACAACGGCTGCCACGACCACGACGAGCGCCGCGACACCGGCAAGCGCCATGCGGTGCCGCCGGAACCGGACCCACGCGAGTGCCCAGAGCCCGCGGGGGCGCGAACGAACCCCACCCCAAGGGACGCCGGTGCCCGCCGCGGGCACCCCGCGCAGTCCGCTCTCGCGCGGCTCACTCATATTTGATCCTCGGATCCAACGCCGCGTACGTGAGATCGGCCAGCAGGTTGCCGGCGATAAGCAGCGCCGCGCTGATCATCAGGCCCGCCATCTGCAGCGGATAGTCGCGGTTATTGAGCGCGGAGAGGAAGAGCCGGCCCATCCCGGGCCATCCGAAGATCGATTCCGTCACGACGGCCCCGCTGAAGAGCGCCGGGAGGTCGAGCCCCATCAGCGTGACAATCGGAATGAGCGAGTTGCGCAGGACGTGCCGGCGCAGCACGCGCCGCTCGGACAGCCCCTTCGCGTGCGCCGTTCGGACGTAGTCCTGGTTCAGCGTGTCGAGCAGGCTGCTGCGCAGGTACCGGCTCCAACTCGCGATCGACCCGATCCCAAGCACCATCGCCGGCATCACCAGGTGCCGGGCCAGGTCGCCGGCGGAGGTCAGGCCGATCTCGTGCATGCCCGCGATCGGCAAGAGGCGCAGCTGCACCCCGAGCAGCAGTTGCAGCATCAGCCCGAACCAGAACGTCGGCATCGCCCACGCGAAGAACGAGCAGAACGAGAGCAGGTTGTCGCCCCACCGGTACTTGTGCGTGGCGGCGTAGAGCCCGATCGGGAACGACAGGCCGATCGCGAGGGTGAACGCGCCGAGCATGAGCGTGAACGTCGCGGGGAGGCGCTCGCCGATCATCGCCAGCACCGGGCGGCCCGTGTAGTAGGAGTAACCCCAGTGTCCCTGCACCAGGCCGCCGAGCCAGGCCAGGTACCGCGCGTACCACGGGCGGTCGAGCCCCAGCTGATGCCGCAGCACATCGATCTTGTCCGGCGTCACCTGGGGGTTATGCAGATAGACCGCGAGCGGCCCGCCGGGCGCCACGTTCATAATGCCGTAGCTGACGAACGTCACGGCGATCAGCAGCAGGACCGCCTGGACGATCCGGCGGGCGACGAAGGACGACATCAGGCCGTCACCGAGGGATTCCCGCGGGAGGTCTTGCGCGCGGGGCGGCGGCTAACGCGTGCTCCACCCTTCCGGCGGCGTCTCGCCGAACGTGGAGACATCGTACCCCTGAACGTTGGCGGCCACCGCATTGTTGTTGACAAACCAGAAGACGAAAATGACCGGCACGTCCCGGTGCTCTAGTTCCTGGATCCGGTTGTAGATCGCGCGGCGCTTCGCGTCGTCAACCGCCCGGTCCGCCTGGTCGAGCAACCGGTCCATCTCCGGGTTGCTGTACCGTTCCGCGTTCTCGCCCGGCGCGTTGGCGTCCTTGGGGATATAGAAAGAGTGCCAGTTGATCTTGTTCTCCGGGAACGTGCCCTGCCCCCAACTGTAGAGCAGCGCGGCGTCCTTGCCGTTCCACTGCGGCCCGTTTTGCCCGAACAGCGCCGCGGCGCTCGCGACGTGGGTATCGGTCGCCACCCCGAGCGCGCGCCAGGCCTGCGCGATCACTTCCAGCATCTGCGCGTCGGTTTGCCGCCCGGAGAGCGTCCACAGCGGAATCTCGAAGCGCCGGCCATTCTTCGCCAGCACGCCGCCGGGACCGGGAGCGAAGCCGTCCCTCAATAGCATTGCCCGCGCGCGGTCCAGGTCGTACGGGCGCGGCGCGAGCTGTTTCGCGGCCCACGACCCATTTGGCACCATGTCGCTCACGGCCGGCTCGGCCTGTCCCTTCATCACGTTCTTGATGATGGACGCCTTGGGGGTCGCGAAGTCGAGCGCCTGACGGACGGTCACGTCCTTCAAAAAATCGTACTCGTCCAGCTGGATGAGCTGATAGACCGGCGCAAGGTACCGTTTGATCACGACGCCGGGACTGCGGCGCATCTCCTCGAGGCGCGCGGGCGGCACGCCGACCAGCACGCTGAGATCGCCGGCCTTCATTAAGTTCACTTGTGTGTTTTGATCGGGCACGATCCGAACGACGATCCGCTGGAGATTGGGCTTCGGGCCCCAGTACGACGGGTTCGCGGTCAGCGTCACGTGATCGTCGGTCACGAACTCCGTGACCACAAACGGCCCCGTGCCGACCGGCTTCTGATTGAACGGCGCCCGGTTGATCTGGTCGGCGGACAGCGAACCGAGCAGGTGCTGCGGGACGATCGGCGCACCCATGACCTGCTCTTTGAAGGGCGCGTAGGCTTCTTTCAAATGGTAAACGACCTTCGTCGCGCTCGGGGTGTCGACCGACGCGATCTTATCGAAGCCGGTTGCATACGTGATGTGGACGTCCTTGTTGGTGGCGAGCTGCCAAGTGTACTTCACATCGGCGGACGTGAACGGCTGGCCGTCGGACCAGCGCACGCCCGGCCGCAACGTGAGCGTCCATGTCTTCCCGTCGGGACTGACCGTGTACGCGGTCGCAAGCGCGGGTTTCCACTTGCCGGTCCAATCGACCGTGAACGAGCTGTCGAAGACGTAGCGGTAGACGCTGCCGGAAGCGAGCAGCCCGTGGAGGTACGGGTTGAGGTTGTCCGGATTTTCGGTGATGACGGTGACGAACGTGCCACCCGGCACGGCGCCCCGGGCCGCGTTCGACGCCGCGATCGCGAGCAGAACACCGAGAACCGCGAACCCCCAGGACCTGCGCATTAATCTCCTCCGGCGCTCCGGCATTCACGGCCTGCCGCCGAGACCCGTTCTGCTTCCGTCATTCCCAAGTCGCTTGCGGACAGAAACGGCGAGGGCGGGCCGGAATGCCTCGACCCGCCCTCGCCATAATCTAGAAATTCTTCTAAGCGTCTTTCGCCATCTTCATGACCTCTTCTCGCGGGAGTCCTTGCGGAAAGTCCTTGCTGTGCGCGCGCTTGACATGGACATTCACAACCTCGACCAACTCATCGATCGTATGAACTTTGAATTCGGCTCCACACGGGCTGGGGCACGTGATCTGTTTCATGGATCACCTCCCGGGTTGACCATCAACGCAACTGATTAGGAAGCTCGCTCGGGATTCCCTTTCACATGCTTGCGGGCCGGACCTCAGGACGCTAAGATTAGAGGCACCCGGAGGGGTGGCCGAGCGGTCCAAGGCAACGGTTTGCTAAACCGTGACCTCTTAACCGGGGTCCGTGGGTTCGAATCCCACCCCCTCCGCCAACACCGAGCGCACGTCAGTAGATGTTCACACGGGCGCCTTCGACGGGCCCGCGGCGAACGTCGGCGCGACCTCGCCGAGGAACAGGTCGAGCTGGCGACGCTGCTGCCAGGACGTCAGCCGGACCGCGATCTCCTGCACGCCCGCCTCGAAGTATGCGTGGAACTGCTCGATGCACTGCGCGGGGGTCCCCATCGCCGTCCAGGCTTCCACGAACGCCGGCGTGAAATTGGCCGTGTAGTACGCGTTGAGGAATCGCGTGCTCTCCTCGAGCGCCTGCTTCCGGTCGGGGTTGATGTTGATGTTGTGGTAGAGGACGTTGCCGAGCGTCCGCGGGTCGCGCCCTTCCTCCGCGGCCATGCCGCGAATGGTGTTCCACTGTTCGGCAAAGACCGGGGGAGCGATCTTGTTGGTCATCCATCCGTCCGCGAGGCGCGCCACGCGCCGGAACGCGCGCTCGACGTTGCGGGCATCGACCGCCTGCCCGACTTTGTACGTCACGGTCGTGGGGTTGCTCGCGATCCAGATCGGCAGAGGCTTCTGAACCGGCTTCGGCTCGACCGTCACGCCGTCGGTGTGATAGAAGCGGCCGTGGTGGATCACGGCCTCCTCGGTAAACAGCCGGCGCAGCAGCACGATGCCTTCTTCCAGGCGGCCGATCCGCTCCTTGGAAAGGATGCCCATTGTGCGATGCTCGAGCGCCTGCGCCGCGCTCATCTCGTCGCCCCCGCCGAGACAGGCGATCAGGAGGGCCCGCCCGTTCGAGAGGACGTCGAGACTCGCCCACTGCACCGCGAGCAGCACGGGGTGCCGCTGGGGGAAGGACGCCATGCACGCGACGCCGAGCCGGGTGCGCCGGGTCCGGCCCGCGAGCGCCCCCAGCAGCACCACCGACTCGACGCGCGGCTTCGCGAGGATGCTGTCGCCGACCCAGATCGATTGGAACGCACCGGACCGGTCGGCCGCTTCCCCGAGGTCCAGTAGCTCGTCCGGCGTGACGGCGCCGAGCAGGACGCTGCGATTGGGTAGCGTCAGGCCAAAAGATCCCGTCATCGATCCCTTTCCTTAACCACCCCGGGAGTCACGCCGGTGGCGCTAGATTCAACGCACGTTCGGCGATACCCGCCCGGGGCCACGGTACGCCAGCGTCCATGCTCGGCGCGCAAACGGGCCGGGGGCAGGCGGCCGCTGGCCGGCCGCCTGCCCCCGGAGGAATGAGATCCCGGCTAGTTGAGCTTCGTGTTCACGGTCGAGGACGGGGACCGCGCCTGACCGCTGCCGTCGACGACCCCCGCGGAGATCGTCACGTTCACTCCCCGCATCGGCGCCGACTGGCTGAACGTGGCCGACCACTTGCCGTTCGCGTCCGCGCTGACGGTCTGCGAACCCAGCGTGCCGTGCACGTTGAACAGCAGCACGGTGCCGCTGTAGTCCGCCGTGACCTTGACCAGCGACCCCGGCGTCGCGGTGCCGGTCACCGTAAAGGGCGACGCGATGCCGCTGCCGGCCGTCGGGCTTGTAATGATCGGTGCGCCGCCCACGACGGGCGGCATGACCGCCGTTGCGTTGATCGACACCGCCACCGGCGCCGTCGCGGTCAACACCTGCCCGGTCGGGGCTGTGAGAGACACCGCCACGCTCCCGTTCGCGAGGTAGTCGCCGGGCTGGATCGCATAGCGGCCGATGTACGTGCCGGGCTGTCCCGCCTGCTCCGTCATGGGAAGGCCGGTCCGGAACCCGGAGATCGAGAACGTCGCGCTGCCGCGGGCCGGGCCCACGGCCGTGATGGTCATCACGTCACCCGCGCCGAACTGCCGGCCGGTCGGCGTCACGGTCACGGACGTAATGGCGCCCGGGGCGGCCACCGCCGCGGCTTGCTGGACGGTAATGGATGTGACCTGGTTCGTTTGCGGGTCCACACGCAGGCTCACGACGTCACCCGGTTGGAGTGCCGCGGCGCTCACGGCCATGCCCTGGCGCGTGACCTGCACCGAGGGGCTCAGCGGGTAGCCCTGGCCGTTCTGCAGGACGATCTGGTTATATCCGGTCGAGGCGATGGTGCCCGTGATCTCGCTGAACGACGCCTGGATACGCTGCGCGGTGCCCGCCTGGTCGGCGGTGACCTGCACCGCGTCACCCGGACGGATCGCGCTGAGTGAGACGGGGCCGCTCACACCCGTGACCGCGTTCATCCGCGTAATCGAGGTACCCGACACGACCTGGTACGTGTACACGCCGCCCGGCGCCTGCACGACGAGTTGTCCCGGATAGGCCCCCGCGTTCACGCGGACGACCGTGCCGGCGACTGTCTGCACCGTGGGCTGCGGAGCCTGGGCGGGCGGTTGCGCCTGGACCGGCGGAGCCGGCGGGAAGTTCTGCGACGGCGGGATACTGAACGCGCTCTGGCTGACGATCTGCACCGTGGATGTCGCCGCGTCCCAGTTGACGTCGGCGCCAAGCGTCTGGCTGACGAACCGCAGCGGGACCATGGTCCGGCCGCCCACGAGCAGCGCGGGCACGTCCATCACCTGCGGCTGGCCGTTGACGAACGCCTGCGGCGAACCGATGCGAAGCGAGACGCTGGTCGCGGCGCGCTGCGCGAGCACGGTCTGCAAGGCTGGGTCCCACGCCACGGTCGCGCCGAGCCGCTCGAAGACGCCCCGGAGCGGGACGAGCACCCGTCCGTTTGCAATCACCGGTGCCTGATCGAAGGCCACCGGACTGCCGTCGACAAACACCCGGACATACGGCGCTGAGGTTTGCGCAGCGGCCACGGATATGAGGCCGGCGATCAACGCCATCACGACGGCGGCGCCGACATAGATTCTGTTAACTCGGTGAATTCGCACTTCGGACACTTCCCTTCCGCTCTGTTTATGACACTCGAAGTTCTATCTGCGCGGGCTGGTCGACGGCTTGAGCCTGTGAGGCGTCAACTTCTACCGGATCCTTCTTCGGCGCAGCGGCCGTCTTCTGCGGTCCCACGTGAAGCTTTCCTAACGCGAGCTCTTCCATCGCGATGAGCACAGGGTTGCGCATGGTTGTCTCGATGGCCGGGAGATCTCCCGCAATCAACTGCCGGCCTCGAGCGGCCACGACATTCACGAGGGCATAGGGCGATGAGACCTTGGCAAGCAGTTCCTCGAGCGGGCGTGTGCGCATTTAGCCTACCGACCCCTCCATTTCCATTTGGATCAGCCGGTTCAACTCTACGCTGTACTCCATCGGCAGCTCGCGCGAGATCGGCTCGATGAAGCCTCGGACGATCAAGCTCATCGCCTCGTCCTGGTTGATCCCGCGGCTCATCAGGTAGAAGAGCTGCTCACTGGACACCTTCGAAACGGTCGCCTCGTGGGTCACTTCCACGTCGTCCTCATCGATCTCCATCGTCGGATACGTGTCCGACCGGGACTGGTCATCCAGGATCAGCGCGTCGCACCGCACCGCGCACTTGCTGCCCTTGGCCCCCGGGTAGATCTTCACGAGCCCGCGGTAGCCGGCGCGGCCGCCGGACTTGCTGATCGACTTGCTGACAATGGACGACTGCGTGTGCGGCGCGGCGTGGATCACCTTCGCGCCGGGATCCTGATGTTGTCCGGCGCCCGCGAAGGCAATCGAGAGGATCTCGGCCTTGGCGCCGGGCTCCATCATGTATACGCTGGGGTACTTCATCGTGAGCTTGCTGCCGAGGTTGCCGTCCACCCACTCCATCGTCGCGTCCCGGTAGGCGACCGCGCGCTTCGTCACGAGGTTGTAGACGTTCTTGGACCAGTTCTGGATCGTCGTGTAGCGGACGCGCGCGCCTTCCTTCACGATGATCTCCACGACCGCGCTGTGCAGCGAGTCGCTCGTGTACGTCGGCGCCGTGCACCCCTCGACGTAGTGGACCTCGGACCCGCGCTCCGCGATGATGAGCGTCCGCTCGAACTGGCCCATGTTCTGGGTGTTGATCCGGAAGTACGCCTGCAGCGGGACCGTCACGTGCACGCCCTCGGGCACGTAGACGAACGACCCGCCGCTCCACACCGCGCTGTTGAGCGCCGAGAACTTGTTGTCCTCGGGCGGGATGACCGTCCCGAAGTACTCCTTGACGATGTCCGGATGCTCCCGCAGGCCGGAGTCCATGTCCAGGAAGATCACGCCCTGCTTCGTCCACTCCTCGCGCAGGCTGTGGTAGACGACCTCGCTCTCGTACTGCGCCCCGACGCCGGCCAGATACTTCTTCTCGGCCTCCGGGATGCCAAGACGGTCGAACGTCTTCTTGATGTCCGCGGGGACCTCGTCCCACGTCTTGCCCTGGTTTTCCGCGGGCTTCACGTAGTAGTAGATGTCGTCGAAATCGATCTCGCCGACGTTGCCGCCCCAGGTCGGAAGCGGCTTCTTCTCCCACACCCCGAGCGAGTGGAGCCGGAGCGTCCGCATCCAGTCGGGCTCGCTCTTCATGTGGGAGATCATCTCCACTATCTCGCGGTCGAGGCCCTTGCGGGACTTAAACGCGTACTTGTCCTCGGGATCGTGGAAGCCGTATTTGTACTGGTCGAGATCGAGTCCGATCGCCTGCGTCACCGCCATGATGCGTACTCCTCCTGGTTCGGCCTAGCAATTCTGGCGCAACAAGTAGTCGCGGCCGCGCTCCGTGATCACCGCATCCCCCAATCCGTTCCGAACCCGCCTCCACGTCGCCAACCCGTAATCGGCGCAGTAGAGGAGATGGCGTTCCACGGTCCCCCGCGCAAGGCCGAGCCGCTCACCGAGCACGACGCTGTTCGCGCCGGCCGACTGATCCCGTAACGACGCCAATACCAGGTTCCGTTCGTTGTCGAGTGCCATGGCCGTCCTCCTCACGCTCCGGATTTATGGTTGAATATCGGCTCCAACAGCCGGGTGAACTCCATCGGGAAGATGAACTTGGACGCCGGACTGGCTCCGAGCGACCGGAGGGTCTCCAGGTATTGCAGGCTCATCGTGTTGGCATCCACCGTGTGCGCTACAGTGAAGATCTTGTCAAGGGCCAGCGAAAAGCCCTCAGCGCGGAGGATCGCCGACTGCCGTTCGCCCTCCGCCCGCAAGATCGCCGCCTGCTTCTCACCCTCGGCAATCGTGATCGCCGCCTGCTTGGTCCCATCGGCTTCGGTCACGAGCGCCCGGCGAGTCCGCTCCGCGGACATCTGACGGGTCATGGCATCCTGAACGTCCTTGGGCGGGGTGACCTCGCGGATCTCCACGGTCGTGACCTTGACGCCCCACCGCTCGGTCACCTCGTCCAGTTTCGCCCGCATCTCCTGGTTGATCTGGTCCCGCTTGGCGAGCACGTCGTCGAGGCTGAGGTTGCCGATGACGGCCCGGAGGCCCGTCGTGGCGATCCCCTGGGCCGCCCCCGCAAAGTTGCCGACCTGGATGACCGTCAGCGCCGCGTCGAAGACCTTCCAGTAGATCAGAAAGTCGATGGAGATCGGGGCGTTATCGCGCGTGATGCACGTTTGTGCGGGGATCTCGAGAAAGGCCTCCCGCAAATCGACGAGGACCGCCCGGTCCGTAATGGGCACCAGAAACACCACCCCGGGTCCCTTTTGACCGAGGCTGCGTCCCAGACGGAACACGACGTAGCGCTGGTACTCTCGCGCGATTTTAATCGAGGCGCGCAGCATGAGGAGGACGATCACGGCGATCGCCACGACAACAGCGAGTCCGGTGGACAGCATTCTGAGACCCCGCGATGGCCGGCCTAGTTTCAGCTCCGCGAACTGCGCGCCATCACAGTGTCAAACGTAACATCACGATGCGTGGGGGGCTGAGCAAAACTGCTCACGTTGCCGGCGTGCGGAACGGCGGCCGATGTGGGGCGCCGCTATGCGGCGGGTCGGGACTCCGGGGTCTTGTCGTAGAGGATGACGTTCAGGAGGGTACTGTGAATATTCAATCCACCGTTGTAATGGATGAAGCCCAACCGCCTGAACTTGTTCATGAAGTAGCTCACTCTCGACCGTGTCGTCCCCACGATCTCCGCGAGCGTCTCCTGGCTGATCTTCGGCACGATGCTTTCAGGTTTGCCGTCTTTGCCAAACTGCGCCAGCAGCAAGAGCGTCCGGGCCAGCCGCTTCTCGCTGGAATTGAACAGTTGGTCGACAAGGTCCTCTTCAACCCGAATGTTGCGGCTGAGCAGGTACGCCATGAACTCCTCGGAGAACGTGCCGCGTTCGTGCAGCAGCTGGTTCATGGTCTTCTTTTCGATGCGAAGACTCGAGCCGTCGCTCATGGCGGTGGCCGTCGCCATCCGCAGCGGCTGCCCGGCGAGGGCACCTTCCCCGATAAAATCGCCGGCGCCGATGATGGCCACGACCGCTTCCTTGCCCTGTTGGGATGTCACCGTCAGCTTGATCTTGCCTTCCCGAATGTAAAAGACGGCGTCCGCGGGATCACCCTGCGCGAACATGACGCGGTTCTTCTTGTACTCGAGGACGCGCTTGCCCTCGCTGAGCTGCTCGAGTACGCGTTGATGCGGGAAACGCGCCAACTTTGTCTTTGCCATCGGTGCCCTCCGCCTCACCGATCGACGAGGTACATCCCGTAACTTGGGATTCCCATTGGCAACCACTATATCAGTATTATAGCGTGACGCGGACACCGAATCAACCTCCACGCAGGCGAATCGCCATGTGAACCGTCGTGCCCCGTCCCGTAGGTCCCGAGCGCTGAAAGTCCGTCTCGTCCATCAGCTCTTTGATCACCTGCAGCCCATACCCGCCCCCGGTGCGTCGATCGGGGGGATCGGGAAATTGCGTCCCGGGCCCCTCATCATGGACCGTCACGGCGAATCGGTGCGGCTCATACGCGATCTCCAGTTCGATCGCGCCGGGAGCGCCGCCATAGCCATGATCGTGGGCATTCGTAAGCGCCTCACCCACGGCCAACTCGACCCGTCCCGCATCCAGCTCCACCGCACCCGCCGCTCGCGCCGCTGCCGCCACCTGCTTCCGTACCATTCGCAGCAAGACGGGGGCCGCCTCGAAGTGGAGGCTCACGACGTGTGCCATCCTGAGGCCGTTCCCTCCTGCCCCAGGATCGCAAGGGCTCCTTCGATGGTATCCACGACAGGCATGCGCTCGTGCAGTTTGATGATCATGAGAATCCTGTGGACGGACGGGACCGACCCCACCAGCACGAAACGCTGGCCCAGGTGTTCCGCCCTCTCATGGCAGTTTTCCAACGCGTGAACGCCCGTCATGTCCAGGTACCGGAGTTCGCTGCAATCGACGATGACGGAGCGTCCTCGATCGATGACGCGCATGAGCGCCGTTTGCAAGGACGGGGCGGATGAAAGATCCGCCTCGCCCAGCACGTGCAGGATGGAGCCGGACGGTATGTCCTCGGACCATGTATGAAGAATTTCGGGGAACGATGGCGTCATAGCACTACCCCCCTTCGCCTTGACGCACAACCATGCCCAATACTCCTGGAACTCAAGGTCAGTCTGGCAGGGTCAAGGGGGACTGTCTGTACTAAATTGCACACACGGGCCGGCGAAGCGGAAGGATGCGGACGGAGAATAGATCCCTTGGATCGTCCTAAATCATGCGCCGAGCAAGGCGGACATCAACGAGGGGCCACGCCGCGCTCGGCGCATGACCCCCAATCGGCTTGCGTTTCTGGTGCTGGGCTGCCGGACCACGTCGGCCGCTGCCGCCGCGCGCACTCGCGGAGCACCCGTGGGAACTCCGTGACTGCCTGGAGGCGCGGCGCATAGCCGAGGGCGGTGATCTTGGCGATGTCAAAGTGGTAGTCGCTCAAGAACACGTCGACGTCCTGTGGCTGAAGGGAAGCCATCTCGGGAATCCGCGCCAGGCGGCCGGCCATGCGGACCCACGGAACGGCACGGCGGGCGACCCACGGAGAAATGGATGGACACCAGGGGGATCGGTCCAGCGCGCCGGACATCCAGCCGATCAACTCCCGCAGCCGATAACAGCCCCCATCCGTCACGTTGTACGCGCCGCCGGCCTGCCCGCCCTCCATGACCAGCAAATGCGCCGCCGCAACGTCATCCGCGTGTACCAGATCCACCACGTGGCGCCCGCCGTCCGGGAGAGGAATCACAGGAAGCCGCATTGTCGACACCGTTTGGGGGACGAAATATCGGTCGTCCGCACCGTAGACGATGCAGGGACGCACGATCACGCAGCGGAGTCCGCTCCCGCGCGCCTCGTGCACCAGACGCTCCGCCTCGGCTTTCGAGCGTCCATAGGCGCTCGACGGATTCGCCGGCGCCGTCTCGGTGATCCCCCGTGCAAGATGGTCCCCGTATACCGCGACGGAGCTGGTGTACACGAGCCGGGATACCCCGCTCGCCTGCGCCGCTCCCAGCAGCCGCCGCGTGCCTTCCACATTAGTGTCGTGCATCTCCGCGCCGCTGCCCCCGCGGAACCCCAGCTCGGCGGCGGCGTGGTAGATGTCCTGGATGCCGTCACACGCCTGCCGCAGGCTCGCCGGCGCGCCAAGATCGCCAGCCGCGATGGACACCGACGCGCCGAAGAGGGCGCGGGCCCGCTCCGGATTACGCGCCAGCACACGAACTGAGCGTTTGCGCTTGAGCAGCGCACGGACGATCGCGCTCCCTACCATGCCGGTCGCGCCGGTCACCAACACGCGCGGCTCAATCATACGCTGCTAAGAGTAGCACAGCCGCTTAATGCCCTCAAACAGCAGGAGACCTTCAGGCTGCCCAAACAACCGTGTCTTCGTCGAGGATGACCGGTACCCCGTACCCGCCATCGCGGTGCAGCCCGGGTCGACCGGCCTGGGCAAAACCCGGCGTGTTCGAAAGGCGAAGCTCCGTGGTGGCGCTCGCGACCGGGGGAATGGATGAATCCGGGTTCGTCTCCCGTACGACTTCTCGAACAATCACCTGCAGAGCCGCGGCAACGGGGAGCGCCACCAGCCCTCCGAGGATGCCCATCAGTCTCACTCCGACGAATAAGGCGATGATGGTCAGGAGTGGAGACAAGCCGAGCGCGCGCGACATGAGCCGCGGGATGAGGATGTGCGATTCCAGATTCATGAAGACGACGAAGAAGATCACGACGGCGGCCAGCTGCCACGCGGGCTGTCCGAGGGCGACCAGAATCGACACGACGGCTGCCAAGATCAACCCCACCATGGGGATGAACTCCCCGAGTCCGGCGACAACCCCGATGAGAAACGGGTAGGGTATGCCAATCAGGAGCAGCGCTAGCGAGACCGGCACGGCCACGGCCAGCGCAATCAGGAGCTGCCCGCGGAGCCACCCCCCGAAGCGCAGCCCGATCCGATGGAGCATCAGGTCCACACGTGGACGCTCTTCTCGCGGGACGAGCGCGAGAAAGGCGCGTTTGATCGCCGCTCCTTCAAGCAGCATGTAGAAGGTGACCACGAGGACCATGATTGCCGCCGTGGCTCCGCCCGCCACCCGCAGCGCTACAAGCGCCGCCCCGGGCCCCATCCCGGTGAGGTTGGAGGCCTGTGTGACGAGATGAGCAAGGCTGGTTGACAGATCCGGCAGCCATGGCCGCTGCAGTCTCACGGCCACGAGCCAGTGGCGGAGCCCGGCGAGCAGCTGCGGACTCTGCTCGGCGAACTTTTTCGCTTCCCCAACGGCCGGGATTATGATCGACGTCAGGGCGATGGCAACCGTGACGAAGCCTGTGAGGTACACGACGGAGATCGCCGCCCCCCGAGAAGGCCGGAGCCTTCCCAGGATCCGCCGGCGTTGCACCCATCCCACGATCGGCGCGAGCCCTGCGCTGAGAATTGCCGAAACGAGCAGGAGCACAAGAACATCGGTGACCGCGCGGACAAACCACACCAGGATCCCGGAGAGGACAATCACCCCCAAGATCGTCACCGTTCGACCGATCAATTGCCGTTGCGTCACCACGGCAACCTCACCTCTGCCACTTCATGCGCCCGGGTATGCGCTTCGACACCGGGAGCCGGCCGCATCAAGGCAACCGGCTCCACGGCCGCGCACCGGCGGCGGTGTGCCTGATGACGACGGCCGCCCCATCACGGCCTATTTCGCCATCTTGGAAATCTTCGACCCCTCCAGGGTCAGGTTGTACATCAGGCCCTTCTGGCCCACCACAAATCCCACGATCGGCTGGTTGAACTTCGTGGAGTCGATGGACGCTTGGGTCCCCAGGTTCACGAGCACCACCGATCCATCGACGCCCGCCTGCCAGCCGTTCTTGGCCCGGAAGTCCGTGAGCGCCTTCTGCTGCAGGAACACCAGGATGATGTCCTTCTTCTGGGCGCCGAGCTGAAACCCGATCGACGCGGCCTTGATGTTGTAGTACGACGCGGTCTTGCTGTTGATGCGCAGCGCGCCCTCGCCGTATTCCGCCCCGACCCCGAACCCGGCCTGATAGACATCCGCCAACACGAGGACACCCTTGGCGTCCTGGAGGAACTCCTTGGATCCTCGCACCTGGTGCGTGAACCGGGCCAGCGCCGAGTTCACGCTCGCGTCAATCTCCTGTGCCGTCCTGGCCTGGGACACGCCCGGCAGCAGCAAGCTGCCCAAAAGAGAAAGACAAATGGCCCCAACAATTGCCCTGCTGAATCTGCGCGTTCTCATCGCTGTTGCCCCCTTCGAAATCGTGCTCCGCTCCTGTCGCGCCCCTTTGGGCGGTAACGCCGTGTCTCTCCTTACGCCCAGCGGGTCCCCCGTGTACCGAGGACCTGCCGCACCAGCCAGAGCACCACCACGGCCCCCACAAAGGCGACCACGAGGGACCCGATGTTCACTCCGGTGGCACCCGGGTGCCCAAAGTAGCCGAAGATCCATCCGCCCACGACGGCGCCGATGACGCCGATCACGAGATCTCCGAGGAGACCCGCGGGACCCGCACCCGGAATCACCTTCCTCGCCAGCCAACCTGCGATGATCCCAACGATGATCCATGCCAGAATGCTCATCTTCCGATCTCCCTTCCTCTGGAAACACCGATGTGAAACGAGCGTCTTCCTGATCTCCGCGCGGCCAACCGCATCGTGTCCTCCGGGCCGTGGCCCGCGTGTATGCGCCATCGCCAGGTGTTCAGCGCACGGAGATCGTGGTCGGTGAGGCTGGGCCACCACGCGCGGATAGTGCGGGCGACTCGCGTCCCCTGCTCCACGCTTGCGTCCGGTGCCTCCATGGCGGTACCTCCTCATCAGCGGCTGCCATGTGCTACCGGCCTTGAGACCGCTGACACCGGCAAAGCGTAGCACCGTCCGGAGAGGCCCGCTGTGCAAAAACGCTCACACCCCAGGCTTTGGTGGAAGACGCAGTCAACGCCGCCGGGATGCTAGATAAGTCCTGCGCGGGATCGGCGATCCATTAAAAAAGGGGCCGGGCGATGTCGCCCGGCCCCGTGCCGTGAATCGGATCGAACCTAATGCCCTTCGCGGTTGCCGGCCTGGTTGCCTACTGCCTTCTCAGCGGCCGCGTCGCGGGCCGCTCCGGCTGAGCTCCCGCCACCGCTAGTACCACCCCTCGTGATCGACGTCACACCGGGGGTAACCGTCGTCACACCGGGCGTGATCGTCGTCACACCGGGGGTAATCGTCGTCACCCCGGGTGTCGTGACGCTCGTCGTCACCCCGGGGGTAACCGTCGTAACGCTAGAGGAGGTCGTCGCGACAGCGACGCCGCCCGTGGCCGTGGCGGTCGCATTGCCGGGACCTGGGGCGACTAGGCTCCCACTGGTGCCGTTCGTCCCAGTTGCTGTTCCAGCACCCGTAGTCGCGGTCGCCGAAGAAACGGCTCCGGTGCTGGTTGCGGTCGACGTGGCGATTCCGTTGTTGGGCGCCGGAGTACTGGTCGTGGACGTGGTGATCGCGCCGTTCGTGTTCGTGACCGTTCCAGAACCATTGTTAGTCGCCGTGACGTTGCCAACACCTGCTGAGTTCGTCGCGGTCGCCGTGCCAGCTCCTGTGCTGGAAGCCGTTGCGGAGGTGCCCAGAGGGCCCGTGTTCGTTGCGGTGGCCGTCCCGGTCCCCGTGCTGGTGGCCGTCGCGGTGCCCCCGCCCGTGTTCGTCGCGGTGGCGGTCCCTGGGCCGTTGATCGTGACAGTTGAGCTGGTCGGAGCTGACGTAGTCGAAGTCGTCGTGGACGGACCCGTGGTCGAGGTAGGTGCGCTCGTGCTCGAGGTAGCCGGGCTCGTGGTCGAGGTAGCCGGGCTCGTGGTCGTGGTAGGTGCGTCGACCGCCTGATCAGCACTGGGCACGGTCGTCCCGAAGAAACGGAACCCCTGTGTGGGGCAGGAGAGATAGGCTTGTATTGCACCGAACCAGCAGCGCTCCGTGCCAAGCGATGCGTAGGCGGCCGAAGACCCGAAGAAGAGCAAGCTTGCGAGAATGGGGAGTGCGACTAACATTTTCATGGTTCTCATGGTGGAGCCTCCTTTTTGTGGTGACTCCAACTTAACACCGAAGGAGGTCCCCAGTCTGTATAGAACGATACATGTTTATCTTTTTGGGTGATCTGAATTGAATCTGTCTTGATTTTACAAAATATTGACACTTACATATATTGATGCTATCATTAAATCGCGGGGGAGAAGATACCGATCGTGCTCGACCGCGAGCTTCGGTTGCGGGGCATCTGGCACGATCGCTTACCCGTTCAACCCTCTCTTGTCTCCTCAGTCCACTTGGCACCGGGGCTCGCAGCCGGACGAACGCCTCGGGGCAGCACGGCACCGCGTTCGCACGGGTCATCCGCGAGGGTTGGCTTCTCTCCGCACAAGGGGTGCCTCCGTCTCCTCCCGCGACCATCCGCCGCCGGTACGCACGCGGCGGGCAGAGCGAGGCGAGGGAGGGGCGCCGGCGCGCGTACAACAGGAGGACGGTCCCCATGAGACAGATTCAAACGTTTGCGTTGCTGGTCGGGATCATCTTGCTCGTGGGCGGGGTCACGTCCGCGCAGAGCATTTCTTGGTTGAGTTTTCGCGCATCCCAGAGCGAGGTGTTTCCAGGCATGGAAGCGCAGCTCCTCACCCTGCTCAACCAGACGCGTCGGGAGCACCAGCTCCCTCCGCTCGTCATGGATGAGTCACTCCGCCGCGCCGCGCGGGCTCACTCTCTAGACATGGCCTTGCGAGGATACTATGGCCATTTCACGCCGGAAAACGAATCGCCCGCGCAGAGGTTGGCGCATTTCGTCATGATTCGCGGACTTCTCGGAGAGAACATTACGATCAACGCAACCGCTGAGGAAGCGAACAGGGCGCTTGTTGCCAGCCCTTCGCACCTGGAGAACATGCTCGAGCCCAGGTTTCATCGTGTCGGCATCGGGATCGCATCGGCGGGGCCTGAGTCGAAGATGATCACGGAGAATTTTGCTCAGTAGTCGATCATCGCCGGGTAAATGAACCTGAGCGGCACCAGAGGTGCGGCCGTTGACGGCGTAGGCCGGCACATCCAGCAGCTGGGGCGTGGCGTATTGTTCACCCGCGCCTGCCGCGAGCCGACGGTGAGCTCGACGGACTGGCCCCCGCGGACCGCCAGGATGTGTCCGGTTCGCGCGTCGTAGTCGACCGTGGCACCCAGCCGCTCGAAGATCCCGCGCAACGGAACGAGCACCCGCCCCTGTGTGTACACCGGCGGCACGTCGAAGTTCACGGGCTGGCCGTCCACGTAGACGCGGATCGCCCTCTGCGCAAGCACAGGCTGCGGCAGAAGCGCGATCACGGCAATCAGAAGCAGGATGGTGTACAGCGAGCGTGTCGTGCGCATGCTCCGAGATCTCCCTTCGAGGCTCGTGCGTGTCGGCGACTGTGCGCGGCGTAGAGATACGAGCCGGACCTTGCTGATATCGCGCATCACTGGACGACGATCACGCGCGCCTGGAGCCCGAATGCGAACCCGCCGAAGCGGACGGGGGTGCCGTATATGGTAACCGCGCGCCCGGGCGTCAGCGCACCGAACGCGAGGCGCGTCATGCCCTGGATGATGAAGGAATCCGGGTGGACGCCCACGATCGTCGCCCCGACCATGATGCCCTCAACGAGGGGGACGGCGAGCCCGACCGGACCCGACGCCTGCGTACCCGTCGCGCTGTCGAACTCGACGTCGATCGTCGACGCCGTGGGCACGCCGTTTACCAGCACGATGTCGTAGGGATGCAGAGCCCCAACACCTACGGCCTGCCCGTTCTCCCGAACAACCGTGGCGGCGGTCACCACAACTGTCTGCGCGGTCCCGGCGTCCGTGACGAGCGTCAGTTGCGGACCGCCCATCGCCACGATGACGCCGTGCACAGTGCCGGCTGTTGCGATCGGCGTGGTGCCCGGCAACGGGGTACCGGCAGGGATCGGCCCGCGGGCCCGGCCCAGCAGCTGCACCCGGACGGCTGCTACCGTCCCGTCGGGCTGCGCCGCGCCCCAAACCTGGACGCGGTCGCCCACGGCGAGAGAGCTGAACGGCAGGCTGTTGCGGCCTACGCCGACGAGCGTCTGTCCGGCGATGACGCGGACCGGAACCGCCGTTCCCGGAGCGGTGGAGATCTTCTTCTGCTGGCCGGGTGCGTTGGGATTCCCGCGCGTCGGCAGCGCGTTTTCAACGCGCATGGTGAACGTCGAGCCGGCCGGATCGATCGCTGCGATCGTTCCTTTGACGGCGTACGGTCCCCATCCGCGGCCCGGCGCCGATGCGCCGGTCTGCTGCGCCCCACCCTTCGGCGATTCATCCTTCTTCGGCCCGGCGCCGGCGGGTATGGAGAGCAGGAGCACCATGAGTCCTGTTGCGATAAGTTTCAGCAAAGATTGCCTGCCCTTCCTCGAGCTCTCGACACGTCCACCGAGGCCCTTCCCAGCATCACGGCCAGGCTCCCCTCGAAGACCTCGGAAGCCTGGCCGCGTGCCGTAGCGCAATCCGTCGGCCTATTGGCCGCGCTGTTGCTTCACGATCCGTCCCGCTTCCTGATAGGTCAACCACTGGCCGGTCTGCTGGAACATCAGGTACCGAAGGTACCCGGCCTGGGACATGTAGTCCGTCGACGCGCTAAACGCCGTAAGGTTGGAGACGCTCGGGTACGTCTGTGCCGACGCGATACCCGACAGCGCTGCCGAGAACATCACAACACCAAGAACGATGACCGCGAGCTTTCTCATGATCTTCCCCTCCTGAGATGGTGGCACGTTTACTGAGGAACAACTTGTATTGATCCAAGGCTAACAGGACGAGAACTCTCCGTCTGTTCAGAATTGCTCACAACGGCCTGCACGGAGGAGAGTGTGGCAGAAGCCTCCAATACAAGGCGTGCAGATGCATGTAAGGCGAATTGAAAAGCCAAAGCGAAAACTCCGGTTAGCATGAGCAACACGTCGATCCCGCCCTCAGTCATCAGCGATCACCGCACGGGGAGATCCTGGCTCCGCTCGCGATGGCTCTTCATCGTGGGCGCGTCGTTGTTCGCCTGCGCGGACGCGGCGGCGGTTCCGTTCCTCGTCCGGGCTGAACAGTTCCGGCCGCTCGTGATGCACATGCTCACGGCCGATATTCAGCGTGACGTGCACATCGATACCCTGCAGCTCCACGTCGTGCTGACCGTGCACATTCAAGCGACCAACGTGCGCATCGGAAATCCCGCGTCGCCGGGAGTACCGGCGCCTCAAGCACCGCCTCAGCAGCGACCGCCGGAGAGTACCAAATAGCTTCGGTCCCCTACTGTCCGGCCAGCTGTTGCCCGATGAAGATTTTCATCAAGCCGAGCGCGCGGTCAAAGTTCGCACCAGGCTTTTGATCGAAGTTGTGGGGAGCGCCAGGCAACCACTCCAACTGAATCCTGCCGCCCGCGGCGTGATATGACGCGGCGAATCGCTGCTGTATTTCGGGCGACACGTTCGTGTCGTTCACGACGCCATTCGCATCCGCGCTGCCTTGGAGCAACAGGACCGGCGGCAGCTTGACACGCTCGCGGCGGTCCAAGATGAGCTGCGGATTGCCGTCCTGGAGGCTCCCGGGTGCCGAAAAGTATATGTCGGTGCCCTTCACCGGACCATCGTTGCCAAGCTGCTGAGCGTAGGCTCTCCGGGCGAGCGGGTCTGAAATCGGGTACGCGACGATGATGTAGTCAGGACTGGCGCTATCCGGTGACACCCCGGCCAACGGCAGCGCCGCGTATCGGTACGAACGCAGGCCATTCAGCAAGACCAGATGCCCGCCGCTCGACGTGCCGAACGCGCCGACAAATTTGGGAGAGGCGTTGAATTTCGCCGCGTTGGCTCGAAGCCAGCGGAGTGCAAAGTTAACGTCCACAACCGAGTCGGGGTAGCGATGTTGGGAATCCTGACGAAAATCAATGGCGACGACCACCATACCCATCGCCGCGAGGGCCCTGTCCATCAGCGCGTTTGTATCTCGACGAGCGGCTGCATTTACCCACGCGCCGCCATGAACATCCAGGATGGCAGGGAAAGGACCCGGACCCTCTGGCTGATAGATGGTGGCCTGGAACGTTTTCCCTTCTTCCCGCAGGTAGTCGACATCCAGCGTGTGCACGGCAACAGGCGCGGCGGCCAAACGAAGGACGGGGACACCCGCTGCCGCCGATGCCTGAGCCGGAGATGGGGGTTGGACGGCCGCTTGGCCGCACCCAACCAGGATGAGGACCAGCGCCAGAGGCAACCACGGACGACGCCGCGGGGGATCTACACGCATGAACGGACCTCCTGTATATGCTGATCAATTGTGGTCACGGGAGGAACAGTGCTAGGCGACGCGCACCGCGCGATTTCGCAGCACCCCGATCTCATCGGCGCCGATCTCGATCACATCTCCCGCCTCGCACGCGAACTCGTCCGGCGGCACGATGCCGGTGCCCGTCAGCAGCACGGTCATCGGCGGCACGTCGTTCGCCCGCCGGAGGCACGCGACGAGCTCGGCGACCGGCCGGTGGAGACGCGAGGTCTGGACCTCGCCGCGGAACACCTCCCGCCCGCCCCGTGAGATCCGGCACCACAGCGTAAACCGCCGCTCCACAGGTTCGCCGGTCAGCAGGATGACGGGGCCGAGGCTGCAGCAAGATCGATAGATCTTCGCCTGCGGCAGGTAGAGGGGATTCTCGCCTTCGATGTCCCGGGCGCTCATGTCGTTGCCGAGCGTGTATCCGACGACGGCCCCCTCCCCGTCGAGCACCACGGCGAGTTCCGCTTCGGGGACGGTCCAGCGCGAGTCCGCGCGGACGCCCACCGCGGCGTTCGGCCCGACGCACCGGGACGCGGTGGCCTTGAAGAACACCTCGGGCCTCTCCGCGTCGTAGACCTTGTCGTAGATGCCGACGGTCGTGGTCTCGGCGAGACGCGCCTCGCGGCTTCGTTCGTAGGTGACCCCGGCGGCCCACACTTCGGGCGCCACAACGGGGATCAAAAGATGCGGGCGGGCGGGATCCGGCGCGCGGTCGAGATCGCGGTACGGATACGTGCCGCCGCGGCCGAGCAAGCCGCGGACAACCTCCGGGATGGCAGCGCCCGTGCGTCCGGCCTCCGCGAGCAGCGTTTCGAGCGAGTCCAGCGGCGCGCCCGCCGCGGTTGCGAGCAACCGGACCTCCGTGTCCTCGCAGACGCCGAGGGCCGCGCCCTGCCCCGGAATCCAGATCCGGGCGATTCGTACGGCCGCGCCTCCCGCCGCCGTCATCGCGCTTCCTGTCCCGTCTGACGCGGGACCTCCCCGTCTGGCGCGGGACCTCCGGCCGCTCCGCTCCCGAGCGGCCTCCTGCCACACACGCCCGTCCGGAAACTCGTAGGCGTCGAGCGACTCCGGACGCATCGTGATGCTGAAGCCCGGGCGGTCCGGCGGCAGGTACCGCCCCCGTCGGATCACGACGGGGTCGATGAAGTGCTCGTGCAGATGATCCACGTACTCGAGCACGCGGTGCTCGAGCGAACCCGAGACCGCGATGTAGTCGAAGAGCGAGATGTGCTGCTCGTACTCGCAGAGGCCGACGCCGCCGGCGTGCGGGCACGCCGGGATCCCGAACTTGGCGGCCAGCAGGAGCACCGCCAGCATCTCGTTGACGCCGCCGAGACGGGCCACGTCCGGCTGGCAGAACGCGATCGCGTTGGCCTGAAACAACTGCTTGAACATCATCCGGTTGTGGACGTGCTCGCCTGTGGCCACCCCGACGGGCGCCACCGCACGCGCGATCGCGGCGTGGCCGAGAATGTCGTCCGGGCTCGTCGGCTCCTCGATCCACAGCGGCCGGAAGCGGGCCAGGTCGGCCATGCGCTCGATCGCCGTGCCGACGTCCCAGTACTGGTTGGCATCCATCATCAGCGCGCGGTCCGGTCCGATCTCCTCGCGGATCAAGGCGGCGCGGCGCCGGTCGTCGGCGGCGCTGACGCCGACCTTCATCTTGATGTGCGTCCAGCCTTCCGCCACCGCCTCGCGGCACAGCCGCCGGACCTTGTCGTCCGGATAGCCGAGCCAGCCCGCGGAGGTCGTGTACCCCGGAAACCCGTCACGCCGCATCTCCGCCTCACGCTCGGCGCGGGTCGAGAGGCCCCGCCTCAGCAGTTCGAGCGCGTCGTCCGGGGTGAGCGCGTCGGTCAGATAGCGGAAATCGATCGCGGCGACGAGCGCGTCGGGCGGCAGATCGGCGAGCAGCTTCCAGAGCGGCTTCCCCTCCGCCTTCGCATACAGATCCCACAGCGCGTTCACCAGCGCGGCGGTCGCGAGGTGGATCACGCCTTTTTCGGGGCCGATCCACCGGAATTGACTGTCTCCCGTGAGCGCGCGGTAGAACTGCCCCATGTCGGCGGTGCAGGCCTCGAGCGTGCGTCCCCGCACGAACGGCGCGAGCGCGCGGATGGCCGCGACGCACAGGTCGTTGCCGCGGCCGATCGTGAAGGTGAGCCCGTGCCCCTCGAGCCCCGCAGGGTGGTCGGTCTTGAGCACGACGTACGCGGCGGAGTAGTCCGGATCGGGGTTCATCGCGTCCGAGCCATCGCGCGCCCGGGAGGTGGGGAAGCGGACGTCGCGCGCGATCACGTCGACGATCTTCGTCGGCATGGAGAACACTGCCGCGTGGTCGGGTGGGTTCCCTGCTTACGTACGTTCCGTCAGCGCCGCGGCGACGGCCTCGGATACGCTCTCCGCCACCGACACGTTCGGGGCCACCTCGAGGACCTGGAGCACGATCTTGAGCGGATGCTGTTGCGGCAGCACCGCCACGAGACGCTGCCGGTTCGTCTCGAGCCGCCGGTTGAAGCGCAGTAGCGTGTGAATCGCAGAGCTGTCGAAGAAGGCCACACCCTCAAAGGAGATGACGACCGCGCGCTGGTCGGCGCGGGCCGCTTCTTCCAGCGCCGCGCGCAGCCCATGGATGTTTCTGAGATCGACTTCCCTGGGGATGTCGACGACGGGGACGCCGTTCACATCATGAAGGCATCCATGGAGAAGGGGAATTCGGAGAGCTACGTATCCGAACACACGTTCATGGCCTGGTTTCTTCCGGCTCGGGACAGCCGCGGGCGAAAACAGCAGGGCCGGACCGCGCGCTTTGGCCCACGCCGTAGGCCCAGGCGGCCCGGCCCAAGCCTCTCGTCCATCTTCTACGGCCGATCCTGAACCGACGGCGCCAACCCCGGGGTAACCGTTACGCTGGTGGTGTCGGCCGGTCTGGGGAGCGGCTCCCGATCGATCCGTGCCCGCAGGCCGCGGATGTCCCGGTCGAGCGTATCGAGCCTGACGCGGATGTCTTCGAGAGGCTGCCGTTCCTGATCGTAAGCCTTGGCCTTCACGCGGAGCATCTCGTCGCTCATCTCGCGCATCTCCTGCTCGTACCGCTGGACACGGCGGTCAAGCGCGCTGCGATCGATCAGCGCGGCGATCCAGGCGATCACGAGCGCCGCCCCGGCCGCCGCCATCAGGCTCTGCAGCGTCACGACCACGGACTGATCCCCGGCACCGGGCATCCTCAACGTGAGCGTGCCCTGGAAGGCCGACGGATTCATGAGGACGATCGCCGCGTCAAAGAGCATCAACATAACGATCACAAGGGTCTGCAGCATCTTTGCCGCCTCCTTTCGTGGCCATTTTGCCCCGGCCGCGGCCGGACAAATCCCGGTCGCGCGGCTTCGCATCGCCGTCACAGGAACGCCGCGGCAACCGGCCGAACTGACCGCCCCGTGAGCATCTACCGCCGCTACGCGGAAGCCTACGCCAAAGCCGGCCAGGGACGGCTCAGCCTGCAGTTGGTGCCCTGGGTCGCGGCTGTGCTCGAACAGCACGGCGGGAACGCCCGCACGCTGGCCGACGTCGCCTGCGGCGCGGGGGAGTTTGCGGTGGCGATGGCGCGGCGGGGCCTCGCGGTGACCGGCATCGACCAGTCGCCGGAGATGCTCGCGCTGGCGCGCGCGGCCGCGGACCGGAGCGGCGTGCGCGTCACTTGGCTCGAGCAGGATATGCGCGAACTCCGGCTTCCGGAGCCGGCCGACGTCGCGACGTGTCTCTACGACAGCCTCAACTATCTCGTCGACGAGGGCGAACTGCGCCGGGCGATGGGCGCGATCGCCGCGTCGCTGCGTCCGCACGGCCTCTTCCTCTTCGACATGAACACCGTCCGCGGGCTCGCCACGCGCTGGGGCAATCGGGTCTGGATCATCCAAGACTCCGACGACGCCTTCGAGGCCGACCAGAGTGAGTTCGACTACGACACCGGCATCGCGACGCTGCGGGTCAACGCGTTCCTGCACCGGCAGGGCGACCTCTACGAGCGGGTCAAAGAAATACACCGCGAGCGCGGGTATCCCATTCCCACCGTCGACGCGGCTCTGACGGACGCCGGATTCAGCGTCCTCGGCCGCTGGGGCAGCGAGACATTCGAAGAGGTGACGCCCGAAACACAGCGCGTCTTCTACGCGGCGCGCCGATCTTAGAAGCCCCTCAACTCCGCGGCATCGAGAAGGGCACTTAGTCACCGGTGAGGCGCAAGTTGGGGCTCTAGGCCAGGCTTTAGGCTCCTATAATTCATTCCTGATTCATGTCAATGCCGATGGCGGTGATCGCGGTAACGTGTGGCCGACACGGCGGCGCGGAGGGAAATATGGACGCAAGGACTGCGGGCAAGTGCCCTGTCGTACACGGGACGACGAACGCCGGAATGAGGTCGAACAACGACTGGTGGCCGAACCGGCTGAACCTCAGGATCCTCCGCCAGAACTCGCCCCAGTCCGATCCCATGGGCAAGGACTTCAAGTACGCGGAGGAGTTCAAGAAGCTCGACTTCAAGGCCCTCAAGAAAGACCTCGCCGCGCTGATGACGGACAGCCAAGACTGGTGGCCGGCGGATTTCGGCCATTACGGCGGGCTCTTCATTCGCATGGCGTGGCACAGCGCCGGCACCTACCGCATCGGCGACGGCCGCGGCGGTGCGGGCGCGGGCCAGCAGCGCTTCGCGCCCCTCAATTCTTGGCCGGACAACGCGAACCTCGACAAGGCGCGCCGGCTCTTGTGGCCGATCAAGCAGGAGTACGGCCGGAAGATTTCCTGGGCCGACCTGATGATCCTCGCCGGCAACGTCGCGCTCGAGACGATGGGTTTCAAGACATTCGGCTTCGGCGGCGGTCGCGCCGATGTGTGGGAGCCTGACGAAGCCGTCTACTGGGGCAAGGAGGACACCTGGCTCGGCGACAAGCGCTACACGGGCGACCGCCAGCTCGAGAGTCCGCTCGCCGCCGTGCAGATGGGTCTCATCTATGTGAATCCGGAAGGGCCGAACGGCAAGCCCGATCCGCTCGCCGCGGCCATCGATATTCGCGAGACCTTCAAGCGCATGGCGATGAACGACGAGGAGACGGTTGCGCTCATCGCCGGCGGACATAGTTTCGGCAAGACCCATGGCGCCGGCGATCCGAAGCTCGTCGGCCCAGAACCCGAGGCAGCGCCCATTGAGGAGATGGGCCTCGGCTGGAAGAGCAAGTTCGGCACAGGCAAAGGCAGGGACGCAATCACGGGTGGACCTGAAGTCACCTGGACGCAGACGCCGACAAACTGGAGCAACTACTTCTTCGAGAACCTATTCGACAACGAATGGGAGCTGACCAAGAGCCCAGCCGGTGCGTATCAGTTTACGGCGAAAGGCGCCGCCGCCGCGATTCCGGATGCCTTCGACCCGTCGAAGCGGCATGCCCCGACGATGCTGGTCACGGACCTCGCCTTACGGTTCGACCCAGCCTACGAAAAAATCTCGCGGCGCTTCTACGAACATCCGGACCAATTCGCCGACGCGTTCGCGCGGGCGTGGTTCAAGCTCACCCACCGGGACATGGGCCCGCGCGCGCGCTATCTCGGTCCGGAGGTTCCGACCAAGGAGCTGATCTGGCAGGATCCGGTTCCCAAGGTTGATCACAAGCTCATCGACGGTGAGGACATCCGCGCGCTCAAGGCGAAAATCCTGGCCTCGGGTCTCTCGATCCCGGAACTGGTCTCGACCGCCTGGGCCTCGGCGGCCACCTTCCGCGGCTCTGACAAACGCGGCGGGGCGACCGGGGCGCGCATCCGCCTCGCGCCGCAGAGGGACTGGGAAGCCAACCAGCCTGCCCAATTGGCAAGGGTGCTCGAAACCCTTGCGGGCATCCAGAAAGCGTTCGACGGCGCGGCAAGCGGCGGCAAGAAAGTGTCGCTCGCCGATCTGATCGTTCTCGGCGGCTCAGCCGCCGTCGAGCAGGCCGCGAGAATGGCCGGGCACGATGTGACCGTTCCATTCGCGCCCGGCCGCACGGACGCGTCGCAAGAGCAAACCGACGTGGAGTCCTTTGCCTACCTCGAGCCGGTTGCGGATGGCTTCCGCAACTACCTCAAGGCAAAATGCGCCGTGCCGGTACAGGAGCTTCTGATCGACAAGGCGCAACTCCTGACGCTCACCGCGCCGGAGATGACCGTTCTCGTTGGCGGCCTGCGCGTCTTAGGTGCGAACCACGGCAAGTCGCAGCACGGCGTCTTCACGAAGCGGCCAGAGACGCTGACCACCGACTTCTTCGTGAACCTCTTGGACATGAGCACTGAGTGGACAGCGACCACCGATGAAAATGTGTTCGAGGGACACGACCGCACGAGCGGCAAATTGAAGTGGACCGGCACCCGCGTCGACCTCAGCTTCGGTTCGAACTCTGAGCTGCGTGCCCTTGCCGAAGTCTATGGCTCCGCCGATGCGCAAGCGAAGTTCGTGGCCGACTTCGTGGCGGCATGGACCAAGGTGATGAACGCCGATCGCTTCGATCTCGCCTGAGGGGTGCGGGCGGCCGGCGCGTGCTTCGGCCATGCATCGTACGTCAGGGCACGGCTTCTCGCTTCCGTTGGTGCGCACTTTTGACCAGTCCGCAGACGGGCGTCGATGGTACCCTAGTGCGGGAGGTCTCCACTGCCGCGACGAGCGGACGGACTTCCGATCCACAATCTTTTCATGAGGGGACGTGACGCTATGTCCAAGCAGGCTGCCGAACATCATAGGAAAGCCGCCGAACACCATGAACATGCCGCGCGACACCATAAGGAAGCGGCGAAACACCATGAGGCCGGGAGTCACGAAAAGGCCGCACACCACGCCCATCTCGCGCACGGTCACCATGTCCATGCAACCCATCATGCTCACGAGGCAGCCAAGAGCCACGTGCAGGAGCACGGCGCCAAGTAGGTCTCCGAATCAGGTCGTACGACTTGCGTTCAGAGCGCCCGGTGCCGTATTGGCCGGGCGCTTCCTCGCGCGCGAATGTGCGGCGCATCGAACATGAATTAGAGGGCCGCCTCGGTACGCGGAAAATAGAAACGCTGAAGCAATTGCTGAGGGGCCTGATCGCTGCATTGAGTGCATGCGAACGCAAAAGGCATTCCCGCCGTCATGCTTGGCCCGGCCGCGAGCCTGCTTCCGACCGACGGCCGCGGGCTGCTCGGAACCGAGATGGCCCCGCTCGCCGACGTGCGTGATTTCGCCAAGATCTACGCGCGCACGATCTTGCAGTTGCTGGCGTAGGCGCAGCGCGCTCTAGCCCTGCCCCTCGAGCAGCGCCGCCAGCGCCTGCGCGTCGCGCGCCATGGCGCCGCCGACGTGGTTGTTGAACATCGCGTAGAGTCTGCCGGCGCGATCCGCGAGCCGCCGCGCCACACCAGCCCACTGACGCAGCTCGTCGTCCGAGTAGGCATAGTTGTAGCGCTCGTCGGTCGACGCGCCGGCACGCGCCCAGCCCTCGCGGTTTCGTCCGTGAAACCGGATCACCGCGATGTCCGCGGTCACCGCCTCGACCGGCGGCATCAGCCACGGCAGATCGGGCAGATCGACCATCACGTAGGCGAGCCCCAGCCGCGCGAGCTCGTCGAAGACCTCAGGGTGCTGCGACCAGCTGCGGTGCCGGAACTCCACCGCGATCCGGCGGCCCGCGAGCTCCTCGCGCCACCGCGCCATCTCGTCGATGACCGCGGGCGCGTACCGTGTCCCCGGCGGCAGCTGGAACAGCACGTAGCCGAGCTTCCCCGCGTCCGCGAGCGGCGCCAGGAACTCCCGGTACGCGTCCCAGCAGGCGTTCCGGAACTCCTCAGGCGTGTCCGCGATCTTCACCTCGGCCGCGTCCCGGAGCCGCGCCGGCAGGAGACTCGCGAAGCCGGGCGGCAGGCGCTTGACCGCCGCGTTGTGCCCCGTGAACAGGCCGAAGGCCTTCGCGTTCATGACGAACCCCGGCGGCGTCTCCTCGGCCCAGCGCCGGCTGTAGGCGGCCGGCAGCAGCGCGAAGTACGAGGCGTCGATCTCCACCGTCGGGAACCGCCCCGCGTAGTACCGCAGTCGGTCGGGCGCGCTGCGCACGCCCGGCGGATAGAAGTCGCTCTTCACGAACGACTTCTCCGCCCACGAGCACGTGCCGACGTAGATGCGGCCGCCGATCGGCACGGGGGCGGATGACGGGAGGAGCGAGAGCTGGCTAGCGCTGGAGGGCCCCTGATTCATTGCGGAGGCGGGACGGGCCGGAGAAGGATTCCCGGAAGGGCGAAGGCTTCCTGCGGCGCGGTCCCGCCGCGCACCGCCTCGAGCGAGCCGACCAGCGCCGCGACGTCGACGCCGAGATAGCGCGGAGCGTACGCCCGCAGCTTCGCGCGCGCCTTCGAGAGCAGCACGCCGGCGCCGTGGGCGTTGCCATTTTCCGAGTGATAGCAGCCGGCGGCGGCCTGGACGAGCCCATGATAGAATTCCCGCTCCGGCGGCCGGCTTGCGCGCCACACGTCTTCCAAGTACTCGTGGCATTCGAAGAACAGGCCCGCCCCAAAGAGCGCCATCCCCCGGTGCACGTCGGGCGGGACGTCCGGGGCTGCGGGCTCCGCGGCGAGGCGCCGCGCCTCCACGAGCCTCGTCACCTGGCGGCGGAAGTAGGCGGCGTGCGGCCGGTACGGAGCGGCGAGCGCGATGCCCTCCGCGCCGGCGGCAAACCAGCCGGTGTCCAGCAGCGCGCGGCCGACCGCCTCCGGATCCGCCGCGACGTCACGGGCCAACACCTCAACCGGAACGGCGCCGCCGGTCTCGCTGCGCCGGGCGTACGCGGCCATCGCAGAGACGAGAAGAGGCGGGGCGGGACGGGTGAGAGATTCGAGAGCGATGGCCGAGAGCGCGTGCTTCAGCCTGACGTAGCTCAAGCCGTGCTGCGCCCAAACGTCCGGATCGTCTCGGCCAGCGCGTCCGGCGAGGCGGCCGGGGCGGCGCACTCGGTGGCCGTGCACGCGTATGCGCGCGGCCCGGCGGCGGCGCCCGCCGCGGCGCCGTCGGTCACCACGGCCGGAAGGCGGCCGGCGTCACCGTCCTGCGCGGCCGGATCGTAGACCTGCACGACGAGGCCGTGCCGGTAGGTCTCCAGCGCCGCGGCGTGGAGCGCCCGCGTGCGGGGATCCCGGCGCGGCCCGACGACCACCACGTGCAGCGGCGGCGCGAGATGCGTCTCCAGCGCGAGGCCGAGCGTCGCCGTGAACAGTCCCTGCTCGACGTGACCGGGCGCGCACGCCCGCAGCGCCTGCTCCGATGCGGCGCGATATCGCGCATCGCCTGTCAGCGCCGCGAGGCGCTCGAGCACCAGGACGGCCACGCCGTTGCCGGACGGCGTCGGTGCGTCCTGCACCGGCACATACGGCAGGCCGAGCCCGCCCGGCCTCGGCTGCCGGCCGGTCGCCGCGACGTCGTAGAACGCGCCGGACGGCGCGCGAAACTCCTCGAGGACGTAGTCCGCCGTCTCCGCGGCGAGGCGGAGGAACCGCGGCTCGCCGGTGTGCTCGAACCCGTCCAGCAGCGCGGCCCCCATGTGGACCTGGTCGTCCAGCAGCCCGCCGATACTGTCCGGAGCGCCGACGACGTGCCGGAAGCCGCGGCCCGCGCCGGACCGTTCCCCCGCGGCCGGGGCCTCGTACGCGTCGCGCACGACGCGCTCGAGCGCCCGCAGCGCATCATCGCCCGCTCCGGCGAGGTCCGGCACGCGCGCGGCCGCAAAGAACGCGGAGATCATCATGCCGTTCCATCCCGCGTAGATTGTCCGGTCGACAAACGGGGCCGGCCGGCCGGCGCGCGCCGCGAGCAGCCGCGCGTGCGCCCGTGCGAGAAGTACCTGGACCTCCTCGACGGACCGGTTGAGCAGTGCCCCGATGACGTCGGGATCCTTGTCGACGTACAGCACGTGCCGGCGGGGGTCGTGGTGCATCTCACCGGGGCCGTCGAGATGGTAGCGCAGCGCGACGGCGGCCAGTTCGTCGGCCGCAAGCGCCGCCGCGGCCTCGTCCCGCGTCCAGGTATAGTAGTTGCCGTCGTCGTCGAGCGAGATGTCGGCGTCCTGGCTCGTGTAGAAGCCGCCGTCAGCGGAGTCCATGAGCGTGCCGCGGAGGTAATCGACGATGCCGGCGGCGACGTCACGAAACAGGGGCGTGCCGGTGGCCCGGTAGACACCGGCGTAGTTGGCGAGCAGACCGGCGTTGTCGTAGAGCATCTTTTCGAAGTGCGGGACGATCCAGGCGGCGTCCACCGAGTAGCGGTGGAATCCGCCGCCGAGCTGGTCGTAGACGCCGCCGCGCGCCATCCTCTCGAGCGTCCGCTGGACGATCGAGAGAAGCTCGGCGTCGCCGGTACGCTCGTGCCGGCGCAGCAGCAGCTCGAGGGCGCTCGAGTGCGGAAACTTGGGCGCGCCGCCGAAGCCGCCGTGGACCGGATCGAACTGGCGGGTGATGTCGGACACCGCGGCGGTCACGAGCGCCGGCGTCAGCAGCTCCCCGGAGTCGCGCACCTCGCCGAGGCGGTGCAGCGCCTGATGAAGCTCGCCGGCGTACGCGTGGGCCTGGTCGCGCCGCGTGCGGTAGAACTCCGCGACCGAGTGGAGCACCTGTTTGAATCCCGGACGGCCCTGCATGGCGTCCGGCGGGAAGTAGGTCCCGCCGAAGAAGACGTGGCCGTCCGGGGTCAGGAAGGCCGTGAGCGGCCACCCGCCCTGTCCCGTGATCGCGCTGACGGCGTTCTGGTAGCGCACGTCCACGTCCGGCCGCTCGTCGCGATCCACCTTCACGGCCACGAAATGCGCGTTGATGATCGCGGCGGTCTCGGGATTGTCGTACGACTCACGGTCGATCACGTGGCACCAATGGCACCATACCGCGCCGATGTCGAGGAGAATCGGTTTGTCCTCCGCGCGCGCGCGGTCGAAGGCCGCGTCGCTCCACGGGTACCAGTCGACGGGCTGGTGGGCGGCGGAACTCAAGTAGGCGCTGCGGGCGCCGGCCAGGCGGTTGGGCATCGTTCTCAAGGTGAATTATACCGGGAGGGGAGCGGACCGCGCCGGGCGGCGTACGGGATCGGAGGAAATACGGGAGGCGCTCACTCCCCGGCGTCTCACCGTCTTCGGCTCACACCGCCGGTGCCTACCGCCTGTCAGCTGTTCTCCGGAGTTACCCCCGAAGTACGCTTGACCAGCTTTCGGCGTCCACGTGCGCGAGCGTTTGAGTCGGCTACTCTGGCCGGAGGGCTTGCGCCTCCGAGATCATTTCTATCACACGCCGGACCGGCGCGCAATCCGGAAACTTCGTTCGCGCGTAATCGGGACAATGTGGACAATTACGTGTGGATAACTGCGTGGTTCCTGAGGGGGTACGGCGCGAGGAAAAATACGGGAGGCGCTCACTCCCCGGCGTCTCACCGTCTTCAGCTCTCGCCGCCGGTGCCTACCGCCTGCCAGCTGTTCTCCGGAGTTACCCCCGAAGTACGCTTGACCAGCTTTCGGCGTCCACGTGCGCGAGCGTTTGAATCGGCTACTCTGGCCGGAGGGCTTGCGCCTCCGGAATCATTTTTATCACACGCCGGACCGGCGCGCAATCCGGAAACTTCGTTCGCGCGTAATCGGGACAGTGTGGACAACAACGTGTGGATAAGGCGCGTCCGCGCGCGCCGATACTACGAATCGCCGCTCTTTTCGACGAAATTCAGGCGCAGCGTGGTCAACAGCGCCTCCGTGTCGCGCCGGGCCTGCGCGTCCATCTGCGGCCGCATCGCATCCAGAAGCGCCGAAAACGCGTCGATCGCGATTTTGGCGTCCGCGAGATCCTTTTCAATCTTCCCGCTTGACGGATTCGGCACAAGTCCCATGCCCTGCCACGCCTTGGCGCCGAGCACCCCCAGCATCCAGATGAGGAGTTCCCGCGTCGCGATCGCTTCGAGGGGGACGGCCTGGCCCCCGGCGTCCCCGCCGGCCTCTGCCGAAGGCTGCCCCGCGGCGGATTCCTCCGCCCGCTCCTGGACCGGTTCTCCGGGCGCGTCCGGGTGCCGCGTCTCTTCGGTCATGCGGCGAGCCGCTCGATCGTGCGGCACAATACCTGCGCGCCGCGCGCGGCGTCCTCCCAGGAGGTGTGTTCCTCCGGTGAATGGCTGATGCCCCGGTCGCTCGGCACGAAGATCATCCCCGCCGGAGCCCGGGCGCAGAGAATCTTGGCGTCGTGCCCGGCCCAGCTCGGCATCGTCATGATCGGCCAGCCGAGGTCGCCCGCCGCCTGCTCGATCGACGCGCGCACATTCCCATCGAGCGGCACCGGCGGCTCGGCCCGCCAGGCGGTCATTTCGAGGCCGAGCTCGTAGCGCCCGGCGGACGTCCGGCCGGCCTGCTCGACCGCGGCACGGAGCGTCTCAAGGATCGGTACCTCGGCGCTCCGGATCTCGACCGTCATTTCCACCGCGCCGGGGACCACGTTGGTCGCGCCCGGCGAGACGCTGAGGCGGCCCACCGTGGCGACGGCCCGTCCCTCGGTGCCGCGCGCCAGGTCGCGCACCTGCGCCACGAGGTCGGCGGCGCCCCACAGCGCGTCGCGGCGCGCGTCCATCGGCGTGGTGCCGGCGTGATTCGCCTGGCCGCGGAACGTGAACACGGCGCGCTCGATCCCGACAATCGCCTCGACCGCCGCGAGTGGCACGCCGCGGGAGGCGAGGACCGGCCCCTGTTCGATGTGGAGTTCGAGGTAGGCGGCCATCGCGGGCGGCAGCGGAACGCGCGCGACCCCGGGATCGAATGCCCGCAGTAGGGCCGCGACCGTCACCCCTTCGTGGTCGTGGATCGTTTCCGGCGCGGGCGCCCGGCCGACGACGGCGAGCGATCCGAGGCAGCCGACCCCGAACGACGTCCCCTCTTCCTCGGCGAAGCCGAGCAGCAGCAGCGGCCGCGCCAAATGCGCGCCGGCGTCGCGCAGGGCCTGCGCCGCCTCGATCGCCGCGACTACGCCGAGCGCGCCGTCGAAAATCCCGCCGTTCGGCACCGTATCGAGGTGCGACCCGGCCGCCACGGGCGGCAGTCCGGCCTCCGCGCCGGGCACGAGGCCGTGGAGATTGCCCCAAGCGTCCACCCCGGGCGTGGCGCCGGCCTCGCCCATCCATCGCGCGGCGAGCCGGACGGCGGCCGCGTGCTCCGCCCGGTACGAGAGGCGCGTCACGCCGCCCTCGGGCGTCCGTCCGATTTGCGCCAGCTCTTCCAGCCGGCGGCGCAGACGGGCGGGGTCGATGGTCGGCGGCATGTCAGCGCGTCCGCGGATCCCAGATCTCGCGAATGCCGTCGCCGGCGACGTTGATGGCGAACACGGCGACGGCGATCGCGATGCCGGGCCAGATCGAGAGCCACGGCGCCTGGGTGAGGTATTGCTGCGCGGCGTTCAGCATGGAGCCCCATGACGGCGTGGGCGGCTGAGTCCCGAGGCCGAGGAAACTCAGCGTGGCCTCGGTCAAGATCGCCCCGGCGACGTTGAGCGAGCCCTGTACGACGATCGGCGCGACGCTGTTCGGCAGCAAATGACGCCAGATGATCCGCCGGTCCGCCGCGCCCATCGCGCGGACGGCCTGGATGTACTCGCGGCCTCGCTCGGTGAGCACCTGCGCGCGCATGATCCGCATAAAGACAGGCATGAGGCCCGCGGCGATCGCGATCATCGCCTTGGCCAGGCCGGGGCCGAGTACCGCGACCACGGTCAGCGCCAGGATCAGATTCGGGATCGACAACATGGCGTCGGTGAGCCGCATCAGCACGTCGTCGAGCCGGCCGCCGTAGAACCCGGCCGCGAGCCCGAGCGGCACGCCCGCGGCGATGCCGAGGCCCACGGAGATGACGCCGGCTTCGAGCGAGGCCCGCGAGCCGAAGACGATCCGGCTGAACACGTCGCGGCCCAACTCGTCGGTCCCAAGCGGGTGGCGTCCGCCGGGCGGCTGGAGGTAGGACGTGAAGTCGGTCTTGATCGGGGAGTACGGCGCGATCCAGGGCGCGGCCGCCGCGGTCACGAGAATCAGCCCGAAGACGAACAGACCGGCGAGCGCCAGCCGGTTCCGCGCGAACCGCCCGGCGAGGTGCCGGAGGCCGCGATCCGCGGGGGCGCGGTGACGGACCGCCGGCAGCGTGCCGGCGACGGTGCTCACGTCCCGCTCCCCGCGAGCGTGATCCGCGGATCGATGACCGAATAGACGACGTCCACGGCCAGGTTGACGGCGAGCACCGAGAGGGCGCTGAACATCACCACGCCCTCGAGCATCGGGTAGTCCCGCGCGTAGATCGACTCCACCGCGAGCCGGCCCAGGCCGGGGACCGAAAAGATCGTCTCCGTGATCACGACGCCGCCGAGCAGCGCGCCGAGCTGGATGCCCATCACGGTGATCACGGGGATCACCGCGTTGCGCAGCGCGTGGCGCACCAGCACGGTCGCCGCGGCGAGCCCCTTGGCGTTCGCGGTGCGGATGAAGTCGGCGCTCAGGACTTCGAGCATGCTGCTGCGCAGCTGCCGCATCACGACCGCGGCCAGGATGACCCCCTGCACGAACGCCGGCATGATGAGCGTGCGGAGATTGCGGCCGAGATCCTGGTTCGGCGGAGCGTAGCCCGACGCCGGAAGCCAATGCAAGTTCACCGCGAACAGGTAGATGAGCATGATGCCGAGCCAGAAGTTCGGAATGCTGAGCCCGGTGAGCGCGGCGGCCGAGGCGGTGTAGTCCGCGACCGTGCGCCGCCGCCAGGCCGCGAGCACGCCTGCGGGGATCGCGATCGACCAGGCGATCACGAGCGCCATCGCGGAGAGCTCGGCGGTCACCGGGATCTTCTGCAACACCGTCGCGAGCACCGAGCGATTGTCCTTAAACGAGTGCCCGAAGTCGCCGTGCAGCATGCCGCCGATCCACCGTGCGTACTGGACCGGCAGCGGCTGGTCGAGACCCATCTGGTGGCGGAGGGCGACGAGCGCATCGGGCGACGCCTCTTCGCCGAGGAAGAGGCGCGCGGCGTCGCCGGGAATCAGATTGATCAGCGAAAAAATGATCACGCTGACAAAGAACAGTACCGGAATCATCTGGAGGAGACGGCGGGTCAAGAACCGCAGCATCGGAGATGGGCACCCGGGCCGGCGGGTGTAGGGCCCGCCGGCCCGGCGTTCATTTCCGCTACTGCGCCAGCCAGACGGTGCGGAACCGCATCATGCCGTCCGGAACGTGCACGAAGCCGCGCACGTTCGTGGACACGAGCTTGTACTCCCTCGGAAAGTCCAGCCACACGTACGGCATGTCATCCGCGAGGATCTTGGTCACCTCGCTGTACGCGCGGCGCCGCTGGTTCATGTCGTTGAGTAGTCGGGCCGCGTCCAGCAGCTCGGTGACCCGGGGGTTCGTGTAGCCGGAGCTATTGAACGAGCCCAGCCCGGACGGCGTCATGAATGGGTAGATGTCGAAATCCGGATCCGGCCGCCCGCTCCATCCTTCGTAGGCCGCCTGGTGGCGCAGGTGATCGGTCTCGTCGAGCAGCTGGCCGAACTCGATCAACTGCACTCTCATCTGGGTCCCGGCCTCCGATGCCATCGACTGGATCGCCTGGATGACGGACTGGTTGACCGGACTCGGCGTGACGAGAATCGTGAACTCAAACCCGTTGGGCCGGCCCGCGGCCTGCAGCTTCTCTCTGGCCAGCGCGATGTTGCGCGGCGGGATTTTCCAGGCCGGGTCGTACGCCGGCGTGCCGTTCGGGAAGAACGAGTACGCCGGGTAGACCGCCCCCTGCAGGACCGCGTTCGCGATCGCGTTGCGGTCGATCGTCGCGTTGAACGCCTGCCGCAGCAGCTTGTTGTCGAACGGGGGCTTCGTCACGTTCAGGTAGATGCCGTCCCACGCGAACGCGCCGTGCTCGAGCAGTTTGAACTTCGCCCCGGGCTTGACCGCGTCCGCGGCCAGCCCTTTGATCTGCGGCGCCGGCACGTTGTTGATGATGTCTATGTCCCCGGACTTGACGTTCGCGACGCGCGCGTTACTGTCCACGAACGGGCGGTAGGTGATCCGGTCGAGGTACGGCTCGCCCTTGTTCCAATAGTCCGGGTTGCGCTGCAGCGTCTCGTGGTCTTGTGGAATCTTCTCGACGAACGCAAACGGCCCCGTCCCCACGGGGTGCAGGGCGAAGTTGAGGCCTTCCTTCTGCGCCTGCGCCGGCGAGACCATCATCCCGGCGCGGTCGGTCAGTACGTAGAGCAGCGGGCTGTAGGGCTTTTCGAGGTTCACGCGGACGGTGTACGGATCGACGACCGTCGCGCTTTGCACGGGGAGGATCTCGCTCCGCCGGGCCGACGGGAACTTCGGATCTTTCATGCGTTCAAAATTGTACTTGACCGTCTCGGCGTTGAACGGCGTGCCGTCGTGGAACTTGACGCCCTGCCGCAGCTTGAAGGTGACCGTCTTGCCGTCGGGGCTGATCGTCCAGGATGTCGCAAGCATCGGGATGATCGTGAGGTTGGCGTCGGTGTCGAGCAGCTTATCGTAGAGGTTCTGGTAGACCTGCCGGTCCACGGCCGCGGTCGACCGGTGCGGATCCATGTTCGGCGGGTCGGAGTCCAGCCCAACCCGAAGCGTTCCGCCCCGCCGCCCGCCCTGCGCGGACGCGGCTCCGAGCCCGCCCGCCAGCAGCACCGCGACGAGCAGCAACGCGCTCCATCTGCGCATCATGCCACGCCTCCCCTGGGAATGAGACACTTTCGAAAAAGTGAAATGGTATTCCGGGACCGTACTTTGAATCCTCCCGCGCGAGGTCGGGGTCAGCCGACCGGGTGCGCCTTCGTGTGTGCCAGCTTGCCGCCTTCCATGAGATAGTCGCGCTCGCGCCGGTTCAGCGTCACGTCGACCCGGAACGTCGTGCTCTTCGTCGTGTTGCGGACCACGAGCTGCGACGCGCCGGCGGCAACCTGCGCGCGGACGTCGGCGATCTCCAGCACGTCGCCCTGCGCGATCCGCTCGTAGTCGTCCGGGTCCGCGCAGGTCATGGGAAGCAGGCCCCAGTTGATCAGGTTCGCCAGGTGGATCCGGGCGAAGGCCTTGACGATCACGCCGGTGACGCCGAGGTACATCGGCGCGATCGCCGCGTGCTCCCGGCTGCTGCCCTGGCCGTAGTTGCGCCCGGCGACGATGAAGCCGCCCCCGCGCTCCTTGGCCCGCGCCGCGAACGTGGGGTCCACGCGGTTGAAGACGTAGTCGGCCAATTTGGGGATGTTCGAGCGGAACCGGAGAATCTGCGAGCCGGCCGGCATGATGTGGTCCGTGCTGACGTCGTCCCCGAGTTTGATCAGCACCTCGCCCCGCAGCGAGGGCGCGAGCGGGCCCTTGAGCGGGACGACGACGATGTTCTCGCCCTTGATGATCTGGACCGCCGGCGCGTCCGCCTCGGACGCCGGAGGCACGAGGCTCGTGTTCTCCTGGGGCAGGCGCTTGGGCATCTCCTGCGCCGGCGCCTGCATGTCGAGCGTGCGGGGATCGGTGATCACCCCGGCGATCGCGGACGCCGCCGCGACCTCGCTCGAGGCGAGATACACTTCGTCGTCCTTCTGGCCGCTCCGGCCCTTGAAGTTGCGGTTGATCGCGCGCAGCGACTTCATCCCCTTGGACGGTACGTGGCCGACGCCGATGCACGCGCCGCAGGTCGCCGCTTCCACGTTCACGCCGGCGGCGATCATCTCGGTCAGGAGACCCTCCCGCGCCAGCACTTCCAGATCCAGGCGGCTGCTCGGGTGCACGAAGAACGTGACATCGGGGTGGACGCGCCGGCCCTTCATGATCTGCGCCACGGCCTTGAGATCAGTATAGGACCCGTTGGTGCAGGACCCGACCATCACCTGATCGACTTTGATGCCGACGGCCTGGGCGATCGGCACGACCTTGTCGGGATTGCTCGGCATCGCGACGAGCGGCTCGATCGCACCGAGATCCACTTCCATCGACTCGTCGTACGCGGCATCCGGATCGGGCAGCATCTCGCGCCAGGCGTCTCCCCGCCCGATCGTCCGGAGATAGTCCCGCGTGACGTCGTCGGACGGGAACATCGAGGTCGTCGCGCCGAGCTCCGCGCCCATGTTGCAGATCGTGATGCGCTGCTGGACGTTCAGGGTCTTGACCCCGGGGCCGGTGTACTCGAAGACCTTGCCGAACCCGCCGCTCGCGGTGAGCCGGCGCAGCATCTCGAGGATCACGTCTTTGGCGGTCGACCACGGCCTGAGGCGCCCCGTCAGCTGCACCCGCACGACGGCCGGCATGTCGAGGAAGTACGGGCCGCCGCCCATCGCCACGGCGACGTCCAGGCCGCCGGCGCCCATCGCGTACACCCCCATTCCGCCGATGTGCGGCGTATGGCTGTCCGCGCCGAGCGCGGTGTCGCCGGGGGCCGCGAAGTGCTCCTGTTGGATCTGATGCCCGATCCCCGCGCCCGGCTTCGCCCACCAGATGCCGTACTTTCGAGCGGCCGAGGCGAGGTAGACGTGGTCCTCGGTGTTCTCCTCGCTCACCTGGAGCACGTTGTGGTCACCGTAGCAGCACGCCACTTTGCAGCGGACCCGGTGCAGCTGCATGGCTTCGAAGTGCATCATCGCGGCGGTGCCGGTGATGTCCTGGATAAGGATCTCGTCGATCTTGATGCCGATCTCTTCGCCGGGCACCATCCGGCCGTCGACCAGATGCGAGCTGAGAATTTTCCGCGTCACGTTGTCGCCCATGGCCCCGCTCCTTCGAAACCGCGTCCCCGGCCCAATCGGCGCCGGCGTGTCCGGGGCGTCCGGCATCGCGCCCCTACCTTATATATAGGCTACTTCTCAGGCCTCCCGCGCCGCGGCAATCGCGGCGCGAATGTTGGCCTCCGGCGTGTCGAGCGGCATGACGCACCCCGTCGTCACGATGTGGCCGCGGCCGCCGGTCTGCGCGATCGCATCCCGGACCTCCGCCGCCACGTCGTCGGGCGTGCGCTTGGACAGCGTGTTCCAGGCGTCGATGCCGCACGCCAAACACGCGGACGATCGCCGGCGCGCGTCGGCGATCGTCGGCGCCGTCTCGCGCGCGTGCCAGTTGACGATCTGGACCGGGTAGTCGTTGAACAGATCGAACATCACGTTCACGCCGTGGATGTGGAGGAAGACCTGCCCGGCGCCGGCCTCGTCCAGCAGGCGAAGGTCGTACGGTCGGCCGAACTCCTCATACTCTTCGCGGGTGAGGAGATCGGTCGTCGCCATCTGCGTCGAGAAGAACACGCCGTCGGCGCCCGCAGCCAGGACGTTGCGGACGAACGCCACCTGGACGTCGGTGATGATCTCCAGCCCCTCGTGCAGGGCCTCCGGGTCCTCGCGCAGATAGCGCACCGTCGCCTGTTCTCCCGCCAGCGTGCGCGCGATGCTGAGCGGGCTGAACACCGTCTCCAGCACGTGCACGTCGCGGCCTACCGCGTCGGCGACGAGGCGGATCGCGTGCGCTTCCCGGCCGTAGACGCCGCCGCTCGGGTCGAGCCGCCGCAGCTTGCCCCAGTCTGCCGGCTTCTTGATCGGACGCTCCCCGATCGTTCGGACGCCCTCGCGGTTCGGCTTGTAGCCGGCCCGCAGCCCCCAATCGTCGCCGTAGTAGCCGCTGGCGGGGGTTACCTTGAGCAGATCGGGCTCGTACGCGCGATAGAAGGCGATGTGGGCCTCGGCAAGACGTTCGGCCTTCTGATCCTGCTCCGGGAAGTGGCGCCACAGCGCCGCCGGCACCTTGTCGGGGCGCTTGCCGGCGATCGCCGAGTCGATCCGTTCGCGGTGCGTCACGCCTCCCCACCCCTTTGACGAGTACCGTGCAGCGTCGAGGCCACCGCCGCGACGCGGGCGCGGTCCGCGTAGAACTCGCCCAACTGCTCTACCGGGATGTTGCCCCCGCTCAGAATCAGCACCACCGTCTTGCCGCGAAGCCGTTCCCCGAGGCGAAGGGCGGCGGCGGTGGACGCGGCGCCGGCCCCTTCCGCGGTTTGCCGAACGGCCTCCCCGAGGAACACGATCGCGCGGCGCAGATCCTCGTCGCTCACGAGCACGATCTCGTCGAGCAGCCGGCTCAGAATCGTCACGGGCAGCGCGAACGGCACCCGCGTGGCGATCCCCTCGGCGAACGTCTCCATGCGGTCGAGCGACACCATCCGGCCCTCCTTGAGGGTCCGGTAGACCGGCGGCGCCCCCTCTGCCTGGACGCCGATGACGCTGACCCGCGAGGAGAGCGTTTTCGCCGTGATGCAGTGCCCGCAGGCGCCGCTGCCGGCGCCGATCGGCGCGATGATAACGTCGGCCTCCGGCAGATCCTCCATCACTTCCAGGCTGAGCGTCCCGACGCCGGCGATCAAGAGCGGCTCGTTGGCCGAATGGACGTACCGGTAGCCCTCCGCGGCGGCCGTGCGCTCGACCCACTCGCGGGATTCGTCGAAGTCGCGGCCGTGCAGCACGACCTCGGCGCCGAGCGCGCGCATCGCCGCGACCTTGAGGGGATTCGCCCCTTCCGGCGCGCCGATGATCGCCGGCACGCCGAAGAGACGCGCAGCGTACGCGATCGACTGCCCGTGGTTACCGGTGCTCGCCGTGATCACGCCGCGCCGGCGCTCGTCCGGGGTGAGGTGGCTCACGAGATTGATGCCGCCGCGCACCTTGAACGCGCCCGTCGGCAGCACGTTCTCGCACTTCACGTAGACCCGCGCGCCGAGGATGCGGTCCAGGGCCGGGGCGTGGATGAGCGGGGTGCGGTACAGATGCGGTGCTGTGACCCGCCGCGCGGCAAGCACATCTTCGATCGTGGGGACGGGGCCGCTCCACAACCCCTCGATCCGGCCGATCGCCATGCGGGTATCTTGGCCACCGCCGTGGGCGGCCCCTTGGTGCCGCTACCCGCCCCGCGTCATAGATGCAGGGCTATCCGCCGAACGGGAAGATCTGGGTTACGACAAGCGCCACGGTCAGGACGATCATGATCACCGTGGTCACCCACGCAATCACGTTGAACGCCGGGGAGTTCGTGTAAACGCCCATCAGCCGCTTCTGGTTGATGAGCAGCAGCATGAAGATGAGGATGAACGGCAGGAGGACGCCATTTGCGACCTGCGACAGGAACAGGATCCGCAGCAGCGGCGCGTTGGGGAGCAGGACGATGATGCACGCGCCCACGATGAGCGCGATGTACAGACCGTAGAACACTGGGGCCTGGCGCACCGTCCTGTCGACGCCCGCCTCGAACCCGAGCGCCTCGCACACGTAGTGCGAGGTGGCGAGCGGCAGCACGGACGCCGAGAACAGGGACGCGTTGATGAGGCCGAGCGCGAAGAGCGCCGTGGCGTACCGGCCCGCCAGCGGGGCGAGCGCGAGCGCCGCGTCTTTGGCCGTCTCGACGTGGATGTGGTGCGCGAAGATCGTCGCGCCGCACGCCACGATGATAAACCACGCGACGATGTCGGTCATCAGCGAACCGATAAACACGTCCATCCGCGTGTACCCGTAGTCCTTGATCGAGATGCCCTTCTCGACGACGGCCGACTGCAGGTAGAACTGCATCCACGGCGCGATCGTCGTGCCGATGACCCCGACGAACATCAGCAGGTAGTCGGCCTTGAAACTGAACGACGGCACGACGGACGCGCGCAGCACCACGCCCCAATCCGGCCGCGAGAGCAGGCCCGACACGACGTAGGCCAGGTAGAACGCGCTCGCGCCGAGGAAGATCCGCTCGACCGACCGGTAGGTGCCCCTGACGACGAGCAGCCATACCGCGATCGCGCCGATCGGCACGAACACGTACTTGGAGACTCCGAAGATCTCGCCGCCCGCGGCGAGTCCAGAGAACTCGGCGAGGGTGTTGCCGAAGTCGGCCGCGAGCAGCACGAGCATGACCCACACCGTCGTTCTGACGCCGAACCGCTCGCGGATCAGGTCGGCGAGCCCTTTGCCGGTGACGACGCCGAGCCGGGACGCCATCTCCTGGATGACGTAGAGGGCGACCGTCACCGGGATCATGATCCACAACAGCGCGTATCCGAAGTTCGCGCCGGCGAGCGAGTACGTCGTGATACCGCCGGCGTCGTTGTCCACGTTCTGCGTGATGATCCCCGGGCCCATGACCGCGAAGAACATCGCGAGCCGGGTCATCGCCGCGGCGCGGCCGGCGCGCCTGAGGGTCGGGAGCTTGAAACTCACGCGGATCCCGGCGGCGTGCCTGCCCCGCGTCCCTCGGGGTTCCCGCCTGACGCCCTGTCTCCGCCGGGGGAGGACAGGCCGCCGGTGGGTGCGCCCGCGGACTCGCGGGAGGCTTTGCGCCGCAGGAGGTCGACGCCGCCGCCGAGTTTTCGCGGTCCGTAGGTCTCGACCAGAATGTCGATCAGGTGGTCAACCGTGACGATCCCCATGAGCCGCCCGCCGGGCTCGACGACCGGCACCGCCAGGAGATCGTACTTGACCAAGGCGCCGGCGACGTCCTCGACGCTGGCGTCGGGCGCCACGTAGTAGACCTCGGTACGCATCAGCTGCGAGATCGGCGTCTCCGGCGGCGAGACCACAAGCGACCGGATCGAGAGCACCCCGACGAGCCGCTCCTGCGTGTCGACCACGTAGAGATAATAGATGGTCTGGTCGTCCGGCTTGGTCTCGCGGAGCCGCGCCAGCACCTGCTCCACCGTCATCGTCTCGGGCAGCGCGATGAACTCCGTCGTCATTTTGCCGGCCGCCGTCTCCGGAGGATACTCGAGAAGCCGGCTGACCTCTTCGGCCTTCTCCTCCTCCATGAGCGAGATCAGCTCGTCGGCCCGGTGCTCGGGCAGCTCCCCGAGGACATCGGCCGCTTCCTCCGGCGCCATCTCCTCCAGGACGTCGGCGGCCCGCTCGCTCGGCAGTTCCTGGATCACGGCCGTCTGCACGTCGGGCTCGGCCTCCTCGAGCACCTCCGCGGCGGTCTCGTCGCCGAGCGCGGTCATCATCTCGACCCGCTCGTCGCGGTCGAGCTCCTCGAGGAGATCCGCGAGGTCGGCGGGGTGGATGTCCTTCAGCTTCTGCCGCGAGATGCTGAGCTTCAGCGGGGTCATGGTGCCGCCGAGCACGGCGACGAGGTTCCAGGGAATCACGCCCTGCGGCAGCGGCCGGCCGAGGCGCTCGCACGCGCCGGCGACCAGCGGCTCGAGCCCCAGCCGGCGCAGGAGGGATCGTGTGCCAACGTCCGCGCCGACGACGCGGAGCTCCGTGCCGACCTGCCGCAGCTCGATGTCGTTGACGCGCACCACCTTGAGGTCGTCGGTGTCCACGACCTGGGAGTCGAAGATGTTATCCCGCAGCAGCACCTCGTCCGGCTGGAGCGGACGGGTCGCCAGATGCCGGCGCTCGACGCGGAGCCGGATGCCGGCCGCGGAAAACTCGGCCACCGCCTCCCACGGAATGATCGCGACACGGCTGCGGTCGCCCGACAGCAGGATACCCGTGATCTTGGGGAATTTTTCGGTGCCGTGATAGATGACGAGATCGGCGACGCGGTCGAACGCATCGCCGGACGCGTCGTGCACCGGCTTGCCGATGATCTGGCTCAGGTAGAGCATGGACACGCTCTCGGCGACGCCGTCGGGCGGTACGGGCACGCGGGAGGGCTTGGCCCGCACGGCTGGCACGACACGCCCGGACGTGGGTTCGGTCGTGCCGGAGTTCACTCCTTCATGTCGAAGTTTAAGAAATGGTGATGTCCGCGCTCTCCCCGTCCACCCTGACCGCCCTGCGTGCCGCGCATGCGGCCGCCGCCGTGCACCGCCGCTTCTTCCGGCGCCTCGAGCGCGTCGAATACAAGCGCCGCAACGACCCGGTCACTGAGGCCGACCGGGCGGCCGAGGAGGCGGTCGTCGGCATCCTGAGTGAAGCCTATCCCTCCCATGCGATTCTCGGCGAAGAAGGCGGACAGCAAGGCGCGAGTCCCACGAAGGGGGAGGAGGCCGCCCAGACCTGGCTGGTCGACCCGCTCGACGGCACGTCGAACTACGCCCGCGGCATCCCCTGGTTTTGCGTCAGCATCGCGCTGCACGAGCAGGCGGCCCCGGCTGCGCGGCGGGAGTCCCACGAAGGGGGAGGCGGGGCTGCCGGCATCGTGCTCGGCGTCATTCTCAACCCAATCATCGGTGAGGTATACGCCGCGGAGCGCGGCCGGGGCACGTTCGCGGCGTCATTGACCGATCTGCCGTCCGACCCGGCCGCATGGGGCGATCTCGCCCCGTGGCGGCGCCTCCACGTCTCGCCGGTCGCCGCGATGGCCGACGCGGGCTTCGCCACCGGCTTCCCGCACAACGTCGTCGACACCAAGATCAACATCGACCACTTCGTCAATATCCGGCTCGAGACGGCGGTTGTTCGCGCCATCGGGTCGGCGGCGCTGGCGCTGGCCTATGTCGCCGCGGGCCACCTCGAAGGATACTGGGAGATCGGTCCCAAGGCGTGGGATTTCGGCGCCGGCATGGTGATTGTCGAAGAGGCCGGCGGACGGATCAGCGATCTTCGCGGACGTCCGCTCGCCGGGCCCGACGCCGGTCAGCTGCTTGCAACCAACGGCGCGATCCACGAGGCGGCGGTCGCCGTCTTCGCCCGCGGCAAGAGCGGCCTCGGATAACCATCAGATCACATCGCCGCGATATGGATGTCCCGCGGCAGCGCGCTCACACGGTGCGCGCCGCTTCGATCCACGTAGACAATCTCCTCGAGGCGCACGCCGAACTCCCCCGGCAGATAGACGCCCGGCTCCACCGAGAAGACGAAACCTTCGTCGATGGGCATCGCGTTCTCGTGCGTCACGCTCGGTAGCTCGTGCCCCGAGATCCCAAGCCCGTGGCCGACGCGGTGAACGAAGTACTGTCCGAAGCCGCCGCGCTCGATGACGGCGCGCGCCGCCAGGTCGACGTCCTTGAGGAGCGTGCCCGGCTTGATCGCGTCGATGGCGGTGCGCACGGCCTCGTCCACGATCGCGTGCACCTGCCGGTAACGGGCGGACGGCGCGCCGATGAACGCGGCCCGAGTGATGTCGGAAGCGTAGCCGTCCAGGCGGCCGCCGAGGTCGATGACGACCCCGTCGCCCGCGGCGAGCCGGCGGCTCCCCGGCTGGTGGTGCGGGAACGCGCCGTTTGGGCCGGAGGCAATAGCGGTGAAGAGCACCTCCTGCGATCCGGATCTCCGGAAGGAGGCGGCGGCCACGTCGGCGAGGTCCTGCTCCGACACGCCGGCGCGGCAGGCCGCCCAGACGTCACGCACGGCCTGGTCGGCGTGCTGCGCCGAGCGTTTGAGCGCCTCGATCTCATCCGCGTCTTTGCGCATCCGCACCGGCGCCAGCGCTTCCGAGCCGAGCACGAGGTGGGCATCGGGATACGCGGCGTGGAGCGTGAGGACAAAGTCCGCGCGCATGGTGTCGTCCACGCCGAGCCGGCGGGGAGACCGCTCGCCGAGCCGGGACCGGGCCCCGGCGATGGCCTGCGCCGGCCCATCCGCGTCGGTATACGCGAACGTCGGGACCCGCACAAACTGCTCGGCCTGCGCGGCGTTCAGGCTCGGCACCACAAACGCGGCGCCCGCGCCTGTGACGAACAGAAAGCACGGCCGCTCGTCCGCGTGCGGTGAGTACCCGAGCAAATAGCGCAGATCGTCGCCGGGCGCGACCGCGAGGAGGTCCATCCGGCGCTCGCCCATGAGGCGCCTGACACGGTCCAGCCGGCCGGCATAGTCCACGCAAACCACCCCTTTGCCCGGCGCTTCAACGGCACAATTGGCTCCTCCTTGACAGAGCCGATGGCGCTGGGGTACATCGGAAACCGTGACGAGCCGAAAGCGTCCGGCGCAGGACCGACACGGTGCCCGCGCAGCACCTCCCGCACTGCCGAGAGAAAGCGCCGCATCGCGCGCGCGCCGCGCGCGCGAGATCGCCGCGCGGCTGGCGAAGCGCTATCCCCGCGTCGAAATCCCGCTTCACCACCGCAACCGGCTCGAGCTCCTGATCGCGACGATCCTCTCGGCGCAGAGCACCGACGCGATGGTGAACCGCGTCACCCCGGCGCTCTTTGCCCGCTGGCGCACCGCCGCCGACTACGCGGGCGCCCCCTTGAGCGAACTGGAGAAGATGATCCACAGCACGGGGTTTTTCCACGCCAAGGCGCGGGCGATCCAGTCGATGGCGCGCGCGCTGCTCGAGCGCCACGGCGGCGAGGTGCCGGGAACCATGGAGGAGCTGGTGGCGCTGCCCGGCGTCGGCCGCAAGACCGCCAACGTCATCCTCGGCGCGCTCGGCGTGCCGGGCGTCGTGGTGGACACACACGTGCGGCGGCTGTCGCGCCGGCTCGCGCTGACCGCGCACGACGACCCGGACAAGATCGAGCAGGACATCGGCACCCTGCTCCCGCCGAAGGAGTGGAGCGACTTCTCGCTGCGTCTGATCTACTTCGGCCGTGAGATCTGCACAGCGGTCCGGCCGCGCTGCCCGGAATGCCCGCTCCGCGACCTGTGCCCGTCGGCGCGCTACCTCGGCGCCCCACCGTGGATGGAGCGGCGGGCCGGCGCACGGACCACAACGACACCTCGGAGGACAGCGCGATGAGCGGTTTGCTCGCGGATAAGACGGCGATCGTCATGGGCGTCGCGAACCGGTGGAGCATCGCGTGGGCGATCGCGCGCGCGTTCGCCCGGGAGGGCGCCCGGCTCGTGTTCACGTTTCAGGGAGACCGTCAGGAGGAAGACGTCCGCGGTCTGGCCGGCACGCTCGAGGGCGCGCGCGTGCTCCCGTGCGACGTGACGCGGGACGAGGCGCTCGCGTCCCTGGCGGAGACGCTCGGTAAGGACGGGGTTGGACTCGACGCCGTCGTGCACTCCATCGCCTTCGCCAACCGCGAGGATCTCGGCGGCGCGTTCGTGGACACCTCGCGCGCGGGGTTCGCGCTCGCGCTCGACGTGAGCGCGTACTCGTTCGTCGCGGCGGCACGCCATCTGATGCCGGTACTGCGGCCGGGCGCGAGCCTCATCACGCTCACGTACATCGGCTCGACGCGCGTGATGCCGAACTACAACGTGATGGGCGTCGCGAAGGCGGCGCTCGAGGCGAACGTGCGCTACCTCGCGGCCGACCTCGGTCCGCGCGGCTTTCGGGTCAACGCGATCTCCGCGGGTCCGATCAAGACCGCGTCGGCCCGCGCGATCCAGGGGTTCAGCCGGATCCTCGACGTGATGAAAGAACGCGCGCCGCTCCGCCGCAACACGGACCCCGACGAGGTTGCCGACGCCGCGGTGTTTCTGGCGAGTCCGCTGGCGCGCGGCATCACGGGCGAAGTGCTGTTCGTCGACAGCGGGTTCCACGCCACAGGCCTATAGCGGATACGAGGCGCACATCCGCGCGAGCGGGCAGGCGCGGCAGAGCGGCCGCCGCGCCGTGCACACCGTGGCGCCGAGGTCCATCAACGCCTGATTGAAGTCGTAGGCCCCGCCGCGCGGCAAGAGGCGCGCGGCCAGGTCCCACAGCGCGCGATCGCGGACCTGCCGGTGCTCGCCGGCCCAGACCCGCCGGAGCACGCGGCGCACGTTGGTGTCGAGGATCGCCGCGTCCTCTCCGAAGGCGAAACTGAGAACGGCCCCGGCAGTGTACGCGCCGATGCCCTTCAGCGCGAGCAGCCCGTCGCGGCTGCGGGGCAGCCGGCCGCCGTGCCGCCGCACAACGGTGCGCGCGATCGACCGGAGCCGCAGCGGGCGGATGTTGTAGCCGAGCGGGTACCATGCTTCGCGCACTTCACCGGTGGACGCCGCGGCGAGCGATTCGAGCGAGGGATAGCGGCGCAGCCACTCCCGGTACTTCGGAATGACGCGCGACACCTGGGTCTGCTGCAGCATGACCTCCGAGACCAACACGCGGTAGGGATCCCGGGTGCGGCGCCACGGAAGGTCGCGGCCGTGGCGCCGGTACCAGGCGAGCAGCCGCCGGCGAAACGCGCGGCGCGCCGGACCCTCGGCCGCGAGGACCGGCGCCCCGGCTTCGCGGCGACGTCCTCGCTCCGCCCGCGGACTCCGCCGCGGGCAACCATGTAACTCAAGCCGTAGGCCCGGGACGGCGGTCACGGACGCGCGGTCACGCGCGCGAAGTACACCGAGGCGCCGGCCGAGCTTGTGTGCGTCCAAATGATGTCGAGCGCGCCGCCGTCGGCCAGCACGCTCGGGAACACGTTGCCTCCGTCGCCCGTCAGCCGCAGCACCGGCCCCCAGCCGTTCTTGTACCGGCGCGCGTAGATCTGTCCGTCGTCCGCATCCCACGCGGTCCAGATGGCTCCGGTCGGATCGGTCGCGACCGAAGGATGAAACGCGGGCACACCGCCCGCCGTCTGCCCCGCGGCGGACGGGGCCGACACCGCGACGGGAGCTCCCCAGCTGCCGCCCGTCCGGCGCGCGTAATCGATCGCCGAACCGCGCGCGTCGTGCTGCTCCCAGACAAGCGCGAGGCGGCCCTGACCGTCGGCCGTGACGTCCGGGTTGAACTCGTCCGTCGTCGTACGGGACACACCTTCCGGCGCACCCCAGCGCCCGTCGTACTGCGCGTACCGGACCTGGTAGTCGCGGCCGTTGTACTGGTACCACACCGCGTGCAGGCGCCCCGTGAAGTCGGAGACCAACGCGGGATTGATCGCGTCGGGCGGCCCCGTCGAAATGAGGGACGGCCGCGACCAGACCCGGCCGTCGTAGCCGGAGTAGATGATTTCATAAATGGATCCGTGCTTGGTCGGCGCCGGGGTTGCGCCCTCACGGATGCCGTACCAGACGACGTGGGGATGACCCGATCGGTCGAGCGCCACCGCGGGATAACCGGCGTACACGCCGGCCGGCGAGATACGGCGCTGCGTCTCGGTCCAGGCGCCGGCCGCACCGCCTCCCGCAGACGGCGCCCACTCGCGATAGTAGACTTTGCCCACGCCGTCGTCGTACCGTGTCCACACGACGTGCACGCGCCCCGCGGCATCCGCGGCGAGCGCGGCCAGGCGTGAGGCGATTGGACCTTCGCTGGCCTGACCGAGCGGCGTCCAGTGCGCCCCGCCGTCGCGCGACGCGGCAAGCAGTATTTGGGGAGCGCCGGGCGCGCCGCCGGCGTAGGCCGCCACGAGCATGCCGCGCGTGCGCAGAATCTTGACCTCGTTGTTGGACGCCGTCGCGTCGTTCGTCGCGCCGCGCGCAACGAGCATGGGGGCGCCGACGACGGCGGCGATCTGCCCCGCCAGCGCCGGGGCCGGAGCAGGCCCCGCACCCGCCATCGCGGAGATTCCGGCGGCCACCGCCGCTGAGACAAGCGCGCGAAGACGCGAAGGGCTCCGGCGGGAAGACGCGGCGGACGAGCGCACGGCACAGAGGATTGGCGCACACCGCACCGCTTCCCTCCGAACGAGCGAGGTGATCGGAACGCGGCGGTCAAATACCACGCGGAGCCGATCGTGCCGTTGATTCGGAGGCGGAGCGTGCGATGACGGAGCCAAGACAAGGACGCAGCGTAGTGCTGGCCCGGCGGGGCATGGTGGCCACGGACCACCCGCTGGCGTCGGCCGCCGGGCTGCACGTCCTCGCGCAGGATGGCAACGCCACCGACGCCGCGGTGTGCGTCTCCGCCGTGCTCGGCGTCGTCTGCCCGATGATGAACGGGCTCGGCGGCGATACGTTTGTCACCTACTATGACGCGGCGTCCCGCAGCGTGACGACGCTGATCGGCAGCGGCGCGGCGCCCAGGGACGCAACGCCGGCGTGGTTCGCGGCCCACGGGCACGCCGTGATGCCCCTGCGCGGCATGCTGTCCCCGTCGGTCCCGGGCGCCGTCGACGCGATGGCGACCGCGCTCGCGCGCTGGGGCAGCGGACGCTGGACGCTCGACCGCCTGCTCGCGCCGGCGATCCATTACGCGGAGTCCGGATTTCCCGTGAGCGAGTGGCTGGCGTCGTGGTTCGCCGAGTCCGAGGACGTGCTGCGGCAATACTCGTCGTCGGCGAGGGTCTTTCTGCCGCGGGGCCGGCCGCCGGTGGTGGGCGAGGTGTTCGTCCAGCGCGATCTCGCGCGTTCGTTCCAGACGGTCGCAGCGGAGGGCCCGCGCGCGATGTACGAAGGCCCGCTCGCGGATCGGATCGCGGCCTACATGCGGGAGCACGGCGGGCTGATGCGCGGCGAGGATCTCGCCGCGCACCGGTCGGAGATCGCGCCGCCCGTCGCGGTCCCATATCGCGATCTCGTTGTGCACACGACTCCTCCGCCGTCGCAGGGCTTCGTGCTGCTGGAGATGCTCAACATTCTCGCCGGCGACGACCTGGGCGCGCTGCCGTGGGGCAGCGCCGACGCGGTGCACCTCGCGGTCGAGGCCAAGAAACTCGCCTTCGCGGATCGCCTCGCTTACGTCGGCGACCCGCGGTTCGTCGCGAATCCGCTCGACCGGCTGCTCGATCCGGCCTACGCGAAGATGCGGCGCGCCGAGATCAATCCCGGCCGCGCCGCAGAGGCGGCGGCACCCGGTGCCATCCCCGAGGCCGTGGGGGACACGACGGCGTTCGCCGTCGCCGACCGAGACGGCAACGTGGTGAGCTGGATTACGAGCATTTCCTCCTCGTTCGGCTGCGGCGAGGTCGTGGACGGCACCGGCATCCTCTTGAACAACCGCGCCGGGCGGGGCTTCAGCCTGGTGCCGAACCATCCCAACCTGATCGCCCCGGGCAAACGCACGATGCACACCCTCATGCCGTTCGTGGCGACGCGCGGGGGACGCCCGGTGCTCGCCTGGGGGACTCGCGGCGGCGACGCGCAGGCGCAGTGGGACTTCCAGGTGTTGATGAACATCACGGCCCACGGCATGAACGTCCAGGACGCGATCGAGCGCCCGCGGTGGTTCAGTTTCCCGGCGAGCGATCCGCACTCCGTCGCAGCACCCTACGAGCTGCGGATGGAGGCCGGATTCCCGTCCGAGACCTACGAGGGGCTCCGGCGGCGCGGCCACCGCGTGATCACGCCCCGGCCCAGCATCGGCGGCGTGCAGGCGATCCAGGTCGACGCGGAGCGCGGCGTGTACGCCGGCGGGTCGGACCCGCGCGCCGACGGCTGCGCGATCGGCATCTAGACCACGGAGGCGGTCATGGAAGACGTCAGACACGAACGCACCCTGATCCTTATCAAGCCGGACGGCGTGCAGCGCGCGCTGACCGGCGAGATCCTGGCGCGGCTGGAACGCGCCGGCCTGAAGATCGTCGCGCTCCGGATGGCGCGCGCCGAGCGGGCGACGCTCGAGCGCCACTACCCGTCCAACGAGGAATGGGTCCGCACGATCGGCGGCAAGACCAAGGAAGCCTTCCAAACCTACGGGTGGGACGTGCGGGCGCGAATGGGAACGGACGACGCGCTCGAGATCGGGCGGCGTGTCCGCGGCTGGCTGATCGACTTCATGCAGACGGCGCCGATCGTCGCGGCCGTCTTCGAGGGCGTCCACGCCGTGAGCGTCACCCGCAAGCTCGTCGGCGCGACCCTGCCGGTGTTCGCGGCCCCGGGGACGATCCGGGGCGACCTCGCGACCGACGCGCCCACCGTGGCCAACGAGGACCGGCGCCCCGTCCGCAACCTCATTCACGCCTCGGGGACCGTTGAAGAGGCCGCGCACGAGGTCGGCCTGTGGTTCGGGTCCGGCGACACCTACGCATATGCGCGCGCCGACGAAGCCGCGATGTTTGGCCCCACCGGGGAATAACCCTATTGGAAGCTGCCCATGGGCGGCGATCCGGGGGAGGGTCTTTATGCAGCACAAGAAGCTTGTTGCGTTGCTCGCCGTGCTCGTCACGGCGGCGTTTGTCGCCGTACCGCAAGGTCCGGCAGGAGCCGGCACGGTCACCGTGCCGCTCGGCACCCAGGTCGGGCTGCGGTTCGTGACTCCGGTCGATTCGAGCGCCATCGCCACCGGCACCAAGGTTAACTTTCAGGTTCTCGCGGACGTTGTGAGCGGCGGCCGCGTCGTCATCCGGCACGGCACGCGCGCCGGCGGCACCGTCACCGAGGTCACGAAGCCGGGCATGTTCGGCACGAACGCCAAGGTCGTCATCGGCTACCTGACGACGACCGCCGTGGACGGCTCGCGGGTCAGGTTGAAGGATCTCATCGTCTCCAAGACGATGGTCAGCAACGCACGCGTGGGCGCGGCGGGAGTCGCCGTCGCCGGCGCGGTGGTCTTGGGTCCCGTTGGGCTGCTCGCGGGGGCCATGGTTCGAGGCGGCCACGTCAGCGTGCCGGCGGGCACAACCGTCACGGATACAACGGACGCCAGCGCGAGGATCGTGACCCGGTAACACGCGCTGCCTGGATCACGCGACAACTCGACCAACGGGCCGGCCGGAACCTCGGCCGGCCCGTTCCACGTCCTCCGGCCCGCCTGCGGACGCCGCGCTACTTCGTCTGCGCCGCGGCGAGCGCCGTCGCGACCGCGAGGCGCGTGGACGCCTCGAGCAGCGCGGGCGACACCCGGTCCACCGTGTCGCGCGGCGTATCGTAGTACGGATCGTCCGGCCGGAACAGGAACACCACCGGCACGCCGGCCTTCTCGAAGTTCACGTGGTCGCTGCCGCCCTCGGCGCCGCGCACCTCGACGCGGATGCCGAGGTCCCCGGCAAGCCGCGAGGCGGTGCGAACGAGCGTGTCGTCGCCTCGGCCGGCGACGATGAACCGGTCACCGACACCTTCCATGTCGAGATTGATCATGCCGATGATCCGGCCGCGCTCGAGGTGCTTGACATACTCAGCCGAGCCGTAGAGCCCGTCCTCCTCGGCGCCGAAGAACACGAACCGAACCGTCACCCCGATCGGCACGTCCTTCAGCACCTCGGCGGTCTCAAGCACCGCCGCGACGCCCGACGTGTTGTCGTTCGCCCCCGGGGCCTCGGCGACGGTGTCGCGGTGCGCGCCCACGATCAATATCTTGCCGGCGTCAGCGCCGGCGCCCGCGCGCCCGGACGCCGCCTTCGTGCCCACGATGTTCCAGGTCGTGCGGCGCTCGTTCACCGTCTGCACGTCGAGATGCACGACCGTGCGCCCGGCCCGCACGCGCTCGAGCAGCGTCTGCCCCTCGTCGCCCGACAGCGACACCACCGGGATCCGGGTCGCCCGAAGAAGGGTACCCGCGAACGCGCTCGGCTGCGAATTGTAGACGACGATCGCGGCGGCGCCGGCATCCGCGGCGTTCTCCGCCTTTTGCTGGAACGTCAACTCGCCGCGGCGCACGAGCACGATCTTGCCGCGCAGCGCCACCCCCGCGGCCGCCTGACCGCCGAAGTCGCCGGGACGGCCGAGCCCCGCGTCCACCACTTCCGCGGTGAGGCCCTTCTCGACTGTGGACGGCGAGTATTCCATCACGCGCGGGTGCAGCGGCGGTCCATCCGGCACCGCGAGCGCGACGCGGCGGACGTTGAAGTACGGGAACGTGAACGGCTGCCACTCGACGGCGTACCCGTCGCGCGTCAGTTGTGACGCGATGTACTCGCCGGACGTCCGGTCCTCCGGCGTGCCGGCGGGATGCGGCCCGATCTTCTGCGAGAGAGCGAGTACGTGTTGGTACGCGCGTTGGCCGGACACCCGGGCCACGGGTGTCTGCGGGGTCTGGGCCTGCGGCGCGAACGAAAGCTGCGCGGCCGCCGCCGGGGAGACGGCCGTACCCGGTCCCCCAACCGCGAGCGCGGCGACGACCGGCACGATTACCGCGAGTCCGGCGCCGCGCGATCTCAGTCTTCGTCTGAACACATTCGCACCTCGTGTCGGCGTTGCGTCCGGGGAGGCCGGCATCTGTCGCCCGTCGAACGACCACCGTCTGTGAACCGCCGTGTCCTTGCCCAGTTGAGCTTCGGCCATCTCGCGACCGACTTATCACAGGGCGCGCTGCCGGCGCTCCTGCCCCTGTTTAAGACTCAGTACCACCTATCCTACACAGACGTCGGCCTTGTGGTTCTCGTAGCTAATATCAGCTCCTCGATCATCCAACCCGCATTCGGAATCCTGAGCGACCGGGTCCAGATGCGGTGGCTGATGCCGGCCGGGGCGCTCATCTCCGGGACCGGGATAATTCTGGCGGTGTCGGCCACACACTATAGCGTCATGATGGCGATGATCTTCCTCTCTGGCCTCGGCGTGGCCGCCTTCCACCCCGAAGGGTACAAGTTCGCCGGTCTTGCCAGCGGCGCGCGGCGCGCCACGGGAATGTCCTACTTCTCCGTGGGCGGCAACCTCGGCTACGGCCTCGGCCCCGCCGCGGCGAGCATCGCGCTGCACTTTGCCGGCGCGCGCGGCCTCTTCTACTACGTGCCGGTCTTCAGCATCTCGGCGGCCGTGATCTTGTGGCTCGCCGGGTCGCCCCGGCGGCGCGCCCGGCTCGAATCCGAGTGGCACGCGCCCGCGCAGCCGCCCGCGCGTCCCGCGGCGGGCCCGGTGCCCGGGGCCCCGATCGGAGGCCTGGCCGCGCAAACGGTGCTGGGCCTGCTCGTTGCCTTCGTGATCCTCCGGTCCTGGGTATCAGTGGGCGAGGCGAGCTTCATCCCGCTGTACTTCACGGGAGTCCGCCACCTGAACCCGACCTACGCCGGCCTCATGGTCAGCCTGTTCCTCGGCGCCGGCTCGGTGGGCACGCTGTTCGGCGGCATGGCGGCCGATCGGTGGGGCCGCCGCCGCATGCTGCTTGTCTCCATGCTCATCCTGCCTCCGCTCCTGTGGCTGATCCCGCGCGCCGTCGGCCCCGCCGGCTTGGTCGCGGCGCTCGTCGCCGGCATGGCGTCGGTCAGCACGTTCGCCGTCGTGATGGTCATGGCACAGTCCATCATGCCGCAGCGGATCGGCCTCATCTCGGGCCTCATCATCGGCTTCGCGGTAGGTACGGGCGGCATCGGCACCACCCTCCTCGGCGTGATCGCCGACCGCTGGGGGGTGCTGCGCGCGCTCGATTTCACGGCGCTGCTGCCGCTGGCTGCGCTTGCGATCGCCCTCCTCCTGCCGCACGATCCCCCGGGCGCACGGAACCTGCGCGCCGAGTCGACGCGTACTTCGATGAGCGCCGTCCATGCCGACGTCGCCGGAGGCGAGTGATGCGCAATGAGCACGCCATAAAGGAACGGTGGGGACGCCGGCGGTTCCTCGGGTACCTGGCCGGGGCCGCCGCGGCGCTCGCGGCCGGCATCACCGCGGTGCGCGCGCCACGCGCCTGGGGCGCTCCCGCCGCGCCGCCTCTCCCGCCGGGCGCGCCGCCCGACAAGGGCGGCGCATCGGGCATCACCGTCCAGCCGAACGACCCCGCGATCACCGCCGGACCGATCGAGTTCCCCGGCCTCGTTTCGACGCTTCTGGGGTATCTCGCTGCGCCGGCGGGCGGAGAGACCTACCCGGCCATTCTCCTCGTGCACGACGCCGACGGCCTCTCCGAGCACACGCGCGATATGGCGCGCCGGCTCGCGAAGGCCGGATACGTCACGCTCGCGCCCGACCTGCTGTCGCGGCTCGGCGGCACGGCGAAGGTCGGCACGGCCCAGCAGATCGCGGATGCAATGACGAAACTCCTGATCCCGCAGTTCATCCAGGACACCAACACGGCCGTCCGGTACCTCGAGACCCACCCGCTCGTCGCCAAGACGCGGGTGGGCATGATGGCGTTCGGACTCGGCGGTGTCTTTTCGTGGTTCCTGCTGGCGCAGAACTCCGATCTGAAGGCCGGCACGATCTACTACGGCGGGGTGCCGAATCTTCAGCTGGTGCCCCGCATCACCACTTCGCTCCTCGCCATTTACGGCGAGCTGGACGGCCACGATCCCGCCGACCTTAAAGACCTCGATGCCGCGATGCAAAAGTCGGGCCAACCTTGGATGTACAAGATCGAGCCCAAGGTCGGGCGCGGGTTCTTCGACGACACGCGGCGGGTGTATGCTCCGGACGCCGCGAAGGACGCGTGGAAGATCACGCTCGATTGGTACGGGAGTCATCTGACCGGCTGAGACGCTCTCCACCGGCGCGGCCCGACACTATCCTCGGTCCGTGCCTGATGGTATGATCGGCAGGCGACGTGATCGAGCCAACTCCCGCTTCCATCCGGTTGTTCCGTGCCTTCGCCGTGACGACGGCCGTCGCGGCCTATCTGCTTGTGCTTCTCGGCGGGCTCGTGCGCATCACGGGCGCCGGTCTCGCCTGCCCCGATTGGCCGCTCTGCCACGGCCGTCTCGTGCCGCCGCTCGAAGGACTGGTGCTGATCGAGTATGGCCACCGGCTCCTCGCCGCCTCCGTGAGCGCGCTTGTGCTCCTGACCGCCGTCCTGGCCTGGCGCGCGCGGCGCGCGGTGCCGGGGGCGGGACGTCTCGCGCTCGCGGTGCTGCTGCTCGTCGCGGTGCAGATCGTGCTCGGCGGCCTCACGGTCAAGTGGCGGCTCACACCGGGCCTGGTGGCCACCCATCTCGGGGTAGCGATGCTGTTCCTGGCCGGCCTGCTCGCGCAGGCGGTGAACGCCCTGCGGCCTGCCGGCCGACCCTGGGCCTGCGGCGCGAGCCAAAGACGCGCCGGCCACCATGAAATCAAAGCCGGCGCTCCCGCGCCGGAGGGGTTCCGCCGGCTCGCGGTCGCCGCGACCGCGGCGACCTTTGTGATGATCCTGATCGGCGGCTACGTCGGTTCGAGCGGAGCCGCGCTCGCGTGCCCCGGCCTGCCCTTCTGCCGCGGCGCCCTCTTGCTCCCGCCAGACGCGCCATCGCAGCTGCACATGCTGCACCGGTTGTGGGCGCTGGTAGTGGCCGCGTTGGTGGTCTGGACGGCGATCGCGGCGATGCGGCTCCGCGTCCGCCGGCTGATCGTCGCCGCGCACCTCGCGCTGCTGTGCGTCATACTGCAAATCGCCGCGGGGGTCCTGAACGTCGCGACGCGCTTGGCGCCGGCCGTGCAGGGCGTGCATCTCGGGCTGGCGGCCGCGCTCTTCGCGGCGCTCGTGGTCTTGACCGCGCTCACCCGCCCGGCGCCGGAGCTCGCGGTCGCGGCTGCCGGGACGGCACCGTCACCGGCGGGCACACTGCCGGGCGCCACGCGGCGCGGCCGGCCGATGCCGACGATCGCCGGCGGCTCGGCCGACGAACCGGCCGCGGACGCGCTCCCGTGGCCCGAAGCGGAACGCCGCACGGCGCTCGCGCGCGCGGCCGCGACGGCCCGCGACTATCTCGCGCTGATGAAACCGCGCATCATCATGCTGCTGCTGATCACGACGATCACGACCATGATCGTCGCCTCGCCGCACCATCTCCCGCTCGCGGCGCTCATCCTGACGGTGCTCGGCGGGACGCTGGCCGCGGGGTCCGCGAACGCGTTCAACATGTACGTCGACCGCGACATCGACGCGATCATGCGCCGGACGTGCCTGCGGCCGGTTCCGGCCGGGCGCGTTCGCCCGGCCCAGGCGCTGATCTTCGGGGTCGTCACCGGATGCCTCTCGATGGCGGTGATGGCGTTCGGCGTGAACCTGCTCGCGGCCGCGCTGTCCACCGCCGGCATCCTGTTCTACGTGGGCGTCTACACGCTGTGGCTCAAACGCGCCACCCCGCAGAATATCGTGATCGGCGGGGCCGCGGGCGCGGTGCCGCCGCTGGTCGGCTGGGCCGCGGCGACGGGCCGCATCGAGGCGCCGGCCATAGCACTTTTTGCGATCGTGTTCTTGTGGACGCCTCCGCATTTCTGGGCGCTCGCACTCGGCAAGGCCGACGACTACCGGGCCGCCGGGGTGCCGATGCTGCCGGTCGTGCGGGGAGAGGCGGAGACGCGCCGGCAGATTTTCATCTACTCGCTCGTGCTGGCCGCCGCGACGCTCGCGCTCTACGTCCCGCTGCACGCGCTCGGACCGGTCTACGCGGTCGCCGCCGTCGCGCTCGACGCCGTGTTCGTGGGCCTCGCCTGGGCCGTGCTGGTGGTCCGCCGGCCCGGCCTGGAGATGGCGCTCTTCGGCTACTCCATCCTGTACCTTGGCCTTCTCTTCACCGCGATGGTGGTCGACCGGCTGGTTTGAGGCGCATCTCTCAGGCGGCCGCGGAACGGTTGGAGGGTTCATGGTCGCGGCCCTGCGTGTGACACTCCCCCGTAAGATAAACGGTCCCCGCGTGCGCCTCCGACCGCTCCGACTGTCGGACGCGCCGGCCGCGTGGGAGGCCATCGAGGAATCGCGTTCGCATCTCGAACCCTGGCTGCCGTGGGTAAAGGAGACCCGATCCGTTGCGGACGAGCGCGCCTCTATCGCGCGATTCCGCGAATTGTGGCGGCGCCGCGAAAGCCTCGTCGTCGGAATCTTTGATCGACGCGGCGGACGCTACCTCGGCGGGAGCGGCCTGCACCGCATCAACTGGCGGACCCGGGTATTCGAGATCGGATACTGGATCCGCGTCACCGCTGAGGGCCGAGGCTACGTCTCGGAAACCGTACGCCTCTTGACCTCCCTCGCGTTCGACCGGTTCGCGGCCAATCGCGTCCAGATCTTCATGCACCCTCAGAACGTCCGCAGTGAAACCGTACCCAAGCGGCTTGGTTTCGTGCGCGAGGGGACGCTGCGCGGGGTGACGCTCGGCCCGGATGGCGTTCCCCAAGATCGACACGTCTATGCGCTCGTGCGAGCCGACTACGACCGGATTCCGTGGCGCTCGGGGCGAAGGCTGTCGAGCGGCCGACGGTAGCCACCCCGGCTTTATCAAATGTTTACACGGACCGGCTACCGTGCAAGTGAGCCGGTGACCGATCGCGGAGGATGATCATGCGGACGCTTGCGGCGATTTCAATGTGTGTGGCCGCGCTGGCGGCGGGAGCGCTGGCCGTCAACGCGATTCCCGGCCTCGCGGCGGCGGCCGCCCCGGACCTCACCGGCGGCGGACCCTGGTTCAACACGGCCGGCCGGCCGGTGACGATCGCGTCGCTGCGCGGCAAGGTGGTCGGCGTGGAGATGTGGACCGCCGGCTGCGAGAACTGCCTGAACGTCCTACCGTACATGAAGCAGTGGTATGCGAAGTATCATCAAGAGGGCTTCGTGCTCGTCGGTGTGCACACGCCCGAGTTCGCCCACGAAGGCCAGGTCAAGTACGTGCGCGAGGCGATCGCGCGCCTCGGCATCGCCTATCCGGTCGTCATGGACAACGACCACCGCATCTGGAACGCCTACCACAACAACTATTGGCCGGCGCTCTATCTGATCGACAAGCACGGGCAGATCCGCTACACGCACGTCGGCGAGGGCGACTACGACGTGACGGAGCGCCAGATCATCGGCCTGCTCAAAGAGAAGATCTAACCCCCCCGGCCGTGAAGGGTGGCCGGCGGCTTGTCCGCCGGCCACCATGACATTTACTCCGGCGCAGCGAATCTTCGCCACGATGGCCGCATCCCCACGACCACACGCACGCCGCGCGGCTCGTGCGCGGGCCGCGGCGCCCTCCGCCCGCGCCGGTACACGCCCTGCGGGGGCGGGCCGCGCCGAGGCCGTGGCGCCGGAGGTCATGCGCGCGGCCCGGGAAGTGGCAGACCGCCTCGCGAACGAGCGCGCCGAGGCCGTCGCGCTGGTGGGCAGCCAGGCGCGCGGTGACGCGCGCGAGCACTCCGACATCGACCTGATTACGCTCGGGCGCGGGCCCGTCCGCCGGCTCGAAGTCCACGACCCGTTCGTCGTCGCGGTGCAGTGGCGGACGCCGGCGCAGGTCCGCGACGGCTTCGCCGACCTTCGAGACCTCAGCACGGTGCCGGGCTGGCGGCGCGCGGTCATCCTCTACGACCCCAAGCGCCAGGCCGCCGCGCTGAAGCGCGAGGCGCTCGCGTGGACCTGGGACGCGCTCGGCCCACGCGCCGACGCGTGGGTCGCCGAGCAGATCACCGACTACGCCGAAGAAGTCCTCAAGTTGGTGGGCGGCCTGCGGGCCGCGAGGTACAGCGCGGCCGCGGCGCAGCGATCCGTGCTCGCCCTGCGTCTGCCGCGCGTAATGGCCGTGCACCGGCGGACGCTGTACGACGGCGATTCACAACTTTACGAGGCGATCTGCGCGGGCATGGGCGAGCCGTGGCGGCGCGCCCACCGCGGGGCGCTCGGCGTGCAGGCGGAGACGCTCGAGCAAACGTGCGGTGCGGCGCTGGAACTCTACGCGCTCGCGGCGGAGGAGACGAAGCAGCTCTTGGACGAGCGGGAGTTTGCGGTCGTGCGGCGTGCCTGCGCGGCGGCCGGGTTCCCGATCGGAAGACGCCCGGCCGCGCGCGAGGCGATCAAACCACGGCGATGATCCGCCGCTCGGGCGGCGCTCAATAGCCTCCCTTATCGTAGCCGCTGCCTGAACCGGACTTCCCGGCGGCCCCGGGCTTCAAGTCGACCTTCGCGACCCACCACTTCCCGCCGAGGCCCTGACCGTTGGCCTGGTGCGGCGCGGAGTCTCCCTCGAACGTGTACAACAGATGCCCGTTGTAGCTCACCTGTGACCCGTTCGCCGTCTTGACGACTGCCAGCTTCCCGGGCAGTGGCGCCCCGGCCGTCGGCGCCGACGCGCTCAGCAGCGGCAGCCAGGTCTTTGCGCATCCGCTCGTGCACGAGCTCGTGGTAGCCGTATCGGTCGCCACATAGTACAGCGTCATGCCCTTGGCGTCGGTCAGAACTTTCGTCGACACGCCCTTCACCATGATCGTCGCGGTGTCCACCGTATACGCGGCCCCGAACGCTGCGGGGCCGGCCGCCGCGAGCAGCACCAGGGCTACTGCCCCTGCGAGCAGCACGGTCATCCGTCGCTCCACCGAGTATCACCTCCGAAAGAATCAGCCTACCGGGATCAACGATGCGCCCGCGGCTTCACGGATGTGTCAGCGGCGCGTAACGTCGATGCAACGAGGCGGCCGGACACCTGGGCGCCGCTTCGTCAACGCGGCTGAACTGGTGGTCGACGGCGGCATGACTCAGGTCTGGAGAGCAGCGGGCGGGACGCAACGCGATGGGGGGCTTTATTGGCTCCTCGGGTAGGATTCGAACCTACAACCCTCCGGTTAACAGCCGGATGCTCTACCATTGAGCTACCGAGGACCGCCGACTCTGTGATTGTAGGAACGGCCCCGGGGCGTGTCAAGGACGTGACGGCGCGCCCGCGTGAACCCTATTTCAATTGAGTATAATGGGCAAGTGCGCGAAGGCATCGGCCGCCGCGGCCTGCTCGTCCTCTTTCTGGCCATCTTCATCGTGATGATGGGGTTCGGCATCGTCCTCCCCGTGCTGCAGTTCTACGCGCGCGCGGTAGGTGCGACGCCGCTGGAGATCGGCCTGCTCGCGACGAGCTACGCGGCGATGCAGTTTTTGTTCGCGCCGCTGTGGGGCGCCGCGAGCGACCGGGTGGGGCGCAAGCCCGTGTTTTCGATCGGCCTGCTCGGGTACGCGGTCTCGTTCGTGCTCTTCGGCCTCTCGCACCACGTCTGGCAGCTGTTCTTCGCGCGAATTCTCGGCGGCGTGCTGAGCGCGGCCACGCTGCCGACCGCGATGGCGTACATCGGCGACACCACCTCGGTGGAGCGGCGCGGCGGCGGCATGGGCATGATGGGCGCGGCGATGGGCCTCGGGTTCACGATCGGCCCCGGCATCGGCGGCCTGCTCGGCCGGTTCAGCCTGTCGCTGCCCTTCTTCGTGGGCGCGGCGCTCGCGCTGGCGACGCTCGCGCTGAGCTGGGGCGCGCTGCCCGAGCCCGTCCGCCACGATTCATCCGCGGAGCGTCCCTCGCGCGTCGACGCGTTCCGTCTCGCGCTCGGCGGGCCGCTCGCGTATTTCTTTCTCGTCACACTCGCCGGCGCGTTCGCGCTCGCCGCGCTCGAGGCGACGTACGCCCTGTTCGCGCAGGACCGCCTGCACCTCTCGAGCACGGGCGGCGCGGCGGCGATCGGGGTCGTCTTCGTCGCGGTGGGCCTGGTCCAGGCGGCGATCCTCGGAGGACTGGTCGGGCGGCTGATCAACCGCGTGGGCGAGGAGTGCCTCGCCGTCGCCGGGCTCCTCCTCGCCGCGGCCGGCTACGTCCTGATCACCCAGACCCGCACGATCGGCGAGCTGGCCGTCTACGCCGCGATCGCCGGGGCCGGGCATTCGCTGATGCGCCCGAGCATCGCGTCCCTCATCTCGAAGCGCACCACCGCGGGGCAGGGCCTTTCCATCGGCATCATGGACTCGTTCGACAGCCTCGGCCGCGTCCTCGGGCCGGCCTGGGGCGGCTGGATCTACCACCTCGGCATCGCGCTGCCCTATGCGTCGGCCGCCGCGGTCCTCCTCGTCACCGCGGCGCTCTCCGGCGTCGCCGCGGGACGTCACGTGGCGGTCCGCGTCTAGCCGATGCAGCCGCAGATCTCGGGGCAGGCCCTGGAGTACCTGCCGCTCATCGAGCGGGCGGCCGTGTCGCTCGCGATCGGCGGCATGATCGGCATGGAACGGGAATGGGCCCACAAGGACGTCGGCGTGCGGACGTTCGCGCTCATCGCGCTGTCGTTTACGCTGGCATGGACGATCTCGCCGACGGCCGCCTATATGCTGATGGCCGCGATGATCCCGCTCATCACGCTGATGAACTGGCGCTCCTTCGTGCGCGACCGCTCGCTCGAGATGACGACGTCGGTGGCGGTGCTCGCGACCGCGATCCTGGGCGTGCTGGTCGGTCAGGGGCTCCTGCTGCTGGCCGCGGCGTGCGGCGTGGTCGTCACGATGCTGCTGGCCTGGAAAGCGGAAATGGTCCGCTTTGCGGGCGAAGTTACGATCGACGAGATCCGCGGCGCGCTGCTGCTCGGCGTGATCGCCATCGTCGTGTACCCGCTCCTGCCCCGCGGACCGGTGGACCCGTGGCACCTGATCGACCTGCGCGCGGCCTGGACGGTCGTGCTGGTGATCTCCGCGATCGCCTTCGGCAACTACATCCTGCTCCGGCTCTACGGCACCCGCGGCATCCGCTGGACCGGGCTGCTCGGCGGCCTCGTCAACAGCACGGCCACGGTCGCCGAGCTCGCGAGCCGCGCCCGCCACAACCCGGCGCTGTCGGTCTTCGCCCTCCTCGGCATGCTGACCGCGGACGTCGCGATGCTCCTGCGCAACGGCTTCATCCTCGCCGTCTTCGATACCCGGGCGCTCGCCCACGGATGGCTCTCCGTGGGCGTCATGCTGGCGGCGAGCGCGTTCCTGGCGGTGCGCATCCATATCGCCGAACGCACCACCCCGCCGCTGGAGATGCGGTCTCCGATCTCGCTCCGCCATACGCTGACCTTCGGCGTGGTGTTCGTCGTGATCACGCTCGCCGGCGAGCTCGCGTTCCGCTGGCTGGGGCAGCCGGGATTTCTCCTCGTCTCGATCCTCGGCGGCGCGGTGAGCAGCGCGTCGACGTCGGCGGCGGCGGGTATCCTGGCGGCGAAGGGCGCGCTCGACCCCGCGCTGGCCGGCTACGGGGTGGTGCTCGCGTCGATGAGCAGCCTCGTCTTCCACGTGCCGACGGCGAGGATGGCCGGCCTCAGCCGCGAGGACACCCGGCAGCTCGCCGTGCTCTCCGCGATCATCCTGGCCGTGGGCCTCGCGGGTCTCGCCGCGCAGGCGTTTTTCGGCGGCGGCCTCTAACCCGCCGGCCCTATGACGCAGCGCGCGTTCGTCGGCCGGGTCGTGACGGTGCTGGTCCTCGTCGGCATCGCGTGGGCGCTCGCCTGGGTCATCCGCCAGACCACCGACATTCTCATCCTGCTGCTGGTATCGGCGATTCTCGCGTCGGGCTTCGCGCCGGTCGTCGAATGGATCGAGCGGTGGCGGTTGCCCCGCGGCGCCAGGTTCTCCCGCGGCGCCGCAATCTTCATCGTGTACCTCGGCCTCTTCGCGGCGATCGGCATCATCCTCACCGCAATCATCGTGCCCGCGGCCAACGAGGGGCGCGCGTTCGTGCAGCGGCTGCCCCAGACGCTGAGCGCAGCCCAGCACTGGGTCGCGGACCTCCAGGCACGCTATCCGTGGCTGCCCAACTTTTCGGCCGCGATCAGCCAGCTGCCGCAGCAGATGACGAGCCTGAGCCGGTACGGCGCCAGCGCGGCGACGGTGGCGTTCTCGTTCCTCGGCGGGATCGTGTCGATGATCACCGTGCTCGTCTTTACGTTCTACATGCTGCTCGCGCACGCGATTATCAAAGACGCGTTTCTCTCGCTGCTGCCGCCCGCGGAGCGGGCGCGCGGCGCGCTGGTCCTCGCCCGCATCGGCACCAAGTTCGGCGGCTGGTTCCGCGGCCAGTTCCTGCTGTCGTTCACGATCGCGGTGACAGTGTCGATCGCCCTGCTGCTGATCGGCATGCCCTATCCGTTCCTGCTCGGCATCATCGCGGGAATCGGCGAGCTCGTCCCGATGGTGGGGCTGTGGATCGGCGCGAGCGTCGCGGTGCTGGTCGGGCTGTCCCAGCCCGCGTGGAGGCTCATCGCGACAATCGTCTTCTACGTCGTCATCATGAACATCGAGCCGCACTGGCTCGTGCCCCGGATCATGTCCCGCGCGGTCGGTCTGTCGCCGCTGCTGACGATCGTTGCCCTGCTCGCCGGCATCAAGCTGCTGGGCATCACCGGCGGTCTGCTCGCCGTGCCCGTGGCCGCGGCGCTGCAGGTCGTCATCGCCGAGGTCGCCGCCGAGATCCAAACGGACCACTAGCGTCCCATGGTCCCGCCCGCGCCTTGGCCGCGCGCGGGCGGCGCCCGAAAGGGTTTGCGGCGCGGCCCTGCCAATTCTTTGATGCTCCGTAGACCGCGTCGCGGCGCGATGGCGATCCTCGAGACGCACGGCCTCACGATGGAATTCCGGGGCTTCCGCGCTCTGGACGGGGTCGATCTGCGCGTGGAGCCGGGCGAGCTGCACGCCGTCATCGGGCCGAACGGCGCCGGGAAGACCACGCTCTTCAATCTCCTGAGCGGCCTGCTGCGGCCGACCGCCGGCCGGATCGAGTTCGAGGGCCGCGAGATCACGGGGCTGCCCGCCCACGAGCTCGCCCGGCGCGGGATCGCGAGGTCGTTCCAGATCACCAGCGTGTTCCCGCATCTCACGGTGCTCGCCAACGTGGAGCTCGCGCTGCAGGCGCGGACGCCGCTCGGCTACGTCTGGTGGCGCTCCGACCGGATGCTGCACCGCTTCGACGGCCGGGCGCGCGAGATCCTCACGGCGATCGGTCTGAGCGGCCTCGCGGACCGCGAGGCCGCCACGCTTCCGTACGGGCACAAGCGCGTGCTCGAGATCGGCCTGGCGCTCGCGCTCGAGCCGACCCTCCTCCTGCTGGACGAGCCGACCGCGGGCCTGAGCATCGAAGACGCGGCGCGGATCGTCGACGTCGTGCGCCGGGTGGCGCAGCAGCGCACCATTGTCCTCGTCGAGCACAACATGGGCGTGGTCGCAGAGCTGTCCCAGCGGATTACCGTGCTCCAGCACGGGCGGGTGCTGGCGGAGGGCACGTACGAGGCCCTCCGAAGCAACCCCGCCGTCATCGAAGCGTATCTTGGAGGCGTCGCGTAGATGCTGCGCGTCGAGGGCCTCCACGCGTGGTACGGCGAAAGCCACGTCCTCCACGGCGTGGATCTCGAGGTGCCCGACGGCGAGATCGTGACGCTGGTGGGACGCAACGGGATGGGCAAGACCACGACCCTGCGGTGCATCATGGGCCTGCACCCCGTCGCGGGCGGGGCCGGCGGCCGCACCAAGCAGGGCCGGATCTCGCTGGACGGCCGTGACATCACCCATCTTACGCCGCAGCGGATCGCCCGGCTCGGCGTCGGCTGGGTGCAGGACGACCGGGGGATCTACAGCCGGCTCACCGTGCTTGAGCACCTGCGCCTCCCGCCGGTGGTCGGCGATCAGGCGTGGAGCGTCGACCGGATTTTCGAGGCGTTCCCGATGCTCAAGGAACGGGCGGCGACCCCCGGGAGCAAACTCTCCGGCGGGGAGCAGCAGATCCTCGCGGTGGCGCGCGTGCTCCGCATGGGCGCGCGGGTGCTGCTGATGGACGAGCCGACGGAAGGACTCGCGCCCATCATCGTGCGCCGCCTCGGCGAGATCCTCCGCGACATCAAGGGGCACGGGCTCACCGTGCTGCTTGTCGAACAGAATCTCCGGTTCGCGACGATGGTGGCGGACCGGCACTACCTGATCGTGAACGGGCGGACCGTCAACACGCTGAGCAACCAGGAGGCCGCCCGTCAGGAACAGGAACTGCTGGCGTATCTCGGCGTTTGAACGGAAGACCCCCGGCGCATACCGGCGCCGGGCGCGGACGGCGTCCCGGACGGGACACGGGGTGTCCGGGCGACCACGAAGGGGGTGGAAAATGATCAGATCGGCGGCGTTGCTCTGCGCGGCGCTCCTCGTCCTGGGCGTGTCGGGCTATCCGGCGGCCGGCCAGGGCGCGGTGCGGCTCACGCACGGGAAGATGGTGCTCGCGGTCATCAACGACCAGTCCGGCGTCTACGCCGACATCAGCGGCAAGAACGGCGTCGAGGCGGTCAAGATGGCCGTGGAAGACTTTCAAAAGAAATACGGCGCGTCGAGCCTCGGCGGGACGGTGGACGTCCTCTCGGCCGACCACCAGAACAAGCCGGACGTCGGCGCGTCGAAAGCCGCCGAGTTCTACGATCGCGACAACGCCGATATGGTGATCGACGTGCCGACGTCGTCGGTCGGCATCGCGATTGCGCATGTCGCGGCGCAGAAGCGCCGGCTGTTCTTCGCGGTGGGCGCGGCGACGACGGCGCTGTCCAACGAGGACTGCAACAAGTACACCTTCCACTACGGGTACGACACCTACATGCTGGCGAACGGCACGGCGATCGCGGTCGTCAAGCAGGGCGGCACGCAATGGTACATCGTCTATCCCAACTACGCGTTCGGCCAGGACATGAACGCGAAATTCTCCGCGGCGGTGGCCCACGCCGGCGGCAAGGTGCTGCTGAGCGACCCGACGCCGTTCCCGAACCCGACCGAAGACTTCTCGACGTTCCTGATCAAGGCGCGCACGCTGCGGCCGCGCCTCCAGATCCTCGGCGCGATGCAGGCGGGCCAGGACCTCGTCAACCTCGTCAAGCAGTACAACGAGTTTGGCCTGCGGCAGCAGGGCGTGAAACTCTCGATCGGCCTGCTGTTCGACAGCGACATCAACTCGCTCACCCCGGCCGCGCTGCAGGGCACGGTATTCACCACGGCGTGGTATTGGAACATGGATAAGCAGGCCCGTGACTGGGCCGACCGGTTCTACGCGCGGACGAAAGTCCGGCCGACGTTCCCCATGGCCGCCGACTACGACGGCACCTGGCAGTACCTCGAGGCCGTCCGGCGCGCCGGCTCTGACGATGCGGACAAGGTCGTGGCGCAGCTTGAAGGATACCGGTTCAACGATTTCTTCGCCCGCCACGCGCAGATCCGCAGGCAGGACCACGTGCTGCTGCACGACGCGTACCTCGCGGAAGTCAAAGCCCCGGCCGACGTCAAGGAGCCGTGGGATTACGTGAAGATCATCTCAACGATCCCGGCGGCGCAGGCGTTCCAGCCGCTGCGCGAGGTCCACTGCAAGATGGCGCCGTAGCGTCGCGCCGTCACGTTCCGGCGGGGTGCGGGCGCCGTTCCACGCGCGCCCCGCACCCCCGGGCCGGCCTCAAGTCATGGACACCATCCTCATCCAGCTCTTCAACGGCCTGATCAACGGCGCGTTCTACGCGCTGCTGAGCCTCGGGCTCGCCGTGATTTTCGGCATGCTGCGGGTCGTCAATTTCATGCACGGCTCGCTGTACATGCTCGGCGCCTTCGGGGCGTTCCTGTTGGGCACGAGGCTCGGCGTCTCGTTCTGGTGGGCGCTGCTCATCTCGCCGCTCGCGGTGGCGCTCGTCGGCTACGCGCTCGAGCGCACGCTGCTCCGGCGGCTCTACGACCTCGACGTGCTCTACAACCTGCTCCTCACGTTCGGGCTGACGCTGCTGATCCAGGACGTCATGCGCCTCAGGTTCGGCATCCAGGGCGTCCCGTACCCGGCGCCGCCGCAGCTCCAGGGTGTCGTCACGATCGGCTTCATGTTCTTCCCGGCATACCGGCTCTTCGTGCTGGTGTTCTCGCTCGCGGTCTGCCTCGGCACGTGGTGGCTCATCGAGCGCACGCGTGCCGGCATGATCATCCGCGCCTCGACGGAGAACCCGATGCTGACCAGGGCGCTCGGCGTGGACGTTGACCGCTGGATTCCGCTGGTCTTCGCCTTCGGCGTGGCGCTGGCCGGCCTCGCCGGCGTGCTGGCCGCGCCGATGCGGGCGGTGTCGCCGCTCATGGGCGCCGACCTCATCATCACGACGTTCGCGATCGTCGTGATCGGCGGGATGGGCTCGATCCTCGGGTCCGTGGTCACCGGGTTCGCCGTCGGGGCACTGTCGGCAGTCGCGGCCGTGTATTATCCGGCCGCGTCGAGCGTGCTGGTCTTCGTGATCATGGCCGCCGTGCTGCTGGTGCGGCCGGCCGGACTCTTCGGAACGGCCGAAGCGGCATGATGCGCCCGCTCGGCTGGGCCGCGCTCGCCGCCACAGCGCTCGCGCTGCCGCATCTCATCTACCCCGTGCTGGCCACCGACATCGTCACGTGGGGGCTGTTCGCGGCGGCGTTCGACATTTTACTCGGCTACACCGGGCTGCTGTCGTTCGGCCAGGCCGCGTACTTCGGCGGCGGAGCGTACGCGGCGGCACTCCTCGCGCAGCGCGCGGGCGTGCCGTTCCCGTTCAACGCGCTGGCCGCGGGCGCCGTCGCCGGCGCCATGGCCGCGCCGCTGATGGGCCTCGCCGTCCGCCGGCGCGGGATCTACTTCGCGATGATCACGCTCGCGTTCGCGGAAATGGTGTTCTACGTCATCAACGAATGGCGCGGTCTCACCGGCGGCGAGAACGGCGTCCAGGGCATCCCGCGCGTGGTGCCCGGGGGTCTGTCGATCGCCTCGCCGCTCGTCTACTACTACACCGCCCTCCCGCTCGTCGTCCTCGGCCTCTTGGTGTGCTGGCGGATCGTCCGGTCGCCGTTCGGGCGCGTGCTGCTCGCGATTCGCGAGAACGAAGTGCGCACCGAGATGCTCGGCTATCCGGTGACCCGGTACAAACTGCTCGCCGCGGTGCTCTCGTGCGCGCTCTCCGGCTTCGCCGGCGGGCTGTGGGTCATCAATCACGGCTTTGTGGCGCTCGACGCGGTCCACTGGAGCACCTCGGGCTTGGTCCTCACGATGGTGCTGCTCGGCGGCATCGGGACGCGGCTCGGACCGCTGGCCGGGGCGGCGCTCGTGCTGTATTTGCGCGACTTCCTCTCGACGTGGACCGACGCGTGGGGCGTCGTCACGGGCCTGATCTTCATCGCGGTCATCCTGATTTTCCGCCGCGGCATCGTCGGCACGCTGGAGCCGCTGCTCGTCCGCGGCCGGCGCGCCGGCGCCGCATCGCCGGCGCAGCCCGGGCTGTCGCCGCAGGGCGGACCCGGCCTATCTCCGCAGGGGGGGACGGGTCCCGTCCCCTAGGAGGCCGCCGGATGGCGGCGGCAGGAGGCCGCGCAGCGGCCGGAGGTCCTTGGGCCTGCGGGCATCTCTGGCTCACGCCGTAGGCCCAGAGCCAAAGCGCTCAGACAGGGAAATCCCGCGTTAGACGGGATGATCCGCTTCAAGGAGGCGCCAATCGTGCCGTTGACCACATCCGCCGACCAGGAACAAGCGCTCTGCGACGCCGTCTCGCCGTCCAAACTGATGCAGTTCACGCGCGGCGTCTCGAAATGGGTGCGGCTCTCCGGCAGCGAGGACGAGGCCAAGGCCTTCGACTACGTGGAAGAAACGCTGCGCGGCTTCGACCTCGACGTGCGGCGCGAGACCCACGACGCGCTCGTCTCGTGGCCAGGGTCCGCCTCGTTGGAGACCGGCGGGCGAGACGGGGCCGGCCGGGTCGAGTGCATCACGCACGCGTTCGCGGCTTCGACGCCGCGCGAGGGCCTCGAAGCCGAGGTGGTGGACGCGGGCCCGGGCGCGTCCCTCCGCGGGAAGATCGCGCTCATCGACGGGCTCGCGATGCCGGCGAAGGCGCGCGCCGCCGAGGACGCCGGGGCCGTGGGGGCCATCTTCATCAACCCCGCGCACCTCCACGAGATGATCATCTCCTCAGTGTGGGGCGCGCCCACGCCGGAGACGGTGGGCGCGCTGCCGCAGCTCGTGGCGGTCTCGGTACGCGAGTCCGACGGCGCCGTGCTCCGAGCGCGCGCCCGCGAGGGCGGCCTGCGGGTGCGCATCCACGCCGAGGTGGACACGCGGTGGCGCAAGACGCCGATTCTGACCGCGGACCTCTCGGCGCAGGAGGACCGCTACGTCCTGTTCAGCGGCCACATCGACTCGTGGCACTACGGCGCCATGGACAACGGCAGCGCGAACGCCGTCATGCTCGAGATGGCCCGCCTCCTGAGCCGGCGCCGCAAGCGCCTGCGGCGGGGCGTCCGGTTCGCGTTCTGGTCCGGCCACTCGCACGGCCGCTACTCCGGCTCGACGTGGTATGCCGACACGCACTGGCAGGACCTCTACCACCGCGCGGTCCTCCATCTCAACGTCGATTCGTCGGGCGCCAAGGGCGCGACGGTCCTGAACGGCGCCCTCACGATGGCGGAGACGTGGGCGCTCGCCGCGGACTGCGTCCGCTTAGTCGGGCGGCAGGATCTCGAGCGGCGGCGCGTCACACGGATGGGCGACCAGTCGTTCTGGGGCATCGGTCTGCCGTCACTGTGGGTCGGCGTCTCCGAACAGCCGGCCGGAGACTCCGCCGCCGGCGCGGCGCTCGCGTCCCTGAGCGGCGGCCCGGCATCCGGGGGACTCGGCTGGTGGTGGCACACCACGGAAGACACGATGGACAAAATCGACCGCGACAACCTCGCGCGGGACGCGCAGATCTACGCCCGCGCGCTGTGGCGGTGGTGCACGGCTCCGGTCCTGCCGCTCGATTATCGCGCGACTGCCGCGGAATTCCGCGAGACGCTGCGGCAGATCCAGCGCGAGGCGGGCCAGGCGTTCGACCTGGGGCCTGCCCTCGCGGCCGCCGACCGGCTCGCCGCGGCCGCGGAGCCGCTGCAGGCGAAGGCGACGGCGCTGTCGGAGTCGCTCGCACACGCGCGCGGCACGCGCCGCCAGCGCGACGCGGCGGAGGCGATCAACACCGCGCTGATGCGCGCCGGCCGCGCGCTCATTCCGGTCAACTACACGGTGACCGGCCCGTTCGACCACGACCGCGCGCTGCCCGTCGCACCGATCCCGTCGCTGCAGCCCGCCTCACGCCTCGGCGGACTGCCGGAGGACAGCATGGAGCGCCACGCGCTGCACACGCGCCTCCTGCGGGAGCGGAACAAGGTCACCCACGCGCTCGAGACCGCGGCGGTGGTATTCGAAGAGGCGCTCGGCCGCGTCTCCTAGATCCTATTCCTGCGCCGACCTGGCCATGCGGGGCTTCGCCATTTCTTCCTTGACACCGGAGAGTGTCGCTGCGACCTCTTCACGAGCAGTTTCATACTTCTCCTGCACCTTCCCGATCAACCGATCGACGTCCCCCTCGGTCTGCTTGCGCTGGTCGCCTGTTAGATTGCCCAACTGCTTCTTCACGGTGCCCCGCGCCTGCCGCCACTTTCCCTCCAGCCGTTTCTTGTTCATGCTCATACCTCCGTGGACAAACGGTTTCCCCAAGATCATGAACAGTGTCTACCGCTCATCACGATAGCGGATCATGGGAGTCGCGTCTGTTCAACATTGCTCGCAATGGTTCGGATCCGGAGATTGACGTCTATGCCGCAGCGAGACCGCGGCGGCCGGCCAGCGGCCCTACTTCTTCGAAAGCTCGTCCTCGAAGTGCCTCTCGACTTCTTCACGGCTCAGAAGGTTTTTGGCGTCGGTCAAGACGATCGAATAGACGACCTTGTTGCCTTCGATCTGCGCCGTGATAAACGCGCAATCGTTCGGCAGCGCCCGGTGTGTGAATTTCACTCGTCTGCCGTCCGGAAGTCCTTTAATCCATTCTTCCTCGTGCATGTCGGAGGCTACGACAACGTGTCGACGTCGTGCGGCATGCTCTCTCGCACGCCGGCGTCGGTCATCCGGATGAAGCGCGCGTTGGCGCGCAGCTCCGCCACGGTGGTGGCGCCGCAGTAGCTCATCCCGGACCGCAGCCCGCCCACCAACTGGGAGAGCACGCCCGCGGTCCGGCCGCGGTACGGCACGAGCGCCTCGACGCCCTCGGGCACGATCTCCGAGAGCAGGTCGTCCGCCTGGGGCATGTCGCGCCGCTCCGCCGACGCCCACAGGCTCGCCATGCCGCGGTAGAGCTTGAACTGGCGGCCGTTCCGGGTGACGCTCGCGCCGGGACTTTCCTCCGTTCCGGCGAGCAGGTTCCCCAGCATGACCGTCGCCGCGCCCGCGGCGAGCGCCTTCACGAGGTCGCCTGAGCCGCGGATCCCGCCGTCGCCGATCACCGGCACGCCGGAGCCGGCCGCGGCCTGCGCGCACTCGAGGATCGCGGTCAGCTGCGGCACCCCGGCGCCCGTGACGACCCGCGTCGTGCAGGTCGAGCCCGGGCCTACCCCCACCTTGACCCCGTCCATCCCGCGGGCGATGAGGTCGCGCGTGCCGTCGGCGGTCGCGACGTTGCCGGCGATCAACGGGACCTGCCCGCAGCGCTTCCGCACCGCCTCGATCGTCGCAAACGACAGGTCCGAATGTCCGTGCGCGATGTCGATGACGAGCACATCGACCTCGGCCGCGACCAGCGCCTCGGCGCGCTCCAGATAGTCGCCGCGCACGCCGATCGCCGCGCCCACGCGAAGGCGGCCCCGCGCGTCTTTGGTCGCCTGCGGGTGGCGCAGGCGGCTCTGGATGTCGCGGCTCGAGATGAGGCCGACGAGGCGGCCTGAGGAGTCCACGAGCGGCAGCTTTTCGATCCGGTGGCGGTGGAGGATCTGCTTGGCTTCCTCCACCGGGGTGCCGGCCGGCGCGGTGATCAGCCGCTCGCGGGGCGTCATCACCGACGTGATCGGCCGGTCGCCGCCCTCCTCGAACAGCACGTCGCGCGCGGTGACGATGCCGAGAAGGCGCCGCTCACCGTCGATCACGAGAATGCCGGCGGAGCCGTGCTCGTCCATGAACGCCGCGGCCTGCCCCACCGTGCCGTCCGGCCCCAGGGTGTAGGGCGCGTCGATCACGACGCTCTCCGCGCGCTTGACGCGGCGGACTTCCGCGACGTGCTCCTCGACCGGCAGGAAGCGGTGAATGATCCCGATGCCGCCCTCGCGCGCCATCGCGATCGCCATCGCCGCCTCGGTTACCGTGTCCATGCTGGCGCTCACGATGGGAATCGCGAGCTCGATCCCGCGGCAGAGCTGCGTGCGCGTGTTCACCTGCCGGCGCGTGCTCACCGCGGAGCGCCGCGGCACCAGCAGGACGTCGTCGAAGGTCAGCCCGATCTCGAACGGTTCGGTCATACGTCGCCTCGCAGTCTCCGCCACCGATCTTATGCCGATGTTATTATAGAAGGGTGAGAGGCGGTTCGTTCATCTCCCCCCGGTACAGCGCACTGCCCCCGCACGGCGGGCGGCCCAATGTTTTCGCCGCGCTGCGCCACCGCAACTTCCGCCTGTTCTTCATCGGGCAGTTCATCTCGCTCGTCGGCACCTGGATGCAGCGGATCGCGCAGGCGTGGCTGGTCCTGAACGTCACGCACTCGCCGCTCCTGCTCGGCGTCGTCGGCGCGCTGCAGTGGCTGCCGGTCCTGTTCCTGTCGCTCGTCGGCGGCGTCATCGCCGATCGCGTCAGCAAGCGGTCGCTGCTGGTCGTGACGCAGTCCGCGCAGATGGTGCAGGCGTTCGTGCTGGGCGCGCTCGTGCTGACGGGCACGATCCAGTACTGGCACATCGTCGTGCTGGCCTGCGCGCTCGGGTTCACGTCGGCGTTCGACATCCCCACCCGCCAGGCGTTCGTGTTCGAGATGGTCGAGGGCGAGGACACGATGAACGCCATCGCGATGAACTCGACGATCTTCAACGGGGCGCGGCTCTTCGGTCCCGCAGTGGCCGGCGTGGCCATCAGCACGCTCGGCATGGGGTGGGCGTTCCTGGCCAACGGGGTCAGCTTCATCGCCGTCATCGTGGCGCTCTTGATGATGAACGTCCGGCCGGTCCAGGCCGTGCGCAGCGGCGGGATGGTGGAGCACCTGCAGGAAGGCATTGATTACCTGATGCGGACGCCCGCCGCGCTGCAGATCGTCACGCTCGTCGCCCTGATGAGCGTCTTCGCGATGAACTTCAACATTCTCGTCCCGGTCCTCGCGAAGAACGTGCTCCACCAGGAGGCGGCGGGGTTCGGCTTCCTCATGTCCGCGCAGGGCATCGGCGCGCTGATCGGCGCGCTCGGCCTCGCGTCGATCAGCCACCTCGGTCCGCGCCCCTCGCTGCTCCTCGGCGGCGCGGGCGCGCTCGCCGTCTCGAGCCTGCTGCTCGCGGACGCCCGGCACTTCGCGGTGGCCGCGGTGCTGCTCGCGATCGCCGGCGCCGGCATGGTGGTGTTCACGGCGACGGCCAACACCAGCCTGCAGCTCTCGGCGCCCGATCACCTGCGGGGCCGCGTGATGTCGATGTACGCGATCGTCATGGGGGGGATGACCCCGGCCGGCGCGCTCGTCGCCGGCGCCCTCGCGCAGTTCTTGGGGGCTCCGGGCGCCTTCGGCATCGGAGGGCTCATCGGCATCCTGTCCGTATTCATGATCTGGCGCTGGCGCGCGGCGACGCGCCTTGCGCCCGCGCCGATCGCCGGCGCCGCGGAGGACGGCCGCGCCGAGCGTAATAACGGTGCGGTCGCAAACGCCGGCGACGCCCTAGCCGCGCCGGCAGACGAAGACTAACCCGCAGCAGGGAGGCGGCAGCATGGACCACAACGGCCACGATCACGCGCACGGTCATGAGCACGGCCACGACCACGCCCATCAGGTGGTCCCGTCCGACCTCGCGCTCCGCGTCAAAGCCCTCGAGTCGCTCTTGGTCGAGAAGGGTCTCGTGGATCCGGCGGCCCTCGACACGGTTGTGGACACCTACGAGCGCAAGATCGGTCCGCGCAACGGCGCTCGGGTCGTGGCGCGGGCCTGGGTCGACCCCGATTACAAGCGGCGGCTGCTCGCGGACGCAACCTCGGCGATGGCGGAATTCGGCTACGGCGGGGCGCAGGGCGAGCACATGCTCGTCGTCGAGAACACCCCCGAGGTGCACAACCTCGTCGTGTGCACGCTCTGCTCCTGTTACCCGTGGTCGGTGCTCGGCCTCCCGCCGGTGTGGTACAAGTCCGCGGCGTACCGCTCGCGCGCGGTGATCGATCCGCGCGGGGTGCTGCGCGAGTTCGGGCTCGATCTGCCGGAGCACGTGGAGGTCCGGGTCTGGGACAGCACCGCCGAGCTGCGCTACCTCGTGCTGCCGGAGCGGCCGGCCGGCAGCGAAGGCCTGGGCGAGGATGACCTCGCCGCGCTGGTGACCCGCGACGCGATGGTCGGCGTTGCCAAGGTAACGATGCCAACCGAGGAGGCACCTCGGGCGTGAACGGCGTCCACGACATGGGCGGCATGCACGGCATGGGCCCGGTCCGCTACGAGCGGAACGAGCCCGTGTTCCATGCGCCGTGGGAAGGACGCGTCTTCGCGCTCAACGTCGCCATGCGGGCCTGGCGCCGGTGGAACATCGACGCCGGCCGCTACGAGATCGAGCTGATCCCGCCGGCGGACTACCTGCGCATGAGCTACTACGAGAAATGGTTTGCGAGGCTCATCGAACTGATGGTCAAGACCGGCCTGGTGACGCGCGACGAGGTGGCGGGCGGCAGACCGGCGCGCGGCGCGTCCAAAGCGGAACCGGCGCTCACCGCGGCGCGCGTGGCGACGATGGTCCGAAACGGCGCCGCGGCGAGCCGCGACGTGGCGGTGGCCCCGCGCTTTGCGGTGCACCAGCGCGTTCGCGCGCGAACGATCAATCCGGCCGGCCACACGCGGCTGCCGCGCTACCTCCGCGGGCGGACCGGCACGATCGCGCGCGACCACGGCATCTACGTCTTCCCGGACACCAACGCGCTCTTCCTCGGCGAGAACCCGCAGCACGTGTATTCGGTGCGGTTCGCCGCCCGTGAATTGTGGGGCGACGCGGCATCGCCGCGCGACGCCGTGTATGCCGATCTCTGGGACGATTACCTTGAACCCGCCTGATCCGAAGGCCGGCGCCGGCCGGCTCGCCGCGCTGCCGTCGCTCCCCCGCGATGCCGGGGGGCCGGTGTTCGCCGAACCGTGGCAGGCCCAGGCGTTCGCGCTCGCGGTCAACCTCTCCGAGCAGGGCTACTTCACCTGGACGGAGTGGTCCACCGCCCTCGCCGCCGAGCTCAAAGCCGCTGCGGACCGCGGCGAACCGGACGACGGCTCGCACTACTATCAGCACTGGCTCGCGGCGCTCGAGCGGCTCGTCACGGGCAAGGGTCTCGCCGATCCGCCGTCGCTGCTCGCGCGAAAGGACGCCTGGGCCGAGGCCTACCGGCGCACCCCGCACGGCAAACCGGTCGAACTGCGCGCCTCCGGCCGCGGCTAGACGGCCTCGCACTCCAATCACAGATCGTCTCGCATTCGCACGGTCGATTTCGACGCCGCGCGTTCGTCGTTATAATTGATGGCCCGGAATATTTCCAACGCCCGCGTCGATGGCCTAGACTGGTGGCAAGGCTGGGGAGGGGTGGCATGCCCATTCGATTTTGTGTAAACGCGCGCGGCGTAAGACGATGGGCGGCCGGGGCCGGCCTGCTGCTGCTGGCCGGCGTGCTGGCCGGCTGCGGGCCTCGAGGCCGCGCCCAGAATCCGGCGGCCGCGGGCCCCCCACCGCCGGCCGTCATCGTCACCGAGGCGATCCAAGCCACCGTCCCCGTGTACGAGGAAGCCACTGCCCAGACCGTCGCGGTCCAAACGGTCGCCCTGCGCGCGCAGATCGCCGGAACGCTCGAGCAGGTGCTGTTCAAGGAAGGCACCGCCGTCAGGCGCGGGCAGACGGTCTTCATCGTCGATCAGCGTCCGTTCATCGCGGCGCTCCAGTCCGCGCGGGCGCAGCTCGCGACCGCGCGCGCCAACTTGAATCAAGCCCTCCAGCAGGTGCAGCTGCAGCAGGCGCAGGCGCAGCTCACGGCGCTCAAGGCGACACTGGCCAACATTCAGGTTCAGGTCAAGCGCGACGAGTATCTGGTGGCACAGCATGCCATCGCGCAGCAGCAGCTGGACGACGACGAGACGGCGATGAAGTCGGCGGCCGCCAACGTCGCCGCGCAAGAGGCCGTGGTCAAGAACACCGCGCTATCCGCCCAGACCGGGATCGAGGAGGCCCGGGCCGGCGTCCAGCAGGCCGAAGCGGGAGTGACGCAGGCGCAGCTCAACCTCGCCTACACGACCGTCCAGGCCCCCGTCGACGGCATCATCAGCCTCCTCAGCGTCGATCAGGGCAATCTCGTCGCGGTGAATCAGCAGCTCGCCACGTTGACCGCGGTGGATCCGATCATCGCGCAGATGTCCCTCAGCGAGGTCACGTTCCTCGACCTCGCCAAGCGCGGGGCCGCGCTGGGGTTCCAGCTCATCTTGCCGGACGGAACCGTCTATCAACATCCGGGCGCGTTCCGCGCGGTCAACAACGCGGCGAACCCGCAGTCGGGCACGATCCTGGTCCAGGCGACGTTCCCGAACCCGGAGCGCCTCCTGCGGGCCGGCATGTACGCGCGCGTGCGGGTCAGGACGCAGGACCAGCCCAACACCGTGCTCGTCCCACAAACCGCGGTCCAGGAGCTGCAGGGCAACCGGACGGTCTTCGTGGTCGGGCCCGACAACTCAGTCGCGCTGCGAACGATCACAGACGGCGGGCCGTACGGGCCCTTCTTCATCGTGCTGAACGGCGTGCGCGCCGGCGAAAGGGTGATCGTGCAGGGCATCCAAAAAGTCCGGCCGGGCGCGAAGGTGACGCCGACCCTGCAGCCTGCGCCGCCCCTGCCGCCCGGGTCCTAAATGCTGAGTCAGTTCTTCATTCACCGCCCCATCTTCGCGATGTCGATCGCGCTGTTGTTCGTGCTGGTCGGCGCGCTGTCGTACGTGGGCCTGCCCCGCGAGCAGTATCCGAACATCAGCCCGCCGACAGTCACGGTCCAGGCCACGTACGTTGGGGCAAGCGCCGCGGTCGTGGCGCAGAACGTCGCGGCTCCGATTGAAGAAGCCGTCAACGGGGTCCCGAACGCGCTCTACATGCAGTCGCAAAGCACCGCGTCCGGGCAGTACACCCTCACGGTCACGTTCCGGCTCGGCACCGACCCGGACATCGACGCGGTCGCGGTGCAGAACCGGGTGAGCCAGGCCTCGGGCAACCTTCCGGCCGCGGTCAACACCTTCGGGATCACCGTGCGCAAGGCGTCGCCGAACTTCCTGATGGGCTTCGCGGTGTACTCGCCGCAGGACAGCTACGACCCCGCGTTCCTGGCCAATTACGCGCTGATCCACGTCGTCGATCCGCTGCTGCGGGCGCCGGGGGTCGGCAACAGCCTCGTCTTCCCCTCGCGCAGCTACGCGATGCGGGCGTGGCTCCGGCCGGACGCCCTCGCCGGGGTCGGCCTGACCGTGGGCGACGTCGCGTCGGCGCTCACGGCGCAGAACACGGTCGCGCCCGGCGGCGTGCTCGGGCAGCCGCCGCAGGCCAATCAGAACACGCAGTTCCAATACACCGTGAACACCAACAGCCAGCTCCTCGATCCGAGCCAGTTCGGCCGGGTCATCGTCAAGACGCTCCCCGATGGCAGCGTGGTCCACCTCAGCGACGTCGCGCGCACCGAGCTGGGCACCCAGGACTACGTGACGTACGGCTACTGGAAGGCCCACCCCGCCGCGCTCGTCATCCTGCTACAGAGTCCTGGGTCCAACGCCCTGCAGGCGTCTGGTGCGGCGCGGACCACGATGGCCGGGCTCGCAAAGACCTTCCCGCCCGGCGTCGCCTACGACGTCATCTTCGACACGACGAGCTTCATCACGGCGGCGCTCAGCGACGTGCAGCGCACCCTGCTGCAGGCCTTCCTTCTTGTGCTCCTCGTCGTGTTCGTCTTCCTGGGCTCCGCCCGCGCGTCGCTCATTCCGATGCTGACAGTCCCCGTGGCGCTGATCGGCGCGTTCGCCGCCTTCGGCGCGCTCGGATTCACCATCAACATCCTGACGATGTTCGCGCTGATCCTGGCGATCGGGCTCGTGGTGGACGACGCGATCGTCGTCGTCGAGGCGGTCGAGCGCCATATTGAGGAGGGCCGCACGCCGGTGGCCGCGGCGGAGCAGGCGATGCGCGAAGTCTCCGGGCCGGTGATCACGATCGCGCTGGTTCTCGACGCGGTGTTCGTGCCGACCGCCTTCACCGGCGGCATCACCGGCCAGCTGTACCGGCAGTTCGCGTTGACCCTCGCCGCGTCCGTGACGATCTCGGCCTTCGTGGCGCTGACCCTCACGCCTGCGCTTTCCGCGCTGCTGCTGCGCGGCCGCGGCCCGGCGCGCAGCCTGCTCGGGCGGGGCCTCGCCGGCTTCAACGCCGGCTTCCGGCGCGTGACGGACGCATACATCGGCGGCGTGCGGCGCGCGCTGAGAATCCGCTGGCCGATGCTCGGCCTCCTCGCGCTGATCGCGTTCCTGACCCTGCAGTTGCTCAGGATCCTGCCGTCCACGTTCGTGCCTCTCGAAGATCAGGGGTTCTTCGTGTCGGCGTTCAGGCTGCCGGACGGCGCGTCCCAGGCCCGGGCGGATGCCGTCGCGCGAAAGGCGATCCAGGCGGTGCTGCAGATCCCGGGCGTCACCGGGGTCGCGACCGTGGGCGGATACGACGTGCTGACCCAGTCGATCAACTCGAACACGTTCGCGATGTTCGTCCTGCTCAAGCCGTGGGACCAGCGGCGGACCCCGGAGACGCAGCTCTTCCCGATCCTGATCCGCGCGAACCGCGTCTTCGCCGGCTTTCCCGAGGCCATCGGCTTCGCGTTTCCGCTGCCGCCGCTGCCGGGGATCGGAAACACCAACGGCTTCCAGTACATGGTGGAAGACCTGAACGGGACGGGAGATCTTACCAGCCTGTCGCAAGCGACGCAGAGCGTCCTCGCCGCGGCGGCCCGCCGCCCGGAGATCACCTCGCTGTCGACGGGATTCAGCACGTCCGTGCCGCAGTACAACGTTGCGGTCAACCGCGACAAGGCCGGCGCCTTCGGGGTGCCGGTCGACAGCGTATTCCAGAGCGTCGGCGCATTCCTCGGCGGGCTGCCGATCAACAACGTCAACCTCTTCGGCCGCGTCTACAAGGTCATGATTCAGGCCGAGCCGGCGTACCGGATGACGCCGAACAGCATCGGCGCGCTCTACGTCCGGAACAGCAGCGGGGCGATGGTGCCGTTGAGCACGCTGGCCACGGTCACCCCGGGCACCGGCGCAAGCCTCGTGACACGCTACAACGGCTACTACGCAGCGGAGGTTGACGGACAGGCGCCGTTCGGGAGCAGCTCGGCGCGGGCCATCACCGCGATGGAAGCCGCCGGCGCCTCGGCTCTCCCCGCCGGGTACGGGTTCGACTGGACCGGGCTGGCGCTGCAGGAGAAGCAGGCCGCGGGCGCGCAGGGCCTGATCTTTGTCCTGGCCCTCGTGCTGGTGTTCTTGCTGCTCGCCGCGCTGTACGAAAGCTGGAACATCCCGCTCAGCGTCATTCTCGGCGTACCGCTCGCGGCGTTCGGCTCGCTGCTCGCCGTCATGCTCCGCGGCATCTTCTTCCGGGACGTACAGAGCGACGTGTACGTGCAGATCGGGCTGGTCATGCTGGTCGGGCTCGCGGCGAAGAACGCGATCCTGATCGTGGAGTTCGCGAAGGAGCGGCACGACAAGGACGGCCTATCGTTCCAAGACGCGGCAGTCGCTGGGGCGCGGCTGCGGTTCCGGCCGATTATCATGACCTCGCTCGCGTTTATCTGCGGCGCGCTGCCGCTCGTGTTCGCCAGCGGAGCCGGCGCGAACTCCCGCCACTCACTCGGCACCGGCGTGGTCGGCGGCATGGCCATGGCGACCGCCCTGGGCGTGTTCTTCATTCCGGTGCTGTACGTGCTGGTGGCCGGCCGGGACCGCCGCCGGGGCCTACGGCCCGACCCAGACGCGTCCGCGGCCACGGGGACCGGCACGGGGCTTACCGGCTCGACGCCGCATCCTGACGAGGCCCCGCCCGCGCAGTAGCCTCAGCCGGCGCCCGCCAGCCGGCCGACCAGCGCCCGCTCCTCCGGCCCGAACCACGGCGGCGACCCCGCCTCGGTGTTTTCCACGGCGTGCGCCTCGTCCGACGTCGCGGGGATGGCGACGTGGCAGCGGCGGTCGCTCAAGATCCATTTCAACAGTGCGTGCGCCCACGTCTTGACGCCGAAGTCGCGAAGCGGTGCCAGCGCGGCGGCGTTCGGCGGCCGGCGCATCAGCGTGCGTTCCCCGAACGGCCGCATCACGACCACGCCGAGTCCAAGGTCGGCGGCGCGGGGCAGAATGTCACGCTCGACGTCCCGCTCGAGCGGATTGTACGGAACCTGGATCGCGGTGATGCGCCCGGTGTCCATGACCTTCCGCAGTTCGCCCAACGACGACGGACTGTAGTGCGTCGCCCCGATCGCGCCCACACGGCCCTCGTCCCGCAGACGCTCGAGCACCGGCAGATGGTCCTGCCACGCCACCAGGTTGTGAATCTGGTACAGATCGACGTGTCCGCCGAACCACTCCAGCGCGCGTTCGATCTGCCGGCGGCCTTCGGCCACGGCCGGCGTCCAGACTTTCGTCAAGACCACCACCTGGGCGCGCCGCGGCCGCAGCGCCGCGGCGAGCACTCGCTCGGCCTCACCGTACATCGGCGAGGTATCGAAGACGCGCGTGCCGGCGCCGAACGCCGCGTCGACCACCCGCTGCGCGTTGCGTTCGGGACCGGCGCCCCGCACGTCAAAGGTGCGCCACGTTCCCATGCCGATCACGGGAACCCGAAACCCCGTCTTGCCGAGTATGCGTTGGTCCATCGCCGCCCGAATGCTCGCCGTTCCTACACGTCGAGATGCCATGGAACGCTGACGACGCTGATCCGGTCGTTGGGCGTCAGCAGCAGGAGCGCCCGCAGCAATTCCGCTCTTTGATTATGCAACGGATAATGATACCAGTGCGGCTCGACCATCTCGGGAATCAGCACAGCGATCTGCCGGTCCGACTGCGCGGCTTCCACCTTGGCGATGTACTCGAGGATCGGCAAGATGACGTAACGGTACGGAGACGGCAGCACCACGAGCCGCGGCGCCGGGCGGCCGGCCCGCGCCGCCGGTTCCTCGACGAGCCGGGGCCATCTTCGCTGGAGCGTCTCCGCCGCCTCGCCGGCGTCCACGTGCACGACGTGCACGTCGGGGGACATGTTCATCGCGAAGCGCAGCGCCTTCTGGGCGACTTTGTCCCAGCCCGCGATCGGCAGCACGATGATCGGCGGCTGAATCTTCTCGACGTTCAAGGGCGCCGACGTATCGACCTCCGCACCGACGCGGCGGTAGTGACGATGGATGGCCAGCATCAGCGCGACGATCCCCGGAATCAACAGAACCGTGACCCACGCGCCCGACGTGAACTTGGCGACCATCACGACGACCACGGTCACCGCGGTGGCCGCGGCGCCCAACCCGTTCACGACCATGCTGACCTTCGCGTGCGGGCCTCCGGTCCGCCGCCAGTGCATCACCATGCCGGCCTGCGACAGCGTAAACGCCAGGAAGGCCCCGACGGCATAGAGGGGGATCAGCCGGTCGGTCACGCCGCCGAACACGATCAGCAGCAGCGCGCACAAGGCCGTGAGCGCGTACACCCCGTAGGAGTAGACGAGCCGGCGTCCGCGGAGCGCCGCGGCGTTCGGCAGGTAGCCGTCCAGCGCGACGACGCGGCAGACGCGCGGGAAGTCCGCGAACGCGGTGTTCGCCGAGAGCACCAGCACCGCCAGGATCGACGCCATCCCGATGTAGTAGAAGGCGCCCTTCCCGGCGACCGCCGCGAGGAGCAGCGACAGCACGCTCTGGTACCCCGCCTCGCCAGGCGCCGTCGCGCCGATGTGGTAGACCCGCACGAGATACGCGATGCCCGCGAGCATCAGAATCAGGATGGCGATGATCGCGGTCAGCGTGCGCTGCGCGGTCGGCACCACCGGGGCGCGAAACGCCCGCACGCCGTTGCTGACGGCTTCCACGCCGGTCATCGCCGTGCAGCCGTTGGCAAACGCCTGCAGGAGCAGCCACGCGCTCAACGCCTCCACCGGCGGCCGCAGCGGCGGCGGCGCCACGACCGCGGCGGGATGGCCTCCGCTCACGACCGCCTTGAAGACGCCGAAGCCGATCGCGCCGAGCAGGCTCACGATGAACACGTACGTCGGCAGCATGAAGACCGAACCGGCCTGGCGCACGCCGCGGAGGTTGACAATCGTGATCCCGACCAGGATCACGAGGCAGAGCCCCAGGGTGTGCCGCTGCAGCGACGGCGCGGCGGACACGAGCGCGCCCACGCCGGCCGAGATGCCGACCGCGGCGGTCAGCACGTAGTCGATCAGCAGCGCCGCGGCCGCCAGCAACCCGGCTCTCGCGCCGAGGTTCGCGCGGGCGACGGTGTAGGAGCCGCCCCCGGTCGGATACGCCGCGATCGTCTGGCGGTACGAAAAATAAACGATCGCGAGCAGCACGATGATGCTGATGCTGATCGGCAGCATGTAGACGAGGCCGGCCGCGCCCAGCGGGATGAGCAGGGTGAGCGCGGCCTCCGGGCCGTACGCCGCGGAGCTGAGGGCGTCGAGCCCGAAAATCCCGATGCCGCTGCCGGGACCGACCCGCTCGGCCCGTTCTTCGGACGACGCGAGAGGCTTCCCAAGAAGCAGGTTGGCCAAGGACATCAGCGCAGGCAATTCAGCAGGCGCGGGGCGAAGCCTTCCCACGCGGGCAGAGCGACGAACGGGAGGGATGGACCATGAAGCGTGAGGACGTCGCGGTTCGAGGCATGCACAAGACCACGGGATATTCGCACGCGGCCAAGGTAGGCGGCTTGGTGTTCGTGGCCGGGCAGATCGCGCAGGACGTGGAGGGCAATCTGGTCGGCCGCGGAGACATCGAGGCGCAGGCGGTGCAGATCTTCGAAAACCTCAAGACGGTGCTCGCCTCCGCGGGGACGACGCTGGACCAGGTCGTGAAGCTCACGACCTTTACGACCAACGTGGTCTACCGCCAGAAGATCGCGGAGGTGCGGGCACGGTACTTCGGCAACTACTTTCCGCCCAACACCTTCCTGGTGGTGGCGAGCCTCGCGACGCCGGACTACCTGCTCGAGATCGAAGCGGTCGCAGCCTGCCCGTAGCGAGGCGCACCATGGCGCACATCCGCCGCGCAGTCGAGAAGGACCTGGACGCGATTCACCCGGTGCTGGAGCAGCTCTCGCCGGGCGAGATCGAGCGCAGGCGGGCCGTCTGGCGCGACTCCCTGACCCGGGAGGGGTACGCGGCCTGGATCGCCGAGATCGACGATCAGACGGCGGGGTTCGTCGACCTGTACCTCTTCCCGGACGTTTCGCACGGCGGCACGATCGGCCTTGTCAACAATCTCGTCGTCGACACGCGCTTCCGGCGCCGGGGGGTGGCCGGCAGCCTGCTGAAAGAGGCGATCACGTACTGCCGGCGGCACGATGTCGACGAACTGCACGTGTGGACGGGCCCGGACAACGCGCCGGCCCTCCGGCTCTACGAGGGGGCGGGCTTCGCGAGGCGCGCCGTTCTCTTGGAGCTTGAAATGTGATCCGCCCGGGCGGGCCGGAGGACAAGCGTCATGGCGCACGTCATCACCTTCGACTGCTATGGGACCTTGGTGGACTTCGACCTGGATCGCGTGGTACGCAACACCCTCAAGGAGCACCTTAGCACAGACGGCGTCGATGAAGCGGAGTTCTTGCGCGACTTTCGCGTGATGCGGTTTCAGGCGGTCTTGGAGCAATACCGGCCGTACAAACAGCTTCTATGCGAGACGCTGGAGCAGGCGATGCGGCTGCACGGCGTGCCGTACCGGAACGCGGACGGTGATGCGCTCGTCGCCGCCGTTCCCACGTTCGGTCCATTCCACGAGGTACCGGGCGTCCTCACTAGGCTCAAGGAGAAGTACCATATCGCCATCATCTCGAACACCGACGACGATCTCATTCGCGGCAACGTCGAGCGGATCGGCGTCGATTTTGACTTTGTGATCACCGCCGAGCAGGCCCGCTCCTATAAACCGCAGCGTGCCGCCTTCGATTTCGCCCTCCGAGCCGTGGGCCGCACGGCCGATCAGGTAATCCACGTCGCCCAAGGGTTTGAGTACGACATCATGCCGACTCACGGACTCGGCATGCGCCGTATCTGGATCAACCGCAGCGGCCGGCGCGGCAGCAGCGCCTTCATGCCGTACGAGGAGCTCCCCGACATGTCGCGGCTGCCCGCGCTGCTTGGTGTTTGACCGCTGTGAAGGAGATTCCGTACTGGCTGGATGCGGCGCCGGATTTTCCCGATCGCTCAGGCCAATCGCTGCCGGATGACGTGGACGTCGCCGTCGTCGGCGGAGGCATCACGGGCCTGAACGCGGCGATCCGGCTCGCTCGGAAGGGCGCCGCCACCGTCGTGCTGGAACAGGGCCGATTCGGGTCGGGCGCCTCGGGACGAAACGGCGGCATGTGCACCACCGGAGTATCGGTCGGACCGGCAACGGCGGTGAAGCGGTACGGGCTTGCCGCCGCCCGAGCCTACCACGACGCCTACCGGGATGCCGTCGATTTTGTGGAAGCGCTCGTCCGGACGGAGGGCATCGACTGCGATTTCTTCCGCGCCGGCCGGTTGGGCGTCGCATTTCGGCCGTCCCACCACGAGCATCAACGGGCCACGCAGAAACTCCTGGCCGAGCAATTCGGCCACGAAACGACCCTCATTACCCCTGCCGACCTTCGAGCGGAACTCGGCTCCACGTACTACCACGGCGGCCTGCTCGATCCGCTGAGCGCCGGACTTCACCCCGGCAAGTTCGTCCGAGGGCTGGCCGAGGCCGCCGAGCGGGCCGGCGCACGGCTGTATGAAACAACGAAAGTCACCGGCGTGAGACGAGGACCGGACGGCCGCTACAGCGTCCAGACGCCGCGGGGTTCGCTCTCCGCGCGGCAGGTCTTGCTCGCAACGGACGCCTACACCACCCGCGTCTTTCCGAAGCTTCAGCGGCGTATGGTCATCGTCGGCAGCTTCATCGTCGTGACGCAGCCCCTCGGCGACGAACTCGCGAGGGAGATCATCCCGCGCGGGCGGATGGTGGTGGACACCAAGAACATCGGTCACTACTTCCGGCTGACGCCGGACAACCGGCTGCTGTTTGGGGGCCGAGCCCGGTTCGCCCTCTCCAACCCCGACTCGGACCGCAAGAGCGCGAAAATTCTGGAGCGCGACATGCTGACGGTGTTTCCGCAACTCACCGGGACGCGGATCGAGTACGCCTGGGGCGGCCACGTCGGCTTTCCGTTCGACCGGATGCCGCACGCCGGCCAGATCGACGGCCTGTATTACTCGATAGGGTACTCGGGCCATGGGGTGCAAATGGCATCGCTCATGGGAGCGCGTATGGCCGAGATCATGGACGGGCATTCCGAGGCCAACCCGTGGCGGCTGTTGAAGCCCCGGGCCTTTCCAACCTACTCCGGCACCGCCTGGTTCCTGCCGTTCGTCGGAGCTTATTACGCGATGAAGGACCGGATGGGGTGATGAGGCAGCCTCAGCCTGTCCTGACCGTTCACCTCTTCCCCGGTTTGCTCGCGGGGCTGCTGGATCTTCTGTCGGCGCTGTCGCCGGACGAATGGGCCAGGCCGATACCGCGGAAATCGTGGACGGTACGCGACGTCGCGCTCCATCTCCTCGGTGACGACGTCGGCGTCCTCTCGCGAGGGCGCGATCGTTTCACCGCATCGACCATACACGCGGGGAGCAGAGCGGAGCTCGTCGAGGCGCTTGCCGCACAGAACGACAGTTGGATCGCCGCCGGGCAGCGGATCAGTCCGCAGCTCCTCTGCGATCTGCTGCGGTTCACGGGGGACCAGGCGACCCGGTACTTCGCATCGCTGGACCCGTCCGCGCCCGGCGAGGTTGTGAGTTGGGCAGGGCCTCTGCCGGCGCCCAACTGGCTGTGCATCGGCCGGGAGTACACGGAGCGATGGCATCATCAGCAGCATATCCGCGAGGCGCTCGCGAAGCCCGGGTTCGACGACGCCCGCTACCTGAAACCGGCCCTCGACATCTTCATGCGGGCGCTCCCCGAGACGTACCGCACCGTCGACGCGCCCGAGGGTACGTCCGTCGCCGTCACGATCTCGGGCGATAGCGGAGACCGCTGGCTTGTGGTACGAGAACAGATGTGGAATCTCTACACGGGCACCATCCAGCAACCGGCCGCGTTGGTCGTCATTCCCCAGCCGACCGCCTGGAAGCTGTTCACACGATGGACGCCCAAGGAACAGGCGCTTTTGGAGTCCGAAATCCGCGGCGACGCCGCGTTGGCCCGCCGGGTTTTTGACACGACCTCAGTGATTGCTTAGTGGGGTACGGTGATCTCGTCTCTTACGGGGAAGGAGTCCGATGATGCTGTCTCTCCGAACCGTGACGGACAGCGATATTGAGATGCTTGCCAAGATGAACAGGCAGTTGATCGAGGATGAAGGCCACCGGAACCCCATGACGATACCGGAGTTAGAGGTTCGCATGCGCGGATGGCTCCAAAGCGGTTGGAACGCCGATCTGTTCGTGCGCGCCGATCCGAGGGCCGGCGACACCGTCATAGGCTATGCGCTCTACCAGCATCGCAAAGACGAGTTCTTTCCCGAGCGCCGAATCGTCTATCTCCGGCAGTTTTTGATCGAGCGTGAGCATCGGAGTCAAGGATTAGGACGCACCGCCCTGCAGCAACTCTTCGCGACTCGCTTCCCCTCTCCGTGCACGGTTGTTGTCGACGTTCTGACGGCCAATGTGCGCGGCCTCTCGTTCTGGCAGACAGTCGGGTTCCAACCATACCAGATGACGTTGCACGCATCCGTGGGCTCTTAGCGAGGAGGGAACCGATGAAGGCGACGTGGCGTGGTCAGGTGCTCGCGCAGAGCGATCAAACTCTCGAGGTCGGTGGTTACCGGTACTTCCCGCGGGACAAGGTACGCATGGACCTGCTGCGGCCGGTGCCAAAGACGGCGCACGATCAAGAGTGCCCGCACGGCGTCCAATTCTATGACGTCATGGGCGACAGCGCATCGAGCCCGCGGGCCGCGTGGTCGTACGAAGCGCCGCGCGACTCGATGAAGAAGGTCGATCACTGGATTGGGTTCTGGGAGGACGTCGAGATCGGCTAGCGTCGCGAGCCGGTGCCGCTCCGCGTCAGTCCACGAACCCGTAGGCTTCGCGCCGCGGATCGACGCCGAGCGACCGCACGCCGGTCGCGGGATCGATCCCGATCATCTTGGCGCTCCCGGTCGTGACGGGGCTCGCGCCCTCGACCGAGAGTTCGGCCCAGTCCGACAGCACGGTCACGTCGTAGCCCGCCTCACGCAGGGCCGCCCGGGTGCGCTCGGGGAAGCGGCCCTCCACGAAGATCGCCGAGAGGGACTCGTAGTGCAGCGCGCCACCGAGGAGAAACCGCGGCGCCTCCACGGCCTCCTGCGGGGTGAACTCGAAGTCGAGCAGGTTCGTGAGCACCTGCGCGTTCGTCTGGACCTGGCTGTGGCCGCCCGGCGTTCCACCGAGCGCGACGAGGGCGTCGTCGCGCGTCACCATGTAGGTGTGCAGCGTGTACACCGGCGTCTTGCCGCCGGCGACCGCGTCGGGATGATCCGGCCGGGCGCTCGCCGAGTTGAGGCGGCCGTTGACGAGAATACCGGTGCCCGGAATGACGATGCCGCTGTCCGTCCAGAGACTCTGGATCATGGAGACGGCGTTTCCCGACCCGTCGACGATCGACAGCGCGGTCGTATCGCCCGCGCGCTCCGCGAGCGCGGAGGCGGCGGGCCGGCGGCGCAGCCCGGCCCGGATCTCGTCGAGACGCCGCGGCGACAGCACGCGGTCCAGCGTGAAGCCGGTGTGGCGCGGGTCGCCGAACCACCGGTCCCGGTCCTCGAACGCGTGCCGGATCACCCCGGCGATCGCGATCACCCGGTCGGGCGCGTCGTATCCTCCGGCCCGCAGATCGACGCCGTCCAACGCGCCCAGCATCTGCGCGAGCATCCAACCCTGTGACATCGGGGGCTGCGTGTGAACCGCGTGCCCCCGGTAGGACCCGCGCACCGGCTCTCCCCATGTCGCCCCGTACGCGGCGAGATCCTCCGGCGTCATCAGCCCGCCCAGCTCACCGAGGCCGCGAACAAACACGGCCGCGAGTCCCCCGTCATAGAAGTCCCTGGCGCCGTATGCGGCCAGGCGCCGGAGGGTGCGCGCGAGATCAGGCTGACGGAACACCGTCCCCGGCACGGGCGGCCGGCCGCCCGGAAGAAGGAGCGCCGCGGCGGCGGGGTTGGCAGCGTACTTGGCGCGGTACTTCCCGATCCAGGTGCTGAGCGACTCGTACATCGGAAAGCCGCGATCCGCAAGGTCGATCGCCGGCTGCAGCACGTCGGACCACGCCATAGTCCCGAAGCGCTCCAACGCCAGGGCCCAGCCGTCGAGGATCCCGGGCACGGTCGAGAGGAGCGGCCCCGCGTCCGGCACACCGTGCGGGAACCGATCGAGACTCACCGCCGCGGGCGCCGGTCCGCCGGCGTTGAGCGCGTTCACCCGGCGCGACTGCGCGTCGTAGATCAGCAGAAATCCGTCGCCCGCGACCCCGCACATGTGCGGGCGAACCACGGCGGCCGCGGCCGCCGTGGCGATCGCCGCGTCGACGGCGTTCCCGCCGAGCGTGAGGATGCGCGCCCCCGCAGCCACGGCCAGAGGATGCCCGGCGACGATCGCGCCGCCGGTTCCGCGGATCGGGCGGTACCGCGTCCCTATGGCGCGAGCCACGCCGTCCGAAGGCGCATCATCCCATCCGGCACCTGGATAAAGCCGCGCAGGTGCGTCGACACGAGCTTGTACTCCTTCGGGAAGAACAGCGGGACGTAGGGCAGGTCGTCGCCGAGAATCTGGCTGACCTGCCGGTACGCGCGGCGCCGCTGGCCCATATCGTTGAGATAGCGGGCGGCGTCGAGCAGCGTCTGCATCCGGTCGCTGGTATAGCCCACGTAGTTGAAGGCGCCGATGCCGGACTGCGTGACGAACGGGTAGATGTCAAAGTCCGGGTCCGGGCGCCCGCTCCACTCGATCACGGCCGACTGTGCCTGGATCTTTGTCACGTCGCTGACAAAGGTCCCCTGCTCCTCGGCCTGGATCTTGACCTGGATCCCCGCGTCCGCGGCCATCGCCTGGATCGCCTGGGCGAGCGCGACGCGCTGCTGGCCCGGCAGGATGATCAGGGTGAACTCGAAGCCGTTCGGACGCCCGGCGGCCTGCAGGCGCTCCTTCGCGGCGGCGATGCTGCGCGGGGGCAGCTTCCACGCCGCGTCGTATGCCGCCGTGCCGTTCGGGAACAGCGAGTAGGCCGGATACGCGGCGCCCTGCAGAACGACGTTCGCGATCGCCTCGCGGTCGATCGTCGCCGCGAACGCCTGCCGCAGCAGTTTGTTGTCAAACGGCGGCTTGGTGACGTTGAGCGAGAGTGCCGTCCACGCCATGGCGCCGTGCTCGAGCAGTTTGAACCGGGCGCCCGGCTTGGCGGCGTCCTGCGTCAGTGTCCGGACTTGGGGCAGCGGCACGAGGTTGATGATGTCCACGTCGCCGGATTTGATGTTCGCGACCCGCGCGTTGTCGTCGGTGATCGGACGGAAGACGACTTCGTCGACGTAGGGCTGGCCCTTGACCCAGTAGTCAGGGTTGCGGCGCAGGGTGAGGTGATCTTGCGGGACGCGCTCCGCGTAGGCGAACGGCCCGGTCCCGACGGGATGCTGCGCGAAGTTCGTGCCGGCGGCCCGCGCCGCGGCCGGCGACACCATCATCCCGGCGCGGTCGGTGAGCACGTAGAGGAGCGGACTGTACGGCCGCTCGAGCGAGATCACGACCGTGTACGGATCAGGCGCGGCGACCCCGGTGACCGGCCGGATCTCGCTCCGGCGCACCGACGGGAACTTCGGGTCGAGCATGCGCTCGAAATTGTACTTCACGGCGTCGGCGTTGAACGGCGTCCCATCGTGGAACTTGACGCCCTGCCGGAGCTTGAACGTGACGGTCTTACCGTCCGGGGAGATCGTCCACGACGTCGCCAGCATGGGGACGATCGCGAGGTTGGCGTCGGTGTCGACCAGTTTGTCGTACAGGTTCTGATAGACCTGGCGGTCGACGGCGGAGCCCGAGAGATGCGGGTCCATCGTCGGCGGGTCGGCGTCGAGCGCGGCCCGCAGCGTGCCGCCGCGCCGGCCGCCCTGGGCCGATGCCATGGTGAACAGGCTGCCGAGCAGCACGACGACGATCGCAAGCGCCCACACCCGTTCGAAGACGCGTGTCCGCATCCCGGTCCCCCCCATCTGAGTTGCGGTCAAACGTATCGGTGCGCGACGACCTTCGGCTGCAGGAAGTTGAGCAGGTAGTCCGGTCCCCCGGCCTTGCTGTCCGTCCCGGACATGTTGAAGCCGCCGAACGGATTCGCGCCGACCATCGCGCCGGTCGACTTGCGGTTGAGATAGAGGTTGCCGCACATGAACTCGCGGCGGGCCTTCGCAAGCTTCGCCGGGTTGAGCGAATAGACCGACCCGGTGAGTCCGAAGGCCGTCCCGTTCGCGATCCGCAGCGCCTCGTCGAAGTCACGCGCGGGGATCGTGGCGACGACCGGTCCGAAGATCTCCTCCTGCGCGATGCGCGCGTCCGGCGCGACGTCGAGGAACACCGTCGGCGCGACGTAGAAGCCGCCGTCGCGCGCCCGGGCGCCTCCAACCGCGAGCCGCCCCTCACGCCGCCCGACCTCGACGTATTCGAGGATCTTCCGCTCGGCCGCCGCGTTGATCACCGGACCGACCGGAAAGTTCTCAGGCCCGGGGCCGACTTTGAGCGCGCGGGCGCGCTCGACGATCATCTCCGCCACCCGGCCGTACGCGCCCGGGGTCGCGACGACGCGCGAGGCCGCCGAGCATTTCTGGCCCTGGTACCCGTAGGCCGAGGCGATGATCCCGGCGACCGCGGCGTCGAGGTCCGCCTCGTCGTCGACGATGATCGCGTTCTTGCCGCCCATCTCGGCGATGATGCGCTTGAGCCAGATCTGGCCCGGCGGCGTCTTCGCCGCCTGCTCGAAGAGGTGCGTCCCGACCTCTTTCGAGCCGGTGAACGCGATCATGCGGACCTTCGGGTGGTTGGCGAGCGCTTCGCCGACGACGCCGCCCGCGCCGGGAATCATATTGAGGACCCCGGGCGGCAGCCCGGCCTCCCGCAGCGCGTCCGCGATCTGGTACGCGGTCGCCGCGGAGTCGCTCGCCGGCTTCATCACGACGGTGTTGCCCGAGACGATCGCGCCGAGCGCCATCCCGGACGGGATCGCGAGCGGGAAGTTCCAGGGCGAGATCACGGCCACGACGCCGATCGGAATGTACTGGTACTCGCTCATCTCGCCGGCGAGCGGCGGGAGCGCGGGACCCTGCGCGTACCGCAGAATCTCCCGCGCGTAGTACTCGGTGAAGTCGATGGCCTCGGCCACGTCGCCGTCCGCCTCGGCCCAGTTCTTGCCGACCTCGAAACTCATCCACGCCGCGGCGGTGAGCCGCCGGCGGCGGAGGATCGCCGCCGCGCGCAGGAACAGCGCGCACCGCTCCTCCGCGGGGACCCACCGCCAGGACTCGTAGGCGCGCAGGGCCGCCTGGATCGCCTGCTCGACGTGCTCCGCGGACGCCTGCTGCACGACGGCGACGGTCTGGTCCGCCTGCGACGGATTGATCGACCGGAACGTGGCACCGGACCGGACCTCGCGCCCGTCGATGATGAGCGGAAACTCGCGGCCGAGCTGGGCGGCGACGCCGCGAATGGCCTCTTCCATCGCCTGCCGCGCGGCCGGCTGCGTGAAGTCGGTCAGCGGTTCGGTTTGAAACGGCGTGACGGTCATCATGGCGGCGGCTCCGCTCCCGGCTACACCCGCGCGGCAAACGGGGACAGCATCTTCGCAATGCGGTCAACGCCCTCGCGGATCCGGTCCATCGAGGTCGCGTACGAGATGCGCAGGAACCCGGGCGCTTCGAAGGCCTCCCCCGGCACGACCGCGACGTGAGCCTCGTCGAGCAGCCGTTCGGCGAGCGCGAGCGAGGTCGCCGGCGCGCCGGCCCGGCCGAGTAGTTCCTGAACGTCCGGGAAGGCGTAGAACGCACCGCGGGGCATGCCGCAGGAGATGCCCGCGATTTCGTTGAGCCGGCCGACGATGTACCGGCGCCGCCGGTCGTACTCCGCGACCATCTCCTTGAGATCGACGTGCGCTACCAAGGCGTGGAGCGCGGCCTTCTGCGAGATCGAGTTGGGGTTGCCGGCGAGATGGCCCTGAAGGTTCGTGATGCCGTCGGCAATCGGCCGGGGCGCGGCCGCGAAGCCGATGCGCCAGCCGGTCATCGCGTAGGTCTTGGACATCGAGTTGAGAAGCACGATGCGGTCCCGCGCCGCGGGCCACGTCCCCGGCACGCAGATGTGGTGCGCGCCGTCGTACACCATGCTCTCGTAGATCTCGTCGCTCAACAGGTAGAAGCCGTGCCGCTCCGAGAGGCGGACGATGCCGTCGAGCGTCTCGCGATCGTACACCGCGCCGGTCGGGTTGTGCGGCGAGGTCAGGATGATCGCGCGGGTGCGCGGCGACACGAGGGCGGCGACGCGATCCGGGAGCGGCTGCCAGCCGGCGGCCGCGTCCGTCGGGACGAAGACCGCTTTCGCGCCGACCAGGCGCACCTGCTCGGCGTAGGACACCCACGCCGGAATGGGGATCAGCACCTCGTCGCCCGGCTCGCAGATCGCCTGGAGCGCGAAGTACAGCGCGGGCTTCCCGCCGGCCGTGATGACGACCTCGTCGGGAGCGTACGCCGCCCCGTAGGTCTCCTTGAGGTGTGTCGCGACCGCGGCCCGCAGCTCGGGGATGCCGGCGGGGCCGGTGTACTTCGTGAAGCCCTCGCGGATCGCGGTGATCGCGGCGTTCTTGACGGAGTCCGGCGTGTCGAAGTCCGGCTCCCCCGCGGCGAAGCTCAATACGTCGACGCCCTGCCGCCGCAGTTGCCGGGCGCGATCGTCCATGGCAATGGTCATCGACGGCGTGATGCCGCGCACTGCCTCGGAAAGATGCATCAGGTGCCCTCCTGCCCCGTCTGACGCAGGACCTCCGGCCGCTTCGCGGCCTCCTGCCTGGCTGCTATGAAGCGCTATTCGTCGTCGACGCCGCCGCTCCCCGCGCCCGAGTGCTCTAGCCGCGATACCCCGGCCGCAGCACCGGCCACATGTCGGGCATTGCGGGTACCGGCGCGTCGATCACCACCGGTACCTGCTGCCGGAGCGCCCAGCCGAGCGCCTCGCGTAGCTGCGCCGGGCTCTCCGCGCGGCGGCCGGCCGCGCCGAACGACTCCGCGAGCCGGACGAAGTCCGGGTTGAGCAGGTCGGACGCGATGAAGCGCCCGCCGAAGCGGTCCTGCTGGATCCGCTTGACGTTGCCGTAGGCGCCGTCGTTGAAGACGATCGCGATGACGTTCAGCCGGTGGCGAACCGCCGTCGAGAGCTCCTGCACCTGATACATGAAGCCGCCGTCGCCGCTCACGGAGACGACCGGCCGTCCCCCCGCGCCGACGTAGGCGCCGAGCGCAACGCCGTAGCCGGCGCCGAGCGCGCCCTGGTAGCCCATGGTGAGGTATGTGCGCGGCCGGTACACCGGAAAGCCGATGTTCGACCAGTACCCCACCTGCGTCATCTCGCTCACGACCACCCCGTCGTCGGGCAGCGCGTCGCGAATCGCGGCCGCGTAGGCGGCCTGCGGCAGCACCGAATTGACCCGCTCGCGCATGCGCTGCTGGTACGTCGTCAGCTCGTCCTTGCGCGAGGGGCGCGACCGGTTGTGCTTCGCGAGGCGCTCGGCCAGCATCGTGAGCGCCTGCGCCGCGTCGGCCACGATGCCGACGGTCGCCGGCCGGTTGCGGCCGATTTCGTCCGCGTCGATGTCGATCTGCACGCACGGCTGATCCCGCGGTGCCCAGTCGGACACGGACGCCTGGTAATAGCGGGTGCCGACGATCAGGATCGCGTCCGCGGACGGAGCGAGGTCCGGCCCAGCGGCGAGCGGTTCGGCGAGATAGTGCCGGTCCGAGATCGCACCCTTGCCGTTGGACGACACGATGACCGGCGCCTGGAGCATCTCCGCGACGGCGACCAGAGCGTCGGTCGCCCCGGAGGCGACAACGCCGCCGCCCGCAAAGATCAGCGGCCGTTCCGCCGCGCCGAGCAACTTCGCGGCGCGCTCAACCGCCTCGGAGTCGGGCGCGGGCACCGTCCGCGACACCCGGCCGCCGGCGGCCGGCATCTCCGCCGCATCCCGCAGCACGTCCGGGGGCACTTCGATCGCGACCGGCCGCTGGTGGCCGCTCAGCATCTGGCGAAACGCTTCCTGGACGAGACCGGGCACGGCCTCGGGCCGCAGCGCGCTGCCGGTCCACTTGGTCACGCAGTCGGCCGCGTTCAGTTGATCTTTGATCTCATGGAGGAGGCCGCGGCCCCTGCCGATCTGCGCGGCTGGAATCTGGCCGGTAATGCAGAGCACGGGCGACGAACACGAGTAGGCCGTCGCGAGGCCGGCGAGCGCGTTGAGGAGCCCCGGCCCGGGCACCATGAGACAGACGCCGGGGCGGCCGGTGACGCGGGCGTAGCCGTCCGCCATATACGAGAGCGCTTGCTCGTGGCGCGCGTGGATCATGCGGATCGTATCGCGCGCCTCATACAGCGCGTCGAAGGCCCAGTCCATCTGCACGCCGGGCAGTCCGAAGACGACGTCGACGCCCTGCGCCGCCAATCCGCGCACAAGGGCCTGCCCGCCCGTCAACGTGGTCGTCGCCAGCCCCTGTCCCGCAACCCCCGGCACGGTCACGCTCCGCACCCCCAGATCGTGTTCACGTCGCTGCAACGGAGTTCATCATAACATCCCGGTCGCGGACCGGGCACCGTCCCCGGCCGCCCGCATCCCGCGGCCGCGCCCGTCCTTCCATAAAATCACGTTCAACAGGATGAGCACCGGGATCAGGTACATCATCTGGCCCATCACCCACATCAGCACGCCGCCGAGGCGCAGATCGTCGAGCGCGGAGAGACCCCACAGGCGCGGCACCTCCGTGTAGGCGGTGTAGAAGGGATGGCCGGCAAACGTGAGCGCGAAGCCGAGGACAAAGTTGACGATGTCGGCGCCGACGAGCAGCGCGAAGCGGATGCCGAGCGGCGCGCGCACGAGCGCCGGCGCCGGCGAGACGATCACGCCCCAAAAGATCACGCCGGTCAGAACGAAGCTGATGTGCTCGATCGCGTGCGCCCACGGGATCCTGAGCGTCGCGTCGTACGCGGCGGGGATGTGCCAGGCCAGCAGCGTTCCATTAAAGAGCACGAACGCCGGGGCGGGACTCCAGATCGCCCGCAGCACCCGCCGCACCGCCGGCCGGCTGTAGGCCCACCCGATCAGGCCGGGCGGCACGGCGAGCGCGAACAGCGCCGCGGCGACCAGCATCAACAGCATGTGCTGCAGCATGTGCAGTGTGAACAGGTACGCCGCTCCCGCGTCGAGCGGGGAGAGCAGCGCCGCGACCAGCGTAAGCGCTCCCGCCCAGAACGCCAGCGGCTGCCACCGGCGGGGGGGAAAGCGCCGCGCGATCGCGAGGTAGGCGGCGCCCGATGCGGCCAGGGCCGCGAGGATGACCGGGTCCGTGGACCAGTCGGTCCAGCGAAGCGCGACGGACGGCATGAGCGGTGGAACCGCGGACCGCGCTAGCGTCCGGCCGACCGCCCCGCGCCAGACGGGGCCGCCCGCCCCGCGCTAGACGGGGCCGCCCGCGAGCGGTCCACCGCGCAGGCGAGTTTGAGCAGCGCCATCCGGACGTACATGCCGGCCTCGGTCTGGTCGAAGATCACCACGCGCGGGTCCGTGTCCACCGACACCGGCAGCTCCGACCGATCGCCCTCGACCCTGGGCAGCGGATGCATCACGATGGCGTGCAGCGGCAGCTCCGCCAGAATCTCCGGGGTCACGGAGAACTCGTCGCGGATCCGCTCGTACGCCGCGGCGCTGGCCGCGTCCGAGCCGAACCGCTCTTTCTGGATGCGCGTGACGTACAGCACGTCCGCCCCGCGCACGCCGCTGTGGAGATCGTCGGTTTGCCTCACGGGCACCTTGTGCCGGCGCAGGTAGGCCAGCAGATCGTCCTTCATCTGTACCGCCTTGGGCGCGATCATCCGCATCGAGACGCCCGGATACTTGGCCAGCAGGTAACAGAGCGAGCGGGCCGTCCGGCCGTTGAGCAGATCGCCGGCGACCGCCACGGTCACGCCCTCGAGCGTCCCGCGCGTGCGCCAGATCGTGTAGGCGTCGAGGAGCGCCTGGGTGGGATGCTGCCCCGGTCCGTCCCCGGCGTTGAACACCGGGATCGGCCGTCCCCGCTGGGGCTCGACCGCGACCGCCGCCGCGCGCTCGGCCGCGCCTTCCTCGTAGTGGCGGAGCACGATCGCAGACGGCCGGTACCGGCTCACCACGCGGATCGTGTCCTCGATCGACTCCCCTTTGGCCGCGGACGAGAACTCGCGCGCCGCTTCCGAGGACAGCACGCGGCCGCCGAGATGGTAGGTCGCAAACTCGAACGACAGCCGGGTGCGCGTGCTCGGCTCGTAGAACAGCGTGAGGACGATCTTGCCCTTGAGGAGATTGCTGCCGCCGCTGTTGACGATCTCCTCGGCCAGTTTCGCTTCGCGGAAGATGGAGTTGAGCGCGGGGGGATCGAACTGCTGGGCGCGCAACACGTGCGGCCACCCCGTCCACAGGTGGAGAGTCGCGGGTGCGGCCATGATGATATTCACCTTCGCGTCCGCCCCGAAGCCGCCCTGCCCCGATAGAGGGACCGGGCGCCCTGGCCGCATACCTATTAGTGCCGTCGCACACGGGCACAGGTTCGGGGGATGAGCATCCTCAGGAGGCACAGGGCATGACCCCGGCACCGGGGGGCAACGCAAATCACGATCTCTTGGTCGCGCACATCGCCGCGTGGAGCCGCCACGACCTCGATGCGATCATGGAGATGATGACCCAGGACTGCGTGTACGAATCGTCCGGCGGCGAGGACCCGTGGGGACGCCGGTACACCGGTGCGGCCCAGGTCCGCGAAGCGTACGCCGACCTCCTCGAACTGCTGCCTGACATCCGCTTCCAGAACGCCCGGCACATGGCCGCGGGCGACCGCGGCATCTCTGAGTGGACCATGCTCGCGACGCGCCCCGACGGAACGCGGATCGAAGCGCGCGGCTGCGATCTGTTCGAGTTTCGCGGCGGCAAGCTTCACCGCAGGGACTCGTACCGCAAGCGACGGATCGCCCGGTAGCGCGCGGGGCGCGTCCTCGGAGCGTGGCAGCCGTAACGGATCTCAAAATCCGGATCCGCGGCCTGTGCAAACACTTCACAGCGCGGTTCGGCAGGATCGACGCGCTCGACGCCTTCGATCTGGACGTCCGGGACGGCGAGCTCTGCGTGATCGTCGGGCCGAGCGGCTGCGGAAAATCCACGCTGCTGCGCATCCTCGCCGGGCTCGAGGCGGCCGACGCGGGCGACATCGAGGTCCGCCGCAGCCATCCCGGACGTCCCCTCACCGCGATGGTGTTCCAGGAACCCTCCGCGCTGCCGTGGATGACGGTCCGAGCGAACGTCGCCTACGGCCCGCGGATGCAGGGACGGCCGCCCGCGGAATACGAGCCGATCGTCGACCGCTACATCCAGAAAGTCGGGCTCGCGCGCTTCGCCCGCGCCTACCCGCACCAGCTCTCCGGCGGGATGAAACAGCGCGTCAGCGTCGCCCGCGCGTTCGCCGCCGACCCGGAGATTCTCGTCATGGACGAGCCGTTCGGTTCACTCGACGAGCAGACGCGGGTCACGCTGCAGGACGAGCTGCTGCGGCTGTTCGAGGAGAGCGGCAAAACGATCGTCTTCGTGACGCACAGCATCGACGAAGCGCTGACGCTCGGCGACCGGGTGGTCGTGATGACGCCGGCGCCGGGCCGGGTGCTGCGCTCGCTCGTCGTGCCGTTTCGCCGGCCGCGCCGCGCGATCGAGCTCCGCGCCGATCCGGAGTACGGCCGCCGCGTCGCCGAGATTTGGGCGCTGCTCGGCTACGGCCGCGCTACGGATGCCGCCGCGACTTAGGGCCCTCTCGCTGCTCACGCCGCTCGCCCTGCTGGCGGTGTGGGAGGCGGCCGCGCTGGCCCACGCCATCGACGTCCGCTTCTTTCCGGCGCCGTCGTCGATTCTCGTCGCGGGCTGGCAGACGGTGCGGAGCGGCGAGTTGTGGACAAACCTCCGCGTCAGTCTCGGCCGCATCCTCGTCGGCTTCGCGCTGGGGGCGATCCCCGGCGCGGTCCTCGGGATTCTGATGGGGTTGATCCCGTGGGTGCGCGCGGCCGGCCTGCCGCTCGTGTCGGCCGTCTACCCGATTCCGAAGAGCGCGATCCTGCCGCTCATCATGCTGATTTTCGGCATCGGCGAGCTCTCGAAGTGGGTCTTCATCGCGATCGGCGTCTTCTTCCCCGTGCTGATCAATGCGCTCGCCGGCGTGCTGACGATCGACCGGATCTACCTCGACGTGGGACGCGCGTACGGCGCGCGCGGGCCGGCATTCGTTAAGACGATCGCGCTGCCGGGCGCGCTGCCCGTGCTGTTCGCCGGCGTCAAGCTGGGCTTCGGCCTCGCGCTGATCCTCGTCGTCATCGCCGAGATCGTCGCGAGCCACGCCGGGCTCGGATTCATGATCTGGAACGCCTGGCAGATCTTCGACGTGGACAAGCTCTATACGGGGCTGATCGTCATCGGGCTGCTCGGCTACCTGTCGAGCGAGGCGATCGACGCGGTCGAGCGTCTCGTCGTGCCGTGGAAGCCGCGCACGTGACTTACGAGCCCTCGGCGACGAGTGGGCACAGGAACCGATTGGCCTCACCATGTAGATCAAACGCACCGAGGAGTCGGGAGGTCGGAGCTGCATAGAATCTGCGCAGTCGTCTTGATTGCCTCGGTTCTCGCCGCCGGACTCGACGGGTTCGGTCCAACAAACGCCGTGGCCCAAGGGTCCGGCGCCGACCTGACGGGCGCGTGGCGCGGAAACTCGGGGTCCACTATCGCAATTGCGCAGCGCGGTCGGAGCGTTCGCGTCTGCACCGCCCGCTCAACGTCCATGAAATTTATCAAGACGTATGACGGCACGGTGTCGTTCGATGATGCAGGCACGCTCACTTCGGTTCCGACAAACATCAACGACATTGGTTCGGAGCTGCCGGCCGATGTGCGGGAGCAGCTGATTCGCGACTTCCACTACTCGTTCCGCATCGATCTAAGCAGGCTTCCCGCAGATCGGGCCAGGGTCTCCTGGTATGTTGATGAGGTCACCTATGATCGGCTGAGTCACAAAGTCTCGGCGGTGACGCCGGCGACCACTCCCAGTCCGGAGGACTTTTCCAGGGTGAACTACTCGACGCCCGGCATCGGCCGCCATGGTTTGGAAGGGATCATCATGCATTTCGGCCGCGTGCTGCGGAATGACAGCCGCTGGCGTGACTGGTACCGGCGCACGGCCGCCAGCCGTGGCATCGGGGACCTGGGTCCTAACATCCGCAAACTGGCAAAGCTCAATACGCGCGAGGAACTGAGCCGGCTCGGGCAAGCGCTTTCCGAATGGGCAGATCTCTCCCGCATCGGGCAACTGGCGGGCAAGACTCGCGGGCAGCTTGCTGCGAGTGCATCGCGGACAAGCAGCTCGTGGAATCAGGCAGCCGGCATCTCCAAAGTTGGCGGGACGGCCTTGCTGGGATTGGGACTCGTTCTTTCCGCATACGACGTTCTCACTGCGCCAGAAGGCGAACAGCTGCGTGTTGGGCTCGGCGAAGTCGGCTCATGGGCCGGTGGCTTCATCGGAGGTGAGCTGGGCGCCAAAGGCGGCGCCGCGATCGGAACGCTCCTGCTTCCAGGGCTGGGAACGGTCATCGGCGCGGTTCTGGGCGGGCTGGTCGGCGCGTTTGCCGGCGGCTCCATTGGAGCCTCATTATTACAACACCTTCACGATCTGCTGTTCGGTCGAGGCACCTCTGTCACAGCACTACTTGAACACTGCATGTGAGGACCGAACCCGCGTTGCGTTGCTCCGGCCGATTCAGGTGAGGATGAGGATGACTAACACAAGCAAAGTAGTACTTGTCACCGGCGCCAATCGAGGGATCGGCCTCGAGGTCTGCCGGCAGCTCGGCGAGCGAGGATACGTCGTCGTCCTGCCGCTCGCGACGAGCAGAAGGGCTGGGCCGCGGCGGAGCCGCTTCAACGCGCCGGCATCGACGTCCGCGTGCAGGGCCTGGATGTGGCGGACGACCGGAGCGTCCGGGACGCGGCGGCCGCGGTCGGGCGCTCGATCGGCCGCCTCGACGTGCTCGTCAACAACGCCGGCATTCTCTACGACACGTGGCAGCACGCCGCGAATGCCGACCTGGCGGTGGTGCGCGAGGCGTTCGAAACAAACACGCTCGGCCCCTGGCGCGTGACTCAGGCCTTCCTGCCCCTGCTCCGGCGCAGCACGCACGGCAGGATCGTCAACGTCTCGAGCGGCGCCGGGGCGCTCGCCTCCATGGACGGCGACACGCCGGCTTATGCCTTGTCTAAAGCCGCGCTGAACGCCCTGACGCTGATGCTGGCCGCGGAACTCAAGCCGTCACGGATCCTCGTCAACGCCGTCTGCCCAGGTTGGGTCGCCACCGACATGGGCGGGAGCGGCGGGCGGCCGGTCGCCGACGGCGCGGCGAGCGTCGTCTGGGCGGCAACCCTCCCCGACGACGGCCCCACGGGCGGCTCCTTCCGGGACGGCAAGCCGATCCCGTGGTGAGCGCCCGGGATTAACTCACCCGCGGCCGACGAACGGCATCTTGGTCGCCATCACGGTCAAGAACAGGACGTTCGTGTCGAGGGGCAGCCCGGCCATGTAGACCACCGCGTCGGCGACGTACTTCGGGTCGATCCGCGGCTCGGGACGCTGCGACCCGTCGGCCTGCGTCACGCCCTGTACCATGCGTTCGGTCATGGGGGTGATCGCGTTGCCGATGTCGACCTGCCCGCAGGCGATGTCGTACTTGCGGCCGTCGAGCGCCGTCGACTTCGTGAGACCGGTGACCGCGTGCTTCGTCGACGTGTAGGGCGCGGAGTTCGGACGCGGCGCATGCGCGGAGATCGAGCCGTTGTTGATGATGCGCCCCCCGCGCGGGGTCTGGCTCTTCATGATCCGGAACGCCTCCTGCGTGCACAGGAAGGTGCCGGTGAGGTTCACGTTCACGACCGCCGTCCATTGCTCGTAGCTAAGGTCTTCGAGGGGAATGCCGGGCGCGTTGAGCCCGGCGTTGTTGAAGAGCACATCGAGCCGTCCAAACTGCTTCTTGGTCTTCGCGAACAGGCTGCGGACGGAGGCGGGATCGCCGATGTCGGCCGGCACGATCAGCTTGCGCGACGCCGGCGCCTTGGACGCGCGCGCCGTCGCCCCGAGCAGCGCCTTCCGGCGGCCCGCCAGCGCGACCGCGTACCCCTGGTCCAGCAGCGCCAGCGCCACAGCCTTCCCCACTCCGGTACCGGCCCCCGTGACAATCGCGACCTTTGTCGAGCGCGAAGGCATCCCCAGACCCCCTGCTCCGCTGTTGACTTCGGCGGGAAAATACCGCTGCTCCGCAGCGGCGCGGGTCCGGTGAACCCGCACGCATGGGACTTACACTTGCACGAGGGCTAGGCTGAGGTCCTCTTAGTGGCCGGGGTTGACCTGGGTCTGGTCGTCGCCGAGGGCTTTAGGAAGGTTGAGGATCGTGTGGACGATCCCGATGACCTGCTGCACCGGCGAGCGGCTGGCCGGCGCCGCCTGACGCGGTGCCCCGGCTGCGCGGGGCGGGGCGGCCGGCTGAGCCCGCACCGCCGGCGCGTGGTGGAGCGGCTGGGGCCGCGGCGTCGGGGGGAGCCCCCTGAGAGGCGGCGCGGGTTTGGCGGGCGCCTTGTCCGGAATGGCGGTCACCGCCGCGCCGGGATGAACGGAGCGCGCGCCAAAGAGGGAATGGTCCTGCAACGCCAGCGCCACGACGACGGCCAGCGTGAGCAGCCCGCATGCAATGGTCAAACGTCGAATCATCCTGTACTCACCCTGGGCTTGTTTTACCCCGGGGCGGGCGCAACGCGCTACGGCCGGGGGACCGCCCCTTCCGCCGCCGACGTGACAAGGCGGGCGTACTTGGCCAGTGCGCCTGTCTTATATCTGGGCTCCGGCGCCTTCCAGGCCCCAAGACGCCGCTTGATCTCTTCGGCCGGCACGTCGAGATCGAGCCGCCGGCGCGGCAGGTCGATGACGATCGGGTCGCCCTCCCGCACGACGGCCATCGGACCGCCGTGCGCCGCCTCGGGCGCCACGTGGCCGATCGCAAACCCGCGGGACCCGCCCGAGAACCGTCCGTCGGTGATCAGCGCGACCTGCTCGCCGAGCCCCGCGCCGACCAGCGCGCCCGTCACCGCCAGCATCTCGCGCATCCCCGGGCCGCCCTTCGGGCCTTCATACCGGATCACGAGCGCGTCGCCGGCGGCGATCCGCCGCGAGGTGATCGCCTCCAGCGCGTCTTCCTCCCGCTCGAAGACCCGCGCCGGACCGCGGAACGTCTCCCGCTTCAATCCCGCGGTCTTGACGACGGCGCCCTCGGGCGCCAGCGTCCCGGTGAGGACCGCGAGCGTGCCCCGCGGCGCGATCGGCGACGCGAGCGCGCGAACGACGTCCTGCCCCGCCGGCCGCTTCACCTCGGCGAGGTTGTCCGCCATCGTCTTGCCGGTCACGGTCATGGCGCCGCCGTGGATGAGGCCGCCGTCGAGCAGCTCCCGCAGCACCACGCTGATGCCGCCCACGCGGTCGAGATCGACCATCATGTACTTGCCGCCGGGGTGCATGTCCGCGATGTGCGGCGTGCGCCGCGCGAACGCGTCGAAGTCGCCGAGCGCGAGCGGCACGCCGGCTTCCTGCGCCAGCGCCAGCAGGTGCAGCACCGCGTTGGTCGACCCGCCGGTCGCCACTTCGGACGTGATCGCGTTCTCGAAGGCCTTCCGCGTCAGGATGTCGCGCGGGCGAATGCCGTCGCGCAGCAGTCGCATCACCGCTTCGCCGCTTTGCCGGCAGATCTCCGCCCGCCGCGGGTCGAGCGCCGGGATCGACTCGCTGCCGGGCAGCGCCAGGCCGAGCGCGACGGAGCACGACGCCATCGTGTTGGCGGTGTACATGCCGCCGCACGAGCCGGCCCCCGGGCACGCCACGCACTCGAGCTGGTACATCTGCTCCGGGGTCATCGTCCCCGCCGCGACCCGGCCGACCGCCTCAAAGACGTCGACGATCGAGACGTCGCGGCCTTCGAACTTGCCCGGCATGATCGTGCCGCCGTAGAGAAACACGGACGGTACGTTGAGGCGCGCCATCGCCATCATCATCCCCGGCAGGCTCTTGTCGCAGCCCGCGATCGCAACGAGGCCGTCGAAGCCTTCCGCCAGCACCATAAGCTCAACCGAGTCCGCGATCAGGTCGCGGCTGACGAGCGACGCCTTCATGCCCTCGTAGCCCATCGAGATCCCGTCGCTGACCGCGATGGTGGTGAACTCGATCGGCGTCCCGCCGGCGGCGCGGATGCCGTCCTTGACGTGCCGCGCCAGCACGTTGAGGTGGAGGTTGCACGGCGTGACCTCGTTCCACGACGAGACGACGCCGATCAGCGGCCGCCGCAGGGCCTCGTCGTCGAGCCCGGTCGCCCGCAGCATCGCGCGCGCGGGGGCGCGGTTCGGCCCCTCCGTCACCGCGGCCGACCGCTGGTTCAATTTGGGGAGCGTCTTCGCCATATCGATGAGCCTCCTTCGCCCGGCCCGGCCACCCGTGCCGGGCCTTGCCATATCATAATTCTTCGGAAGGGGTTATGTGGCCGCGCGGCCTCCCGTCTTGCGCAGGACCTCCGGCCGCTGCGCGGCCTCCTGGCGGAACCGCCGCCGCAGCGCCGCGCGCACCAGTAGGCCCGCGCGCAGGTCCCAGCAGTTGACGATCGCGATCCGAAACCCGCCGGGCGGCATCGCGTGCTGGTCGATCGGGATCTCGTCGTCGACCGTGATCTGGATGCTCGAGATGCCCTCGACCGCGCGCAGCCCGTCGACGTCCGCTGGATCGATCGAGTAGCGCCGGCCGTGGGGCGCGAAGAGTACGACGCTGTATCCGGTCCGCCGCCCGTCGTCGCCGAACCGCCAGCGGCGGTGCGCGTAGAGATCGACGACGGCTTCGAGCCAACCGGGGCCGTTCAGATCGAGCCACTGTTCGGCCATGCGCAGATGGCACTCGATAATGACGCCACCTATCGATTCGACGTTGACGACGCCGCTGAATCCCCGCAGGTAGCGCCCCAGCCATGCGCCGAGGCGTGCCTCGAGGGCAGGCAGGCGTTCGGCCATGACCGTCCAGTAGTCGAAGGTCCCCCCGTTCATCTCGCGGCCGACGGCGTGCCGCCACCAGCGCGGCCGTCCGCGGGCGAGCGCGACGTCGGTGCTGACGTGGCGGCCGCGCAAGAGGCGCATCCACAGGTGCCCCGGCGTAAAGTGCGCCTTCAGCTCGGCCGCCGAGCGGATGGCGTACCCGTGGACGCCCATGCCGTGCAGGTTCATGACCGGCTTGCTGAACACGGGATAGCGGCGGGGCATCACGCCGTGCGGCCCGTACGGCACCCCCTGGCTCGCGCAGACGAACAGTTTGTCGTAGACCAGGCGGTGCGCGGGGTACAGCTGCCAGCCGGTGGGATCGTCGACTGGGACGACGATGCCGCGCGGCACACGGACGCCCTCAAAGTACTGCCAGCGCCAGACGTCCACCCCCGGGAAGCGGGAGCCGCCGCGCGGCGGCATGTCGTGGGCGATATTGTGCAGCCGCAGCCGCTTCGCGCGACGCGACGGGCCGGATCGCGTCACGCCTCGACGTCCACCTCGAGCGGCACCAGCACGACACCGCAGAGATGATACCAGCCGATCACGAGCGTGAGGTCGACGATCTGCGCCGGGTCGAAGTGCGCCCGCAGCGTCTCGAACGTTCCGGCGGCGACGCGGCGTGAGGTCGCGATCTCATGCGCGTAGGCCATCGCCGCCCGCTCGGCCGCGTCGAACGCGGGGCTCGCCTGCCAGGCCGGGAACGCGGTGAGCTTGTCTTCGGGCACGCCCGCGCGGCGCGCCGACGCCAGGTGGTGCATCTGCTCGTACCGGACGCCGAGCGCGTGGGCGGTCGCGAGGATCACGAGTTCACGCAGCGGTTCTGCCAGCGGATTCTCGTCGCGGATGTAGCGCGACATCCCGAGAAACGCGCGCAGGGCCCGCGGCTGGTTGGCGAGGATACGGTAGAGGTTGAGGAGCGGGCGCCCGAGCGCGCGAACCTCGTCGTAGGCCGCGGCCACGCCGGCCTCGGCGGCATCGGCATCCGCCCATCCCCGCGAGGCCGGACGGCACCCTCTTCGCGGAGTGGGATCCTCGACGTACGGGAGTCTCGCCATGCTGATCCGCTTCGATGAAGCGGCGCATGCAGCCTCCACGGACAGGAAGCCCCCGCGCGCGGCGAGAAAGCCGGACGTCGATGGCGGAGATGCGCGCCGCGCTGATTCACAAAGCCCAGGACATCCGGGTGGCTACGGTCCCCCGGCCGGAGCCGCGGGACGGTGAACTGCTGCTCCGTGTCCGCACGGTCGGCGTCTGCGGCAGCGACCTTCATTATTATCGTGAGGGCAGCGTCGGCACCGCGACGGTCACGTCGCCCCTCATCCTCGGCCACGAGTTCTCAGCCGAGGTCGCCGACGACCGGGGCGCGGCGCACGGCCTGCCGCGCGGCACGCTGGTGGCCGTCGACCCGGCGCGGCCCTGCGGACGGTGCGAGTGGTGCCTCCACGGCGACCAGAATCTGTGTTCCAACGTCAAGTTCGCGGGCTCGCCCGGCATGCACGGCGGCCTCGCCGAATACCACACCGCGCCGCCCGACGCGCTCTTCCCGGTGCCGGCCGGCTTCGACGCGGCGACCGCCGCGATGCTCGAACCACTCGGGGTCGCCATTTTCACGCTCGACCTCGCGCATCTTCGGCCGATGGAGAACGTCGCGGTGGTTGGCGCCGGACCGATTGGGCAGCTGCTCATCCAGGTCGCGCGTGAGGCCGGGGCAGGACACGTCTGGGCCGTGGATCCGATCGGCTACCGCGCCGAGGCCGCGAAGCGCGGCGGAGCCGATGAGGCGTCGACCGATTACACGGCGGTCGCCCGCTGGACCAACGGCCGCGGCGCCGACGTGGTCTTGGAGGCGACCAACTCGCCGTCCGGGCCGGAGCACGCCGTGGCCTGCGCGCGCGTCGGCGGGCGTCTGGTTCTCGTCGGCATCCCCGACGGCGACCGCTTCAACCTGGCCGCCTCGGCGGTGCGCGGCAAGGCGCTGACGATCAAATGGCAGAAGCGAATGGGCCACGTCTATCCCCGCGCGATCCAGATGGTCCAGGCCGGGCGCGTCAAGTTCGGACCGATCACGACGCACACGTTCCCGCTCGACCGCGTGCCGGACGCCTTCCGGTTCCAGAATGCCTACCAGGAGGGCGTGCTGAAGACGATGATCGAGGTCGGCTAGGCCGCTCGAGCGTGGCCCGCCGGGGGCCGGTCCTACAGCGTGGTACCGGCGTCGAGGATCGCGATGACCGGCCGCAGCCGGTCGTACAGCTGCGCGGTGACGCGGGCGTCGTCGAGACAGTAGCGCGCGATCTCGTCGAGCCGGCGTTCGCGGTACAGCGCCGCCACCTCGCTCCCGCGCATGCCGTCCTTCGACGACGGGAGGCCGAACTGGCAGCACCAAAACTCGAGGCCGCCCCTCATCCGGCTCGCGTTCCAGAACGTCAGCACGTCGTACAGATCGCAGTGGTTGCTCAACCGGTAGCGCGGGCCCATGAGGTTGCGCGACGGCGGAACGCCGAGGATCGCGGAACGCAGCATCAGGTACGGCGCGTCGAAGGCGCGGCCGTTGAAGGTGACGACGAGCGGCGAGTCCTTCGCGATCGCGCTCCAGAACTCGGCGACCAGCGCCGTCTCGGTGCCGCGGAAGACTTCCGCGTCCTCGCCGAAGGCGGCCCAGCCGGAACCGTCACCCTCGATCAGCACGCGGCCGCGGGCGCTGTCCAAGTTCCACAGCCCGATCGCGATAATGCGGCCGGTTGCGGCGTGCAACGACAACTTCTCCTTCGCCGCATCGACGTCGGGGTCACCCTTCGAGGCCTCGCTGAGGTAGGTCTGCACGCGGGGTGACAGCGTCTCCCAGTCTTGGCCGACGGTCTCGATGTCCACCCCGACCACAGGTCTCGGCACCGTCGCACCCCCCCTCGGGCGACCGCCGCCCTACCGCGCGCGGGCCGGGTCGTCGATTCTCTCGTACATCACGCGCTTCCGGTTGAAAGTGTGCGGGCGGATCTTGTGCGGCCAGGTGCCGCTGTCCGCCGCCTGGTTGAAGGCGGCGCTCTCCGGGATATCCGGCCGGTCCATCTCGTAGATGGCGACGTACCGCGGCACGCCCTCCGTGTTCGTGCGGTAGCGCGCGGCGCTGCGAACACCCGGCACTTTGAGCAGGGCCGGGATATGCTCTCTGTCGTAGACGTCGTTAAACGCCGCTTCGACCTCGGGCGCGACGTCCATCATCACGACGAACAGATACTTGGGCTGTGCGGCCATGCGGCGCGCCTCCGTTTCGTGATCCGGCCGAGCGGCCGAAGGGCCGCGAGGTCCCGCGGGCGGGAGGCCGGGAGGATACGTGATGAAGCCACCGTGGCTCGTGCTGGGTCCTCGGGACGGTGAGGCGCTGCGGCTGCGTCCCCCTTCGCGCAGCGGCAACGTCACGATCAAGGTGGATCGGCGCGGCGCCGGGTCGCCCCTCTTCGCCGTGGGTCACCAGCGCCTCGGCCCGGGGGCCTCGATCCCGGTGCACCTGCACGAGCACCAGGACGAGGTCATCTTCGTGCACGCCGGGCGCGGGACGGCCGTCTTCGACGGCCGGCGGGTGCCCGTCCGGACGCGCAGCACCATCTTCGTGCGCCGCGGCGTCTGGCACGGCGTCGACAACACCAGCCGCGCGGACCTGCACCTCGTCTGGATCATCTCGCCGCCCGGCCTCGAGGACATGTTCCGCGACATCAGCGTGCGCAAAGGCGGGCGCCCGCAGCCGATGACGCGCGAGGAGTTCGCCGCCCTCGTGCGCCGCCACCGTATGCACGTCCGGCCGGCGGCGGCGCGGCCTAGGCAAGCAGGTGCGGCGCCTGGCGCTCGACGTCCGGCCGCATCTCGCGCAGCGCATCGCCGACCGCGGCGGCACACGCTTCGATCTCGGCGTCGGTCATCGGCGCGCACAGGCTGAACGCACCCCGCGACATCGAGTAGACGCCCCGGTTCAACAGGTGGAGGTGCAGCAGCGACTGCAGCGCCTCGGGCACGGCCGCCTTCGACCGGTAGTCCGTGACCGGGCGGTCGCTCAGCAGCACGCTGGAGAATGATCCAACGCCGTTGACCTGCGCGCGGATCCCCGACGCGCGCACCGTCTCCGAAAGACCCGCCCGCAGGCGGTCGCCCAGCGCGTTGAGCCGGTCGATCTGCGGCTGGTCGAGGATCCGCAGCACCGCCTGCCCCGCAACCATCGTCGCCCGGTTGCCGTTGAAGGTGCCGGAGTGGTGCAGATGGCCCGGCCGGTTCGGGTCGAACAGATCCATCACGTCGCGCCGCCCGCCGAACGCGCCGACGGGAAACCCGCCGCCGATGATCTTGCCCATCGTCGTGAGGTCGGGCGTGACGCCGAACAGCTCCTGCGCGCCGCCGCGGCTGAGCCGCAGCGTCTGGATCTCGTCGAAGATCAAGAGCGCCCCGTGCCGGTGCACGACGTCGCGCAGGCCGGCGAGGTATCCCGGGGCGGGCGGGATGTAGCTGAGCCCGCCCGGCACGGGCTCCACGATCAGCGCCCCGATCTCGCCCGGATGCCGCGCAAACGCGCGCTCCACCGCGGCGACGTCGTTGAACGGCACGATCACCACATCGTCGAGCACGTGCGCGGGCAACCCGGCCGACGCGGCGACCGGGTGCGGGTCGCCGGCCGGACCCGCCGCGGCCAGTTCGGGCGAGATGCTGACCTCGACCGCGTCGTGCGTGCCGTGGAAGCCGCCCTCGATCTTGATGAACCGGTTGCGCCCGGTAAACGCACGGGCCGCCCGGATCGCGAACAGCGTCGCCTCCGTCCCCGAGTTGCAGAAGCGCACCGCGTCGAGCGACGGCACGCGATCGACGAGCATTTCGGCCAGCCCGATCTGCGCGGCGAGCGGCGCGGCGTACGCGGTGCCGCGTGAGAGCTCGCGGGTCACCGCGTCGAGGACGGCCGGGTGCGCGTGGCCCAGGATGAGCGAGGTGTAGTTGTTCACGAAATCCACGTACGGGTGGCCGTCGGCGTCCCATAGGCGGCAGCCTTCGCCGCGATCAATGAACACCGGGTACGGCGCCCAATACGCGGACGTCCGCGTGTCGCCGCCCGGCATGACGCGGCGCGCCTGTTCGTGAAGCCGGCGGGATTCCGTAGTTCGGCTGAGGTAGGTCTGGAGGGCGTCGTCCATGAGAGGACGTTCTGCCGGGGCCGCCCAAGTCCTCTCCTCGTTGCACCGCTCGCGTCGCCCACGAGGTGTCCGATGGAGATCCGGTTGGTCCGGCACGCCACCCTGCTCGTGACCTATCTTGAGCGGCGCCTGCTCGTCGACCCGATGCTGGCGGACGCCGGGGCGGCGCCGCCGGTCGCGAACTCGCCGAACCAGCGCCCGAACCCGCTCGTGCCGATGCCGGTGCCGGCCGGCGACGTCGTCGCCGGCGTAGATGCCGTGCTGGTCACGCACACGCACCGCGACCATTGGGACGACGCGGCCGCCGCGGCGCTCCCGAAGTCCCTGCCGATCTTCTGCCAGACGGAGGACGAGGCCAAATTTCGCGGCGCCGGGTTCACGGACGTCCGGCCGGTGCGCGATGCCGTGACGTGGAACGGCATCGCGATCCACCGCACTGGCGGCCAGCACGGCAGCGGCGACGTCGCCCGGCGCCTCGCGCCGGTGTCGGGATTTGTGCTGCGCGGTGCGGGCGAACCGGTGCTCTACATCGCCGGCGACACGATCTGGTGCTCCGACGTGGATGCGGCGCTGCGCGAGTACGATCCGGCGGTCACCGTCCTGAACGCCGGCGCGGCCCAGTTTCTCGAGGGCGGACCGATCACGATGACGGCGGACGACGTCGCGGCGGTCGCGCGCGCGGCCCCGTCGACGCGCATCGTCGCGGTGCACATGGAGGCGATCAACCACTGCGTCCTGCGGCGGGCCGACTTGGCCGCGGCGCTCGAACGGGCCGGCCTCATCTCGCGCGTCGCGATCCTCAACGACGGCGAGCGGGTGCCGCCGGCGCCGCACCGCCCCGGCTAGGCCTACGCGTCCGCCGGACGGCCATCTCGTCCGCGAAGCGGGACAGAATGCCGGCGGCGCCGAGAAACACGAGCGCGCCGGCATAGAACGCCGGCTCCACGCTCCGGACCGTGCTGACCGCGCCGAAGACAACCGGACCGACGATCGCGGCCACGCGCTGCACGCTCTGCCGGATCCCGAGCGCGACGCCCCAGAATTCCTCTTTGACGCGTTCGACGAGCAGGCTCATCGTCAGCGGCTGGGTGAAGCCCACGCTCGCGCCCATGAGGCCGGACACGCCGATCAGCAGCCAGAACGTATGCGTCAGCGGCGCGAGGAGAAACGAGGCGGCCGCGACGAGCATCGAGATGAGGAGCGCCCGGCCGCTGCCGAGCCACGCGACCCCGCCGGCGAGCAGCGTGCGAACGGCCATGGTCGCGAGGCTGACCGCCGCGATGACCAGCCCGATCAGGGCGGCCGGCATGCCGATCTGATGAAGGTAGAGGGGATAGAACGTGTTCTGCAGCTGCTGCGCGCAGACCATCATGCCCGACACGAACAGGATCGCGCCGACGCCCCGCTGGCGGAGGATCGTGCCGACGAGCGTATGGGCGGCGACCACGGGCACCGCGCGCCGCGACGGCGCCGGCACTCCCCGGAGCGCCGCGACGACCGCGAGCGACGGCAGCATGAGGATCCACAGCGCGGAAAAGGCGCCGGCATAGCCGAACCGCGCGGCGATGAACCCGCCGGCGATCGGCCCGACCACGGCGCCCGCGGAGTTCCAGAGCGAGTAGTACCCGTAGTTGCGGATCCGAGTGGCGTCGGTGCTCGCGGTGGCGACGATCGCCTGTGCCGCGACCGCGAACCCGATGTTTGCGATCGTCATCAAACCGTACCCGACCCCGGCGGCCGGTATGCCTCGCACGGCCATGAGGATGAAGCCGCCGGCGCCGAACAGCACCACCGAGGCGGTGTAGACGACGACCGGTCCCCGCTCATCGACCAGCGCGCCGGCGTGGATGGAGATGGCGAGCGGTACGATCCCCGCGAGTCCGACGACCGTGCCGACGACGCCCGCGGAGGCGCCCTGCGAGACGAGGTAGAGTGGAAAGAACGGGATCGCGACGTACCAGGCGCCGTTTGAGAGAAGCTGGATCGTGTTGTTGAGCCGGAGGACGAGCCGGGGGTCGCGGACGGCGCCGCGGGCTCGCGAATTCATCGATGATGTGGCCGCGCGCCGACCGGCTTCAATTTCATGCTCGCCGGCGGCTCGTCCGCCGGCACGTCGTGGACGGGGTCGGCCATCAGGTCTCCCAGCACGTCGTGGTACCTCTCCTTCGAAGTTCTCGGGCGCGCAAGCGTGGCCCTGCGGCCGTAGGATCTGCCGGTCCGGAGAGGGGGCGGGAATCTCGGTTCACGAACTACTTATGGTTCACTCGGGGAACGAACCCGACATGCGACGAGGAGGACGTGCCGTGCCCGACGAGATGCTGATGGACGAGCACGTGTACGAGGCCGCTCGGGCCGATGAACGCTTGTGGACACGCGCGAAGACGCTCGGGATCTCGCGGCGGCGCCTGCTCGAACTGCTGGCGGCCGGCGCCGGAGCGGCGGCCTTTGTCGGCGTTCGGCGTCCCCCGCGCGCGGACGGCGCGCCGGCGACCGATCTCATCGTCAAGCCGACCCCGCCGGAGTTCTTCAACGACTTCGGAAGCAACAAGGAAATGCGCTGGGAAAACATGTACGCGCGCGGGTACCTCGTTCCGAATGAGCTGTTCTTCGTGCGTGACCACAGCCGGACGCCCCGCCTGGACGCGTCGACATGGCGGCTGCGCGTGGAGGGCTCCGGGGTCTCGCGGCCTCGGGAGTTCACCTACGACGAGATCGTCGGGATGCCGTCCATCTCCGTCACGAAGTTCATCGAATGCGCCGGGAACGGCCGGAGCTTCTATGAGGCCGCCTACGGACGCCGGGCCGAGGGCGGCCAATGGCATCTCGGGGCGATCGGCGTCGCGGAATGGACCGGCGTCCCGCTCCGCGAGGTCCTCGACCGCGCCGGGCTCAAACCGTCCGCCCGCGACGTGATGCCCGAGGGACTCGATGAGCTGCGCGTGCGCCGGCCGATGCCTATCGCCAAGGCGCTGGCCCAGGACACCTTGCTCGTCTACGCGATGAACGGGCAGACGCTGCCGCCGGATCACGGCTTCCCGGTGCGCGTCCTCATGCCCGGCTGGATCGGCGTCGCCAATACCAAGTGGGTTGGCCGGATCGAAGTCTCAGAGCAGCCGCTGTATTCCGCCTGGAACACCAACACCTACGTGCTCATCGGTCCGGACTACAAGCCGGAGCCGCCGGCCTTGGGCCCCGCGCTGACGTTCCAGGCCGTCAAGAGCGCCTTCGAGCTCCCCTGGGACGGCGAGATCGTGGCGGGCCGCCGCCTGCTGAAGGGCCGGTCGTGGTCCGGGTACGGCAAGATCGCCAAGGTCGAGGTCAGCCTCGATCGCGGTGTCACGTGGCAGCCGGCCCGCATGCGGGAACCGAACCTCGCCCAGGCCTGGGTCCGGTGGGACGTCGACTGGGACGCGCGTCCGGGATCGTACAGTTTGCGTGCCCGCGCGACGGACGACAAAGGCCACACCCAGCCGGCCGGCGTGCCGTTCAACCAGCAGGGATACCTGTACTGGGCCGTCGTGGGTCACCCCGTGACGGTGCGGTGACGAGAACCGTTGCCGCGGTGATGCGCGGCGTGCTCGTCGCCGTCGCCGCGGTCGGCGGCGCCGCGTGGCTGAGTCCGCCGGACGTGCACGCGGCCGCCGAGGTCAACGTTGCCGCGCGGGAATTTCTGTACGTGCCCAAAGACCTGAGCACCGCGCCGGGCGAGGTCACCTTCGTCGTGACCAACGAAGGTGCGATCGAGCACAACTTCGTCGTCGAAGACTCGGCCAAGAAGGCCGCCGCGACGATCCCGGTCATCGAGCCCGGCCAGACTCTGCGGGTCAAGGCGACGCTCCGGCCAGGCGCGTATACGATCTACTGCAGTTTGCCCGGGCACCGCGAAGCCGGGATGGTCGCCGCGCTCAAAGCCCAGTAAGCGCGGCGCCTGAAAATCCAGGCGCCCCCTCGACGCCGGGCCCCCGCGTCTTTCGGAGGGCCGAAGTGGGCATGACACAGGGGCAAGGTCCAAGGAAGTTGGGGGAAGGGGAACCATGGAATTCGAGTACTTTGAGTACAAGTTCTCCGCCGACGGCGCCGGCCAGGCCCGGCGCATCGCATTTATGCTGGCGGAGCAAGGCTACCACAGCCTGCAGAGGGATGCCCTCGATCTCCTGAAACGCTACCTGCCGAACGTAACGGGCGAGGGCCAAGCCGACGCACCGGTCGGAGGCCCCCGGACCGTCGACGTGCTCGTCCCCGCGACCGACCGCACCGCCCGGATCCTCGTGTCCGAGCGGCCGGCGGCGGACGGCGGCGTTGCCGTCGCGGTCGTCGCGGTCGGCCGGACGCAGGACGAGGCGAACCGCGGCCGCACGGCCGCGAAACTCGCGCTCGACACCAAGGGCAATCGTGACAACAGCCTCGCCGCGCACCTCGTCTCGGAGAACGGCCGCGCCCCAAAGCCGCGGTTCCGGGAGGAGTGGGCCCGCGCCCTGGGCCTGGGGCAGACGGATGCTCAAGAACCGGGCGGGTCGTCGACGCCGCGGTCGCTGGCGTCCTCGCAGGCGCTGTTCGCGCTGCAGGGCGCGCAGGCGGTGCTCGGCCGTCCGTCGCTGCTGCGCTCCCGGATGGACAAGGGAACCAACGGCGCGCGCACGTTCGATCCCGCCCAACTCGAGGCGCTCTCGACGGAAGGCCTGATCGACCGCAGCTTTGTGCTGATGTGCCGTGAGAGCGGCCAGATCGTCGGGGTCGGGAAGGACGCCGCGGAGGTCCAGGCGGCGATGCAGCTGACGCTCCGCTGCCCGCACTGCCGGCGGCCGCTCAGTGAAGAGGTCCAGGATGTGGTCTACAGCCTCAACGCCCAGGGCGAGGAGTTCATCAAGAGCACGCGGTGGATGCGCGACGCGGTGGAATCGTCGCTGCGGCGGCGGAACTGCGACGCGGTCGTCTTGGCGGACGCGCCGAACGGGCGCGTCGACGGGGCCGCCTGCTATAAGGACACGGTGCTGCTGTTCCGCCTGCGGGACAGCGCTCCGGGCGACGAGGACCTGCGCACGCTCGCGCAGGTGGGGGCGGAATTCGAGAAGGTCGCGCCGGGCGTGCCCGTGCGCAACGTCATGGTCACCACACAGCCCGCGCCGGACACGGCCGCGGCGGGCGCCGGCGGGCCTGCGCCGTGCATGTTTCTCAACGCCTCGCAATTGGAAGACAGCGTCGACCGGCTGCTCGAAGAACTGAAGCGGGACGCGTTCACCCGTCTGACCGGAACAACGCTGGAGTTTATCCGACCGGATCCGAGCACGCTGCTCTCGCGTCCGGGCTGAGCTGGCATGAGGGGGAGACGCGATGGGCGGACTTGATTCCCTGGGCCTTGACCTGGTCGCCGCGGGACTCGTGATCGCGCTGGCCGGAATCTTCCTCACTCCCATGCGGACGGTTGTCGTGCGTGGGATTCGGTCGCGTCTTGGCCGCCAGGCGGGCTCCCCGGCGGCGGCAGCCGACGCGGAGATCCAGCCGGAGCCGGTAGCCGACACAGCCGTCAATGTGCGCGGCGGCGATTACCGGGAACAGGAAGCGCTGTTCGCCCGCACGCTCCTCACGGCGCAGAAGACCGCGGAGGATCTCGTGCGGAACGCGCAGGCGGAGGCGCATGAGATCATCGCGAGAGCGGAGGCGGCCGCGAACGAGACCGCCCGCGCCAGCCGCAAGAATGCCTCGGAGATTCTTCAGAAGGCACAGCAAGATGCCGATCTCATCGTGGCGAGCGCCAAGCGGAACGCCACCGCGTGGTTGACGCTGGTGCAGGCCGAAGCCGACAAACTCGCCGCCGAGGCGCACCAGGCGTTTCAGGGTGCTCAGCGTTCCGTGGCGCAAAACGCCGCGTCGTTGGCGTCGCGGCTCGAACGCCGCATGGCGGAATGGAACGCACACCCTTGGGAGCAGCGGATCGCGCCGAGCCTCAATGGGACGGCCGAGCCGGCGCAGGAGCATCCGTCGGTCCCGTCGGACCCCGGCGGTGTGGAGCGGGACGGCGTGGGGCAAACGACCCGAATCGCCTAGCTCAGGCGGCGAGCACAGTCACCTCGGGCGCCACGAAAATACCGGGCGCGCACTGAGATCGCCGTAGACATCGCCGGCCAGCCGTTTCAAGTGTCCGCCGGCCACGTCGGTGACTGCCAGCACGACCGTTCCGCCCCCGAGGATCAGAAAGGCGATCTGACGGCCATCGGGTGACCAGGCCGGACGAACGGGCGTGAGACTCGGGTCGACGAGCCGCGCCGGCTTCGCTCCCCCGCTGCGTACGTAGATCTCCGGCGCGCCCGCGTGCGACACCACAAAGGCGAGTTGCCGGCCGTCCGGAGACCACGCGGGTGAAGAGGCCGACCCCAGGTATCGGCGCTCCGCGCCGCTGACCGTGGTCACGGTGAGGCCTTCCTGCGCAAGGCCGGACCGGTTCGTGTACGCGAGGCGCCCGTCCGGCAACCACACGAACTCCGTGACGTCCGGCTGGAGACTCGGCACCGGCGTGGGCACCTGCCGGACATTCCGGCCGTCCGCGCCGACGACGAAGAGCTCAAGGTATCCGCCGCTCGCTTTGGCCAAGAAGGCGATGAGTTGGCCGTCGGGGGACCACGCGGGCGCCACCTGATCGCGCGGAGACGGCGCGAGGTCCCGTCGCCCGCTGCCGTCGCTTCGCACGACCGAGATCTGTGACACGCCGTCTCTCGCCGCGGCGAAGACAATCTGCCGGCCGTCCGGAGACCACGCCGGCGACGCGGCACGGCCTGCGCCCGTGGTGAGCGCACGCTGCGACCCGCCGCGGGCATCCATGACGTAAATGTGCGAATCGCCGCCGCTCCGCCGGACACACGCAATCTGCTGCCCGTCCGGCGACCACACCGGCGTCGTGCTGCCGCCCGGCGCATCCGTCAGCCGGCGCCGTCCAGACCCGTCGGCGCCGATCACGAAGATCTGCGGAACGCCGTGGTCGTCGCCGACAAAGGCCAACTCACCTTGCACGGCGGCTGGTGCGGCCGCGCCCGCCGGAACCAACAGCGTCACAAGCGCGATCGTCAGAATAACCCGCATAGCCTTAGTAACCTATGCTATCGGATAGATGGTTACCTTCATTGGAACACGCGGAAGCTGGTGGGCGGCCATCGAAATCCCCGGGAGGCCGCTCAATTGACTGCAGTCAGGCTACAACCTTGATTCAAGCCACCGCCCTAAGAACATTCTGGCAGTTGACGGCACGAGCCGCCACGGCATCCGCGAGTCGCGACACGATCGGGTTTGTAAGGCCGCGGTCCAGAATGCCGCGACTGATGGCTGAAGAATGATCAGCGAGCTGACTAGCGAGGTCCCTTACTCGTTGGACCAGAACGTCAGGGTCGAAGTGTAACTCTTTCGCCAAATTGCGCCAATGATTGATTCGAATATTACGGAGACGGTATTCCCCCCCCAGCTTCATGGCCAGCTTCATCTTCTGGATGTCGAAATCTGAGTAGGGCAGGACACTAGTGATATCGTAAAGGGGCGCAAGACGCACGCGCTCTGCGTTGATGAGCAGAGAATAGTTCTTGGCATGCGCGTCAGTACCGCCAATCAGCCAGTTGAAGGCAACGGAGTCAACGAAGGTGCCAACGTCTTCGCTCGGGCTAGTCGAATAGGTTCTAAGCAACTCGACGATGTTCCGGATGCCGGGACCTCCCTCATTCTCGTATTTACGGCTTGGCGGAATCGCGAAGGCTTGGCACATATCTTCCTGATGGACGCGTCGCCAGCCACTCCTCGTTCTGACACGATCGTATCGTTCTATAACGACGGCGATTTCATCCCGGAAGTGCATGATCTTTGAATTAACCACGGGCAGCCCAAGGCTCTTTCCCAACTCTAGACAAAAATGCTCGTTCTCGATGCGCCCATCAAGATCGCCGCTTGGTGGCTTAAGTACGTGGGTTGTCGGGACCCGACCTGAGGGAACCCCCCAACGGCCATCTTCGAACAGTAGACCGGTCTTCGGTTGCGCTCCTGCAAGACTGAACTGCCCGGTATCACGCGGGAGACGCCACGCAGAATGGTCTTGACGCAACGTGCGCAAACGTTCAGCGACTGCGGCTTCATCCAACCAGTCCACCCTTCGCGGGCCGTGTCCGAGAATAGTTTCTACGCGTTCCGGTCGGACGAACTGGACCGCTCCCGCGCACTCTTCACCGACAGCAGCGATAAGCCCGAAAACACTGCGAGCGGACACTTGGAAATTTCGCGCCCATTGGTCGAGGATTGTTGGGTTGTCAGGCAGGAGCCCCCAAAGAAACGGCTCGATTTTGGCGCGGCCATGCTGCGCCAAAGTCAGTGGCATCGAAATCGAAAGCGGATACGCATCGTCGGCACGGCGCCACTCGTCATCATATGTAAACGATAGTCGTCCTCCGGTATGGATGGCAACTTGCCCCATACGACGACGCTCGAGGATGGCGATGAGTCCTTGATTCACTTTCTGTCCCTGCGGGCCGTCGCAACGATCGAGTCAATGTCGACTGTTTGTCCAGGGCGGACTTTGGGTTTGCCGTAAGTCTCAATCTCAGCACTAAGGCGGATCCCAAGAGTGGTTAGGGTGCGGAGGATGAGACCGATTTCAGTTCGCGATTTGCCCTGTTCGGCCGCCACGATCCATTGGCGACTTACGCCGACTTTCTCGGCCAAAGATTCTTGGCTAAGCCCAAGTCTAATTCGTTGGTCCCGGATAAGAGCTCCAATTTCCACAGGGGTGCGGATGCGCATAGATTCTACCTTCCGTTAGTTTGTGTCAACGATTGGTGACATTATATCAAAGTCAATGATCGAAGACAATAACTAAAAGTCCACGATTGACGACTTTCGAGTCTCGTCTAGGATCGACGACACTTGTTTATGCACGGGCGGGCAACGGGGTCCACCCGGTTGGCTACAGTGCTCGCCGTCTGTGCATCTCAGGTCCCAGCGTTCGCGACGGCCTGCCGCGCCGCCAGCAGGTTCTCTTCCGGCGCCCGGTAGGGAATCACACATCCGGGCGCAACGATAAGCCGCGCGCCGCTCGTTTGTACTACGGCGTCGCGCACTTCGGCGGCGGCGTCCTCCGGCGTGCCGGTGACGATCGCCCCGCGGCGGGCAATACCCGCGACCAGCACCCGCCTTGTGAGCCGCAGCGCGTCGGCGAGAGATGGCCTCGTCTCACGGTCGTGCCAGTTGACGGCGTCCACGGGGTACTCGTCCGCCAGCTCAAACATCGGGTCCGGCCCATGCAGGTGGATCATGGTGCACCATGCGCCTTCCCGCAGCGCGTTCAACACCCGCAGGTCGTAGGGAACCCCAAGACGCCGGTACATGCCATCGGGCAGTACCGGGCGGCTTGCGAGCTGCGTAGCGAAGAAGAAGCCGTCCGCGCCTGCGTCGAGGCACGCACGGCCGAACGCGATCACATCGTCGGAGATCCGCACGAGACCCTCGCGCAGCGCGGCGTCATCCTGCCCCGCCGCCTGCGCCACCGCCTCGGCGGTTCCGGCGACCTTTGCCGCGATCGTCAGCGGGCCGAAGATCGTCTGGATGACCACCGCGTCGCGCCCGAGCGCCGCGCGCACCAGACCGATCACGTCGACCTCTCTGGCCAGCGTGCCGCGCGCCGGCGAGACGGCCGCCAGCCGCGCCCAGTCGCTCGAGTTGTGGATGGGGCCCGCGGCGAATCTGGTCGTGCCGATCTCGTCGTTCGACGGCCGTACCGCGACCCCGTAATCGATCGCCGGATACATCCCGGTCGGCATCAACTTCACGAGATCGAGATCGTACCGGCGTTGAAAACGCACGGTCGCGTCTGCGAGCCCGCGCGGCGTCTCGTCCTGGCCGGGGAAATGATGCCATAGGCTGATCGCCGGCCGGTCTACCGGTTGTCCGGTCAACGTCGCGCGGATTCGCTCGCGATGAGTCATCTCCGCCATGTGGTCACGAGTCACTCCGTTCGATGCTCGCTCCGCCGATACGCCCGCAGGTACCAGTACGCGCCGGCCGCGAGGATGATCGCGGCGCAGGCCGCCAGGGCCGAGGCGGCCCCGATCTCCTGCCGGCCGAAGGCGAGCGCCCTGATCTCGATCGGGACGGTCGTCGACGCGCCGAGCGGGCCTCCGAACGCGAGGAGATAGGGCAGGTCGAACTCATACGCCGTCCAGATCGTCCTCACCATACACGCGACGATCAGCACCGGCATGATCCACGGCAGGGTGACCTGCCGGAAGGAGGACCACCGGCCCGCGCCATCGATCGCCGCGGCATCGTAAAGTTCGAGGGGCACAACTTGAAGCCGGGCGAGGACGACGATCACGATGAACGGCGTATACTTCCAGCAGTTCACGGCGATGAGCGTCCACAGCACCGTCTTCGGATCGCTGAGGAACGAGATCGGCGCATGGACGACGTGTGCCGCGACGAGCAGGTAGTTCACGAGGCCGGTGACATCGTTGAACATGAACTCGAACACCAGGGCGGTGACGATGGCCGGCACCACGTAGGGGAACAACACGAGGCCGCGGGCAAGCGTCTGCCCGAACAGCTGCGCGTTGAGCAGGAGGGCGATCCCGACGCCGAGGGTGGCCTGGACGGCCACGTTGACGACCGTCCACACGAAACTACGCACGAAGGCCGCGCGGATCTCCGGGTCGGAGACCACCTGCAGGTAATTCCCCAGGCCCACCCACGTCCTGGCGCCGCTCAGGAAGTCGACCCGGAAGAAGCTGTCCGCGGCGGCGACGATGAACGGGTAAACAGCGAAGATCAGCAAGAGGACCGCCGCCGGCAGGATAAACAGCAGCGCCAATGGCCGGTCGGACAGGCCCCGATGGATGGGCGGCCGGACGCCGCCCCGGGCGTGGATCATCCCGCGAGCGCCCCCGCGCCCCAGCCGCTGATCAAAGACCGTTGGGCAACCACGAACAGCACGAGGACCGGCAGGACCACGATCACCGCCCCGGCCATCAGCAGGCCCCACGAGTAGACGCCGGTCTGGTTCATGAGCAGCGCGAGCCCCGGGCTCAGGGTGCGCCGGTCGGGGCTCGGCAGCAGGACCGACGCAAACAGATACTCGCTCCACGCGGCGTTGAAGGTGAAGATGCCGGTCGAAATGAGGCCGGGAATCGCCTGGGGCACCACCACGCGGCGGAACGCGCCGAAGCGCGTGCATCCGTCCACCATCGCCGCCTGCTCGATCTCGACGGACAAGCCGTGGAAGTACGAGCGGAGGAGCCACAGCGCGAACGGGAGCAGGATCGCGGTGTAGATCACGACGAGCGCCGCGAGGTTGTCGGCCAGGTGCAGCCGGATCACGATCTGGGTGATGGGGACGACCACGAGGATCGGCGGCACCAGATAGGCGAACAACGCGAACTCGCCGAGGCCGCGAACAAACGCAAACCGGAACCGGCTCACCGAGTACGCGGCGAGCATGCCGAAGACGACGGTCGCGGCCGTCGTCACCCCGGAGACGATGAGGCTGTTGCTCAAGTATGCTCCGAAGTCCGAGATCGTAAACAGGTTCGTAAAATTCGCGAGCGTCGGCGCGTGCGGCAGCAACGTCGGCGGGTACCGCACGATCTCGGTGTCGGGCTTGAACGCGGTCGCGAGGATCCACACGAGCGGGAGGTCGCTGGCGGCGAGCAGGCCGAGGAGCACCGTGTACTGCGCGAGCCGCAGCGGCCGCCACGCACGGCGCCTCCGCGCCGGCACCTAGAGACCCTCGGTCGAAGCGGTCAAGCCGGCTTCCAGTCCGGATGATCCTTCTTCCACTTCGTGGCGATCGCCCGCATCTTGTCCGACGCGCTCCGCCACGCCGTCCCGGCGTCGGCGTTATTGATGAGAATGCTCTGTAACATCGTGCCGTCCACCGGCGGATTCGTCCAGATCTCACCGGCCCACGGGCAGACGTTGGCGAGCCGCCCGGGAAACCGGTGGTCGTGCACCGACCCCATCTCCGTCGCCGGGCTCGCCGCGCCGGGGACGAGGTCCAGAAACGTGAGCACCCAGTCGCCGTGCGCCTTGAGGTACGGATCGCTCGACGCGCTCACCGCGTTGCGCAGCCGTGCCCCCACCGACCGGAGCCCCGGCAGCAGATGGCCGGGAACGGTCAGGGCGAAGGCCAGCGCGTTGCTCCCGGTGGTGAGCGCCAGCAGGAACTCTTTGGCTAGGCCCGGATTGCCCGTCTTCCTGTAGGCGACGTAGCGCTGGGTGCCGCCGTAGTGCAGTTTGGCGGTCATGAATGGACCGGCCGGCAGGCCGATCAGGCCGGTCTTCGCGGCGACGTCCGGCGCCTGCCTGAAACAGTTCACGCCGAGGCGGCCCGGAAACGTCGCAAACGCGGCCTTCCCGGAAATGTAGGTGGTGAGGATCGGCCCGAAACCCGTATTGTAGAAGCTCTCGCGGGTGTTCCGCATGATCGCGACGTAGCGCCTGACCGCCTCGAGCACCTCGTCACGGTCGAAGAGCAGGCTTCCGTCTCTGGCGAAGTAGTCCCAGCCGGCCTGGTGGACGTAAGGCGTGAAGAACTGCAGCGCCTGCGCCGGCGCTGAACTGATCGACGAGGATATCCCGACGGCCCCGTCCTTGCCATTGAGCTCCTTCGCCGCGGCGAGATATTCGTCGTAGGTTCGCGGCGGCCGGATACCGGCGCGGTCGAGGAGGTCCTTGCGGTAATAAAGCGCGGACGCGTTGGCCTGATACGCGATCGCATAGTCTTCCCCGCCGACGACGATGCGGGTGCCGGGGAGGAAATCCGACGCGCCGATCTTCTGCACCACGTCGGTGAGAGGCAGGAGGTAGCCGCCGGCGGCCCATTCGGCGATCTGAGCCGCCGGCGCGACGAAGACGCCGAGGTCCGTGCCGGTCCGAAAGCCCGTCTGTAGAATTTGCAGCATGTCCTCGTCCTGGTAGATGTTGATCTTAACGTCGACGTCCGGATGCTGCGCCCTGAACTTGGCGATCACCGCCCGGTAAAAGGCGAGCGACACCGGATCGCCCTCTGTTGTGTAAAGTGGGAGCGTCACGGTGCCGGCGGCGCTTGCGCGTGAGGCCAGCAGCGCGGTCGCCGGCAGGGCCGAGGCGAGGGCCAAGAACTTGCGCCGGCTGATCTCACCGCTGGTGAGCCTCTCGATCAGCGTGTCGGCGGTACGGGCGTCATCTCGAACATTCGCCATCGAACCTACCCCCTTTATCACCGCTCGGCTTGTGAGCTAGGCGATCACCGCGGCGCCGGACAGCTTGTCGGCCGCTCGCTGGAAATGGTGTCCAGACCTTACAGTTTGGTTACGGAACTCCTTCCGCGGGCGTTCGCGGCACGACGACGGTCGCGTCTGAAGGATCACCGAAGTCACTTCCGCGCTCCCCGGCATTTCACCACGGCACAAACAGAAACACGAGTCCAACCGCCGCGATAAACGCACCGCTGATCACTTCGCCGTACCGCTCCAGCGGGCCGAGGTGCACGCGCTCGACCGTCGCTGATGAGGCGACGCACAGTGCGATGTACGTGACCACGGTGGACAGCGTAAACACCACGGCCATGATCGCGATCAGGCCGAGCCCGAACCGGCTCGCGGCGAGAAAGGCGGGTATGCCTTCGACCATGGGCGACGACCCAAGAATGAGCAGGAGGGCCCTCCGCGGCGCCTTGGGATGGTCGTGCTCATGAAGGGGAGCAGCGACCGCGAGCGCTGCGCTTCCCTCCACCAGATGCGTCGAGGTCGATTCGTGCCAATGATAGTGGGTGTGCACCCGCCCGTCTCCGTGGCTGTGCCGGTGGCGGTGGCCGGCTTGTTCCGGCTGGGCCTCCTCCTCGTGTCCCGGATTGGGCGCGTGTGCGTGCTCGTGGGGATGTGGATGAGAATGTCCGTCACCGTGGTCGTGCTCGTGCTCTGAAGACTGTCCGTGGTGATGATGGTGGTGATGTCCATGGGAGTGTCCGTGGTGTCCATGCGAGTGCCCGCCGTGCCTGAGATCGCGGAGCGAGCCGAAGATGATCCACAGACCGAATCCGATCAATGCCAGGCTCGCAATCGTGGAGACGGCATTGGCAAACCTGGCCGCCAGGGCGGCCCCGGCGAGCCAAATGACGAAGCCGATCGCCAATGTTGAGAGCGAGTGGCCGAGGCCGGCACCCGCGGCCGCCCGGGCGGTCTCGCGACGCGTCCATCCTTCCTGCCGTGCCAGCAGGGTGATGGGCAGCCAGTGATCCGGAACGATGGTATGGAACACACCGACGGCGGCGACCGCAACCAGCAGCAAGATCTGTGGACCCATACTCTTCCCCCCTAACTCGAAACCTGGTTGGATGCGTGCATCGTCACTCGCGGTCGTCGGGTACGGTCACGCAATACGCCATGAGCGGTTCTTCCGTCTCTGACCAGACCGCATGAGGGGTGCGACCTCGAAGGACGAACGCGTCTCCCGCCTTGACCTCCACGCGGGACCCACCCTCTTCAACGATCCCGCGGCCGCTCAGAATATAGATGAACTCCAGGGTCTTGTGTGTGTGCTGGTGCCCGTGGTCGTGCGGATGCCCGTGATCGTGCCCGTGGTCATGATGGCCGACCGACGACGAACGGGACTTGTAGGCGACGACGCCGGCCGTCGCGCTCAAGGCCGCACCCACGGTGGATGGGGTAATCAGCCGCCAGATCCGGCGTTGATCGTTTTCGTGCGGGACGACGTCATCTTGCCTCACGATTACCGGCATCTACATCCTCCCCTTACTAAAGCTCGCACAAGTGAAGGGCCAAGATCGCGGCGACCTCTTCGGGCCTATGCGGCAGGACGGCGCCAGCCTCGATTGTGGAATCGCGCTTAGGATTCCTGAACGATCCGGGGAATCGCGCAGAACAGGGAGGATCCAAACCGCGCGGCGCTGGCTCCGGCAGAACGTCTGACGATTTGCGGTCGCCGTCGAGGACATCGGCATCACCGTCGCCGTCTTAGCCGCCGTTCCGAAAATATCCCCCCTAGGGGGATATTGGTGATAATGTTATGCGGAGGCCCGATTGTTTGTCAAGGCGAACGGCGCGCTTTCGATTCGCACCATTGGGCTTCAGAGCCGGCAGAGCATAGCCCCGAGCGCCGGGGTTGAGTCGGAGGAGATATGCCGCATACGAAGACGAAACAGATCGTCAACAGGCTGGCACGAGTCGAAGGACACGTTCGCAGTATCCGCGGCATGGTCGGCGACGGTCGGCCTTGCCCCGAAGTGCTGATCCAAATCGCCGCGGTGCGCAGCGCGCTCGATCAGGCGGCTCGGATACTGTTGGAAGACCACCTCGAGCACTGCGTCGTCGAAGCCAAGACCCGGGGGAATGTCGCTAGGGTGGTGGCTGATCTGAGGGTAGCGCTTGACCGCTTCATCGGTTGACTAGTTCAGCCAGCATAAGGGTTTACGATTGGTGGAGACGGCGAGGTTCGAACTCGCGACCCCCTGCTTGCAAAGCAGGTGCTCTCCCACTGAGCTACGTCCCCACGCTTACCCTACTTTATTCTAGCATGCGCCGGAGGGCGGGGGCCCTCTACGGCAGCTCCGGAATCACTTCCGCGGCCAGGCGTTCCATCTGCTCGGCTTCCTCGAAAAGTGGATTAAGTAGAATCATCTCGGCGCCGGCCGCGGCCACCTCGCGGAGGCCCTCAACGCACGCCGCCGGCGGACCGAAAACGGCGACCGCCTCGAGATCCCGCACGCCTAAGTGCCGGTACAGCTCGTGCAAGACTGCGATGCCGCGCCGCCGGGCGCGGGCCGCATCATCGTCCACCGCAATGTAGACGCGTTTGGCGCTCCGGAACCCCGCGGCCGGGCGTCCGCTCTCGGCGAGGGCATCCCGAAGCACCCGCACCTGCTCGGCGAAGTGGACTGTCGTCTCTGATCCGGCGCCGAAGAAACCGTCGCCGTGCCGGACGGCGCGCCGCACCGCGTTGGGATGGCGGGCGCCGAACCAAATCGGCGGGTAGGGCTTCTGAAACGGCTTCGGCTCCATCGCCGCACCGTCGAGCTGCCAGAAACGGCCTTTGAACGTGATCCGGGGCTCGGTCCATAAGGCCTTCATCAGCTGCAGCCCCTCGACGAACCGCGTGACCAGCCGCTCGGGGTCGACCGCGAACGCCGCGAACGTCCGGCCCCGTCCGCCGGTGCCGACGCCCACCTCGAGACGGCCTCGACTGAGCTGGTCGAGGGTGCTGATGCTCTTGGCGAGGTGGACCGGACTGTAGAGCGGCGTGACGAACACCGCGCAGCCGATCCGCAGCCGCTCGGTGCACGCGGCCGCGTAGGTCATGGTCTCGATCGGTCCCAGCACGGGCATGGCGCCCAGCACCTGCTCCTGCGTCCACGCGCCGTCGAACCCGAGCCGCTCAGCCCGCGTCAGGTAGGCCCGGAAACCCGCCGGGTTGAACGTCCCGTCGGCAACAAACTGGGGAATCGCGATCGCCCATCGCATGCGCGTTCCTCCGTCACGGCGGACCGTTGTGACCCGCGCCGCCGGTCCCGAACCGCTACGCGGCGATCGCGCTCATCGCCGCGGGCCGCGGCGCCGCGCCGAGCAGCGTTAGCGCCACGTCGAGCTGAACGTCGTCGCCGCGGAACATGTCATCGACGGTAATGGAGACCACGCGGTCCGGCGTGATGCCGATCCCCTCCACCTCTTCGTCATGCGGGCCCGTCAGCGCGCGCGTCGTGATGACCACGCCGCCTTCGGGCAGCGGAAAGTCCCGCGCGCTGCCGAAGGCGCCCGCCGTCGTCTCGCCGATGACGAGCGCGCGATTCGCGTCCCGAAGCCCGAGCGCGAGGATCTCCGCGCCCGAGGCCGACGCCCGGTCGACGAGCACGACGAGCGGTGTGTCCGGGAACGGCGTGTCGCCGCTGGCCGCGAACGCGCCCGATCCCGTGCTCGAGTGCGTCCGCGCGAGCACGGTGCCGGCCGGAACGAAGAGGCCGGCCACCCATTCGGTCTCGACCACCAGCCCGCCCGGATTCCCGCGGAGGTCCAGCACGATCGACCGGACGCCGCGGGGGTCCCCGAGCGCCTGGAGCGCGCGGCGCGCGTCGACCGCGGCGCCGCGGCTGAACCCCCACACACGCACATAGGCCACGCCGGGGCGGATCATCTCCGCCTCCACAGGAGGCGTCTGGATCTCTGCGCGCGTGACCGGCACCTCGACTGTCTGCCCGCGCCGGCGGACCCGCAGCACCACCGACGATCCGGCCGGTCCGCGCAGGCGGCCGACGACGTCGGACGCCGACCCACCTTTGAATGCGACCCCGTCGGCCGAGAGGATCTGGTCAAAGCGCCGGACGCCCGCCGCGGCGGCGGGAGAGCCCGGCACCACCGCGATGACGAACGGACCCTCGGTGTTTGCCGGAAACGTGGTCCGCACGCCGATGCCCGCGTAGCCCGGCCGGCCGGCGAGGTTGTCCCTGAACTCCGCGTACTGAGCCGGCGTCATGAACCGCAGGTGACTGTCGTGGACCGAGGCCAGCATGTCGCGCGTGACGACGTACGCGAGGTCCGGTTCGGGCGCCGACGCGGCGCTCTCGGCCCGCTCGAACTCGGCGGTAAACTGCCGGACCGCCTCGTCTTCGGCGATCCCGGCCGGGATGTCCGGCAGCGCGCCGGTGTCGAAGCCCGCGCGGGCGCGCAGCGACGCGATCGCCGCGTTCAGCAGCACGACGGGATCGAGCGCGCGGAAGTACTCCCGCTCCGTGATCCGCAAGGCGGCCACGACGAGGGACGCGTCCGCGGCGGCAGCGTGCGGCGGCGCCGCCGAGACCGCGGCCACTGCGAGCGCGACCGCGAGCCAGACGGCGGTGGCGCGGCGCAGCGCGATTCGGTTGACCGGGACGCGGACCATGCCCGCCGATGTTCGCCTTGTCGGGCCGCGCTCCTCCGGGCCATCGAGGAGTCGAGGGCCCGGCGTCCAACCTGTTCGACGTGACATCGTCGCCCGGAACCGACGCCACGGTCACGGACGTTCCGTCCGAGGCCGCCGCGCGCGCGTCAAATGTCCGGCTCGGCCTGTTCGGCGCGGCGGGCCTGTTGACCGCGATCTCGTGGCAGGTCGTCATCCCGGTACTCCCGCTGCACCTCGCGCGCATCGGGTACAGCGCCGCGCAGATCGGCCTGCTCGCCAGCCTGCTCAGCCTCGCGATGGGATTAGTCGAGCTCGAGGTGGGCCGGATCGCCGCGGTGTTCGGACGGCGGTGGACGCTGCTCGGCGGACTCGCCCTGCATGGGATCGCGCTGCTCTGGGCCGCCGAGGTGCGCGCGGCCGCGGCCGTCGGTGGCGCGCTGGCCGCGGTCGGCACGGCCCGCGCGACGATGTGGACGCCGCTGATGGCCGGCGTCGCCGAAGATGCCGCGGCGCACGCTCGCGGCCGTATCTTCGGCACGTTTTGGTCCGTGACGTCCGTCGGCTTTCTCGTCGGCCCGGTGGTCGGGGGATTCGTCGCGTCACAGTACGGCGATCGGGCGGCATTCTATCTGGGGACGGCGCTGAGCCTCATCGCCATGCCGGTGATCCTGGCGATCACTGATCCCGGACGGCCGGCGAGCCCGGAGCCCCGTGTGCGCCCCGCGGAGGTACTGCGCGACCCCACGTTTCTCCGGCTGTGCCTGGCAAACCACCTGCATTACGCCGTCGCGGCGATCTGGATGACGTTTCTTCCACTCTATGCGGCGACGCAGGGGTTGTCGGTGCTCGTGATCGGTGAAGTGTTCGCCGTGCAGGGGCTGACCTACGCGCTGTGCCAGTTTCCAACCGGCCGTCTCGTGGACCGGATCGGCCCGGAGCGATTGATCGTGCCGGCGGTGCTCGGCCGCGCCGCAGCGTCGCTCCTCGTCCCGCTGCTCCACACGCCGGCCGCGTTCCTGGCCGTGGGCGCGTTGTACGGCTTTATCGGCGGCGTCGTCCCGGTCAGTTTCACGACGTTGATCGCCCGCATCACGCCGCGCGAGCGATACACAAGTGCGATGGGTGTGTACAACAGTTCGGGCGACCTCGGCTTCTTCGTTGGCCCGCTGATCGGCGGCGCCGCGGCCCTCCTCAGTATCACGGCGCCCTTCCTGCTGTGCGCGCCGATCGGCGCGGCGGCGTGGCTCAGTGCCGAGAGCGCCGCCCGGGCCCTGCGGGAACGGGGGGACTGACCGGGCCGCCCGCGTCGAGCAGCGCCTCGATGGTCCGCATCGCCCCGACAAGCCGCGCCTGAGCGGATAGCGGCAGACAGCGAAGCATCCCGGCCACCTCGCGGTGCGAGCGCGCGTTGAGCGGCGCGAAGGCATCCCGCCCGCGCCGCGTCAGCGCGAGGAAGCGTTCCCGCCCGTCTACCGGAGAGCGCGTCCGGCGGATGAGCCCGCGCGTAGCGAAGCCGCTCAAGAGCCGGCTCAGATAGCCGGGATCGAGATCGAGGTCGCGGCCGAGATCCGCCGCTGTCGGACGGGGCCGGTGCGCGATCTCGTAGAGTACGCGCGCCTGAGTCAGCGAGAACGGGCTCCCCAGATAATCTCTGCGCAGCAGCCCGATCCGCCGCGTGTAGAACCGGTTGAACGTCCGCACGGCAGCGACGCGCGCCTCCAGGGCGCGGTCAGGCATCCTCGGTCACGATCTCGTAGTGTCTGACCCGCGTATCGTACCAGGTGAGCACGGCGGCGGCCTCGTCCTCGACGACGGCCGCGTCGAGGTCGTCACCGGCAAAGGCCCGCACGGCGTCCAACGACTGCCACCGCGTCACGACGATGAGCTCGGTCTCCCCGTCCGCGTCCCGGCGGAGCAGCGACGCGCCGGCGTAGCCGCTGAGCGCGCGCAGCTGCGGCAGCACCCGCGTCCGCAGATGCGCGGCGTAGGCCGGCGCCTGCGCCGGGGTGGTCCGCGCCGTCCAGACCCGCGCGATCACGAGGCACCGCCCGAGACGACCGCCCACGGCTGCACTTCCCACTGCCGCACGAGCCCCTCGCGGACGTAGGGGTCGGCCTGCGCGAACGCTTCGGCCGTGCCGCGGTCCTCGCAACGAAAGACCAGGAGCGCGCGGGTGGGCGGGTCGCCGAGCGCGCCGGCCAGGATCAATTCCCCGCGCGAGCGCGCCTCGCCCACGAGCCGGAGGTGCGCCTCGCGGTGCGGCGTCCGGCGCGCCACGAAGTTGTCGACCACGTCGTACAGCAGCACGTAGTGTCCCAGGGCGCTTACCCCGCGGCCGGACCGGCCGTCAACTGGATCTCGAGCCGCCGGTTGGCCTTGCCCTTGTTCTCTGTTTTGACAATGCGGAGACCGCCCACCTCGCCCGTCCTCGCGACGTGCGTGCCGCCGTCGGCCTGCGCGTCGTACCCCTCGATCTCGATCACGCGAATGCGCTCGACGTCTTTCGGCACGAGGTCCCGTGCGAGCCGGACGAGATCCGAGCGCGCGAACTCCTCGTGCGTCACGAACCGCACGATGATCGGCCGGTCCTCCGCGAGCACCCGGTTGGTCTCGCGCTCGATCTCGGCGACGCGATCCTTGTTGAGATCCTCGAGCGCGAAGTCCATCCGGGCCCGGTCCGCGTAGATCGCGCCGCCGGTCACCTTCGCGTTGAAGAGCCGGTAGACTGCGCCGACCAGCACGTGCAGCGCGGAGTGGTGCCGCATGATCGCGTACCGGCGGTCCCAGTCGAGCGCCGCGCGCACCGCGGTGCCGGGCGCGGGCGGCGGACCGTCGAGGACGTGCCACACCGTGTCGCCGTCCCGGCGCATCTCGGTGACGCGCCGCTCGCCCCCGTCCCAGCGGAGCGTGCCCGCGTCCACCGGCTGACCGCCCCCGCCCGGGTAGAACACGGTGCGGTCGAGCGCCGCCGCGCCCTCCCCGCCGGCGCGGACCATGGCATCGGTCTCGCGCAGATAACTGTCGTGAAGGTACAGGAGCTCCGTCACGATGCCATCGTGGCAGAGATCGTTGACTTAGTCAACTATTTGCGGTATGCGAAACCGGGTGCCGTACGGGCCATGCGGCCGCGCCGCCTTACCGTGCAGGCGTGCCGCGGGTCACAGCCGAGAGGGCACCATCGTCTTCGTATCCGATACTAATCGCGACGGACCACGGTCGTTCCACCGCTTCTGGAGATCGCGACGATCGCCACAATGATCACGACTACCAGGACCGCACCAGCGATGATCGCGACCGTCTGGTCCATACCAAGAATCGTCGGGCTCGATGTTGCGGGACCCGCAGGTCCTGCAGGCCCCTGAGGCCCCGGTGTGGCAGGCGCCGCTGGAGCGCCGGGCGCCGCTGGAGCGCCGGGCTGCCCAGGTGCGCCGGGCTGCCCAGGTGCGCCGGGCTGTCCAGGTGCGCCAGGAGCTCCTTGCGGTCCGGGCGGGCTGTAGGTCTGGGCCACCGCAATGCCGCTGACTGCGGCCACGAGCAACAGGACCAGTAAGGCGATAGCCTCCACTCTCAACTTACTCACGGTGAATTCCTCCCTTTTTTGCTCGGTCTCCTAATTTCTGGAGACAAGACAATAAGGATCACAAAAGCCTTCCGAAACGAAGGGTAACACGGCCAGGATGTATCGGCTGTGCAAAATCGCGCACATTTGAGCAGGTACAGAAATTGTGGGGGAAGCAGGATTCTACCCCAAGGAGTTACTCCACACCAAGAGATGCGAGGATTTGGTCGTGGTGATTATGCGCCAACCCTCCGCCCCGTCATGAAGTGATACACGAGGACGATCACCGCGACGATAAGCAGAAGGTGAATCAACCCTCCTGCAACATGAAATGCAAGGAATCCCGCGAGCCATAGGATCAGCAGGATGAAGAACAGCGCCAAGAGCATTCTGCACCCTCCGCGATTGAGACGTCAGCGCCGATTTCTAGACAGAAAATCCCTTTCCCTTTGTGTAACGATGAGCGGTCCGGTCGTTGCCGGCACAAGAGGGGAGTTGTCAGGAGTGTAGCCATCGACTCAGAGCGGCGTGCGTGGCGGAGGGAGGGAGATTCGAACTCCCGAGGGGTCGCCCCCTAGCGGTTTTCAAGACCGCCGCAATCGCCCACTCTGCCATCCCTCCGGGCCAAGTATAACATCCGCGCTCCGCGCCGGCAGAGGTCCGCGGCCCGCCGGACCGAAGGCACAGTGGGACGGAAGGGGATCGAACGACTCGCCGGGAGGGAACGGTATGCCGACGTACGTCACGCTCATCAAATTCACCCAGAAGGGTGCCGAGCAGATAAAGGGAGGCCCCGGACGGCTCGAGGAGGCGAAGAAGCGGGCCAAGGAGCGGGGCAGCGAGATCAAAGCATTCTACCTCACGATGGGTCAGTACGACGCGGTGCTGATCAGCGAATCCCCGAGTGACGAGGCCGCGGCGATGGGAGTGCTCGGAGCCGCGTCAATGGGATTCATTCGCACCGAAACGATGCGGGCATTCACGGAGGCCGAGTGGAAGAAGCTGGCGGCGGAGCTGCCGTGAAGCGGGCGGTCCCGGGGTCTGCTCCTCCCGGGACCGATCTCGTCCGCCGGACGAGGCGATGTCAGCCCAACCGGAGCCGGCGCGCGAGCGCAATCACCAAATCCACGGCCGGCTGAAGCAGGCGCCGGGCGCCGATGACGACCGCGGCGCAGGCACCGCCGACCACCATGCCACCCACGATGTCCGATGGGTAGTGGACCCCGACCATCACGCGGGCGATGCCGATGAGCACGGCGCCGATCATCGCGGCCACGCCCCAGACGGCCTGACCCCCGAGGGTGAGTGTGGCGCCGATGGCGGTCGTCACCGCTGCGTGGTCGCTCGGAAACGACGCGTCGTGCGGCAGCGGCACCAGCACGTGCGCCGGTAGGACGAGGAACGGCCGCGGCCGCGGAGCCACGACGTTCAGCACCGCGTTGGCGCCCAACGACAGCACCGCCGCGAATACCGCCAGGAGGAGGACCCGCCGCCCTTCGCCGGTCGCCCCCGCGCGCACCCAGAGCCACAGCAACAGCAGAGCGTAGAGCACGATCGCGTATGCGGCGACGGGCACGACAAGCCGGCCGAGGAGCGGTACACGTAAGGGCAATGCATTCAGGTACGTGAAGACCGCGGCATCCACCGTTCGAACTCCCTAGCGACGGCTCGGCAAGGTTAAAAGTGGCAGCAGTATAGCATGCCGCCCCGGCCGGTCGGCTCAGGCACCACGTCTGTCGGTACCGCCATCGAACACACCGCCGGGCTTGACGACGGTACGATCTGTTGCTAGCGTATGCAATAGTTATTACACAATTCGTGAGCACCGTCAATGGAGGTGTCGGACGTGAAGTGGATCACGCGCAAGAACGCCAACGTCGACCGGATCGCATGTCCGTGGCTCATCCGGAAATTCGTCGATAAGGATCCGGTGTTCATCTACGTGCCGGCGGACGAGGTCCTTGCCGCCGCCGAGCGCGAGCAGGCCACTCCATATGACGTCAAGGGAGTAGAGCTGGGTCACGTCGACGGGCGGTGCAGCTTCGAGTCGATCATGGTGAAGTACAAGCTCACCGATCCGGCGCTCCAGAAACTGGCCAAGATCGTCCACGGGGCGGACGTCGCCGCGGATATCAATATCGTCCCCGAAGCGCGCGGCCTCAGGGCGATCGCGCACGGCTTCGCCGTGGTTCACGGCGACCACGATCACGAGAAGATCCGTCTGGAGACGCCCCTGTATGACGCCCTCTACGCTTGGTGCCAGCAGGAAGTCTCCGGGGGGCGGTAACGCACGGTGGGAATGACGGCAGCCGCGTCGATCGCTCTGCCGGCCCATCCTCAGGGCGGGGGGTTCGACCACGGCGACGTGCATCTCGAGACCGGGCGCGTCTTCGTCGCGCACACAGCGGCGGGGACCGTTGAGATCATCGACGGGGAGCGCGGAATCCACGGCGGCACGATCCCCGGGTGCCCGGAAGCGAGCGGCGTGCTGTGCGCGCAGGACGAACGGCTCATCTTCGCGGCGGCGCGCGGCGCCGGAAAGGTACTCGTCATCGCCGCGGATTCGCGCGACGTGATCGGAGAAGTCGCCGTGGGCCCGAAGCCCAACGGATTGGCCTGGGACTCACGCCGGCGGCGGCTCCTGGTAGCCGACGTCCAGGATTTTCAGGCGAGGCTCGTCGATCCTCGCTCCGGCACAGTCCTGACCAAGACCGAATTGCCGGGCCGACCGCGATGGTGCGTTTACGACGCGGACCGCGACAGGTTTCTGGTCAACATCCGCGACCCGGCGTGCGTCGCCGTCCTGGACGCGGACACGGCCGCGGTGCGCACCCGGTGGCCGATCTCGTCACCCGGCCCGCACGGACTCGACCTCGATCCCGCGCGCGGCAGAGCCCTTGTCGCCTGCGACGGCGGCAAGGTTCTCGCGCTCGATCTGGAGACCGGACGGGAGCTCGCCGGTGTCGCGATCGCCGGGGAGCCGGACGCGATCTGGTACAACCCGGACCGCTCCCACCTGTACGTCGCCATCGGGCAGCCGGGCGTACTCGATGTCATCGACACTTCCGAGATGAGGGTCGTGCAGGAGATCGCCACCGAGGCGGGCGCGCACACCACCGCGTTCGACCGCACCCGGCAGCGCGTGTACGTGTTCCTTCCGCGCACGTGCCGCGCCGCCGTGTACGGGGACGCGTAGCACCATGGCCGGCGGATCGCCGATCAGTCGCAGCGAAACGTGAGCTGGCTCGTCTTCTCCTACTCGCTGCCCTCGAAGGCGCGCTCGAGCCCGCGCGTCGCCGTGTGGCGGCGGCTCCGGGCGAACGGCGCCGTATCCCCCAAGGGGGGCGTGTACGTGCTGCCCAACCGGCCAGACTGCGCCGAAGCGTTTCAGTGGCTGGCGCAAGAAGTCGAGGACGCGAAAGGCGAGGCCCTTCTGATGCACGTCGACCGGTTCGAGGGGATGACCGACCAGGCGCTGGTCGCGCTGTTCCAGGAGGCCCGGCGTAAAGACTACGAGGAACTCGACGCCCGGATCGCGGACCTGCAGCGGTCACTTCGGACCCGCGGCGCCGCCGGCGGTGACGCGCGAGATACGCTTGCGAAGCTCCGCCGGGAGCAGGCCGAGATCGCACGGATCGATTTCTTCGAGACACCGGAGGCGGCGGCCGTCGCGGCCAAGCTCGACCGCCTCGAGCAGGCGCTCGCGCCGGCGAGCGCGGCCGCAAGGAGCGTCGAACCGGCGGCCATCGCCGCCTACCGCACCGCGCGGTGGGTGACGCGGCCCCACCCCCACGTCGACCGCCTGGCGTGTGTGTGGCTGATCCGGCGCTTCGTCAACCCGCGCGCCGCGGTTCGCTACGCGGCGGCGCCGGAGCCGGATGAGGTGGCGTTTGACATGCCCGGCGCGACGTTCGGGCACCGCGGCAATCTCTGCACGTTCGAAACGATGGCGCGCGCGTTCGAGCTGGATGATCCCGGACTTCGCGCGATCGCGGAGATCGTCCACGAGATCGATCTGCGGGATGGACGCTACTCGCGGCCGGAGATTCCCGGCGTCGACGCGATCCTGCGCGGATGGGGCGGCCTCGCCGATTCCGAGCGCGAAGCGCACGGCCAGGCACTCTTCGAAGGACTCTACACGTCGCTCGGGCGCGCGCCGAAGCGGCCAAGTAAGCGAGCCCGCGGATGACCAGCATGCCCGCGCGCGACTGGGCCGTGCTCATCTCGGCACGCAGCGTGCGCATGTTTGCCTACGGGTTCCTGTCCGTGGTGCTCGCGCTGTACCTGTCGGCGATCGGCTACTCCCCCGTCGCGATCGGTCTCTTGTTCACGGTCGCGCTCGCCGGCAGCGCCGCGACGTCGACGGCCGTGTCGCTGCTCGTGGACCGCTGGGGACGCCGCCAGGTGCTCGTGGCGTCTGCCCTCGCCATGACCGTCACCGGCGTCGGGCTGGCGACGCAGACGGCGTTCGGCGTCATGCTCGCGCTCGCCGCGCTCGGTGGACTGAGCCCGACCGGGCAGGAAGTCGGGCCGTTCCAACCGATCGAACAGGCGGTGCTGTCCCGCTCGTCGGCGGCGGCCCGCGTGATGCCGTACGCCTGGTACAACCTCGCCGGAACGCTCGCCGCCGCGTTCGGGGCGCTGGCGGCGGGGCTCGTTCCGGCGGCCCTTCAGGCGTGGGGGTGGCAGCCGCTCGCGGCGCAGCGCGCGGCTGCGTGGGCGTTCGCCGGCAGCGGCGTCGCGCTCGCGATCCTGTACACGACGCTGTCGCGCGCGGTGGAAGCGGTCCCGGAGACGCATCCGGACCTCCGCGGCGGACTGCGGCGCTCGCGGCGGATCGTCTTCGGCCTCACGGGCCTCTTCGCCGCAGACGCGCTCGCGGGCGGCTTCGTCGTGCAGAGCCTCGTCGTGCTCTGGTTTCATCAACGGTTCGGCGTCGATCTCGAGAGCCTCGGCGTACTGTTCTTCGGCGCCAACCTGCTCGCCGCGCTCTCCTACCTCCCCGCGGCCTGGCTGTCCGAACGGTTCGGCCTGCTCAGGACCGCGGTGTTCACCCACCTGCCGTCCAACATCTTGCTCGCGTGCGTCCCGTTGATGCCGACGTGGCCGCTCGCCGCCGCGATGCTGCTCGCGCGCCAGGCGCTCTCGAACATGGACGTTCCCACGCGCCAGGCCTATACGATGGCGATCGTCACCCCGGGCGAACGCGCCGCCGCGGCCGGCCTCACCAACGCGATCCGGCCCGCCGCGGCGAGCGTGGCGCCGGTGCTGGCGGGGGCGGCGCTGGCGACGGCCGCGAGCGGGCTGCCCTTTCTGCTCGCCGGCGGGATCAAGGTCGCGTACGATGTGGCGCTTTGGCTGGTGTTCCGGCGCGTGCCGCTGCTCGCCGGAGGCGAGTCGCCGCGGCGCTGAGCGGCGCGCGCACCGGGACACGCCGGCCGATGCGGGGTCTAAACGCGAGGAACCGGGCAGCAGCCGGTCCCTCGTGCGTTCACCGCGAACCCGGCCGCTACGGCGCGCCGGACTTATGGGTGCTGCCCGGCGTTCCCCCGCCGGTGCTGCCGCCGCCTGTGCTCCCACCGCCGGGGGTCGCGGCGGCGCCGGTCTTCCACACGACGTTGCCGGCGTCGTCGATCACATCGACGATCGCCGTGTTGCTCTGCGTCCACCCCGCGTAGATGCGGTCCTTGCCGCGCTCGTCGTTGAGCACCATCTGCGGGGTCCGCAACTGCACGCCGAACCCGAAGTACACGCGCGTTGTGCCCGTCGGATCGGCCAGCGTCACCTGCGAGTCGCCGCGCTCGAGGCTGAATCCCGCGTTCGCGCGCGTACGTCCCGTCTCATCGCTCAGCGTGAACTGCGGCGTGCCCTTCTGCGCGCCGAAACCGAGGAAGAGCCGGTCCTTCCCCGCATCGTCGCGCATCCAGATGCCCGGCCGGTCGCTCGTATCGCTCGCGAGCACGATCCGCGGACGGGTGGACTGATCGACGAGCACGAGCTGGCGCGCGGTCATTGACGCGGACTGCGACTGTGCCTGCTGCACGCCGCCCCACAACACCGCCACGACCACCGCGGCCGCGAGCCCCGCCAGCCACATCAGGCGGGTGCGGCGCTCGAACCGGGCGAGGTCCCGCTGCAACGCTTCGAGTTCTCTCTCCACGGCGGCGCCTCCCTAGGGTGCCGACCAGAGCGTCTTGCCGGCTTCGTCGCTGATCAACACGACCGGCTTTTCCGCGGTGCTCCAGCCGAGGTAGATGCGGTCGGTCCCGCGCTCATCGGCGAGATCCAGCTGCGGCGTGGCCGCGCCGCTCGCCGCGAAGCCGAGGAAACCGCGCTGCTTGCCGGCTTCGTCCAGCAGCACCACCTGCGGCGTATTGCGCTCGATGCTGAACCCCACGCTGAGGCGCAGCCGGCCCGCCTCGTCGTTGAGCCCGATCAGCGGACGGCCGACCTCTTTGCCGAACCCGATGAACAACCGGTCCTTGCCCGCGTCATCCCGCAGCCAGATCGCGGGATGGTTGTTGGTATCGAACGACAGGATGATCCTGTCTTTGCCGTTCTGATCCTGCACCGCGATCCGCCGCGCCGTCACCGTGGCGGATTGGGACTGTGCCTGCTGCGCGCCCATCCAGAGCACCGCGATTACGATGGCGGCCACGAGCCAGCTCATCGACGTGACGCGGAGCCTGCGTTCGGCGCGTGCCAACCGTGCCCGCATCGCCTGAATATCCTCGACTCCCACGTTGCTGCCTCCTCTAGTGCATCGATTGACCAATACCCCAATACGGGCCGCGATGGCGGCGGCCCTGCCCCGAGCCCTTAATCCCTGAGGCGCGGGTCGAGCGCGTCGCGCACGCCGTCGCCGAGCAGGTTGAATCCGAGCACGGCGAGCGAAATCGTGAGCCCGGGCGCGAGGATGAGGTGCGGCGCGACCCCGATGAACGTCCGCGCGGTGGCGAGCATGGCGCCCCACTCCGGCGTCGGCGGCTGGACGCCGAGCCCGAGAAAACTGAGCGACGAGGCGATCAGGATGGCCACGCCGATGCGGAGACTCGCAAACACCAGCATCGAGGGAAGCGCCACCGGAAAGAGGTGGCGGGCCATGATCCGGCCGTTCCGCGCGCCCATCGCGCGCGCCGCCATCACGAACTCCTGCCCCATCGCGGACAGCGCCGGACCCCGCGCCAGCCGCGCGAACGTCGGGATGCTGTAGAGGCCGACGGCGAGAATCACGTTCCACATGCCGGGACCCAGGATCGCCGCGATCGCGATCGCCAGCAGGAACCCCGGGAACGCCAGCACGACGTCGACGATCCGCATCGAGACGTTGTCAAACGGCCCGCTGTAGAAAGCCGTGGCGATGCCCCACGCCGAGCCCAGCACGGCCCCCAGGCACGTGGCCACGAGGCCGATGCCCAGCGAGTAGCGCGTCCCGGCGATGATGCGGCTCAGGATGTCGCGGCCGAAGTCGTCGGTGCCGAGGAGATGCGCCGGGGACGGCGGCCCGAGCGTGTGATAGTAGTCGACGGCGCCCGGCGGATACGGCGCGATCCAGGCGCCGCCGAGCATGGCGAGCACGAAGACGGCGCTGATCGCGCCGCCGGCGACGGCGGTGCGGCGGCGCACGAAGCGCGTCCACGACTTGGCGCGCGCGCTCCGGCGCGCGGCTCCGGCCGGCGCGGGGAGGACCGCGGCGTCACGCATAACTCACCCGCGGATCGAGCACCGCGTACAGCACGTCGACTGCGAGGTTGATCAAGAGAAACTGCAGCGCGAAGAGCAAGACCTCCGCGGTCACCACCGGGTAATCGCGGAACGAGATCGACTGGATCAAGAGAAACCCCAACCCCGGAAACGTGAACACCGTCTCGATGATGATCGCGCCGCTCAGCACGAAGCCGAACTGCAGGCCGACGACCGTCAGCACCGGGATTAGGGCGTTGCGCAGCGAGTGGCGGGTGAGCACCCACCGCTCGCGTACGCCCTTCGCCCGCGCGGTTCGCACGAAATCTTCGCCCAACACCTCGAGCAGGCTGCTGCGAGTGAAGCGCGCAATGGCAGCCGCCGCCCCGGCGGCCAGTGTGACGGACGGCAGGACCACGCTGCGCCAGCCGTCCATGGTGCCGCCGGTCGGGAACCAGTGCAGGTCGACCGCGAAGACGTAGATCAGGAGCAGCCCGAGAAAGAACGACGGCGTGCTCACGCCGAGCACGGAGGCGACGGTGCTCGCGTAATCGCCGGGGGAGTTGCGGCGAACCGCTTGTAAGACTCCGACGCCCATGCCGGCGACCACGGCCAGCGCGGTGCTGACCAGCGAGAGCGTGAGCGTCGGCTCGGTGTACTGGGCGATGACCCGTCCGACCGGCTCGTGTGTCCGGAACGAGCGGCCGAAGTCGCCGACAAGCGCGCCGCGGAGGAAGTAGACGTACCGGACCGGCCACGGCCGGTCGAGTCCGAGCCGGGTCCGCATCGCCTGGACCTGCTCGAGCGTCGCGTCGGGGCCGGCGAGGAGGCGCGCGGGATCGCCGGGGAGCGCCTGATTGAACATGAACGCCCCCAGCGACACGCCGAACAAGATCGGGATCATCTGCCAGAGACGCCGGCCGATGTAGCGAACCACGTTGGTCTCTCCGGCTCCGATGCCGGTTCGCGTGGCGCCCGCCGGCATTCCCCGGCGGGCGCCACGGGTCCTCACCCTACCGGGCGATCAACTCCGCTTCCCGCACGTCCACCGTGCCGTCGCCGAGCGCGTACACGCCCTTCACCGTGGTTCGCTGGGCCGAGAGGATTTCCGCGTTCTGCAGCCAGATCCACGGTGCGTCCTGCCAGATGATCTGCGCCGCCTCAGCGTAGTCGCGCGTGCGCTTCCCCTGATCGGCGGTCGCGAGGCCGGCCGCGATGAGCGCGTCCGCCTTCGGGTTCTTGTAAAACGCGATATTGAACAGCACCGGAGGCCACGACTCGCCCGCGAAGAGCGGCCGCAGCGCCCAGTCCGCGTCGCCGGTCGACGGCGACCAGCCGGTCAGATTCAGTTGCCCTTGGTTATCCCGGAGCGGCTTGTAGCGCAGCGAGCTCAGCGTCCCTGCCTCGGTGGGCACCAGCTGGATGTTCACGCCGACCTCGGCCAGCTGCTGCTGGAGGAACTCGCCGGTCCGCACCGTCTCCGTCTGGTTGCCCAGCCACAGGACCGTCTTGAACCCGCGCGGGAATCCGCCCTCCGCGAGGAGCGCCTTGGCCTTGGCAATGTCGTGCGGCCATCCGCCGCGCTGTACGGGACCGGCGTACCCGGCGACACCCGCCGCGAACGGCGCCTCCAGCGGCCGCCCGTGCCCGCCCAGCACCGCCTTGATGAGGGCGTTCTTGTCCACGGCGTAGTTGAGCGCCTGGCGGACCTGCAAAATGTTGAGCGGCGCGTGCTGCGTGTTCATCGCCACGCCGTACGCGTAGATGCTCCAGCGCTTCGGCACCTCGACGCCGGACGCGCGCGACACGGCCTCGACCTGGACGCCGGGCACCGGGTAGATGAACTGCGCCTCGCCGCTCAGGAGCAGCGCGACCCGCGAGGCGTCCTCGGTCGGGAACCGGATGATCAGCCGGTCGGCCTTCGGCTCGCCGCTCTGCCAGAAATTCGGGTTGCGCTCGAGCACGATCTGCTGCCCGGGCGTCCAGCTCACGAACCGGTACGGACCCGAGCCGACCGGGTGCCGCGCGATCGCATCCTCGCCCTGCTTGATATTGGCCGGGCTGATAATCCGGCTGCTCGGATGGGCGAAGTTGTAGAGCATGGCCCCGAAGGGCTGCTTGAGCGTGAATCGCACGGTCGCGTCATCCACGACGTCGATCGCCTGGATCATCTCGTAGAGGTTCAGCTTCTTCAGCTTGTTGGCGGGATCCCGCGCGCGATCGAAGTTGATCTTCACGGCCTGCGCGTCGAGTGGCGTGCCGTCGTGGAACTTGACGCCGCGGCGGAGATGGAAGGTATAGACCTTCGCGTCGGCCGACGCGTCCCAGGAGGCCGCCAATTGCGGGATGGCCTTCATGTTCTGATCGAAGCCGAGGAGTCCGTCGAAGATCACCCGCTCGACGGACAACGAGAGGTTGTCGTTCGTATCCTCGGGATCGAGGCTGATCGCGTCGGCGTACAGAGCGACGGTGATGGTGCGCGGAGCCTGGGCGCTCGCCGGCAGCCGGGCCGGCGCCAACGCCCACGCCGCGGTGCAGAGCACGATAAGCAGAACGAGCACCCGCCTTGTCATCACGACCGCTCCCTCCCGATACAGGGATAAACGGCCTCGTCCCCGTTGTGGGGGCGTGGCCGGTAGGCCGATCCTACAACGGTACGCGTCACAACACCTGCTTGAGGCGTCCCAGATCGATGTTGCCGCCGCTCAATACCGCGGCGACCCGGCTCCCCGCCGGCGCCGTGACGCGGCCCGCGAGCAGCGCCGCCAGCCCGGCCGCCCCCGCCGGCTCGGCCAGCAGCTTCGCGTACTGGAGCGCCGCGCGCACCCCGCCGGCGAGTTCCTCCTCGGACACCAGCACGATCTCGTCGACGAGGGCGCGAACGTGCGCGAGGGTGTGGTCACCGGCGATCGGCGCCGTCAGTCCGTCGGCGATCGTGGCGACACGCTCGAGCCGCACCGGCCGTCCCGCCCCTAGCGCCTCCGTGACCGTCGGCGCACCGTGCGGCTCGACGCCGACGACCCGGGCAGACGGCCGAATCCGCTTGACCGCGGCCGCGATCCCGGAGATCAGCCCGCCCCCGCTGACGGGAACGATCACCAGATCGACGTCCGGGAGGTCGTCCAGGATCTCGAGGCCCACCGTGCCCTGGCCGGCGATCACGAGCGGATCGTCGTAGGGGTGCACCAGTGTGAGCCCGCGCGATTCACGCAGCTCGTGCATCTTCTCGAGCGCGTCCTGCACCGTCCCGTGGATCACGACCTCCGCGCCGTACGCGCGGCTCGCCGCGATCTTCATCTCGCTCGCGCCCTCCGGCATCACGACGAGGCACCGCAGCCCCTCCACGGCCGCGGCGTAGGCCAGCGCCTGCGCGTGGTTGCCGGCGGAGAATGTGATGAGCCCCCGCCGCTTCTCGTCCGTCGTGAGGTGCCGGAGTTTGTTGAGGACGCCGCGCGGCTTGAACGAGCCCGTCTTCTGGAGATTTTCAGCTTTGAAGAACAGCCGCGTCCCCGTCTGCCGGCCGAGCAGCGTGGACGAGACGAGCGGCGTGCGGTGCACGCGCCCGGCGATGACTTCCCGGGCGCGGTGAATGTCGTCGAGGGACACGAGTTGAGGCGCGGTCACGCACACGACATACGGTCGCGTCGTGCCGGAGCCCTTGTAGCGGAGGAGTCGCCCGCGACGCCGGGGTAGCAAAATGGCATGATGACGTCATCGTCCGAGCCGGCCGTGACGCCGCGTGAGGCCGTCGCCGCCGTCGCCGACCGGCGTGTACCGATCACGGCCGATGGTCAAACGATCCAGATGCCGGTCTTCGCGGGCGGTGATCTCCTGGTACCCGGCACGGCGGTGACGCGGCTCATCATCATGATCAACGGGACCCTGCGAAACGCCGACGTCTATTTCGCGAGCACGGTCGCCGCCGCCGAGGCCGCCGGAGCGAACGCCGAGCGGACGTTGATCGTGGCGCCGCAGTTTCTTGCGACACCGGACGCGGAACAGTTTACGCTCGACGCGGACGTCCCGCACTGGACGCCGGAGGGCTGGAAGATCGGGGACCGCGCCCTGCGTCCGGAGCGCGGGCCGAGCTCGTACGCCGTGATCGACGCGCTCCTCTCCGCGGCGCTGGACCGCGACCGCTTCCCCTCGCTGCGCGCGGTGGTGGTCGCGGGACACTCCGCGGGCGGCCAGTTCGTCCACCGCTACCTCGCGTTCAACCGGGTCCACGCCGCGCTCCGCGGGGCCGGTCTCGCGATCCGCTACATCGTGTCCAACCCATCGTCGTACCTCTACTTCGACGACCGCCGCCTCGACGGCGACGGTGGGCTCGCGCCTTATCCCCGCGATCGGTGCGCGGACTTCAACCGGTACCGGTATGGGCTCGAGGAGCCGAACGAGTACGGCGCCGCCGCGGTGGCCGCCTTCGGGAGCGCGGACGCGATGGCGCGGGAGTACGGCCGGCGCCAGGTCGCCTACCTCCTGGGCGAGGCGGACTCGGACCCCGCGAGCGACTCGCTCGACAAGTCCTGCGGCGCGATGGCGCAGGGCGCGACACGGCTCGAGCGCGGGCAGCGCTACTTCCGCTACGTGCAGGCGCTGCTCGGCCAAGGCGCGCTCGCGACGCACTCGCTCCACGTCGTGCCCGGCGTCGGGCACGACCACCGGGCGATGTTCATGTCACCCGCCGGCCTCGCGCTGCTGTTCGGCGACGGCCGCCGCCCCTAAGGCCCGCACAGCTCGCGGAGAAATCAGCACGGCGGTCTCCCATCACCGGGGCCGCCGTACTCATGGAGGTGGTTCGATGGTGTACGAACTGCGTGTCTACCGGTGCATCCCCGGACGCAAAGCCGACGTGTTGGCGCGGTTTCGCGACCACACGATGGGGTTCTTCAAGAAGCACGGCATTCACGTCGTCGGCTTCTGGGAAACCGTCGTGGGCGAAGTGGACGAACTCGTCTACATTACGCGCTACGAGACGTGGGAGGACCGGGACAAGCGCTGGGGCGCCTTCCAGGCCGATCCGGCATGGCAGGCCGCGCGGACGAAGAGCCACGAGCGCGGGGTGATCGTGGAGAGCATCCGGACCGCGCTGCTCCAAGCCACGGACTTCTCGCCGGCGGTCTGAACGGTGCGCCGCTCCACCGCGCCGGCCGTCAGGCCCTTGATGAACCGGCTGGGAATCGGTTAGGCTGGGACCGTGGAGATGCGAGCCGCGTCCGGCGCGGCCGGCCTTGACGCGGGCAGTCCCGGGACTCTTCGCGCGCGACTGATCGAGGAGATCCGGGACACTACCGCCGGCAACCCGGTCGTCGTGGCGTTCAGCGGAGGGCTCGACAGTACGGTCGTCGCGGCCCTCGCGCGCGATGCGCTCGGGCCCGAGCACGTGCTCCTCGTCACCGTCAACATGGGGCCGTACGCGTACACCCGCGGCAACGAGATCGTGCTCCAGGTCGCGGAGTCGCTCGGACTGCGGCAGCGCTGCCTGCTCGGGCAGTACAAGCAGCACCGCGTCCAGGCGGCGGGCCCCGCCTGCAACCGGTGCACCCGCGAGATCAAACTCGGCATGGTGAAGGCCGTCTCGGGCGGCCGGCTCGTGCTCACCGGCGCAAACCGGAGCGACACCTGGGGACAGCTCGGCCTCCGGGTGTGCAACGGCTACTACGCGCCGCTCCTCGACCTCGAGAAGCCCGAGATCGGCGCGTTGGCCGACGCGATGGGCGTACGGCCGCCGCGCATCGGTGAAAACCCTGGGCGCGAAGGCTGCAAACTGAAGCACCTGCTGAAGCCGCTGGCCTCTCCCGAGTATCACGGCCAGGCCGTGGCGCGGGCCAACGAGGTCGTGCTGCGCGTGCTGCGGGAGGCCGGTGTGGCGGCCGACCTCGCGAACGTGAAGATCATCGGCCCGCTTGGCCGCAACATCGGCCTCGTCAACGTGCGCCCGCTGCCATCCCCGGCGGTGCGAGAGCGGCTGCGCGCCGAACTCGAGGCGCTTCCGGAACTCGAAGAGGTCCACGTCGTCGTCGCGCCGATCACCCTGCTCGCGAAAGCGAACCCCTCGATCCTCCACGACGCCCATGCCCGCTACTGGATCGAACACGGCCGCCTGGCTCCGGACTTCGCCATGCCGATCAAAGTGGAGTGGCAGTCGACGACCAACCGGAGACTCGGCACATTCCACGTAGTGGGGTACCGCACGGAAAGAGAGCCCGGGATTAAGCCGGAAGCCCAAGCATGACAGGTCCCGCCCGGATTCACGGCGGAGCAGGCGGCCAGGACATGGCCGGTGTCGTCGTCGTGAAGTAGAGCGGTACCCGCCCGCATCCTGAATCGTCTCAGGTGCGGGCTCGCGCGATCCGTGTGCGGTACCAGAACGCGGCGAGGCTGAGCGCGCCGAACCCGGCGGCCCATCCCAGCCCGGCCCAGAACTGCCACCACGCCGCGCGGCTCGTGAGCGCCCCGGCCACGACCATCTGCATCGGCAGATAGGACGGGAAGAATTCGACCACCTGATGGTTCGCCGCTGCGCTGCCGATCGGATTTTGCATGAACGTGTCGACGATGCTCAGCATGATGATGAAGAAGAACCCTTCGAGGTCGCCCGGCAGCATGACGCCGGCCAGCGTCCCGATCGCGACGTAGGCGGCGACGGCGACGAACGCTCCGGCGGCCACCACGACAAAGTGCCGAATCGGAAAGAACAGGGCCAGCACCCCGGTCGCGTAGGCGGCGACCACCAGCGAGACGAGGCCGAGGGCGATGAGGCGGCCGAGCACGAGCGCCGCGCGGGAATGTCCGCACAGCACCAGGCGCTGATCGACGGCCTGTGACTGGCGCATCACGCTGAGCCCCACGAACCCCATGATGAGGGTCGTCGCGTTCAGCATCCCCGTCAGCAGGCCGAGCCGTTCCTGGCTGGTGATGACGATGACGCCGAAGGCGCGGAGCTTGAATTGGATCGTGCCCTCGGACAGCGCGACGATGATACCGTACCACGCCGGCAGGTAGAAGAGGAGCAGCACGATCGCGAAACGGTTGTGCTTCTGTTCGACGAGGCTGAGCCGGAACGTTGTCCAGAACTGCGCGGTCACGCGGTGGGTTCCGTTTCCACCACGCCGTCCCGGAGCCGCAGCACGCGGTTGAACCGTCCGAGCTCGTAGAACAGGTGTGAAATGATGACGATGGTTTGACCGGCGCGGCGCGATTCCTCGGCCAGCGCCCAGAACCGCTGATACGTCTCCCAGTCGAACCCCTGGTACGGCTCGTCGAGCAGCAGGACCGTCGGCGCGTGCATCAGCGCCAGCACGAGGTTGAGCTTCTGGCGGGTCCCCCCGCTCAGGTCGCGCACCAGCACGTGGCGGTACTGCTCGAACGCCAGGCGCTCCATGAGGGCCGTGGCCGGCCCCGGATCCCGCATGCGATACGCCGCCCCGAACCACTCGAGATTCTGCGCCACCGTCAGCGCGGCGTGAATTTGGGGTTCCTGCGGACAATACCCAAGCCGTCCGTGCACCTCTACGTGCCCGCCCGACGCGGGCAGGAGCCCGGCGACGATCCGCAGCAGCGTCGTCTTCCCGGCGCCGTTCTCGCCCACGATGCCGATCATCTCTCCGGGATACGCGTGGAAGGACACACCGCGAAGCACCTGCCGGCGGCCGAACGCCCGCGTGACGTTCGTGGCCACCAGCGACGGGGAGGCGTTCACGCTACGACAGGTTCCCGCGCGTCCGAGCGAGTCCTCCGCTCGCGGCTCGATGCTATACTCGACTCGTGAACACTCCCGCATCCCTTGCCGCCGCCGTCAAGTCCGAAGCACACGCGGCCGGGTTCGATCTATGCGGCGTCACGACGGCCGCGCCGTTCGCGCTCGAGGGCCGCGCGCTGACAGACTGGGTGGCGCACGGTTATCACGGCGAGATGGCGTACATGGCGCGCAACGCGCCGCGGTCGCCGGCGCCGGCCGCCGTCGTCCCCGACGCGCGCTCGGTGGTCGTGGTCGCCCTGTACTACGGCGAGGCGACGCCCGGCAGCGCGGAGACCGCGCCTCCCGGCCGCGGTCCGCAGGGGCGGATCAGCCGCTACGCGCACGGCGACGACTACCATCTCGTGATGGAACCGCGCCTGCGCCGCCTTGCGGAGTTTCTGCGCACGCGCGGCGCGCGGGTGACGCGCTACTACGTGGACACCGGGCCGGTCATCGACCGGGCGGCCGCGCGGCGGGCCGGCATCGGCTGGTTCGGCAAGAACACCATGATCATCACGGAACGCACGTACGGCTCGTGGGTGTTCCTCGGCGAAATCCTTACCGATCTCGAGATCGCGCCCGACGCGGAGGCCCAAGGCGACTGCGGCCGCTGCCGGATCTGCCTCGACGCCTGCCCGACCGGCGCGATCATCGCCCCGTACACGGTGGATGCGCGCCGGTGCATCTCGTATTTGACGATCGAGCACCGCGGCGCGATCCCGCGGGACCTGCGGCCGCAGATCGGCGATCACATTTTCGGCTGCGATATCTGCCAGGCGGTGTGCCCCCACAACGTCCGGACGGCGGCCGCCCGGCACCCCGAACTGGCGCCGCGCCCCGAAACCGGCGCGCGGCCCGACCTGATTCCGCTCCTCAACATCAGCGAGGCGGAGTTTCGCCGGCGGTTTCGCGGCTCGCCGGTGAAGCGCACGAAGCGGCGGGGCCTCCGCCGCAACGTTGCCGTGGCCCTTGGGAACGCGCGGGACGCGGCGGCGGTGCCGGCGCTCGGCGAAGCGCTCGCGGACGTGGATGCGCTCGTCCGCGGGCACGCCGCCTGGGCGCTCGGGCGGATCGGCGGTGAAGCCGCCCGCGGATACTTAAACCAGCGGCTTCCCGGTGAGCGCGATCCCGAGGTCCGCGAGGAGATCCACCTTGCGCTGCAGGAGGCGCATCTTTGGCCCGCGCCGCAGGCACAGGAGGCGGCCGGAGGTCCTGCGCAGACGGGGCGGGATGCGGGCGAGGACGTGCGCGGACAGACCGCGTAATAGGCACGTCGATGAGCCTTCGTGGACGCCGCATCCTGATCACGTCCGGCCCGACGCGGGCGCCGATCGACGCCGTGCGGTTTCTCTCCAACAAGTCCACCGGCCGCCTCGGCTCGTTGATCGCCGAGGCCGCTCTCGAGGCCGGCGCGGACGTCACGTTCGTCTACGGACGCGGCAGCGCGCTGCCGCTCGTCCGGGGCGGCCGCATCGAGCACCTCCGCGTCCTGCCGATCGACACGGTCGCCGATCTGGTCGCGGTGTTCCGGCAGGAGCTGCCGAGCGGATACGACGCCGTCGTGCACGCGATGGCCGTCCTCGACTTTCAGCCGGCCGAGACGCGCGAAGAAAAGGTCTCCAGCAGCCTGACCGAGTGGAATATCCGCCTCGTGCCGACGCCCAAGGCGGCGGCGCTGGTCCGCGATCTCGCGCCGCAGACGTTCTTCATCGGCTTCAAGCTGGAGGTCGACAAGTCGCCGGATGAGCTGGTGGGCATCGCCGCGGACTGGGCGCGCCGCACGCACGCCGACCTGGTCGTGGGGAACGACATGCGGGACATCGAGCACGGCACGCACACCGGCCACCTCGTCCGGCCGGACGGCAGCGTGGAGCAGGTCGTACAGGGCAAGGAGATGATCGCCCGCGCGCTCGTCGCCGTCCTCGGACGCCGGCTCGGGGAGCGCGTCGCGAGGTAGAGACCGGGCAGAGCGTACTTCGAGCACCACGTGCTTCTATAGAAGGACCCGCGCGTCGAGCACGACCCGCCGCAAAATAGCACGGCCCCCGGTCCCGCTCAGCCCCGGGGGCCTTCGTGCGACGTGATCGTCTACGAGCCTACGGATGCGGCATAAAGACGACGGCCGGCACCGTGACCGGCAGGCCCATCAGGTTGATATTGATCTGCGGCCCGATCGGCACGATCTGCGTTGTGACGAGCGTCATCGTATTCATCGGAACCAGCGCGGCGGTCGTTGAAATCGGAACGAGAAACAGCCGGCCCATGCGCTTGGGGCCGGCCGGGGTATCCAGGCGGACCAGCTGCCCCGGCGGCACGTGCACCGACGGGGGCACGAACGCGAGGAATGTACCGCGCGGGCTGCGCATCACCGACAGCATGTAGCACCCTCCCGGGAGCAAGACGCCGCCGGAGATGAGCGGCGTGCTCGTGCAGTAGACTTGGCCCGCCGGGTGCACAACGCCCTTGGGTCCATGACTGTCGTCGCCTTTTGGCCCCGGTCCCGCCCCGGCCGGCAAGACCGCCAGCACCGCGATCAATAATCCCGTTAACAAGAGCGATCCGGCCTTCGTCACGTGAGCACCCTCCTAATGTCTTCTCGGTATGTTCGTCGACAACGGAGCACGGGATGATGGCAAAAATGCTGGTATTTGCTTACCCACAACCCGCACTAGAGGAAACCGGGGTGGAATCACGGAATCGCGTCGGCAAACGATCACATACAGGTGCGCGATGGCCAGAATTCTGATCGTGGCTACGACCGGTCACAAAGACCCTACCCGGGCGAGCCTCCCGTTCCATATCGCGGTGAACGGCGCCGTACCCGCCGGGCAGGAGTGCGCAGTCGCGTTCGCCGGTGACGCCGCCGATCTCTTGAAACGGGACGTCGCTGCCGGTGTTCGCGGCGTCGGTGTGCCGCCGCTGGCCGACCTCCTCGCGGCGTGCGCAGAGAAGAACATCCAATTTTACGTTTGAAAGGGATGCGCCGAGGCCCGTGGGGTCTCGCAGCAGCACCTCGAAGGCTATCCAGCGAAGTTCATCACGCCGCCTGACCTCGCGCGGTTGACCGTCGAGGCGGACCGAGTGCTGACGTTTTAACGCTCGGCTCAAGCAGGGAGTATAATAAGAAGTGCCGTAGTTCGGCACCGCAAGGCGAGCGGGAATAGCTCAGTGGTAGAGCATCTGCTTCCCAAGCAGAGGGTCGTGGGTTCGAATCCCATTTCCCGCTCCAGAATTTTCAAGCTCTTCCTGCCGCAAAGCTCAGGCCCAGACACAGCCTACTGGCCCTAGACAGCGGCCAGCACAGCCTTTCGCAACGGACGCGATAATTTAATCGGGGCAAAGAAGGCGACCGGGTAGAGGTAGTCTTCACCAGACTCATCGACAATGCGAACTTGTCCATGCACCGCCGCGTCACGATCCGCTAGAGCCTGGTAAATTTTCCGACGCTCTAGCGAAGCCTCGTATCCATCGTTCCGCACGCAAAGAAGCAAGCTGCGTCGCGTCGCGCTCATAGGCTGTTCACCCGAGGTACCGTTTCAATGGTCCCAGAAGACAGGCTGACCGTCAACCACTAAGCCACCCGATGCGCCGCGACAAAAACTAGCGGGCGAAAAAGGGTGGCGGGCGGCGTCCCTCCAGACTGCCAAACGACTGGACCGAGAGGGACAACGGCGGTCGAAATCCATTGCGGCTAACGCCGGCACGCGACTTGTTCGCCCCCCGACTGCACACATGATAGATGACATCGTGGCTGCCGTATCAAACCCTCGGCCTCGAAGGATTACCGTCGTGTCGAACAGCTTTCGCAAGTAGACCAGGCTGAGGATCAGGAGGGCCATGCGATGGGCGTTCCAGCGCAGTTGCAACGGATCGCCGTGATCGGTAACGGCATCATCGGTCACGGAGTGGCGCAAGTATTCGCGACCGCCGGGATTCCGGTCCGCATGATCGGACGGCGACAGGCAAACCTCGAGGCCGCGCTCGTCAAGATTCGGGACAGCCTCGATCGCTTCGCCTCGGAGGGCCTCATCACCGCCGGGGACGCCGCGGCGGCGCTGGAGCGGGTCTCGGTATCGACGTCGCTCGAGACCGCGGCCGACTCGCAACTGGTGATCGAAGCGGTGACCGAGGACCTCCCGCTCAAGCATCAGATTTTGGAGCAGCTGGACCGGATCTGTCCTGTCCCCGCGGTGCTCGCCTCTTCGAGCGGCCAACCTGCGAGCCGGCTCGTTGCCCGCGTCGCGCACCGGGAACGGGTGATCGCCGCGCACTTTTGGAATCCACCCCAACTCATTCCGCTCGTGGAAGTGTGCGCGGGACCGGAGACCGATCCCGACATCGTACCGTGGCTCACGGCTGTCCTCGTGCGCATCGGTAAGCAGCCGGTCGTCCTACAGCGGGAGATCGATGGATTTCTCGGCAACCGCCTTCAGTTCGCGCTGCTGCGAGAGGCCCTCGCGTTGTGGGCGGACGGCGTGGCGTCGGCGGAATCGATCGATTTGGCCGTCAAGGCGAGCTTCGGCCGCCGCCTCGCGGCGACCGGTCCGCTGGAATCCGCCGACCTCGGCGGCCTCGAAACCATGCGCGCCTTCGCCGCGTTTCTGTTTCCGAGTCTGGCGACGAACACCGAGCCGCCGACGGCCATGGACGCGGCCATTCGCGACGCGGCGCTCGCGGGCCGGCCGCCGGCCCTCTCAGACTGGGGGCGGCGCGACCATGACGCCGTCGTCGCCGCGCGTACCGAGCTGTTATTCTATCACCGCCGCCGAGATGGCGCCGGAGCTGCCCGGCCGAACGGTCCTAAGCGCTGACGCTGCTTCCCGCGCAGCGGCGGAGGCACCACCTCGTCCGCGAACGTGGCCGTGATGCACGCTACGCTGCTTCGGTTCTGGAATCGAAATCCTGGCTCATGGCCTCAGGGATGAGGCTACCGCGCAACGGATTGAAGGGGTTCTCGATGAAGCGGTACGGCTACCTCTTCGATACTGTTAAGATCACGCCAGTGGACTGGTGGGATGATCTGCTGTGGCGAGCGGCTACCAGCCTTCCATCATTCGCCCTCGATCAATTGCCTCGAGGGATGGCGAACTCTCCGTACGCTGATCGCCCCACGCTGACGGCCCGGGCCGACGTAAACGCGGAAGACCTTTGATCGAACGGGAACCAGGAGGCGCTTGAGAAGGGCCACTTGTCCGCGAACAGCGAGCAAGGGAGCCGGAATTATCTCAAACGAAGCGTACGAATTAACCGCGTGCTCAATAGCATCAATCAAATCGGCGCCAATGGGGCGCCACGAAGGGTTTCGGCGGGACCGCCACGTCTCGTATCGTACAATATCGTCAAGTGCAGCGCGTCGAAATCTGACTTCCGTCGCCACTCTAAGCGCCGCGCTTGCGGCGCTCTTCCAGATAGGACTTCGCCTGCTCCGTTGTTAGCTCAGGCTCGTCAAGCGTATCGTGAAGCGCTCCAAGAACGATCTTGGCCTCCTCGGGATCCGTAACGTCCTCAACCTCGCCCGCGGCGATTTGGCGTTCCAGAACACGACCCACGTCGGCCAGCTCCTCGACGGCCGCATCTGGTAAACTTTCCGACAGCCGGCGCAGTTCATCGCGTGCTGTCGCCATTGTTATCCTCCCAGAATCGGCGTTCTGCTCTCCACCACCTAATATACTCCATTATGGCGAACCGCTGTCATGCTACTTGTCGGCCCTCCCCCGGCTGCCCACATATTGCCCACATGATAGGCGAAGATAGACAGATTCCGACGTGGCAGTGGGATCTGCTGAAACCGCGCAAATGCATGTAAACAAAGGCTCACAGGACTAGACACAGGCAAACGGTAGCCCAAAACTACTTTTTCGAATCCCGTTTCCCGCTCCAGAAATCAAGGCCTCTAGCGATTTTGGCCTGCTAAAGAACCCCGGAAAAGCAGACGGTCAGTCAGTAGTGATGACGCCGAGGAGGGCCTCCGTCCAGACCCTCGGCGCAGCCGCGTTTTTGATTTTGCGTCAGCCGCCAACCCGGGTCGGCGGGGTCGGCTCGCTTTCGCGCGGCGGAGACGCCAGACGAGCGAACCAGTGTCTCACCGCCGCGCTTAGCTTGATGGCGCTCGCGATCATCAGCACAAGCGCCACCGCGGCACCGGAGACGATGCCGACTTCCAGCGAACCGCTTCCGCCGTCGGGCGCGACATGAAACAGCCTCTCGATCCAGTCCATTCGTCTCCCTCCTCATTGATCCGCCGAAGTCCCAGCCCATTCAATTGCTGCGACATTGTGAGAGCGCGGGCGGTTCTCTTCTACGTCCGGAGGTAGTGGTACCTGCGGCGCACGAATATATCGGCGTCAGTTCACCGGAAGTCTCGGTGGCGCCGCCGAAAGCGCGCGCCGTTCCTGGGTTGAATGCGGTGTATCGGTATGGCGTTGGTTCCGTGCCATAAGGGAGGCAGGCGGGTGGCCGAAGCAGCGCGGGCAAGGGGACAAGCAGCGGAGAAGCTTTCCATAGCAGAGCTGTCTCGCGCGGCGGCGAAACTCGACGCTCTCAAATGGCGTTGCATCGGCCCGCCGCGCGGCGGCCGCGTCGTCGCCGTCGCGGGCGACCCCAAAGACCGGAGCGTATTCTATTTCGGCGCCTGCGCCGGCGGCGTCTGGAAGACGACCGACGGCGGCACGTATTGGCGCTGCGTGAGCGACGGTTATCTCGGCTCGGCCTCGATCAGCGCGCTCGCCGTCGCTCCCTCGGATCCCAACGTGATCTATGCCGGCACCGGGGAAACCGCGATCCGGCTCGATGTTTCCTATGGCGACGGTGTGTACAAGTCGACCGATGCCGGCCGCACCTGGCGCCATCTCGGTCTCCGCGAGACCCGGTTCATCGGGCGCATCCGCGTCCATCCGCAAGACCCCGATCTCGTCTATGTTGCAGCGCTCGGCGACGTGTTCGGCGCGAACGAGGAACGCGGGGTATTCCGATCGGAAGACGGCGGAAAGACCTGGAGCAAGGTGCTCTATCGAGACGCCAATTCGGGCGCCGTCGATCTGTCGATGGACCCGCACAATCCCCGCATCCTCTTTGCGGCTTTCTGGCAGACGCGCCGGAACTTCTGGAACCTGTCGAGCGGAGGGCCGGGAAGCGGCCTGTTTCGCTCCACAGATGGCGGCGAGAGCTGGACGGAGATCTCGCGGTATCCGGGTCTGCCGGCGGGCCCTCTCGGCAAGATCGGCGTGGCGGTGTCGCCCGCCCGCGCGGGCCGCGTCTGGGCGCTGGTGGAGACGGAAGCCGAAAAGACGGGCCTCTACCGCTCGGAGGATTACGGCGGGACCTGGACGCTCGTCTCGTCCAACCGCGACCTCATGCACCGGCCCTGGTACTACACGCACGTCTTCGCCGACCCTTGTCACGGCGAGACGGTCTACGTCGCCAATCTTGAGCTTTGGAAATCAACCGACGGTGGGAGAGACTTCACCGAGATCCAGACGCCGCACGGCGACAACCATGATCTCTGGATCGATCCTGCCGATCCGAACCGGATGATCGAAGGAAACGACGGCGGCGCCTGCGTGAGCGTCAACGGCGGCGAGACGTGGTCGACGATCTACAATCAGCCGACGTCGCAATTCTATCGCATCGATACCGACACCCAGTATCCGTATCGCGTGTACGGGACGCAACAGGACAACAGCGCGATCTCGGTGCCGAGCGCCACCGCCTGGGGCGCGATCACCCTCGGCGACTGCACCTACCCCGGCACCGGGGAAAGCGGCTTTATTGCCGTCAATCGCGAGGATCCAAACATCGTCTATTGCGGCGCGATCGGCTCGAGCCCCGGCGGCGCCGGACCGCTGCAGCGTTACGATCATCGCACCCGGCAGATCCAGCTGGTCAATGTCTGGCCCGAAGAATCGACCGGTATCGCACCCAAAGACATGCGATACCGCTTTGCCTGGACGTTCCCCATCGTCTTCTCGCCGCACGACAGCCGGATTCTCTACGCGGCCGGAAACCACGTGTTCCGCAGCCGCGACGAGGGCATGACCTGGGAGGAAATGTCACCGGATTTGAGCCTCAACGACACGAGCCGTCAGGGGCCGTCCGGCGGCGACATCACGCATGAAAGCGCCGGGGCCGAGGTGCACGCGACATGCGCGTCGCTCGCCCCCTCGCCGCACCGGCCGGAGGAGCTCTGGGCCTCGACCGATGACGGGCTCGTTCATGTGACGCGGGACGGCGGCAAAAACTGGCAGAACGTCACGCCGCCCGACATGCCGGAGCTCGCCTATATCGGGTGCGTCGAGATCTCGCCGCACGACCCCGACACGATCTATCTCGCGGCGACGCGCTACAAGCTCGCGGACTACCGGCCGTACCTGTTCCGCAGCACCGACGGCGGGCGGCGTTTCGAATCGATCAACGGCGATTTCCCGGAGAACGAGATCACGCGCGTCGTGCGTGCGGACCCGGTGCGCAAGGGCCTGTTGTTCGCCGGCACCGAGACCGGCGTCTATTTTTCCCTGAACGACGGGCGCAACTGGGTGCGCATGGGCGGGGGCTTGCCGGTCGTGCCGGTCTACGATCTGAAGATCAAAGAGGCGGATCTGGTGGCCGGCACCCACGGCCGCTCCTTCTGGATCTTGGACGATATCACGCCGCTCCGAAGCTTCGTCGACGGCCAAGAAGGACGCCGGCTCTTTGCGCCGCGTACGACGGTTCGCACGAAGCTGCATTTCGGAGCGCTGCGAGACCTCCGGCCGAGCGGCGTCGCGTTCGCGATCGCCCCCGGAGTGGGCGGCGGCATCCGAACCTTTCGCAAGCCGGACGGGACGAGCGGGCGCGAATATCTCGACGTCGGCGAAAACCCGCCGAACGGCGCGATCATCTATTACTGGCTGGACGAAGGCGTCTCCGGCCCGGTGTCGCTCACGTTCCGTGATACCTCGGGGGCCGCGATCGCGAGTGTCCGCAGCGACGACGGTACGTTGCCGGCCGCGAAGTGCCCGCCGGTTCGCCCCGGGCTCAACCGGTTCGTGTGGGATCTCAAATATCCGGGGCCCGAGACGCTCGATCTGAGCCTCGCCCCGCGGCGCAACAAACAGCTGGCGGAGCCGGCCGACCCGCCGGCCGGGCCCACGGTCGTGCCGGGCCGATATCGTGTGGAGCTGTCGCTCGGCTCGGAGACGGCGGCCGCGGAGTTCTCGATCGTGGGGGATCCGCGCCTCTCGACGACGCCGGAGGCGTACCGCGGGCAGTTCGAACTTTGGCGGGGATTGACCCTGTCGCTCGGCAAGGTCAACGCGACGGTCAATCGGATCCGCCGGCTGAAGCGCCGGTTTGCGGTGCTGGCCGCGGGATCGGCAACCGGCGCCCGCGACCTTGCCGCGCGGGCGGCGGCCGTGGCGGAACAGCTGTCGGCGGTCGAGGCGGTGCTGGTAGACGTCCATCGCGAGTCGGATCGCGACGTGCTGCGCAACCCCGCGGGCCTCAACGATACGCTCGTGGACCTGATCAACACCGTGTCGGTCGCCGACGCCGCGCCGACAAAGCAGGCCGCGGCGGTCTCGAAGGAGATCATGGCGCGCGCCGATGCCGAGATCGGCAAAGTGGAGCGGCTCATCGCGACCGAGGCGGCCGCGGTCAACCGCTTGGCCCTGGAGCGCGCGGTCGAGGCGCCGGGCGGCGACTGAAGAAGCCCGCCGAGATAACCGGTCGCCGGCGGAACACGGCCTAAACGGATTCCCAAGCAGAGGGTCGTGGGTTCGAATCCCATTTCCCGCTCCAGATTTACTTGGGTTTTTCGCGCGTTCGTTCAATGCCGGCAGCGGCATACGGCGGCGACGTTGTTGCTGGCGCAGGGAATTCATCCAAAAATCGTGCAGGAGCGCCTCGGACATTCGCAGATCTCGCTTACCTTGGACACCTACAGCCATGTCCTGCCAGGAATGGGACGTGAGGCGGCCTCGAAGCTCGACGCACTCCTGAAAAGGCCTGTTATAATAGAGCAGGATATCAAGATAGCACCAAGCGTTGTCAAAGAAAGGTAAGAGCGATCATGGTTGTCCGCAAGACCAAAAATGGCGCACTTCGGCAACTCACGGCAAGAGAGGGACGTGAGTTGCTGGACCGTCAGGCACGCCGCTACCTTAAGATGAGCGGCCAGGAATTCATGCACCGCTACAAGGCCGGCAAGTTTGCCAACGTCGATACCCCCCAGGTTATGCGCGTCGTGATGCTGCTGCCCTTCGCGAGGTAAGCCGCCCCGTGGTGGGGTCGAACCCACAAGAAGTCGTTCACAACTTCATCGATCCGCTGCAACGCGTACTTTCATGCCTAACCGACGCCACTTTGGATTGGCGAGGAGGCTATCGACTCGGCGCCATCCACCCGGTGGCCCTGAACCAGGGTGAAGCAGCCCGGCTCCCACGGAGTCGTCTCGCACTTCGCGTCTCACAACCTTATTCACTCGTCAGTGCAGAACCGCCTCATGGTCCGTACAAAGTAAGTACTCGGGCCTACTTGTACGCTCTGGAAGATCAAGCGGGACACGAGATCTTAGCCTACCATTGGCACCCGAAACAGACCCAGCACTTCCCGCATCTCCACTTGGGTCATGGCGCCAAGCTTGGACGCAGAGAGTTACAAAAGGCGCATTTGCCCACCGGCCGCGTATCGCTAGAAGAATTTGTGCGCTTCGTGATCACCGACTTTCACGTCGCACCTGCAAGGCCGGACTGGGATTCAGTCTTGGCGCAAGCACAGGCTGCCTTTGAGAAATGGCGAACGTGGCCCTAGGCTGTAGCCAAACTGTAGCCAAGCGGATGAACAAAGGCGGATACCCGCGGACGTTCGGTCCACCCAGAAATCGCTGCCAGACCGCGCAAAATATATGCGATCGGACACCGATGGATGCTGGCGTACCGGGGATGGAACGGATTCCCAAACAGAGGGTCGCGGGTTCGAATCCCGTTTCCGGCTCCAGATTTATCGAGGCTTTCCGCAGCGTCTTCCTCTCGTCCGGACCGCGTACTCTCTCATTGCTTGTGCAGGCGGTACCTGTCATACTGGAGAGGCATCGACAGGCTGCAAAGTCGGTTGGTAGCACGATCAATAAGGTGGGTGTTAGATGGCAACAGGTACGGTGAAATGGTTCAACAGCGAGAAGGGGTACGGATTTATCACCCCGGAGGATGGCAGCAAGGATCTGTTCGTGCACTTTAGCGCGATTCAGAGCGAGGGCTACAAGAGCCTCAACGAAGGCCAGAAGGTCGAGTACGAGGCCTCGCAGGGGCAAAAGGGTCCTCAGGCCGGCAACGTCAGGGTTGTTGCGTAACCGATCCAGACATCCTTCCAGATACGAACAGAACGTGCAGAGTGGCCAGCCAACCGGCCACTCTCTCCTTTTGGGGCGCGCGCTATCCACTCCGCGGGCTGCGAGGTCCACCGTTCCCGTCGTCCAGTGTAAGTTCGAGGAAGTCGACAACCAGTCCCAGGCGGCCTATGAGACGCAAAGGTGCCGGCATCGTCTGCAGGCCGTTCCTCGCGGGAATGAGACGAGGCCGAGTGAGCCGCATTCTGCGCCCATGCACTTCCAATACGCAGCCGCCGGCGGCCAGGATATTGAGGACCCAGTCGCTATCCCGGCCGTACGGAAGACCGATCAAGTAGCTGCCTCCGCGCGAGAAAGCGTTTACCGGCGTGCGGTACTGCCGGCCCGACTTCCGCCCCGTATGGATGACAAAGGCGAAGGTCGGCAGATACGGCACGAGAAGGCCCAAGACGCGATTCGTCGCCCGTCGATTGAAGCGCGCCACCGCGCGTGGTAGAGGCATCGCCTCAATTATGCCCGCGTTGTATGTGGCTCCACGCAAACCTTGGACGGCATCCGGGGTGCCGGCTCTTAACCGACTGAACGCCGTGCCCCGCGCAGCGGGGGAGGCACCACCTCGTCCGGGATGGGGCACACGTAACCGTTCCCGCCGACGCGCTCCTTGAGCTCGGCTTTGGCGCGTTGCAGCAGCGCGGGATCGCGCATCGCGTCCAGCGCGGTGGCCGCCATCACCTTCGCCGCGTGGACCATGCCCTTGTGGGCCGCCGGCGCCATCCCCTGTGCCACGAGCTGCCAGGAGTGGCCCGGTGTTCCGACCGCAAAGCAGGCGCCCCACATCTGCACTGTCGGAACGATCCAGCTGACGTCGCCCACGTCGGTGGAGCCGCCGAGAAGACGCGGCGTGGGGTCCAGCGGGACCGGCGCGCCGTACAGCATGGCCGACGCGGCCTCCGGCGTTCCGTACATCTCGATGCTGTGGGCAACGTCGTCCGGGGTCAGCGTCGCTCGGATCTGGTCCGCAAAGGCGACGTCCTTTGCGTCGAACGGCACCGGCCCGATGCGGGTCAGATTCTCGTGCATGGCCGTCGCCAGCGTCATGTTGGGGACGATGTTGGAACAGGCTTTGTCGATCTCGAATTCGACTTCCGTTTCCGTCATCAACGCGGCGCCGTCGGCGATCTTCCGCACGCGGTCGAGCAGCCTCCGGGCCTGCCCGACCTCCGGCGCCCGGATCAGGTAGAGCACCTCGGCCCGCGGCTGCACGACGTTCGGCGACACGCCGCCCGCGTCGGTGATCGAATAGTGGACGCGCGCGCTCGACGGCATGTGCTCGCGCAGGAAGTTCACGCCAATGTTCATCAGCTCCACCGCGTCGAGCGCGCTGCGCCCGAGATGCGGCGCTCCGGCGGCGTGCGAGGCGCGTCCGGTGAACCGCCAGTAGACTTGAAAGTTGGCCAGCGAGCTCCGCGACATGACCGATGCGAAGCACCCCGGATGCCAGGAGACCGCGGCATCCAGGTCGTCGAAAGCGCCGGCGCGCGCCATAAACGTCTTGCCGGAGCCGCCCTCCTCCGCCGGACAGCCGTAGAACCGGATCGTACCCTTGATCCCGGCGGCCATCAGGTAGTTGCGCAGCGCAACCGCGGCGAGCGCGGCCCCGGCGCCGAGCAGGTTGTGGCCGCAGCCGTGGCCGACGGAGCCGGGCGTCGGTGTGCGCGGCTGCGCCACCCCGGCATCCTGGCTCAGCCCGGCCAATCCGTCGTACTCGCCGAGGAACCCGATCACCGGACCGCCTCGCCCGGACTCCGCCACGAAGGCGGTGTCCATGCCGCCGACGTTGCGGGTGATCTGGAAGCCTTCCTCTTCTAAAGTCGCGACGTGCGCGGCCGCCGACTTGTGCTCTTTGAAGCGGATCTCGGCGAGCCGCCAGATCTGATCCGCCAGCGCCACGAAGGCATCGCGCTTGCCGTCGACCTGTCTGACGATCTCCTCGACCTTGACCACAGCGGCCTCTCCCCTCCGCATCCGCGGTGCATCCTACAAGATATCTTCGATCTCTATCGCGATCCCTTCCTGGGCGCCGCGGCGAGGAATGATCGTCGGATCCGCCGAACGGCATCCCGTTTCGCTAAAGACAGGCCGCGCCGCGGAATCCTCACGAGGGTGACATAACGATAGGATCTCACATCATCGTGCTGTCAAGACTTCGAATGCGCGCCGCCGCGCTGGTGTTGTGTCTGTGCGCCGGTTTGATCCCGGCCGCGACGGCATCCGCGGATCCCGATGCGCTCTGGAATATCGTTCACACAAAGTGCGTCCCGAACGAGCAGCAGCACGGCAGCCCGGCACCCTGCCGGCTGGTGGACCTGAGCCACGGAGAGCAGAACGGCTTTGTGGTGCTGAAGGACTTGGCCGGCGCGACACAATTTCTCCTCATTCCGACCGCGCGCATCACCGGTATCGAGAGCCCCGCGCTCCTTGCGCCGGACGCGCCCAACTACTTCGCTTATGCGTGGCGGTCGCGCACCTACGTCGACGGGGCTTTGAAGAAGACGCTGCCGCGCGATGATATCTCGCTGGCGATCAACTCGGTGTCCGGCCGGTCACAGAATCAACTCCACATCCATATCGACTGCGTGCGCGGTGACGTCCGCGCCACCCTCAAGCAGAGGGCGGCGGCCATCGGCGACCGATGGGCGGCCCTCGGGGCTCCGCTGGCCGGGCACACGTACCTGGCGATGAAGGTAGGGGGCGTGGACCTCGACCAGGTCTACCCGTTCAAACTGCTGGCCGACGGCGTGCCGGGCGCACGAGCGGACATGGGACATCATACGCTTGTGGTCGTCGGAGCGACCTTCCCCGATGGCCGCCCTGGTTTCATCATTCTCGACGACCACACGAATCCGGCCACCGGAGACGATGCGGGCGGCGAGGAACTTCAGGATCACGACTGCGCCGTAGGAAAGTAACCGGGTGACCGACATGAGGGCCGAGCGGCAGGGCTGGGACCGCGAAGTTGATGTCGTGGTCGTCGGATCGGGCGGAGCGGGCCTCACTGCCGCGCTCGCCGCGGCCGCCGGCGGCGCGCGAGTCCTGGTGCTCGAAAAAGCCGCCGTGCTCGGCGGCACGACCGCCATGTCGGGCGCCGGCACCTGGATCCCGGCAAACCACCACATGCTCGCCGCCGGTCTCGCAGATTCGACGGACGAAGCGCTCCGGTATCTCCGCGCCGTCGCCCCCGACGGCTGGGCCGAGTCGGAAGAACCGCTGTGGCGTGAGTTTGTCGAGCGCGCGCCCGAGACCCTGGCCTTTCTCGAAGCCCGCACGCCGCTCGAATTCGAGCTCGTGCATCATCCCGACCCGTACGTCGAGGCGCCGGGCGGCAGGCTGCACGGCCGCATGCTCTCGCCGCGCCTCCTCAGCCGCAACATCCTCGGGCCGTGGCGCGACCGGATTCGCCCGTTTACCCGAGGGCAGCTCTTCACCTACAGCGAGATGGTGGTCGGACCCGTCCTGTCGCGGCCGGTCACAACACTCGTTAAGATGGCCCCGGCGCTCGTCTATCGCTGGCTCACGCGTCGCGTCGGAATGGGGGGCGCGCTCGCGACCGGGCTGGTCAAAGGCTGCATGGATCACGGGGTCGAGATCATGGCCGAGACCCGGGTGACGCGGCTCGTGATGGACGGGGACGCGGGCGGCCGTGATCGCGTGATCGGTGTCGAGGCCGCAAGGAGCGGCCGGCCAGTCGCCGTTCGCGCCGCCCGAGGCGTCGTCTTGGCGACGGGCGGATTCGAGTGGGACCCGGAGCTCCGGGCCAGGTATTTCCCGGGCGACGTCGGGCTCATCGGCAGCCCGCGGACGAACACGGGCGACGGTCAACGGATGGCCGCGGCGGCGGGCGCCAGGCTCGAGCGTATGGACCAGGCGCTGATCTATTGCTGCCTGCCGATCAGGTACGAGGGCCACCGCCACGCCGTCCCGATCACGGACGTCTATTCGCCTCACGGCATTCTGGTCAACCGCACCGGCCGGCGTTTTCTGAATGAGGGGCGGCCCAATCTCGGCGTGGCGATCGACGAACGGGACCCGGCCACCGGACTGCCGGTCCATCTGCCGGTGTGGCGGATCTTCGACGCACGGTACGCGCGCAAGAATCCGGTGGTCATGCTGCTCGGCCGCATGGATCGCGGGTGGCTCCGCAGAGCCGGAAGCGTCGCGGAGCTCGCGGAAATGATCAGCCTCGATCCCGCCGTGCTGACGGAGACGGTCGAGCGGTTCAACCAGTTCGCCCGGCGCGGCCGGGACGAGGATTTCCACCGGGGCGAGACCGCGTGGGAGAAATTCAATACGCCGGACCCGGGCCCCGAGGAAGGCGGCAACGGCGCTCTCGGCACCGTGAACGTGCCCCCGTTCTATGCCGCACCGTACGAGCGTGCGATCCTGGCCACGAAGGGCGGCCCCCGGACCAACGAGCACGGGCAAGTCCTCCGCGAGGACCACAGCGTGATCGCGGGGCTGTACTGTGCGGGCGTGGCCATGGCCAACCCAATCGGGTCGAAGGCCGTTGGCGCCGGGAGCACGATCGGGCCGTGCCTGACCTGGGGCTACATCTGCGGCCGCCACGTGGTCCAGGAATCCGTCGCACGGGCAGGCGTCCCCACGGCCGCGTCCCCTGACCGAGACCGGAAGGAGATGCAGATTCGTGCTCATCGTCGACAGCCATCTTGATCTGGCGCTCAACGCGCTGCAGGGAAACCGCGATCTTCTGAGCTCGGCTTATACGGTCCGCGTCCTGGAGCGGTCCATGCGGGGACCGGGCCGCGGACAGGGCACGGTCGGGTTTCCGGAGATGCGGCGCGGCAGGATCGCGCTGTGCATTACGACCGTGCTCGCCCGGTCGACCGGCCGCCCCGAGGCGGACATCGACTATCCGACGCCCGAGCAGGCAAACGGGATCGCGAAGGGCCATCTCGCGTACTACCATGCCTTGGAGCATCGAGGACACCTCCGCATCGTGCGCGATGCGGCGCAACTCGACGCGCACATCGCCGAGTGGACGGAATGGGATGCGCGGCATCCGGGTGACGACGCCGGCCCCACGCCGCCGCTCGGCGCGGTCCTCACGATGGAGAGCGCGGACCCGGTCCTCGACCCGGCGACGCTCGGCGAGTGGTGGGACGGCGGCCTCCGTCTCCTCGGCCCGGCGCATTTCGGCCCCGGCCGGTACGCCGGCGGAACGGGCTGTGAAGAGGGCCTGACGGATATCGGCCCCGCGCTCCTGGCCGAGATGGCGCGTCTCGGGATCATCCTGGACGTCTCGCACCTCTCGGATCAAGCATTTTGGCAGGCGCTCTCCCGGTACGACGGCCCCGTGCACGCGAGCCACAACAACTGCCGGGCCCTGAATCCGCATCAGCGCCAGCTGACCGACGAACAGATCCGCGCCGTCGTCGAGCGCGGCGGGGTCGTCGGCATCGTCCCGGGCTGCTGGCAGCTCAAACCCGGCTGGCGCAACGGCGACAGCAACGAGAATGTGAGCCTCGCGGACGTGGTGCCGCACATCGACCGCATCTGCGACATTGCGGGAAACAGCCGCCACGCGGGCATCGGCAGCGATCTCGACGGCGGGGTCGGCCGCGAAGGGTTCGCGCACGACCTGGACACCATCGCCGATTTGCAAAAGATCGGGGGCCTGCTCCGCGACCGCGGATACAGCGAAGCGGACGTCGCGGCGGTCATGCACGGCAACTGGTGCGGGTTTCTGCGCCGCGCCTGGACGGGCGCGGCGGAGCGCCGCTGATCTGAGTTTACCCGTTACGGTATTGGGTAACGGGACGGCGAGGCTAAACGGCCCCGCCGTCCCGACTTTTTTGCCCAAGGACCCCCGTAGCGCGCGGTGGAATCGCTTATCTCATGACAGACGAGATGCAGCGACGTACACTCGGCAGATCCGGACTGGAAGTTTCTCCGTTGTGCTTCGGCGGCAACGTGTTTGGATGGACGGCGGACGAGCCGGCGTCCTTCAGGGTGCTCGACGCGTTCGCGGCGGCGGGGATGAATTTCATCGATACCGCGGATGTCTACGCGAAGTGGGCGGCCGGAAACCACGGCGGCGAATCCGAGACCATTCTCGGACGGTGGATGAAGACCCGCGGCAACCGGCACAGGGTGATCGTCGCCACCAAGGTCGGCTCGGAGATGCCCGAGGGGAAAGGGCTCTCCCGCGCCTACATTCTGCGCGGGGTCGACGCGTCGCTCCGGCGCCTTCAGACCGACTACATCGATCTGTACCAATCCCACCTCGACGACGCGGACACGCCGTTGGAAGAAACGCTGAGTACGTTTGCCGATCTGATCACCCGGGGCAAAGTGCGCGCGATCGGTGCGTCGAATTACGGCGCGGAACGGCTCGCCAACGCGTTGGACGTCAGCCGGACGCACGGCTTCCCCAGGTACGAGAGTCTGCAGCCAAAATATAATCTCTACGCACGCGAAGAGTACGAGGCGGCGCTCGAGCCGCTCTGCCGTGACGCCGGCATCGGCGTGATTCCGTACTCCTCGCTGGCCAGCGGATTCCTCTCGGGCAAGTACCGCACCGAGGCCGACGTCGCGAAGAGCGTCCGCGGGCAGGGTGTGAAGCGCCAATACCTCAACGAGAGGGGATTCCGTATTCTCCGCGTCCTCGACGAGGTCGCCGGGGAGCATCGATCGACCCCGGCGGCCGTCGCGCTCGCCTGGCTGCTCGCGCGCCCGGTGGCCGCTCCGATCGCGAGCGCCACAAGCCCTGAGCAACTGAGCGAGTTGGTCGAGGGGACGCGGCTCGAGCTGGCGCCGGCGGCGATCGAGCGTCTCAACCAGGCAAGCGCCTAGAGAAACCCAAGCACGCGCAAGAGCGTCCAGGCGGGCGAGGATCGACATGCCGACGGTAGTGTACGTCGCAAACGCGGACAGCCGGGAAATCTACGTCGCGCACTTCGACCACGCGACCGGCGTAGTTACGGTGGTTCAGAGGGCGGCGGTGCCGGGCGTGGTCATGCCGCTCGCGATCAGTCCGCACCGCACGTTCCTCTACGCCGGCCTGCGCTCGGAACCGTTCTCCGTTGCGACGCTCAGGATCGAGCCGGCCACCGGCATGCTGAATCTCGTGTCGACGGTTCCGCTGCCGGATAACATGGCGTACATATCGACCGACAGGACGGGACGGTATCTATTCGGCGCGTCGTACCCGGGCGACAAGATCTCGGTCAACCCCATCGGCCCCGAGGGGCTGGTGGAGCCCGAGCCCGTCCAGGTGGTGCCGACTGCTTCGCACCCGCACTCGATCCTGACCGACCCGTCGAACAACTACGTGTTCGTCCCGAGCCTCGGGGGGGATCTGATCTTGCAATACAAGTTCGACCGGACGACCGGGCGGGTCACGCCCAACATGCCGCCGGCCGTAGAGTCGAAGAAGAAAGCCGGTCCGCGCCATCTGGTGTTTCATCCAAGCCGCCCGTTCGCCTATTGCACGAATGAACTCGACGCGACGATTGGCGCCTACCGGTTCGACGCGACGGCCGGAACGCTCGCACCGATCGGCACCAACAGCCTCTTGCCGGCCGCCCACCGGGGACAGGCGCCGTTTGCGTCCGCGGACCTTCACGTCACGCCCGACGGCCGCTACCTCTATGCGTCCGAGCGCGCCTCAAACTGCCTTGCCGGTTTCAAGATCGACGCGGAGACCGGCGGCCTGGCGCCGGTGGGCACGTTCCCCACCGAGGAGAAGCCGCGCGGCTTCCATATCGACCCACGGGGACGGCATCTGCTCGCGGTCGGCCAGGTGTCAAACCACATGACGAGCTACGCGATCGACCCGGACACCGGGGCCCTCACCCAACTGCATCGGTACCCCATAGGCGAGAACCCCAATTGGGTGGAGATCGTCGATCTTCCTTAAAGGACCGTAGTCACCCGGACGGAAATGTTGGCGTGCCGGAGGCCCGTGAATCGACTCGGGACGCCGGCCGATACTTCGGGAGGAGGGCGTTTCCCCAATGCATGCCCCTTCGTGGTTGAACACCCCAACGAGCCGCCGGCGCCTCTTGCGCCAAACGGCCGCCGCCGGGCTCGGATTGATGGCCCTTCGCCAGGCGCCCACGTTCCTCGACCCGATGACCGCCTCCGCGGCGGCGCCGCTCACGCTGCAGTACCCGAGCTGGATGTTCAGCGAGCCCGCCACCGGCAAGTACTTCCGGGACCTGAGCGCCGCGTACGCGCAGGCGCATCCCAACGCCCGGGTGGACCTGGTCCAGCTGCCGGCCGGCCAATACGTCGAGAAGATCTTCACCGAGATCCAGAGCGGCCAGGTGCCGGACATTCTCCCACTGTTCACGACGCAGATGCCGCAGTACATGCATCTGAATCTCCTGGAGCCGCTGGATCCCTGGCTCGACAAAGCCCCCTTCAAGAACAAGTTGGTGCTGCTGCAGAAGTTCGCCCAAAAGGACGGCAAGAACTATGGCATTCCGCTGACGGCATCCCCGCAGGGCCTGCTGTACAACCAGCTGCTGTTAGAGAAGGCGCACGTCGACATCCCGAAGACGCTCGATGACCTGTACAGCGCCTCCGACAAGATCTACAAGACGACCGGCGTGTTCGGATTCGGAGTGCACACGGACACCTCCACGATGCTGCTCGCGTATGTCTCGTGCATGCAGTGGGTGCTGGGCAACGGCGGCGACTTCAGCAGGAAAGACGGGGCGATCACGTGCAACGCGCCGAAAACCGTCGAAGGCTTCCAGCAGATGATGCGGTTCGTCACCGCGCCGTTCGCCCCGAAAGGCCTGGGCTGGTATCAGCTGCGCACCATGTTCGCGGAGGGCAAGCTCGCGATGCTGTTCGACGGGCCGTGGGACCTTGGGCAGGTCAAGGCGGTCAATCCGAAGCTCTATCCGCACATCGGGATGACGCCCTGCCCCACGCCGACCCACGCCGCGATCACGGGCGGCGCGTTCTACACGATCCTCAAGAAGGAAGCGAACAAACAGGCCGTCTGGGACTACATCGCCTTGGCCACCAGCGACGAGTGGCAGCAGCGCTGGGTCGAGGCGCAGGTCCAGGTGCCGGGCACGACGCTCGCGCCGACCGCGGCGTTTCTCCGGCAGAATCCCGGCTACCGCTTCGTGACCGAGATGGCGGCGAAATACGCCACCGGGTTCGGCTACCTGCCCCCGGGCTACGAGCGCGTCGCGACGACCCTCCAGACCAAAGTCATCGACCACGTCGGCGACATCTGGTCGGGAGCGAAGCCCCCAAAGACCGCGATGGACGAGTGCCAGAAGGAGCTCGAGGCCTGGTCGAAGACGCTGCCGCCGGGTGAGCGCAGCTAAGCGCGGCTCGTGAGGCGCGAGCGTCGGGTTTTCGCCGTTGGGCTGATGGCGCCCACGGTGTTGTGGATGCTGTTTGTGCTCGTCTATCCGGTCTACGTCACGATCCGAAACAGCCTGCACAACGTTGGGGCGGGCTTCGACCCGCATCCGGCGTTTGTCGGCCTCAGAAACTACGCGGCGCTGCTGAACGATCCGATTTTCTGGCACTCCGTGCGCGTCACCGCGCTGTTCACGCTGGGCAACCTGGCCGGCTCGTTCGGGCTCGGCCTCCTGACCGCCCTCCTCCTGCACGAGCGATTTCGCGGACGGGCGCTCGCCCGCGCCGTGCTGCTGCTGCCGTGGGCCCTGCCGCAGGTCGCCGCGGTGGTGGTGTGGCGATGGCTGCTGCAAGTCCAGTACGGCGCCGTGAACTACATCCTGTGGCGCGCGCATCTGGTCGCCACGCCGTCGGTCCAGTGGCTCGTCCGGCCGAACCTCGGCCTCTACGCGGTGCTGATGGTGGCCGTATGGTGGCAGTACCCGATCGCGACGACGTTCCTCCAGGCGGGGATGGAATCGATCCCCCTCGACCAGTACGAAGCGGCGGGTATCGACGGCGCCACCGCGTGGCAGCGGTTCCGCCACGTCACGTGGCCCGGCCTCAGCCACGTGCGCAACGTCCTGCTGCTGCTGCTGCTGTTCTGGTCGCTCGGGCAGGTCATCATCATCTGGACGCTGACCGCCGGCGGTCCGGCCCGCGCGACGCAGACGCTCGCGATTCTCGTCTACCAGCGCGCCTTCTCGGACTTTCAGTTCGGCAGCGCGGCGGCGCTCGCGACGATCGTGCTTGCGGTCGCCCTCGGCATCGGCCTCGTCTACTACCGGCTGACGCTGCTGGCGCCGCGCGAGGCGTAGGCATGAAGACGTGGCGCCTCGTCCGGCCGGTGCTCTTCTACGCGGGGACGGCGTTTGTGTGCGCCGTCGTCGGATTCCCGATCTACTGGATGGTCGCGAGCGCGCTCGAGCCCGGCAACCTGTTCAACTTTCCGCCGCGGTTCTTCCCGACGCATCCGGCGTGGACCAATTTCACCCACATCTTCACGGTCAACCCCCTCGGGCACTGGCTCGCCAACAGCCTGTTCGTCGCCCTGGGCACGATGATCTGCTCTTTGGCGCTCGGCGTGCACGCGGCGTACGGGCTGTCGCGCTTCCGAAGCCGGCCGGTCGACGCCCTCGGCTTTCTGATGCTCGTCGGGCAGATGATCCCGGTGACCGTGCTCACCATCCCGTTCTACATCATGTTTCGCAGCCTGCACCTGATCGACACGCTCGTCGGGGTCGTCATCGCGACCACCACCTTCAGCGTGCCGATCTGTCTGTGGATGCTGAAGGGATTCTTCGACGGGGTGCCCCGGGAACTGGACGAAGCCGCCCTGACCGATGGATGCACGCGCCTCGCCGCGCTCTACCGGGTGATCATCCCCGCCGCGCTTCCCGGCGTGGTCGCCGCGGCGACCTTTGGATTCATGCTCGGGTGGAACGAGTTCTTCTTCGCGAGCACGTTTCTGGGCACGGAGACGAAGTGGGTCGCCACCGTCGGCCTGGTGACCTACATGGGACAGTACTTCGTGGAATGGTCCGCGCTCATGGCGACGGCGTTTGTGATCACGGTCGTGCCGGCGATCCTGTTCCTGGCGACGCAGCGGTACATGATGGCCGGGATCACGCAGGGCGCGGTGAAGGCGTGAGCGCGCGCGCCGCCGTCATTCGCGGAGGGGTGCCACGATGCTGAACGTGGGCGTCGTCGGCGCCGGCCTCCTGGGGGCGCGCCATGCGAGAGTGTACGCCGAACTCGCCGGATGCCGTCTCGTCGGCGTGTGCGACCTGGACCGCGCCCGCGCCGACGCGGTCGCGGCGCGTCACGGCGCCCGCGCGTTTGCGTCGGTCGAGGAGCTGCTGCGGGCGGGTGTGGATGCCGTGTCGGTGGCCACGCCCGATCACGCGCACCACGATCCCGTGGCGGCGTGCCTCGACGGCGGGGCGCACGTCTTCGTCGAGAAGCCGCTCGCAATCGACCCGGTGGAGGCGCGCGCGCTCATCCGCCGGGCCGCCGAGCGCCGCCGGATCCTCATGGTGAACTACAGCCAGCGCTGGCTGCCGGAATCCCGGCGCATCGAGCGGCTGATCGCCGACGGCAGTCTCGGGGAGATCGCGTTCATCGAATCGCACCGCTGGGACGCCGCCTGGGTGCCGGAGCGCATGATCGCGGGGTGGGCCGACCGGACGACGCCGATCCACTTCATGTCGAGTCACGACATCGACCTCATCCTGTCGTGGACGGGCCGCCGCGCCCGGCGCGTGTACGCCGTGGCCCACCGCGGCGCGCTCTCGCGGAAGGATCTGGTGGACGGCTATGAGGCCCTGCTGACGCTGGAGGGGGGCACGCGCATCAGCCTCCACTCGTCGTGGGTCCTTCCGGAGACGTTTCCCGCGGCCGCCGACAGCCGGTTCGAGATCATCGGAGCCAGAGGAGCCGTGTTCCTCGACGGGAACGGGCGCGACCTGTCGCTCTTTTTGCCGGACCACAGCGAGCGCATCGCGTTTACGGGACCCCGGACGGCCGACGAGGTGAACGGCCGGCTCGCCGGCGCGTTCGTCGAGTCGCTGGGCGCGTTCGTGCAGGCCGTGACCGCGGGCGACCTCGACGCGCCGACGTCCGCGGCGCGAACGCTGCACGTGGTCGAGGTCCAGGCGGCGATCGTCGCATCGGCGGATCGCGGCGCCGAGATCGAGATTGGAGGCCCTGCATGAAGATCACCGATCTCACGGTCGATCTCATCAACATCACCTACACGCACACCATGTCGTCGGCGACGTCCAAAGCGAACGGCACGAGCAAGTGCATCGTGCGCCTGCACACCGACGACGGCGTCGTCGGGCTCGGAGAGGCGCCGGGCGGCGCCGAGACGCACGAGGAGATTCTCCGCGCGCACGAAGGGCTGCGCGGCCAGGATCCGTTCCGGATCGAGGCGATCGTGGAGCGCCTGCCGGGCCCGCACCGCGGCCTCTACGGGCCGACGCCGACCGCGATCTCGGCGCTCGAGATGGCGGTGTGGGACATCATGGGCAAGGCCGTCGGACGGCCGGTCTGCGATCTGCTTGGCGGACGGTACCGGAGCGCCGTCCCCGTCTGCGCGCCGCTGTTCACGCACGAGGACGCGGAGGGCGATTTCGCGTCCGCGACCGTGGCGGCGGCCGAGGAGGCGATCGCCCGCTGGGGATTCGGCGCGGTCAAGGTGAAAGCCGGCGTCTACCGTCCGGGCGCGGAGCTCGGCGCGCTGCGCGCATTGCGCAGCAAGTTCGGGGACGACCTGGCGCTGCGCGTGGACCCCAACGGGGTCTGGTCCCCGGAAGAGAGCATCCGGTTCGGCCGGCGGGCGCTCGACCTGGACCTGGAGTGGATGGAGGATCCAACCTGGGGGATCGAAGGGATGCGGCGCGTCCGCGCGACCGTGCCCATCCCGCTCGCGACGAACATGTGCGTCCGAAACTTCGACGAGGTGCCGGTCGCGTTCCGCGCCGACGCGGTGGACGTGATTTTGGGGGACCACCGGATCTGGGGCGGGATATGGCCGACGAGAAAGCTCGCGGCATTGTGCGAAGGCATGAACCTCGGCTTTGGGCTGCACAGCTCGCACGAGTTGGGGATCGCCACCGCGGCGCGGCTCCACCTCGCGGCGGCCACCGCCCACCTGAGCTATCCGATCGACGTGACCCACTGGTTCCACGCGGACGACGTGATCGCCGGCGGACCACTGCCGATCGCGGGGGGCAAGATCGCCGTCCCCACCGGGCCCGGGCTGGGGGTCAAGCTCGATCCGGAGGCCCTGGAGCGCGGCGTCTCTCTCTACCGGCGGGACGGGCAGTACGCCACGACGTTTACGAACCCGTCGCGCTACCGCTGGTGGGTGTGATCCTTCCACCCCGTCGCCACGACCGCCACGATGTGATAGGCTACGTGCGGGGCCGTGCGATAAGGGTCGTATATGCCGAGTCGCAGGAGGCCCTATGGATAATCACAGTCATGCTGGTGGGAGCATGAAGATCACCTATGACAAGCAGGCGGATGCGCTATACCTCCGACTGCGCGAGGGCAAGTCGGCGCGCCAGCGAGTCTACACGGACGACGTGATCGTGGACCTCGACGACGCCGGAGACCCTCTGGGCATTGAGGTCCTGGATCTCACCGCCGCAGATGCCACCTCCGATCTCACCCGTCTCGTACGAGAGTACGGCCTAGACCCAAGTCTCCTGGACGCCATCGCTAAAGTGCGGGCACTCGCCCCGGATGCCACGGAGCGCGTGATCGTCGCGTAGTAGACACCCGACAATTGCATCATCTCCACCCGGAAGCCGGCCTAGGCGAAACGTCGTTGGTGTCGATTCCCCGCGGCGCCAATCGACTATGCAGTGGTACACGGCAGTCAGGCTAGGACAACAGGCCCTAAGGGAGGAACCCCCGTATGCAGAAGATCACACCATTCCTCTGGTTCGACGACAAGGCCGAGGAGGCGGCGCGCTTCTATACCTCGATCTTCAAGAATTCGAAGATCCTGAGCGTCAGCCGCTACGGGGATGCGGGACCGGGGCCGAAGGGCGCGGTGATGACGGCCACGTTCGAGCTCGAGGGACAGCAGTTCATCGCGCTCAACGGCGGCCCGCAGTTCAAGTTCACGGAGGCCATTTCGTTCCTCGTGAACTGCGAGAGCCAGGCCGAAGTGGACGAGTTGTGGGCGCGGCTCTCCGAGGGCGGACAGCCGGGGCCGTGCGGGTGGTTAAAAGACAGGTTTGGGCTGTCGTGGCAGATCTTCCCGACCGCCCTGGGCAAGATGCTGCAGGACAAAGACCCCGCGAAATCGCAGCGCGTCATGAAGGCGATGCTGCAGATGAGCAAGATCGATATCGCAGGCCTGCAGCGCGCGTACGATCAGGGATAGACAGACAGATCAGCCGGACTTGCGGCTCAGTAGATTCATGTGCGCCATCGCGTCGTACAGCCGCGCGTTTTCCAGCGCCACGGCGCCCTGGCGGCAAAACGCCTCGAAGGCGTCATGTTCCGCCATCGACCACGTGCGGGGGGTGTCGTAGTAGCTAAAGATGAGCGCGGTGACCCGTCCACCATAAATGAGCGGCCACACGCCGACGGCGCGGTAGCCCGCGGACCGCGCGAGACGGCGGGCGAGCAGGTCCGGCGACAGGCTCTCCATGTCGGCGCACAGGAACGGCCGCCCGGCGTCTCCGACCCGCCGGTCCGCCGCGCCCGCGAGCTCGATCGCGATCTCATGCAGATCCAACCGTTGGGCAATGACGCATCCCACGTAGTCGTCGGAGATTCCCGACCTCCACGGGCACGTCACGGCATCGCCGGGCTGGCGGACAAACATGGCGACGCGGGACGTCCCGCCCAAGCGCTGCGCCCCCTCGCCCAGCAGCGGGATCGCTTCGTCGATGGGGAGAGGCCGCGCCAACGCCTTCCCGATCAGGAGCACCCGGTGCATCAACGCGATGCGGGCGCGGAGGTCATCCTCCGCCCGCCGTCGTTCCGTGAGATCGCGGACGATGCCCTGAAAGCCGGCGGGGCGGCCGTTCTGGTAGACGACGTGGCCGTTGAGCTCCACCGGGATCCGCCGGCCGTCTTTGGCGACGATCCGGATCTCGTACGGGCCCACCTCTTCCCCGGCCAGCTTTCGCTTCATGACGTCCTTCAGGAACTCGAGGTCGCCCGGCTCCACCACGCGGGAGAAATCCGCGGCGAGTGCCTCGGCGCCCGTGTAGCCGGTGAGCACGGTGGCCTGACGGTTGATCGAAGTGAACCGGCCTTCGAGATCGACCGTGTAGATCGCGTCGCTGGCCTCGTCGACCAGCCGCCGGTAACGTTCTTCGCTCTCGCGCAGCGCCGCATCGGCGCGCCGGCGCCCGGTCATGTCCTCCGCCACCGCCAGGACCGCGGAACGGCCGGCGAACCGGACCACGTGCGCGGACAGATGAACGTCGATCAGATCGCCGCCTTTGCGGCGGTGCCGCTCGACCGCGGCGCACGGGCGCAGCCCGTTCGGCGCCCCGGCGTCATCAAGCGGGAACTGTCCGGCGCGGAGTTCAGGGGCGCGCATCGACAGGAATTCCTCGCGGGCGTATCCGTAGCCGGCGATCGCCGCGTCGTTGACCTCGAGGATGTGCAAGGTTTCGAGATCGTAGACCCACATCGGCACCGGGTTCCTGGTGAACAAAAGCCGGAACCCAAGCCGCCGCTCGATCGATGGTGCGGTGGACTGCCTCATCGTCTGGTGCGCCCCCCTGTTGGAGGTGCCCGCCCTGCGGGGCGTTTAGACGTCCGCGGCACCGCCGGGCGCAGCGCGCCGGCCGGCCGCCCAGGGGCGTCCTTCGCCCGGAGTGAATCTTCCAGGAACCCACCGCCGCGACCGTAAGGAGGACACGCAAACATGGCTGTGCGCGGAGCCCACCTCGCGCTCCGGTGCCTCAAACTGGAAGGCGTGCGGAAGCTCTTCACGATCGTCGGCGACACGATTCTGCCGCTCTGCGACGCCGCGGTCGACGAAGGCCTCGAGCTCGTGGACACCCGCCACGAGGCGTCGGCGCTGCACATGGCGGACGCGTGGACGAGGCTGACCGGAGAGCCGGCCGTCGCGCTCGTGACGGGCGGTCCCGGCTTCGCCAACGCGATCTCGGCGCTGCCCCCGATCTTCGCGAGCGAGAGCCCGGTCATTCTGCTCGCGGGATGCGGTGAGCTGGCCGAGCGCGGCATGTACTCGTTTCAGGAGATCGATCAGGTCGGCCTCGCCGCGCCTGCCACGAAGGGATCGTGGATGGTGCTCAACCGCCGGCGCATCCCCGATATGATCGCGACCGCGTTTCGCACCGCGCTCGACGGGCATCGGGGGCCGGTGCATCTCACGATTCCGATCGACATCCAGGAACAGGCCGTGACCGACGGGGACACCCCGGCATACACGCCGCGCGAATACCGGCACACCGGCCGAACCCAGGGCGACCCGGGGCTAGTCCAAGAGGCGATTGCGGTCCTGAGAAGTGCCGAACGCCCGGTGGTGATCGCCGCCAACGCCGCGCGGCATACCGTCGCGCCGCGAAGCCTCCAGGATTTCGTTGAGACGACGAGCCTCCCGTGCTTTACCGTCGAACAGGCGCGCGGTCTGCTCTCCGACGACCATCCGTTGTGCTTCGGATACGCGGACCCGGCACTCAACGAGACCGCGAAGCATTTCCGCGACGCGGATGCGGTCCTGCTGCTGGGCAAGCGTCTCGACCACCGGTACCGGTACGGGATGCCGCCGTTTTTCAATGCCGCTGCGAAACTGATTCAAGTCGACCCGGCGTCCGCGGAAATCGGACGCAACCGGGGCGTGCACGTGGGAATCGCCGGCGACCCCGGGGCGGTCGTGGAGCAGATGACCGGCGCGGCACGCACCGGCAACTGGGCGAACATCGCGGCATGGACCCGGCAACTCGCAACGACGCGCGACGCCCAGCGGCGGCGCTTCGAGTCGCTCGGCACGGACGAGGCGCCCCTGCATGCGATGCGGGTGCTGCGCGAAGTCGACCCGTTCACGAATGAAGGAACGGTGGTGGTCGTCGACGGGGGCGACTTCGCGGGATGGGCCAGGAGCTACCTCAAGGCTAGGAATCCCGGCGGGTGGCTGCGCCTCGGCCCGCTGGGACAATTGGGCTGCGGCATCCCGTACGCGATCGCGGCAAAACTGGCCCGCCCCCAATCCGACGTGCTGCTCCTGATCGGCGACGGGTCCTTCGGGTTCTACGGCATCGAATACGACACGGCGGTGCGGCACGGCGCGGCGTTCACGGCCGTGATGGGCAACGACGCGCTCTGGGGCATCGACCGGAACTTCCAGCTGGCCTACTACGGGCGGGCGGTGGGGACGGAGCTGCGGCCGGTCCGTTACGACAAGATGGTGGAGTCGTTAGGCGGGTATGGGGAGCACGTCGAAGAGGCGGCCGGGATCGCGCCGGCGATCCGGCGCGCCCGCGAGTCGGGCAAAGCATCGCTCGTCAGCGTCGCCATCCGCAATACGCCGTGCCCGCTGGCCGACGCGATGATCGCCCGCAGGGGCGGGCACACACACCCCGCGGGCAGGGGCGGGTAACGCGCTAGGCCTTGGACGTCTCGAACTTGGTGCCGTACGACCGCCGAAGCTCCCGATTGGTGGGCTTCCGGGTGTCGGGCATGGACGGATCCCACGGGAACGGACCAGGCTTTGTGGGCACCCGGGTCGCCCACACAGCCTCCATCTTGGTCGGCTTGGCGGCGCGGGTGGTGCCGGTCTGTCTGCGATTGTCTCTTCGCATCTGCATCATTCCTCTCGGTGGAACCGGATAGGAACGGCGTATCGCCGAGGCTATCAGCGTACCACAGATTTCGCGATCCCGCCGGTGTTTTCGCCGCTCACGGAAGGACCGGCGTCAGAAACACGTGCTCCGCTTTCGCGATGTATTGCCGCGGATCGGGACCCACCGCGGCGCGCTCCGCCGACGCATAGTATGCCGTCTCCAACGCCTCCCAATCGTCGCCGTCGTGACTCAGCAGCCACACGAACTCGTTGCGCTCTTTGACCACCCACGCGCCGTCGATCCGGTAGCCGCGTTTGAGGCGCAGCGGGTACACACCGGCCTTCCACGCCCGCACGAACTCGTCCATCTTCCCCCGGTTGATCGTGAAGATGCGGAGTTGGGTCGTCATGCGCCCATGGTAGCACCCGCGGGCCGCCGACAGGTGACACCCCGCCGCGGCCGAACACGGAAGGAAACGTGTCCGACCTCACGCCGTCTCCCAACGCGTCCACCGCGGGCACCCTCGTGCTCGGAGGCGATCTCCGCGTGGCGAGGCTGGGCTTCGGCGCCCTCCGGATCATCGGGCCCCGCGGCCTCGGCCGGCCGGCCGATCGTCCACGAGCCCTCGGCGTCCTGCGGCGGGCGGTCGAGCTCGGGATCACGCTCATCGACACCGCGGACTCGTATGGCCCGGGCGTCTCCGAAGAATTGATTGCCGAGGCGCTGCATCCGTATCCCGCGGGCCTCGTCATCGCCACGAAGGGCGGCTTCACGAGGCCGATCGGCGCCTGGAGGGCGAACGGCCGGCCGGCGCATCTCCGCGAGGCGCTCGAAGGCAGCCTCCGCCGCCTGCGGGTGGATCGGATCGATCTCTATCAACTGCACACCGTCGATCCGAAGGTGCCGATCGAAGAATCGGTCGGGACGCTCGCGGCGATGCAGGCTCAGGGTAAGATCCGGCACATCGGCGTCTCCAACGTGACGGTCGAGCAATTGCGGCGGGCTCAGGCCGTCGCCCGTATCGTCTCCGTGCAGAACGAGTACGGCCTCGCCGAGCGGGAGTCCGACGGCGTCGTCGACGTGTGCGCGCGCGAGGGTCTTGCCTTCCTGCCCTGGGCCCCGCTGGCCGCCGCGCGGCGCGGACGCAAGGCGCTCGCGGCGAGTCTCGCGAACGTCGCATTGAAGCACTCGGCCACCACGACGCAGGTGGCGCTCGCGTGGCTGCTGCGCCGTTCGCCCGCGGTGCTCCCGATCCCGGGGACCGGGTCGCCGGAGCATCTCAACGAGAACGTCGCCGCGGCGGGGCTGCGGCTCAGCGACGAGGAATACGAGACCCTGGCCCGAGCCTAAGCGAAGGCGGTGTGTCCGGCATGATCACCGCACGGGAACACCTCGCAGCCTCGCTCGACGAGCTGTGCGCGGCGCAGCCGTTCGAGACCGGCTGGTATTTCAAGGATCTGCGCGGCGGCGAGTCGGCGAACCGGCGTGGGGATGTGGTGGTGCCCTCGGCGAGCACGCGGAAGATCTCGATCCTGATGGCCGCGCTCCGGGACGTCCATGCCGGCCGCCTCTCGGTGGATCAACCGGTGGGCATCGAATCACGGTACCAGATCAGCGACAGCGGCTGCATGCAGCACTTTCGCCCGGGCTCGACCCTGACGCTCCACGATTTCCTGGTGATGATGATCATCGTGAGCGACAACACCTGCACCGGGACGATCGCCGACATGGTCGGCCTCGACCGGATCAACGAGTTCTGCCGCTCGATCGGCATGACCGACACGACGCACCGCGCAGGCATCCCGCAAGAAAACTATCCGCTCATGCCGCCCGGCAAGGTCCCGCCCCACGACGTGGGCCGCTTGAACGCGACGACCCCGGCGGACGTCGGCCACTTACTTGAGGCGATCCTGCGCGGCACAGAGAACGAGGCCGCCGCGGAACGTCTGGGCTGCACCTCCGCGCTCTGCCGGTACGCGATCGACATCCTGAGCTGGCAGAACCTGATCGCACGTCTGCCGGCGCTGCTGCCGACCGGGACCAAGGTGGCGCACAAGACCGGCACCGGCGGCAACGCCGTGTGCGACTGCGGCATCATCTTCCAGAACGACCGGCCGCTGTTTATCCTGACCGTCTACACGTATCCCGTGCCGCGCGTGCTGGCGAACGGGGAGCCGGGCAAGGCCGTCGCGACCGCGCACATCGGCCGGTTGAGCCGGACGTGCTGGGACGCGCTCGCGGAGCCGTCCTAAGTAGAACCGTCCTGACGTTGTAGGGGCTCACCGGCCGCGCGGCCGGTCATCCTCACCCGCGCGTCGCTTGCGCCCGTTCGGCGGACCGCCTCGCGGAAATCCGCCGCACCGTGTAGGTGATCCAGAAGGCGTTCCACGCCAGCAGCGCCATGCCCGCGATCGCGAGCCGCGTCACGTCCACGATGGGCTTGAGCCTGGTCTCCGTGCCGCTCATTTCCACCACCGCGACCGGACGGACCGACACGCGCCCGCCGCCGCCGCCGCCCTCGCCGCCGCCCCCGGATTCGTTCGCGCCGTTGATCTTCGCATTACCGCGGCCGGCGCCGAACCCGAACCCGTAGGATACTTTCGCCACCGGGATGATGGTGCGGCCGTTGACCTGGTACGGCTCCCCGAACACCGTCTTCACCGCCGCACGCTCGTGCATTTGACCGATCCGGTTCAGCATCTCCTCCAACATCGCGCCGCCTCCTCCGCTGTCCCCTCACCCCTATAGTACGCTTCGCGAACGGCCCGCAATGAGGGCGCCCCTGGCCTGGCTGCGGTCGCACGTCGAGCGGACGGCGTAATCATCCGCGGCGGCGCGAGGGGCGCGCCGCGGGTCCGGCTACGGCGCGGTCACGGGCCAGAGCACGAGGGCGTTTGCGACGGCCCGGCCCGGACGCACGAGGTAGGTGCCGCCGCAGATGAGGCTGCTCGAGGCGTTGTCGTCGAGGTTCATGGCGTCCCACGCGCCGAGGCGGCGCGCGGCCTGGGCGGCCTCAGGGATCGTGGCCCCGCTCACGACGGCGAGGAGGACCTGGTGATCCCCCGTCAGCCCGATGAGCGAGCGGGTGCCGCGATACTCGGTGATCTTGGGGTCGTGGAACCCTTCGGCCGCGGCGTCGGAGATCACGGCGCCGCGGTCGACCAGGCGCGGCCCGGCGCCCAGGCTGAACCGCGTGCGCAGCGGTTCGCCGTCCTGCACCGCGCGGTAGTCGATGCGCTGCCCGATCCGGAACTTCCAGCCGAGCACGCCCACCTCGCGGCCCATGAGGGCCAGCACGAAGCCGTCCTCCGGAATCGGCGCGTCCCGGTGTGGCTCGATCGAGACCACCCAGCCGCGGTGCGCGATGATCGCGAGATCGGCGTGGAACCCGAGCGTCGGGCCGCGGTCGCGGGTATAGATGAACGCGCCGGTGGCGGCCGTCGGCGTCTGATTGAGATTGTAGGCGTACCAGTTGTCGGGATAGCCGTAGTTGCCGTCGAGCGAGCCCTGGATCTGGAGGTGCTCGCGGACCATCCGCATCCGGCCGTCGTCGAAGACGTCGAGCCGCGTGCCGAAATCGCCCAGGTGGAGCAGCCGGCCGTTGATGACGAGCGTGCCGTAGGGCTCGCGCGTCTCGCCCGCGTAGGCGGCGAAGAACGTTCCGTTGATGGCGCAGGCCGCGCCGGCCGACTGGGCGATCGAGGCGAGCCACGCGTTGTCGCCGACGCGGCGGCCGGCGAGCGCCACGCCGAGGCGGTAGCGGGACAGCGGCGCGCGGACGACGATCGCGGGCAGCGCGCGGCCGCCCACGCTCACGCTGGTCCGGTCGTAGGACGCGGAAAACGCGGTCGTGGCGGCGGGCAGCGCGGTGACGATCGCGCCCAAGACGGCGAGTGCGACCAGCCGCGCGCGCGGCGCGCGGCGGTCGCCAATGGCAGACTGATGCCCTGCGGCGTTCCCCCCGATTGTCCTCTCCCCCCGTTCTTCCTTATGCCCGCGGTCGCTTCATCGCGGCCCGCGGCACACTCGCAGTCCGATCAGGACTCCCTGACGCGCGCCGCCGTGATCGCGTCCGGCAGCGAATCGAACACCGGCAGCACCGCGGTGACGTCCATGGCCTCGAGCACCGGACGCAGCGGGGCCCCCGGGGCGAGGACCAGCAGCAGCATGCACCGCATCGTCGTCAGCCGCTGACCGCTCTGGAGCAGCGCCCGGAAGCCCTGGCTGTCGAAGTACCGCACCTGCGACAGCGACAGCACCACCGCGCCGCGGCGGGCGTGCGCGCAGGCGTCCTGGATCATTATCTTGAACCGGCCGACGTTGTCCAGATCGACGTCGCCGGCAATCTCGACCACCGGCACGTCGTCCACCACGCGCGTCCGCCAGTGCTGCCAGTCCGCCGCCGCCGCGCCGGATCTCGGCGCCCCTCCTACACGACGCACGATCGGGCTCGAGTGTTCCGCGGGACGGGCGTCCGTCGGGGCGGCAACCGCCCCGGCCGCTTTGGCCGGCAGCGGTACCGCAAAGGTGACCGTGGTGCCCGCGGGCGCCGTGACGATGTCCACCTCGTCGGCGAGCGCCCGGATCAGGTCGAGGCCCCGGCCGCCGGTGTTGTGGGCGCGCTCCGGCCGCCAGCGGCCGCGGTCCTGCACCGCGACCCGCAACTGCCCCTCCGCCGGGACGGCGCGCAGAGACACCACGCCCGGCAACGCGCCGTACGCGTGCTCGATCACGTTGTTGACGGCTTCGCCGGACGCGATCATGAGGGCGGACACCGTTTCCTCGTCGAGGCCGAGCCCGCGGCTCAACTGCCGCAGCGCGTGCCGCATCAGCCGGAGGCTCGAGGGCTGCGCCGGCAGCACGAGATCGAGCCGGTCCAGGGGCTGCGGATCTACGGCGAGGGTCACGATGGCGATGTCGTCGGGCGACGCGTCGCCCACGACGCGCTCGAGGATCGTCCGGGCCGCATCAGGGGAGCGGTCGTCAGCCTCCCGGGCGACCGCGCGGAGCAGCGCCTCCTGCCCGCCGGCCGGATCCCGGGTCGATTCGATCAACCCGTCGGTATGCAGCACCAGCAGCGAGCCCGGCAGCAGCTCGACCGTCCAGGACGGCGCGGCGGGCGCGTCCAGGAATCCCAGAGGCAGCCCGCCGGACGGCAGCAGACGCACGCCCGCCGTGTTGGCCAGGACCGGAGCGGGATGTCCAGCCGTCGCGTACGCGAAGACATTGGTCGCCGGATCGAAGATGCCGAAGATCGCGGTCGTCATGCCCTCGTGCTCGTGGCTGAGCCGGATGACCTGGCTTGCGATCGCGAGGGCCTCCGCGGGCGGATGCCCCTCCAGCGCCGCGGCGCGGACGGTCTGGCGCACCTGCCCCATCACGACGGCGGCCTCGACGCCGCGCCCCACGACGTCGCCGATCGCAAGGGCCACGCGGCCGTCGGGAAGCCTGAAGACATCGTACCAGTCGCCGCCGATAGCGGGCTCCTGCGTGCTCGGCGCGTAGACCGCGCGGAGCCGCAGTCCCGGGACTTCGGGCATGCCCGCGGGCAGCAGCGCGCGCTGGAGGGTCGCCGCGGTCTTGTGCTCGTGGGCGTAGAGGCGGGCCCGCTCGAATGCCTGCGCGCACTGCCGGCCGAGCGTCAGCATGAAGTCCACTTCGTCGTCGTCGAGGCGCCGTGGCGGCGCGAAGTGCAGCGACAGAACGCCGGTCACCGCGGTCTCGAGCATCAGCGGAACGACGGCCCCGGCACCCTCCCGGATCCCGTCCGGCGGCCCGCCGGGGGTCCGCGTCGCCACGCCGGGCTGCCCGTCCGACTCGAAGGCGACGTCGTGCCACACCACGGTGCCGGTCTTCACCGCCTCGTCGAGATGCCGGTCCTGCCCCGGCGCCACGCGGCGCCACCGGTTCACGAACTCTTCCGCATATCCCAGCGACGCGAGCAGCTCAAAGGTTCCGTCCTGGGTCGTCAGCCACAGCGCGGCCGCCGAGGCGCCCAACCCCTCGGTCGCATGCTCCACGATGGCGTGGGCCACCTGGCTCGGAATCGCGGCGCCCGAGAGCGCGGCCGTCACGTCGGCCAGGAGCTGCTGCCGCTGTTCGAGCCGCAGCCGGATGGAAATGTCGCGCGCAATCGTCGACGCCGCGATGATGCGGCCGGTGTCGTCGCGGATCGGCGAGATCGTCAGCGCCACGTCGACCCGGCCGCCGTCCTTCCGCACGCGGACCGTGTCGAAGCGCGCGATCGTCTCACCCTTCCTGAGGCGCGCCATGAGTGTGGGGATTTCGTCCGGCCGCTCGGGCGGGGCGAGCATCGCCACGGGCCGGCCGACCGCCTCCTCCGGCGTATAACCGTAGAGCCGCTCCGCCCCGAGGTTCCAGGACAGGATCACGGCATCCATGCTCTTGCTGAAGATCGCGTCGTCGGACGACTCCACGATGGCCGCGAGGTGCGCCGTCGCGAATGCGACACCCCGCCGCCCCCGCTCCATCTCGCGCGCGCGGGCGAAGCCCTCCGCGGTGCCGAACGCCGTGATCGAAAAGAGGGCCAGGGTCGGCAGCGTCGCCTCCACGGCCGGCCAGGTACCGGCGGGCGGCAGCAGGTACGCCCAGGCCGCCACGGTCGCGAGCAGCGCGGTCCACAGACCCACACCGCGCCCGGCGCGATAGGCGAGCGCGGCGATCAGAGGGATGAAGAGGAACAGGCCCGGCATCAGAGCACGAGCCGGCGTGGAGCGAGGACCGGCGCTATGACCCCGCCCGGTGATCGGTTAGGGCGACCGTTTTCGACCGGCGCGTGTAATGACACGGATGTACAGAGATATCTACCCGACTTCTGCGGCGGACCAACTTCCGGCGGCGGACCGCCCACCCGTTCCGGGAGCGGCCGTCCGCGAGGGCGGCCGAGGAACTGTCCCCGAAGGCCACGAACCCTTGCCTGCCGGGCGCAGCGCGACGTGGTCCGCTGCGCCGGTCGTTTCTGCACCATTCCGGGACAGGAGGCAGATGCCCGTGCGCATGCTTCGCCTGATGGCCGCCGCGGCGGCCGCGGTGGGCCTCGTTTTCGGCTTGTTCTCTCCGATCAACGCGGCCGGGTTCAAATCGGTGATCAGTTTCGGGGTCAATCGCGCCGCGGACGACCTCGATCCCGTGACACAGGACGCCAACCCGAACATCTGGGCGTACATGCAGATCTACCAGCAGCTGGTACGGGTGAACGCGGCGGGCGACGGGTTCGTGCCCGACCTCGCGACAAGCTGGAAGGTTTCGGCCGATGGGAAGATCTGGACGTTCACGCTGCGGCAGGACGCCGTGTTTTCGACCGGCGATCCGGTGACGTCGGCCGACGTCGTGTGGACGTTCCAGCGGGCGCACGACCTCGATGGACCGTGGCAGTGGGCGCTCGAACCAATGCAGGCGATCACCGCGTTGAACGCTTACACCGTCGCCATCACGCTGAAAGAGCCGTTTGCGCCGTTCCTGTCCGACGTGTCGTTGTTCTCCAACAGCGTCGGCTCGGTCAAGGCGTTCAAGTCCGCCACACACGAACAGATCTCGAACCACCCGATCGGCTCCGGCCCCTACATGCTGGTCGACTGGAAGAAGGGCGAGCAGCTGACGATGCGGGCGAACCCGCACTACTACACGCGGGGCCGGCCGCGGACGCCCGAGCTGCGGATCATCTACATTCCCGACGACAACACGCGCACCATCGCGCTGCAGTCGGGGCGCGTCGACGGGATCGACTACCCCCCGTTCTCGCTGCTCGCGGCGCTGCGAGGCGACCCCCGGATCGAGGTCCAGCTCAATCCGTCGACCGCGGTGTCGCACGTGCTGCTGAACGTGACGAAGGCGCCGCTCAACAACGTCAAACTGCGGCAGGCGCTCTCGTACGCGACCGACCGCGCGGGCATCGTGAAGGCCGTCCTCTACGGCAACGGCACCCCGGCGACGTCCTTCCTGCCGATCACGACGCCGTTTTTCGATAAAGGGCTGAAAGCATACACCCTGGATCTCAACAAAGCGCAGGCGCTGCTCAAGGAGTCGGGGGTGAGCGGTCCCGTCACGCTGCGCGCGATGGTGCAGTCCGGCAACGCCGACGCGCAGACCACGACGACCCTGCTGAAGGCGATGTGGGCCAAGATCGGCGTGAACTTGGAGATCGAGCCGCTCGACCGCGCCGCGGCGACCCAGCGCATGCGCAACCTCGACTACCAGGTCTACGTCGGCGGATGGACGAACGACGTGCCGGATCCGTCCGAGCTGGCCTCGTACGAGTTCGACTACGTCACGTCCAAGTCGTATCACACCGGCTACCAGTCGGCCGCGATGACCGCGCTGATCAAGCAGGGCGAGCGGGAGCTGGACACGGCGAAGCGGCGCCAGATCTACTACAGGATGCAGGAACTAGCAATCGCCGACGCGCCGCTCATCTGGCTCTACTACGCGCCGTACACGGACGCGATCAACAAGAACATGAAGGGGTTTATCCAGCTGGCCACGGGCCCGTGGATCTTCACCAACGTGACCGTGGCGCAATAGCGGGCCGGCGCCACACCGGACTCTAGGCACCGGCGTCCCGGAAGCGGCAGATGCTGCGCTACACACTCGGACGGGTCGGTCAGATGGTGCCGATCGCGCTGCTCGTCACCGTCCTGATCTTTCTACTGATCAAGCTGGTGCCGGGAGACCCCGCCTCCGCCATTCTCGGCGACCGGGCGACGGACGCCTCCGTCGCGGCGCTGCGGCACCAGTGGGGCCTCGACCGGCCGATCTGGGAACAGTACGCGGTTTACATGCGCAATCTCGCGACCGGCAATCTCGGCCAGTCGCTGCGCTACCAGACCCCGGTGATGTCCATGCTGCCGCGTCGGACGGGCGTCACGTTCTTCCTGATCGTCTACAGCCTGATCCTGTCGGTGCTGATCGCGGTGCCGCTGGCGCTCGTGGCCGCGCTCTACCGCAACCGCTGGCCGGACCAGGTGATCCGCGCCTTTATGGCGGTGCCGCTCGCCTCGCCGGCGTTCTGGATCGGGATCCTGCTGCTGATCGTCTTCGCGTTGAAGCTGCGGTGGCTGCCCGCCGAAGGCTACGGCGAGGGATTTGCCGACAACCTGCAGCACCTCTTCCTGCCGGCGCTGACCCTGTCCTATGCGTTTGCGTCCGTTCTGAATCGGAATTTAAGGTCCTCGCTGATCGACGTGCTCACGACGACGTACGTGGACTTTGCGCGGGCGAAAGGCCTGCGCGGCCGGGCCGTCCTTTTCGGCCACGTGCTGCGCGCCGCGATGCTGCCGATCGTCACGCTCGTCGGCGTCCGCATGTCCTACGCGATCGGCGGCTCGGTCGTGATCGAGATCGTCTTCGCCATCCCGGGGCTGGGCTCGTGGATGGTGGATTCGATTCTGTCGCGCGACTACGTTGTCGTGCAGACCTTGACGCTCATGTTCGCCCTCGGAACGATGCTGATCAACCTGACCACCGATCTCGTGTACCCGCTGTTCGATCCGCGGGTCCGCGTCGGATGAGAGCGGTGTCGTGAGCGCCGATGCGGGGACCACCGCGGCCGTCGGGACCCTCACCGCGGCCCGGCCGGGACGCCTCCGGCTGCCGCTCGGGATCGTCATCGGGGGGATCATGCTGCTCGCGCTCACGGGGGCGACCGTCCTCGCGCCGGTGCTGCTCCCGATCGACCCCAACGCGCAGGATCTCAACGCGATGCTGCGGCCGCCGACGGCCGCCCACCCCTTCGGGACCGACAACTACGGCCGGGACGTGCTGACGCGCGTCCTCTACGGGGCCGGCATCGACCTCAGGATCGGCGTGCTCGCGGTCGTCTTTCCGTTCATCTTCGGGTCGCTGGCCGGCGCCGTGGCCGGCTATACCGGCGGGTGGGCCGACATCGTGATCATGCGCGCGGTCGACGTGATCACCGCGGTTCCGTTCACGGTGCTCGTCATCGCCATCGTCGCGTTTCTGGGGCCGGGCGAGACGAACATCCTTATCGCGTTCGGTGCCGTCGGCTGGATCGTCTTTGCCAGGCTCGTCCGCGGCGAGGTGCTGCGGGAGAAGAACCTCGAGTACGTCGCCGCGCTGCGCGCGTTCGGCTTCGGCCGGTGGCGCATCGTCTTCCGGCACATCCTGCCCAACGCGATCGCGCCCGCGGTCACGTACCTCGCCTCGGACATCGTCCTCGTGATTCTCACCGCGGCCTCGCTCGGCTTCCTCGGGCTCGGGGTGCGGCCGCCCGCGCCGGAGTGGGGCCTCATGATCGCGGAGGGCCGGACGTTCATGTACACGGCGTGGTGGGTCGCGACGATCCCCGGCTTTGCCTGCATGTTCGCCGGGATCGCCTTCATCCTCGTGGGCGACGGCCTCTCCGATCTGCTGCGCGTTCGCGGCCAGTGACCGAACCCGCCCTCGCGGTCGAAAACCTCCGGCTCGAGATTCCGACCCGGCGGGGCATCGTCGAGGCGGTGAGGGGCGTCAGCTTCACGGTCATGCCGGGCGAGACGTTCGCGCTTGTCGGAGAGTCGGGCTCCGGCAAAACGATGACCTGCCGCGCGATCCTGAAACTGCTTCATCCGCCGGCCCATATCACCGGCGGCGCGGTCCGCTTCCAGGGACGCGATCTGCTCCGCCTCTCCGAACGCGAGCTCGAGACGGTCCGCGGCCGCGGCATCGCCATGGTGTTCCAGGATCCGATGACCGCGCTCAATCCCGTGCTGACGGTCGAGCGCCAGATCGGCGAGGTGCTCACCGAGGTATCGCGCGGCCGCGCCGAGCGGCGCCGCCGGATCGTGGCGCTGCTGCGCCAGGTCGGCATCCCGGACGCCGCGCGCCGGCTGGGCGCCTATCCGCACCAGTTGTCGGGCGGGCAGCGCCAGCGCGTGATGCTGGCCGTCGTCCTCGCGCGCCGCCCCGCCGTGCTGCTGGCCGACGAACCGACGACCGCCCTCGACGTGACGATCCAGGCCCAGATCCTCCGCCTCCTCGCCTCGCTCCAGCAGCAGCTGGGGATGGCGCTCGTGCTCGTGACCCACGACCTCGGGATCGTGCGCCAGGTCGTGCACCGCGTGGCCGTGATGTACGCCGGACAGATCGTGGAAACGGCCCCGACCGCGGACCTGTTTGCCCGGCCGCGCCACCCGTACACCGTGGGACTGATCGCGTCGGTCCCGAGCATGGACCGGAACCGGCCGCTCGTGCCCATCCCCGGCGCGCCCCCGGATTTCATCGGGCTCGGGGAAGGGTGCGCCTTCGCGCCACGGTGTCCGCTCGTCGCCGCGGAGTGCCGGCACGGCGAGATCGCCCTCCGCGACGTGGCGCCCGGGCGGCTGAGCCGCTGCCTGAAGGCGGAGCTCGTGGGAGCCCCCGCTGCCGTCTGAACCGCTGCTGCGTGTCCGCGATCTCGTCAAACACTTCCCGCTGCCGCGGTCGGTGTTCGACGTGCTGGGCGGACGGCCGCCCGAGGCCGTGCGCGCCGTGGACGGCGTGTCCTTCGATCTGGCGCGCGGGACCACGCTCGGACTGGTCGGCGAATCCGGGTGCGGCAAGAGCACGCTGGGCCGCTGCCTGCTCCGGCTCTATCAACCGGACAGCGGCGCGGTGTGGTACGGCGACACCGATCTCACCCGGCTCGACGAGCAGGGACTCGCACCCTTCCGCCGGCGGATGCAGGTGGTGCTCCAGGACCCGTACTCGTCGCTCGATCCGCGGCAGTCCGTGGGCAGCGCCCTCAGCGAGGTCCTGACCGTACACGGGGTCGGCACGCCCGGGGACCGCCCGTCCCGAGTGGCCGCGCTGCTGGCGCTCGTGGGCCTCGGCGCGGCCGACGCCCACAAGTATCCCGGCGAATTCTCCGGCGGGCAGCGGCAGCGCATCAGCATCGCGCGGGCGCTCGCGGTCGGCCCGGAGCTGCTCGTCGCCGACGAGCCCGTCTCGGCGCTCGACGTCTCGATCCAGGCGCAGATCCTCCACCTGCTGCTCGACCTGCGGGCCTCGCTCGGTCTGACGATGATCTTCATCTCCCACGATCTTCGCGTGGTCCGGTATCTCAGCGACCAGGTGGCCGTCATGTACCTCGGCAAGATCGTCGAGCAGGCGCCGGCGGCGGACCTGTTCGCGCGGCCGCTGCACCCGTACACGCTCGCGTTGTTGTCGGCGATTCCGGAGGTGGAGGCGCCGCCGCGCCAGACGATCGAGATCGAAGGGGAGCCGCCGAGCGCGGTGCACGTGCCTGAGGGCTGCCGGTTCCATCCGCGGTGCCCGTGGCGGACGGCGCGCTGTCTTATAGAGGCGCCGGCGCTGCGCGCGCTGGAGCCGGGACACCTCGTCGCCTGCCACGAAGCGGAGCGCTACGCGGAGGCCGCACCGGCCTAGGACTTGCCTGCCTGTGTTACAATCGTCCTTACCATGTTGACCGAATCGGGCACGGGAACGACGCGCCACTGCGACACGTGCGGCGCGGCACGCGAGCCGTTCTTCGATAGTCCGTGCGAGGACCCGGTCGCCTGGCTCTGCCCGGCGTGCCGGACCATCGAAATGGAAGTCCCCCGTGCGTCGCTGTCATCTGAGGCGCGGAGCGAACTCGCCGCGCTGGAGGCGTTCATGCACGCTGGCGTGCAGGCGCTCCCCACGGAGTCCGTACGGCCTGCGCTCTCGGGTCCGGCGCGCGGACGGGAACGGGCGCGCGCGGCGCTCACGGGGGCGCGCGAAGTTCCCGTCGACGTTCGGAAGATCGCCGAGCAGATGGGGTTTCCGGTGCAGGAGCGCGCGTTGCCCCCGGGCGAGCGCGGCACCATCGGGCGCGACGGCAACCGCGTCGTGATCGCCGTGTCGTCGCGCGGCGGATACACCGACGCGGAACTGCGCTGGGTCATCGCCGAGGAACTCGGCCACGCGGCCCTCGGGCACACCGCCCTCGTGGCCAGCAGCGCGCCCGGAGCGGCCCCGGCGATCGCCGAGCCGCGGCGGCGCGAGGAGGAACGCGAGGCACGCGCGTTCGCGGCCGAGATTCTCATGCCGGAGGAGAAGGTGCGCGCGCGGTTCGCCGCACTCGCCCCGCGGATCGACCGGACGCTCGGGATGCGCCAGCGCGAGACGGAGGCCCACGAGGTGATGCGCTTGCTCGCGCGGATGTTCGGCGTGACGCCGACCGCGATGCGCCGGCGGCTCGAGGAGCTCGACCTGCTGCGCTAGCCCCCGCCCGGCGCCCCGAAGAGGATGCGCGCGGGGCCAAGACAGACTTCAAATCGTGACGGGCCGGGGCGTTTCGCCCCGGCCCGTCACGCGTCTTGACCCGGCCTAGGCAGCCGGCGCTATCCCGTCACCATCACGCCACGTGCAGGAACCACTCCCACGCCACGTGCAGCGCGCGGAGCGCGGCCTGCAGCTGCGTGTCCTGACCCCGCTCCATGTCCGCCACCGTCAGCGTCACCGGCACGTCAGGGGTGATCCCGACCGCCTCGACCGCGGTGTTCTGCGGCGTCTGGATGCGCTCCACCGTCACCGACATCCCGCCTTCGGGCAGCGGCACGGTGACCGACCCGCCGAGCGCGCCCGCGGTCTTCTCGCCGACGACCGTCCCGCGGTGATAGTCCTTGAACGCGCCGGCGAGGATCTCCGACGCCGACGCGGACTGCGCGTCGACCAGCACGACAAGCGGCGTCTTCACGAGCGGCGACGTGCCGCTCGCGCGAAGGACGCTCGGCTGCTGGCCGCGCTCGGTGATCCTGGCGAGCACCGTCCGAGTCGGCAGGAAGATGCCGCCCACGCTCGCCGCCTCGATGATCAACCCGCCGGGGTTGCCGCGCAGGTCGAGAATCGCGGACTTGATCGGCCCTTCATGGGACAGCGTCGTGATCGATTGCCGGAGACTCCGTCCGGCGCCCTGCGAGAATCCGAAGACCTTCAGGTAGGCGACGCCCGGGGACGCGAACCGCGCCTCGACCGGCGGCACGCGGATCGCCGCGCGCACGACGGACAGCGGCACCGTCCGGCCCGCGCGCTGGATGACCAGCGACGCGGTCGACCCGGCGGGACCGCGGATCATCTGGCTCGCGTCGATGACGTTCACGTCTTTCAACGGCTTCCCGTCGACTTCGACGATGCGGTCGAAGCGCTTGACCCCGGCGCCGGCCGCGGGCGACCCGGGGAACACGTCTTCCACGAAGATCCACGCGGTGCCGGCGGCGTCCTTGCGCGAGATGATCGTCACGCCGATCCCGGTGAAGCCGGGGTTGCCGGAGATCTGCCGCCGGCTCTCGCGGAGCGCGGCGGGGTCGAGGAAGAAGGTGTGACTGTCGCGCAGCGACGCCAGCATCCCGGCGGTCGCGGTGTAGGCCAGCTGGGTCTCCGGCATCGCGCCGGTCTGCGCCGCCTTCGCAAACTCCGCCGTGAACTGCGCCGCGGCATCCGACGGGATCGCGGAGGCCGGGATGTCCGGCAGCGCGTCCGCGCCGAGGTTCGTCGCCTTTCGCAGGATCGCGACCGCCGCGTTGAGCAGAGGCACCGGCTGGACCGGATCGACGTAGTCCTCCTGCAGGACGCGGATGGCCGCGAGCACGAGCGTGGCATCCGCGGCTGACGCGTGCCGCATCTGGGTGAACGGCGCGACCAGGAGCGCGGCCACGAGCAGGGCCGCCAGGAACGGCCGCAGCGGCGAACGGTGGGACGGTGCCATAGACAAACTCCTTCCTTTATTGGCGCGGTCGGCGCGCAAACAAAAAGAGGTCAGTTATTGGCTTGCCCATATTACCATAGCGATAAACTGTCAAAGAAGTTCCGCCATTCCACGCGCCCCGCCGCGCCGGCGCGGACGAGGGCGCACGGCGGGCGTCACAGGGCCTTAGCGCTCGGGGTAGTCGGGCGGGGCGAGCGCGGCGTGCACCATCCGAATCAGGGACGTGATGTCGAAGACCGGCAGTCCGGTCGCCTGGCGGATCGCGGCCGCGTACGGCGGCATGTTGGTGCACTCGAGGACGATGGCGCCGACCTCGGGGTGGCGCTCGACCAGATCGCGCGCGACCTCCAGGTGCTCGCGGCGCGCCGCGTCGACGTCGAGCTCGAGCTCGTTATCGAGAAGCACCGGGCTGAACGCGTGGCCTTTCTCGAGTCCGGCGACCACGACCGGCACTTCCTCGGTGATGCCCATCTCGGCGAGGTGCCGCGGGCCGAGCGAGCCGCTGTCGACGGTGAGCACGCCGACGGCGCGGTCAGGGCCGAGCATGCGCGCCACCATCGGCACCATCATCAACGCCGAGGTAAAAACCGGAATGCGCACGGCCTCGGCGAGCTGCCGCTGGAACATCGAGAGGAACCCGCATCCCGTTGTAACGGCCAGCACGCCCGCGGCCTCGAGCGCGCGCGCCCCTTCGATAAAACCGTCGAGCAGCGCCGGATCCGCCTCGCGGATCACGCGCGACGGGAACGCCTGACGCACGCGGTGATATAGGACCGGGAAGGGGAAGGTGCCGGCGTGTCCGATGTCGCCGGGCACGCGGGGAAACACCGTGTCGAGCATCAGCACGCCGATCGAATATCCGTAAACGTTCCGGCCGCCGCGGACCATCGCCGCGTCTATTTCTAAGGTCCGGAAAGGATTCCCTCCGGTGGCCGGCGTCGTCCCGCGCGCGTCGCGCGGAGCGGGCGAACTGGGCCTCCAGACGCCAACAGCACCATCGCGAACACCGCCGGGGCGGCGGCGGCGCGCGCATCACCGGCGGGGCCGCACCGCCCCACGAAGCCGGGGTCGCGCACCGCGGCAAAGCGTGTAAACCACCAGGTGGTCTCCGCGCCGGTGCGCACCTCCTCCACGCCGTGGTGCGCCCGCCCGGTGCGGTGCGTCGCAAACAGCCGCGAGGCGGGCGCCCATACCGCGGCGGCGTCGGCCCCGAGCGCGAGCGCCGGCGGGAACCGCCCGGACGAGGCGGCCCGCCATCGGAGCCGCAGCCCGCCCTCCTCCGCGCGCCACAAGAGCGCGAACCCATGCCAGAAGCCCGTCGACAACCACTGCCGCGCCGTGAGCCGGAGCGGGGCGGCGAATCGCCCGGAGAGATCGCGCAGCCCGTCCATGGTGAGATCCGTTCGCGCGGCCGCCGGCCGGAACGCGGACATCGGCAGCAGCAGGTCCGCGCCGGCCGCTTCAACGAGCGCGCGGCGCGCTTCGCCCGCCGGGCCGGGCGGCACCAGCGTCTCGGCGAGGCCGAGCGCGACGGCCCCGTTCCACTGCGGCGTGTGCGGCGGCAGACGGCGGTCGACGACGATCAGCGTGCGCTGCGCCCGGCCGTCCGCCGTGGCGCGCTGCTCCACACGAACCGGCCCGCCGTCGACCGGGGCCGCGATGATCGCCGCCACCCCGCATCTCGCCGCGTACCGCTCCGGCGCGAAGGGCGGCCGCCGCATCCCGGAGGCCCGTACCACCGACGCGGCGTGCCGCCGCACGGCATCGGTGTGCTCGGCGGGGCCCGCCCGGCGCGGAGGTGTCCGATTGGACATCGGCCCTGTCCTTCGCGCGCGGCCCGGGCCCTCCCTCGTCGCCTGACGCGGCGCCCCGCCTCGCCGGCCGTGCACGATAGCACGGGGGTAGTGGCGCCTGCGCGGTGAAGTCCCGGGCTACGGCAGACTTCATGCGGGGGCCTTCGATGCGCGGCACGGTGGCGGGGTTTTGGCTGGGCGCGCTGGTTGCGGCGGGGCTGTTCGCCGCGACGGGCGGTACCACACTGGACATCCGCGTCACCGGGACCGAGGCGGGCCGGGCGCAGCTGGAGCAGGAGGTCGACCAGGGCGCGCTGGCCGGGCTGCTCGCCCCACCGGCACCTGTGCTCGGCGTCCTTCATATAAAGAAGCGAACCTGGGGGATCGTCACGACCTATTCTGAAACCCTGTCGGCGCCGGCGGCCCGAGCGGCCGGCGTACCGGACATGCGCGTGCTCCTGACCGTCCCGGGCGCCGTCACGGTCACGAACGCCGCCGGCCGGGAGGGCCGCGCGCTCGTCTGGACGGGGCTACCGGGCCCAGAGCCGGCGTGGGCGGAAGCGCGCGCCGTGAACTGGCCGGTCGCCGTCTTCGTGGTGGTCGCCGCCGTGGTGTCGGTGTGGGCGCGAGGAAAGACCGGCTAACCTCCGGAACGTATAGCCGCCATGCAACTCTTCATCCGCCTGAGCGACCTCGTCTACGACACCTTCATCTTCATCCGGAACGTTCTCGTCTCGCTCTTCGGACCGCGGCGCGCGTACGTGCTCCTCGACCTGGCCGGCCCGTACCCCGATCACCGGACGCGCGACCCCTGGTGGGTGCGGCAACCGCAGACGATCGAGGAGGTGCGGCGCCGGCTCGCGGTGATCCGCGCGGACCGGCGGGCCGCCGGCGTCGTAGTCACGATCGGGGACCTGCCGGCCGGCCTCGCGTCGGTGCAGAGCCTCCGCGGCGCCTTCGCCGAGTACCGCGCCCGCGGCGGCCGCATCGTCGCCTATCTCACGCAGGCCACGACGCGCCAGTACTACCTCGCGAGCGTCGCGGACACGATCGTGATGCCGGAGAGCGGCACGCTCGAGCTCGGGGGGGCCGCGCTTGAGGTCACGTTCTTCGGCGAGGCGCTCGAGCGCGCCGGCATCGCCGGCGAGTTCGAGCAGATCGCCGAGTACAAGTCCGCCGTCGAGCCCTTCACGCGCCGGGCGATGTCGGAGCCGATGCGCGAGCAGCTGAACGCCATCCTCGACTCGGTGTTCGACGACCTGACCGGCGAGATCGCCGCGGCGCGCGGGCTCGAACCCGCGGCGGTGCGCGGGACGATCGACCGGGCGCCGCTTTCGGCCGCGGACGGGCAGCGCGCCGGTCTCGTCGATACGCTCCTGTACGAGGACGAGCTGCCGGCGTATCTCGCCGAGGGGCGCCGGCCGCCCGCGATCGTGCCGTGGCGCGTGGCGCGCCGCCGCCTGCGGGCGCCGTTCCGGTGGCTCATGCCCGGGCGCGCCGTGGCCGTCATCGACGTGCGCGGGCCGATCCAGATGGGAGAGAGCCGGCCGCGGTCGCCGATCCCGCTGCCGTTTGTGGGCGGCGAGGCGAGCGGGCACGCGTCGTTGATCCGCGCGCTCCGGGCCGTCGAGCGCAATCCGCTGTTCGGCGCGATCGTGCTGTCGATCGACTCCCCGGGCGGCTCCGCGCTGGCCTCGGACCTCATCTGGCGCGCGGTCGTGCAGGCGGGACGCACCAAACCGGTCGTCGCCCATTTCGGCAACGTCGCCGCCTCCGGCGGCTACTACGTCGCGGCCGGCGCGCGGCGGATCATCGCGCAGGCCGGCACGCTGACGGGATCAATCGGGGTCATCTCCGGCAAGTTCACGGTGCAGGGACTCGCCGGCCGCGCCGGCGTGCACCACGAGATCCTGACGCGCGGGGAGGCCGCGGCGATGACCTCGCCGTTCCTGCCGTTTTCCCCGGAGCAGCGCCGCCGGCTGCGCGCGCAGGCCGACGAGATCTACGGGCGCTTCGTCGACCGCGTCGCGGAGGGCCGCCGGCTGCCGCGCGAGCAGGTGCAGACCGTCGCGCGCGGCCGCGTGTGGACCGGCCGGCAGGCCATGCAGCACCACCTGGTCGACCGGCTCGGCGATTTCAAGACCGCCGTCGACACGGCGAAGGAGCTGATGGGCCTCGCGCCGTCGCGCGTGGTCCGGGTCTTCTTCGTCCGTCCGCCGCGCGCGGTGACGATCGGCCGGCGCTCGGCGCTCGGCATGCTGGACGCCGCGGAGATGCTCCTGCGCGAAGGCGTGCTCGCGCTCATGCCGTGGGAGATCCGCCTGCGATGACCGCGCTGCGCGTGACGGTGCTCGCCAGCGGCAGTGCCGGCAACGCTCTGCTGCTCGAGTGCGGCGCGGACCGCGTGCTGGTGGACGCGGGGCTGCCGCTCGACACCCTCGAGCGCGCGCTCGACCGGCTCGCCCTCGCGCCGCGCGACGTCCGCGGGGTCGTGCTCACGCACGAGCACGACGACCACGCGCGGGGGGCCGGCCCGCTCTCCCGGGCCGCCGGGGTGCGGGTGTACGCGACGGCGGCGACGCTGGCCGCGGCGGCCCAGGCCCTCACCGGTGCGGACGTGCATCCCGTCTCGCCCGGGGTGCCCTTCGCCGTGGGCCAGTTCGAGATCACCGCGTTCCCGGTTCCCCACGACGCCGTCGAACCGGTCGGCCTCACGATCTCTGCGGCCGGCCGGCGCGTCGTCGTCGCGACCGATCTCGGCACCGCGGACGAGATCCTCGACGCGCGTTTGGCCGACGCCGACCTCGCCATCATCGAGAGCAATTACGACCTCGGGCTGCTGCACGTCAGCGGGTATCCGTGGTTTCTCAAGAACCGCATCCTCGGCGGGCGCGGCCACCTCAGCAATGACGAGGCGGCGCGGGCGCTCGCGCGCACCGCGGGACCCGCGCGGGCGGCGGGACGCCGGCGCGGCGTCTGCCTGGTCCATCTCAGCGACACGAACAACCTCGCCCCGCTCGCGCGCGACACCGTGCGCGCGGCACTCGACGCGGCGGGCCCGCCCGGGGGTGCCGGCGCGGCGCCGCTCGTGGCCGTGCGGCCGAACGGCTGGACGGAGCCGCTGCTCGTCGATTGGTAAGACGCCGGCCTCGACATGCGCCGATTGGAGGCGAACCCATGCGGACGATCACCATCACCGCGGGCAAGGTCAGCGCGACCGCGACGCTCGACACGGGCCGGACCGCGGACGCCATCTGGAAGGCCCTGCCGCTCGAGGCGCCGGCCAGCACCTGGGGCGATGAAATCTATTTCTCCATCCCGGTCGAGTGCGAGCCGGAATCGCCCCGCGAGGTCGTTGAGATGGGCGATCTCGGCTACTGGCCGCCCGGCAGCGCGTTCTGCATTTTCTTCGGGCCCACTCCCGCGAGCCACGGCAGCGAGATCCGGCCGGCGAGTCCCGTGAACGTCTTCGGCCGCGTCTCTGGCGACGCGACGGTGTTCAAGGCGGTTCGGTCCGGCACCACGGTGAAGATCGAGCGCGCGACGTGACGCCCCTGCGCGTCGACGGCGCGCTGTTCCGCGTCGCGGAGACCGCCGCGCTGCGCCGTGCCGCCGCGGAGATGCTGGCGCGGGCCGTCGAGGCCGTGGATGCGTACGCGGCAACGGCCCGGGCGATCGCTCGGCAGGACCCGCCTGGGCGGCGGGCAGCCGGCGCGGTCCGGATCGGCGAGCGGACGTACGCGCTGCCCGAGCACGCCCGCGTCATCGTCGTGGGCGCCGGCAAGGCGTCCCCCGCGATGGCCCGCGCGGCGGAAGCTGTGCTGGGCGACCGGCTCACGGCCGGCCTCGTCACGACGGCGCGGGGGCACCGCGACGGACCGTCCCGGATCACCGTCCGGGAGGCGGCGCATCCGGTCCCGGACGCGGCGGGCGAAGCCGCCGCGCGGGAGATGCTCGGGCTCGTCCGCGGGCTCGGCCCGGACGATCTCGTGCTGTGCCTGCTCTCGGGCGGCGGATCGGCGCTGCTGCCGCTACCGCGCGACGGGCTCTCGCTCGACGACATGGCGCGGACGACGAACCTGCTGCTTCGGTCCGGCGCGACGATCGTGGAGATGAACACCGTGCGCCGGCACCTGTCGGCGATCGCGGGAGGGCAGCTGGCCCGCGCGGCGGCGCCGGCCCGGGTGGCGACGCTCGCGATCTCCGACGTCGTCGGCTCACCGCCCGACGCGATCGCCTCGGGACCGACGGTGCCGGACCCCTCGACCTTCGCCGACGCGCTCGCGGTGCTGGACCGGTACGGGATCACGGCGCGCGTCCCGGGCGCGGCGCGGCGCGTGCTCGAACAGGGCCGGGACGGCGCGATCCCGGAGACGCCGAAGCCGGGCGACCCCATCTTCCGCGAGGCGGCGATCACGATCGTCGCGGATAATCTGACCGCGGCCCGCGCCGCCGCGGAGGCGGGGCGGGCCGCGGGATTTCACACGCTGCTGCTGTCCACCTACCTCGAAGGTGAAGCGCGCCACGTCGGGCGGGTGCTCGCCGGCATCGCCCGGCAGATCGCCGCGACGGGCGAGCCGCTGCCGCGGCCGGCGTGCATCGTCTGCGGCGGCGAGACCACCGTGACCGTAACGGGCGACGGACGCGGCGGCCGCAATCAGGAGCTGGCGCTCGGCGCGGCGGCGGCGCTGGACGGCCTGCCCGGCGCGCTCCTCGTGAGTTTCGCGACCGACGGTCGCGACGGACCCACCGACGCGGCGGGGGCCGCGGCCGACGGCACGACGCTCGCGCGCGCCCGGCGCGCAGGATTCGACTCGGTCCGCCACCTCCGGGACAACAACGCCTACCCGCTGCTCGACGCGATCGGCGACCTCATCCGGACCGGTCCGACCGGCACGAACGTCGCCGACCTCGCGCTGATCCTCTGCGGACCCGAGGGCGCGTAGCCGGACTCCGCGGGCGCGGGAGGGAATGCTCCGCGCGCCCCTGAATCCGGCCCTGCCATGGCGATCCCCCCGAACCGTGTCCATGCGCAGCGCGCCAGTCCCAACGCCGTCTACGACCGCGCCCGCGCCGCCGGCGTGCGCCTGGTGCGCGTGGCGTACTGCGACAATGCCAACCTGATCCGCGCGAAGGCCGCGCCGCTCGACGGGCTCGACGGCGTCCTGAAATTCGGCGTGGGGTTCACCGTGGCCCAGCAGGCGCTGCCGATGCTCGGGGATACGCCGCTGCCCGCGAGCGGCCTGAGCCCGATCGGTGAAGTCTGGCTCGTCCCCGACCCGGACACGTTCACGATCCTTCCGTATAGTCAGGGTGTCGCGATGATGCTCGGCGACTTTCAGACCGCGGCGGGGGAGCCGTGGGCGCACGATCCGCGCGCGTGTCTCCGGCGCGCCGCCGAGATCGCCGCCGCCGACGGATATGAGGTGCAGGCGGCGTTCGAGCCGGAGTTCTACCTGCTGCGCCCCGGGCCGTCCGGCTACGAACCGATCGACCGCACCAACTTCGCCGTGACGATCGCGCACGACGCGGCGCACGAGGTGCTGCGGGACATCATCGACACACTCAACACGATGGGGCTCGACGTCGCTCTGGTCTATCCGGAATCCGGACCGGGGCAGTTTGAGGTCTCGATCCGGCACGCGCCCGCGCTCGCGGCGGCGGACCGGCACATCCTGCTGCGCGAAGGGGTGCGGGGGGTCGCCATCCGGCACGGTCTCTCGGCCTCTTTCGCGCCGAAGCCGTTCGCCGAGAGCGCCGGGAGCGGCTGCCACCTGCACCTGAGCCTCTGGCGGGATGGACAAAACCTGATGTACGACGAGGGCGACCGCCTGCGTCTCTCGCCGCTCGCCTATTCGTGGATCGCCGGCGTGCTGGCGCACCTGCCCGCCCTCTGCGCGCTCGTGGCGCCGAGCGTCAACTCGTACGCACGCCTCAGGCCCCATTCGTGGGCCGGCGCGTTCGCCTCCTACGGTCCCGAAAACCGCGAGGCGGCGATCCGGGTGATCACGCCGCGGCGCGGACCGGCGTCGTCCAACGTCGAGTTGAAGACGTGCGACGGCAGCGCCAATCCCTATCTCGCGCTGGCCGGCGTGATCGCCGCGGGGCTCGACGGCGTGCGGCGGAAACTCGCCCCAGGCGACCCGCTCGAGGTCGACCCGTCGTCGCTCTCCGACGCGGAGCGCCGGGCGCGCGGCATCGCTCCGCTGCCGGCGACGCTCGGAGACGCCGCCGACGCGCTCGAGCGCGACTCCATCATTCAGGAGATCCTCGGCGCGCCGCTCACGCAGTCGTACCTCGCGGTCCGCCGTGGCGAGTGGGAGGCGCTCCGCGGCCTGGACCAGGCCGCCGCCGCGCAGCGCCACTTGTTCGTCTACTGAGCGCACCGAAGAGCCCCCGTGCCGCCGCGCCCCGTGCCGTTCACCGATGTCCCGCTGTTCGACCACCACGCCCATTCGCTCCGGCGCGTGCAGCCGGACACGCCGGAGGCGTTTCGCGCTCACTTCACCGAGAGCGACGCGCCGGAGATCGTCGCGCATCACGTGGGGTGGAGCGTCTTCTATCGGCGGGCGCTCGCCGACCTCGCGCAATTCTTCGGCTGCGCGGCGTCCGAGGATGCGATCCTTGCCGCGCGGGCGCGCCGGCCGTTTGCGGACCTCACGCGGGAGATGTTCACCGGCGCAGGCATCGGCGCGGCGCTGATCGACCCTGGATTCCGGGCCGCGGACCACTACGATCTCGCCGCGCTGCGCGGACTGCTGCCGTGCCCGGTGGGGGAGCTTCTCCGGCTCGAGGTGCTGGCGGAACGCCTGATCCCGGCGGCGGACGGCTGGCCGGACCTCCGCGAGCGGTTCGCGGCCGAGGTCCGCGCCGCGGCGGGCCGCCTGCGGGGCCTCAAGACGATCATCGCCTACCGCACGGGACTCGAGCTCCGGGAATGGGACGCGGCCTCGCTCGCGGCGGCGTTCCGGGAGACGCGCGACGCGGCGGCCCACGGCCGCACGCGCCTCGCCTCGAAGCCGCTGCTCGATACCCTCTTGTGGACCGCGCTCGAAATCGCGGCCGGGCGCCGGCTGCCGGTGCAGGTACACACCGGCTTCGGCGACCGTGACCTCGACCTCCGGCTGGCCAACCCGCTGTGGCTGCGGCCGGTGTTCGAGCACCCGCCGTTTCGCGCGATCACATTCGTCCTGCTGCACTCGTACCCTTACATCCGCGAAGCGGCGTGGCTCGCGCACGTCTACCCCAACGTCGCGATGGACCTGTCGCTCACGGTCCCGTTCACCGCGCACGCCGCAACTGACGCGATCGTCGAGGCGCTCGGGCTGGCGCCGGCGTCCAAAGTGCTCTTGGCGACCGACGCCTTCTCGATTCCGGATCTGTTCTGGCTGGCCGGGCGCCACGCGCGCGAGGCGCTCGACGGAGCGCTCACGACGATCGAGCATCGGGGATTCGCCGGACCGGACGACCGCGACGCGATCGCGCGGCGCCTCTTGTGGGAGAACGCCGTCACGATCTACGGCGATCCAGGCACGTACGGATCGGGCGCGCGATAGACGCCTGCGACCATGTGGGGCCTCAACAAAGACCGAAAGGAGCGCCCAACCAAGCAGAATAGGAGACTGAGGTCGGCCTAACCCGTGTGCGGATAAGGTGTCGTCACCGGCCCAGGTACGCGCGCTTGATCTCCGGGTCTTGCAGGAGGTCCGCGGCCGAGCCGGACCGCGTGACGCGGCCGGTCTCGAGCACGTAGCCGCGCGAGGCGAGCTCGAGCGCCTGGTGCACGTTTTGCTCGACCAAGAGCACCGTGACGCCCTCGGCGTTGATCTGCCGCACGATCCGGAAGACTTCCTTGACGAGGATCGGCGCGAGGCCGAGCGACGGTTCGTCCAGCATGAGGAGGCGCGGACGGCCCATGAGGCCGCGTCCGATCGCGAGCATCTGCTGCTCGCCGCCGGAGAGGGTCCCGGCCAGCTGCGTCCGGCGCTCCGCGAGCCGCGGGAAGAGCGACAGCACCCACGCGAGGGTCTGGTGCTTGCGCGCGCGGCTTTTGGGCAGGTAGGCGCCGAGCTCGAGGTTTTCGAGGACCGTCATCCGCGGCCACAGCCGGCGCCCTTCCGGGATCTGAATGATGCCGGCCTCGACGATCGCCGGGGCGCGCAGCCGCTGGATCGACCGGCCGCCGAGCCGGACGTCTCCGGCCAGGGGACGCAGCAGCCCCGAGATCACGCGCATCGTCGTCGTCTTGCCGGCGCCGTTCGCGCCGAGCAGCGTGACGATTTCGCCCTCGCGCACGGCGAAGGACACGTCCCACAGCGCGCGGACCTGGCCGTAGGCCGCGGCGACGCCGGCGACCTCCAGGAGCGGGGCGCCGTTGGAAGTGGGCTCAGTCATGCGTCGTCTCTTCCGCCCCCACGCCGAGGTAGGCTTCGATCACTTCGCGGTTCCCGGTGACCTCCGCCGGCGTCCCGTCCGCGATCAAACGGCCGTAGTTCAGCACCAGCACGCGGTGGGAGAGGTTCATCACCGCGTGCATGACGTGCTCGATCATCACGATGGTGACCCCGCGCGCACAAATCTCCCGCACCAGCGTCACGGCCTGCACCACCTCGGACGGCGTGAGCCCGGCGAGAACCTCGTCGAGGAGCAGCACCGACGGGCGGGTCGCCAGCGCCCGCGCGATCTCGAGGCGCTTGCGGTGAGCCAGCGTCAGCGCGGACGCGGGCTGCTCGGCGCGCGCCGCGAGGCCCGCAAACTCGAGGATCGTCATCGCCTCGCCCCGGGCCTCCCGGGCGGCGATCCGCGCGCCGCCGCCGAACGAGGCGCCGACCATGACGTTCTCGAGCACCGAGAGATCGGTGAACGGACGCACGATTTGATGGGTCACGCACACCCCGAGGCGGCAGACGGCGTGCGGCGACCACCCGGTGATGTCGTGCCCGAGCGCCGCGATCCGTCCGCTGGTCGGCGCGAGGCGCCCGCTCACGACGCCGAAGATCGTGGTCTTCCCGGCGCCGTTCGGGCCGATGAGGCCGGTGATCTTCCCCGGTTCGACCGCGACCGTCACGTCGTCTGCGGCCACGAGCCCGCCGAAGCGTTTGGTGACGTGCTCTAAGGCGAGCGGCGTAGATGTCATGGTCGCCGCGGCGGAGTCCGCGGCACAGCCGAATCCGTTCGTCCCGCGTCAGACGGGATCACGGGATGCTCCCCGGCGCGGGCGGCGCCACCGCGATCGGCGCCGGGTTTGATTTCATGGTTGCGGGCGGCGGAGTCCGCCCGCGCCGGCGGCGGCCGGCAATCCGCGCGGCGAGCCCGACGAGGCCGCGGGGCTCGAACAGCAAGATGACGATCAGCAGAACGCCGTACGCGAGCAGATGAAAGGCCGGGTACGAGGTCTCTAGATAGTCCTGGACCGCGAAGAACACCGCCGCGCCGACGATCGGGCCCCAGATGGTACCGAGTCCTCCGATGAGCGCGATCAGCACGAGACTGATGCTCTCCGTGAAGCTGAAGACGTTGTCGGGATGCAGATATTGAAGGTACATTGCGAAGAGCCCGCCGCAAATGCCGACGAGAAACGCGCTGATGACGTGGGCGACGTTCTTGAACAGGGCGGTGCGCACACCGAGCGTCTCCGCCGCGTCCAGGTCCATCCGCAGCGCGGCGAGCCCGAGGCCGAAGCGGGACGTGCGGATCCAACTGGCCGTGACGTAGGCGACGGCCGCCATCACGAGCGCGGCGATGTAAAACCAGCCCTTGGAGGGGACCGTCGTGGGCAGATTGAGGCCGGAGGCGCCGCCGGTGATCCGGTCCAGGTTGAGCATGAGGATCCGCATCGCCTCGCCGACCCCGATCGTGGCGATCGAGAAGTACGGCCCCACGAGCCGCAGCGTCGGCACGCCGACGACGAGCGAGAACGCCGCCGCGCAGAGGCCGGCGAGCGGAAACGTGAGCACCGGCGTCCAGCCGTGCAGCCACAGGAGCGCCGTGGTGTACGCCCCGAGGCCGAAGAACGCCGCGTACCCGAAGGAGACATACCCGGCGAACCCGCCCAGGATGTTCCAGGCGAGCCCCTGCGCGATGTAGAGGAATGTAAAGAACCCCAGGTTGAGCACCGTGATGTTGTGCGGGGCGACGAGCGGCACGAGCGCGAGCGCCACGCCGAGGACAGGCGCGGCGAAGGACGCGGGCCGGGACGGCACCGTTCGCCCCGCGCCAGACGGGGTCACGACCGCCGCCCGAACAGCGAGGCGACGCCGCTCGGCATGACGATGAGGGCGATGACGAGCAGCGCGTACGCCACGACGTTCTGGAGGCTGGCCCGCATGAACAGCACCGCGAACGACTCCGCGAACGCGAGGATCGCCGCTCCGATCGTTACGCCGGCCAGGTTCTCGAGCCCGCCCAGGACGATGATCGTGAAACTCTTCAGCTGGAACGTGGCGCCGAAGTCCGGCGTGAAGCTGAACAACAGCGTCATGAGGCCGCCCGCGAACCCCGCGAACGCCGTGCCGAGGCCGAACGCGAGCGCGCTGATCCGCTCCGTATCGATTCCGGCGAGCAGCGCCGCCTGCGGGTCCTGCACGGTCGCGCGGAGCGCCTTGCCGATGTAGGTGTGGTTCAGCACGACGTGGAGGACGGCCATCACGGCGAGCGCGACGGCGAAGACGACGAGCCGCGTCAGGGCGACCCGGAAATCGAAGAACGACAGCGCCTTGTACGTGTAGCGCGTGATGATCGACTGGTCTTCGCTTCCCCACACCGCGAGCGCCATATTCTGCAGCACGAGCCACAGCCCGAACAGCATCAAGAGCGAGGCGATCGGGAGCGCCTGCCGCACGCGCCGGACGAGGGTCACGTAGACGGCCCACCCGGCGAGGAAGAAGAGCGGCATGTTGAGAAACGCGCCGGCGATCGGATCGAGGTGCCACGCCTGCGAGTACACGAGCGTCATGAACGCGCCGAGCATGAGGAAGCCGGCGTTGCTCAGGTTCACAACCTTCATGACGCCGTAAATGATAGCGAGGCCATACGACATGATCGCGTACAGCCCCGCCGTCAGGATCGACGTGATGCAGATCGAGATCAGGTTTTGAGCGGTGAACACCTCCGGTTAGACCGCCGGACGCCCCGGGTCACGCACCCGCCCTAGGGCCTCGGCATCGGCAGCGTCGCCGCCCGCGTCTCCGGCATGTTGCTTGGCCAGATGATGCGGACCGTGTTGCCGGGCGTCGTCTGCACCAAGACGTACGGCGCCCGGATCTGGCCGTCGGGCCCGAACTTGATCGTCCCGCCCGGCAGCATCGAGCGCAGGGTCAGGTGCGCCAGCGCGTCGCGGACTTTGGGCCCGTCGAGCGTCCCGGCGTTCGCGACGCCCGCGAGCAGCGCGCGCGCGGTCTCGAAGGAGAGCGCCTGGAACCAGTCCGGGATCGCCTTGTACTCCCGCGTGTACCGTTCCGCGAACAATTGCGATGCCGGATCCTTGAGCGCCGGCGTCCACCAGAGGCCCGCAATGAGGTAGTCCGCGCCCGGCCCGAGCGCCTGGCGGCCCCGCTGGTCCGGACCGCGGGCGCCGTACGAGACGAACTGATGATAGAGCCCGGCCTGCAGATACTGCCGGTGCATCGTGATGAAGTCCGGCAGGTGCGCGTCCGAGAGGAACGCGGCCGCGTTCGACGCCTTCACCTGCTGCAGCAGCGGCGAGAAGTCGCTGCCGTTCAACTGGAACGACTGGTTCAGCACGATCCGGAACAGGTCGGGGTGAGCTTTGGCCTGGTCGGTCACCGCGTCGATGTAGTCTTTGCCGTGGTCGGTGTTCTCCCAGACCGCGGCGATCGTCAGCGGCTTGGGCAGGTGCCCCGCCGTCTGCTGGACGGCGATGAAGTCCATCGTGATCTTGCCGAGATTGTAGATCGTTGCGAGGGTCCCGAAGACGTACTTGTAGCCGCGCTTGAAGATCTCGGACGCGGCGCCGCCCCCCTCGACGTAGGGGATCTTGTACTGGTCGGGCACGACTTCCTGAGCCTCGACGAGCGACGTGTCGTAGCCGCCGAGGAGGAAGTTGACGTGCTGGTCCGTCACGAGCTTCTCCACGAGGCTCCGCGACCGCGTGCCGTCGCTGCCGTCGTCGAGGATGATGAGGGTGACGTGATATTTCTGTCCGCCGACCTGGAGCCCGCCGGCCTTGTTCACGTCGTCGATCGCCATCGTGTAGCCCTGCTTGAAGTAGCCCCCGGACGAGCCGAAGGCCCCGGTCAGCGGCAGCACGGTGCCGATCTTGATCTCCGGCATCGCCGCCGGCCGGCCCGGTGTCACGAGCGCAATCAGCAGCACGGGGACGACGAGCGCGCCCACGGCAGCACGGACGTACAATGGCATCCGCATGGCTGGTTCCCCCCAAGGCCCCCCGGGGCCATGTCTCGCTTGCCCGCGCGCCGAGCAAGCCAAGTATGCTTCGGTCGGTGGGCGGAACCTCCTGCCGCACCCGCGCGTGCACCAGAGGTGCGTGAACCGCCTCGCGCGCCCGCCGGGGAACGACCCGCATGGACCGCGCCGTGGAGGACCGCTTCCGCGCGACGACGAAGCCGGACGGACGTGGGTGTAGCAGTACTCCGCAGCGTGCTCGCCGGCGTCCTGTGCGCGGGCATCCTCGGTCTCGCCGCGCTCGCGGCCGGGCGAGGCTTCTGGAAACCGCCGGCCCGGGCCGCCCAACCCGAGCAGATCGACGTGACCCTCGGCACATCTGTGATCGATCCCGCCGTCATGCTGCTGCTTCCGGGCCCCGTGCGCTTCACCGTCCGCAACGCGTCGGGCGCGCCCCGCGTGTTCCGCGTCACCGGCTCCGGCGTCGCCGCGGCCACCGGTCGCTTGGAAGACGGGGAATCCGGCACTCTCGAGATCACGTTCGCGCGGCCGGGTACGTACGTGGCGAGCGACGGCCGCGATCACACAGTGGAGGAATCGATACGGGTGCGAGTGCCATGAACGAACGACTGAATATCTGCTTCTGCACTTCGGAGGCGGTCCCGTTCGCCAAGACGGGCGGGCTGGCCGACGTCGCCGGCGCGCTCCCCGCGGCGCTGGCCGAGGCCGGCTGCGACGTCCGCGTCGTGCTGCCCGGCTACCGCTCGATCGACCGGGCCAAGTTCGGGTTCCGGGCGATCGGCCGGGCGTCCGTTCCGCTCGGCGGAACCCGCACGGAGGTGGAGTTTCTGGAAGGCCGGCTGCCCGGCCGCCCCGTGCCGGTCTACCTCATCGCGCACGAGCGGTCGTTCGGCCGCGCCGGCCTCTACGGGGAGGGCGGCAAGGACTACGAGGACAATCTCGAGCGCTTCACCGTCTTCGGCCGCGGCGTGCTCGCGCTGCTGGGCCACCTCGGGTGGCCGCCGGACGTGCTGCACTGCCAGGACTGGCAGACCGGGCTGCTGCCGGTCTGGCTGCGCGTGGAGCCGCGCGCGCCGGGGCTCGAGCGGACGGCGACGCTCTTTACGATCCACAACCTCGCCTACCAGGGACTCTTTCCGCCTGAGCGCCTCCCGGTCACCGGATTGGGACCGGACGTCTTCACGCCGAAGGGCATTGAGTTCTACGGCAAGGTGAATTTGTTGAAGGGCGGGCTCGTCTTCGCCGACCGGCTCAGCACGGTGAGCGAGCAGTACGCGCGCGAGATCCAAACGCCGGAGTTCGGGTGCGGCCTCGAGGGCGTCCTGCGGGAACGCGCAGCCGATCTCACCGGTATCTTGAACGGCGTCGACTACAGCGCCTGGGACCCGTCCACCGACCCGCATATCGCCGCGCGGTACTCGGCGGACGACCTCACCGGCAAGGCGGCCTGCACTCGCGACCTGCGGCGCACCCAGCAGCTGGCGGAGGCGCCGCAGGTACCGCTCGTCGGCATGATCAGCCGGCTCGCCGACCAGAAGGGCTTCGACCTGGTCGCCGCGGTCCTCGACCGCCTGATCGCCGCGGGCGCGCAGCTCGTGCTCCTCGGCACCGGCGAGCCGAAATACCACGAGATCTTCACCGCGTTCCACGAACGGTACCGCGGCCGCGTCTCCGTGACCCTCGGGTTCGACGACGCGCTGGCGCACCGCATCGAAGCCGGGGCGGACATGTTCCTCATGCCGTCCCGCTACGAACCGTCGGGCCTCAACCAACTCTACAGCCTGCGCTACGGCACGGTCCCCGTCGTCCGCAAAACCGGGGGCCTCGCCGACACGATCGTGGACGCGACGCCCGAGGCCGTCGCGCGCGGGATCGCCAACGGGTTCGTGTTCGAGCCGTACGAACCGGCCGCGTTGTGGGAAGCGCTCGACCGGGCCGTGCGCGCGTTCCGCGACCGCGGCCTGTGGAGACAGCTCCAGCAGACCGGGATGCGACAGGACTTCTCGTGGCGCCGCGCCGCCGGACGGTACGTCGAAACGTACCGGCTCGCGCGCGCCGCGAGGCGCGCCGGCGCCCATGCCTGACCCCGTGCCGTCCGCGACGCCGCCCCAACGGAGGGACAACGTGCCTGAACTGCGCAAAGACCCCATCATCCGCCGCTGGGTGATCATCGCCAACGAGCGCGCTGCCCGGCCGAGCGACTTCGCCAAGGGCGAGCCCGAGGCGGCGGCGTCGGCCAACTGTCCGTTCTGCGAGGGTCGCGAGGGCACCACGCCGCCGGAGATCGCGGCGATTCGCCGGCCCGGCACGACGCCGGACAGCCCCGGCTGGCAGGTGCGGGTCGTGCCAAACAAATATCCTGCGCTGCGCATCGAGGGCTCGACCGACGTCACCATGGAAGGCATGTACGAAGGCATGGGGGGCGTCGGCGCGCACGAGGTGATCGTCGAGACGCCCGAGCACGCCCCGCACCCGGGCGTGATGGCCCCGGACCAGCTCGCCTCGGTGCTGTGGATGTACCGCGAGCGCTACCGCGACCTCGACCGCGATCCGCGGTTTAAGTACCTGCTGCTGTTCCGCAACCACGGCCGGCAGGCGGGCGCGTCGCTGGCCCACCCGCACTCCCAGTTGATCGCCCTGCCGATCGTGCCGAAGCGGGCCCAAGAGGAGCTGGAAGGCGCCCAGGCGTACTTCGCCCGCGAGGGGCGGTGCATCTTCTGCGACATCCTCCGCCAGGAGGCCGGCGAGGACGGGGGGAACGGCCGGCGGCTCGTCTGGAAGAATGACGAGTTCGTCGCCTTCGCGCCATACGCGTCGTGGTGCCCCTTCGAGCTGTGGATCATGCCCCGGCGGCACACGGCGAGCTTCGGCGCGCTGGAGGACGCGCAGCTGCGGCCGCTCGCGGAGACCCTCAGCGGCGTACTCGGCCGGCTGCACGCGTGCCTCTCGAACCCGCCGTACAACTACGTCATCCACACGGCGCCGTACGACGCGAAGGTGGATCACTTCTACCACTGGCACATCGAAGTGCTGCCCCGCCTCTCGCACGTGGCGGGGTTCGAGTGGGGAACGGGTTTCTACATTAATACGGTGCCTCCGGAGGACGCCGCCCGGTACCTCCGGGAGACACAGGTCGCGGTGGCCAGCCCCACCGGAGCTCAGGGAGGTGGACCATGATGCCGTCCTACACGGGACGAAGAGCGCACACGGTCGGCCGGTGCGCGTTGTTGTGCCTCGCGACGCTCGCGCTGGCGGCCATCGGCCTGCCCCCGCTGGGACCCGGCGCTCCCGTCCTGGGGGCCGCCCCGGTGACCTTGACCGTCGGGCTGGACCAGGAACCGCCGACCCTCGACCCGCACGCCTCGCCGTCTGCGGTGACCTACCAGATCATCACCGACGTCACCGAAAATCTCCTGTACCAGGACCTCGGCGGGAAGCTGCTGCCGTGGCTGGCGACCGAGTACAAGGCCTCGCCGGACGGCAAAGCGTTCACCTTCACGCTGCGCCGGGATGCGAAGTTCTCGGACGGCGCCCCCGTCAACGCCGAGGCGATCAAGTGGAACTTCGACCGGATCGTCAACCCGAACTTCAAGGCCGGCGGCGCGCTCACGGCGCTCTCCGGATACGCCGGATCCACGGTGGTCGATCCGTACACCGTCCGCGTGAACTTCAAGGAACCCTACGCTCCGTTCCTGACCTATGTCGCCGGAGGCACCCTGTCCCTCATCTCGCCGAAGTCGACCCCGGGACAGGGCGACGCCGTGAATCAGAAGCCGGTCGGCAGCGGACGGTTCGTGGTCGGCGAGTACGCGGCCAAGGACCACGTCACGCTGGTCCGCAGCGGCGACTACAACCGCCGGCCGCCCTACAGCACGCATCAGGGCCCCGCGTCCGTGGACCGCATCGTGTGGAAGTTCATCCCGGAGTCCGGCACGCGGGTCGCGACGATCGAATCCGGCGAGACGCAGATGATCAGCTTTCTCAGCACGCCGGCCGCCGTGCTGACGCGCCTCGAGACGAACAAGGCCCTGCGCGTGGAGAAGAACGCGTATCCGGGGGCGCCGCGGATCTGGCTCCTGAACGTCCGGAAGCCCCCGACCAACGACCTGAAGGTGCGGCAGGCGCTCCTGTACGGCGTCAACCGCGCCGCGGTCGCCGGCTCCGTCTACCGCGGTCTCGGCACCGTCGCCTGCGCGCCGCTGACGCAGCACACGCTCGCGACGCCGGAGCTGTGCGAGAAGTACAAGTACGATGCGAAAAAGGCGGCGCAGCTGCTCGACGAGGCCGGATGGAAGATGGGCCCCAACAACATCCGGACGAAGGGCGGCCAGCCGCTCGCGATCGAGATCAACTCGATCAACTACGGCAGCGGCAATCTCCCGGAAATCGAACTGCTGCAGGGACAGCTGCTCCAATTGGGCGTGGACGCCAAGATCAAGAGCCAAGCGCGCCCGCCGTGGTACGAGGACAACTTCCATTGCGCCACCAACGGCCCGGTGATGTTTCTGCGCGCGGTGGATTGGGACGGCTTGTTCGCCCTGTTCGGGTCGCAGAACGTCGGCGGCAACTTCAACTGGTCGTGCTACGCGAATCCGGAGGTCGATAAACTGATCGCCGACGGGCGCGCGGCGTTCGACCCGGCGAAGCGGCGGGCGATCTACACCAGGCTCGAGACGATTCTCATGAACGACGCCGTGTCGGTGCCCCTCGTGGATGAGCTGTCCGTCTGGGTCATCCGGAACACCGTGCGCGGGACGCTGTACAACTTCTCGACCTACCCTGTCCTGGGCGACGTAACGATCGGCCGGTAGCGCGGGGCCGGGCTCAATTTCATGGTTGCCGGCGAGTCCGCCGGGCAGGCGGTCCGCCGGCGGCGCGGCGTCCCGGCCCTCCCGCATCTTTCGGCGCCTCCGTGATCCGCTACGTCTCCGCGCGGCTCCTCACGACCGTCCCGGTCGTCTTCGGCGTCACGCTCGCGGTGTTCTCGATGCTGTACCTGATCCCGGGCGACCCGATCAAGATGATGCTGAGCGAGTTCGTGACGAGCCCGCAGCAGATCGCGCGCATGCGCGCGCAGCTGCGTCTCAACGAGCCGTTCGCGCAGCAGTACGCGCGGTTCGTCTGGAACGCGGCGCAGGGCAATCTCGGCGACTCGATCCGCGACCGGCGCCCGGTCGCGGCCGAGATCATGGAGCTGTTTCCCTCCACCGTCCAGCTCGCCCTCACGGCGCTCGCGCTCTCGGCGGCGCTCGGCGTGTCGCTCGGCATCGTGGCCGCGATCCGCCAGAACTCCTGGGCCGACATCGGCGCGATGATGCTCGCCCGCCTCGGCGTGTCGATGCCGTCCTTCTGGCTCGGCCTCTTGCTGATCTTCGTGTTCTCGCTGCACCTCGGGCTCCTGCCGGCGACCGGCGGCGGCGGACTCGCCCACCTCGTCATGCCGGCTTTCGCGCTCGGGGCCGGCGCCGCGGCGATCACCGCGGCCCTTACCCGGTCGAGCATGCTGGAAGTGCTGCGGATGGACTACATCACCACGGCCCGCGCGAAGGGCCTCGCCGGGGCCTCCGTGGTGCTCCGGCACGGGCTCGCCAACGCGCTGATTCCGATCGTCACGATCTTCGGGCTGCAGGCCGGCCAGCTGCTCGCCGGCACGGTGATCATCGAGACCGTGTTCGGGCGGCCCGGCATCGGGCGCCTCCTGGTCGGCGCGATCCTCAATAAGGATTTCCCGCTGGTGCAGGGCATCGTGCTGTTCGTGGCGATCGCGTACGTCTTCATCAACCTGGTCGTGGACGTCGTGTACGCGGCGGTCGATCCGCGGATCCGGTATGGGTAGGCGGGTCCGCCGGCACAGGGGCGCGGTCGCGGGCCTCGTCATCGCCGGCGCGCTCGTCTTCATCGCGCTCTTCCAGAACGCGCTCGCGCCGGTGAGCCCGATCCGGATCGACATCGCGAACGCCCTCGCCGCCCCCGGCCCCGGGCACCCGATGGGCACCGACCAGTACGGACGCGACACGTACAGCCGCGTGGTGCACGGCTCCGGCATCTCGCTCACAGTCGGGCTCATCTCCGTCGGCATCGCGGCGACCGCCGGCACCGTGATGGGCCTCCTCGCCGGCTATCACGGCGGCGCGCTCGACGCCTTTCTGATGCGCGTCGTCGACGTGATGCTGGCGTTTCCGGGGATCCTGCTGGCCCTCGGGATCGTGAGCGTGCTGGGGCCCAACCTCCGCAACCTTATGATCGCCGTCGGCATCTCGGGGATCCCGCTGTACGCGCGGCTTGTGCGCGGGTCGGTGCTGGTGGCGAAGGAACAGCTCTACGTGGACGCCGCCCGCGTGACCGGCGTGCCGGTGGCGGTCATCCTCGCGCGCCACATCCTGCCGAACGTGGTGGCGCCGGTGATCGTGGCGGGCACACTCGGGATGGGCACGGCGATTCTGGCCGCCGCGGCGCTGTCGTTCATCGGCCTCGGCAGCCAGCCGCCGACGCCGGAGTGGGGCCGAATGCTCAGCGAGGGGCGGGACTACCTGCGCGACGCGTGGTGGATATCGACCTTTCCGGGACTGGCGATCATGGTCACCGTCCTCGGCGTGAACATGCTCGGGGACGGCCTACGGGATGTCCTCGACCCGCGCCTCCGGATCTGACGCGACCGCGGACCGATCCGGCGGCACGCCAAAGGGGAGCGGCCGAGGCCGCTCCCCTTCGGTGCTTCCGGCCGTTAACGCCGGTACGCGATCGCTACTCGGAGGTACCCGGATCCGCGGTGGCGTGGGCGACGAAGTCGGCCACCGACATGTTCAGCCCGGCGACCACGGTGGGATTCGCGTTCGCCCAGGCATTGACGTCGTTCACCCAGTCTCCGTGATGGTAGATCGCGGCGGCGATGTTCGTCCCGACGTTCGAGTCGATCGTCGAGATAGCAAACCCCGTCGAGTTCGAAACGGCGACGTTACCCATGTAGAGACAGGAGCCGCTGTCGCAGGTGAACGTGCCGCCGGCAAAGTTCGCGCTGCCGACCGTCATCGTCCAATCGCCGCTGCACGAGTTCGCACAGTCGGTGTCGCCGGCCGTCACATTGGACGTGATCGCGCCGTCAATGCCGCCGAGCGTTCCCGGCCCGCTCAGCATCCCGTGCGTGGCGGTGAAGCCGCTCACGCCGATGAGCTCCTGAGCCGACACCGATCCTGCCGGTACCACGCACACTGCCAGTATGGCCGCGAGCAACAGATAGCGCATAGCCTGACCTCCCTAGCATATCCGAGCGTCGGTGACAGGCCGAACGGCGCACCTATCACCGCATTAAGAATTTGCCCACTCGCTCGGCATCGGAAACGTCGCCGGGGACGGCCGCGCACGCGGCGGCGAGCGGTGTGCGCGGGTCCGGCTACGCTGAAAGTCCGTAGAGGTCGCTGAATTTCTCCCGCAGGTACCTCAGATATGGCTCCGCCGTCAGCGGACTGCCCGTCGCGCGCTGCAGCAGTTCGGACGGCAGGAACTTGCGGCCGTGCACGTAGACGTGGTCCCGCATCCACTCGTAGAGCGGCGCGAACCGCCCCGCGCGGATGTCATCCGCCATGACCGGATGCGCGCGGCGCGCCGCCTCGAACAACTGCACCGACGCCACGTTGCCGAGCGTGTACGACGGGAACGAGCCGACCAGACCGCTCGACCAGTGAATGTCTTGAAGAACACCGTCGGTATCGTCGGGCGGCGTGAGGCCGAGATACGCGGTCATCTTGGTCTTCCAAGCCTCCGGCAGATCGGACACGGCGAGGTCCTGGGTCAGCAGCGCCTTCTCCAGTTCGAACCGCAGCACGACGTGCAGATTGTAGGTGACCTCATCGGCGCGAACGCGGATGAGCCCCGGCTCGACGCGGTTGACCGCCCGGTAGACCGTCTCCGCGTCGGCCCCCGCCAGCTGCGCCGGGAACGCCCGCCGCAACCGGGGAAACGCGTGCTCCCAAAAAGCGCGGCTGCGCCCGACGAGATTCTCCCACATACGGGACTGCGATTCGTGGATGCCGGCGCCCGCGCCGTCTGACAACGGCGAGCGCTCCAGGGCCGGCGCCGTGCCCTGGCTGTACACCGCGTGCCCCGATTCGTGGAACGTGCCGAACAGCGCGGAGAGGCGCCGCCCGAAGCGGGTCGTAATCCGCACGTCGTCGCGGTGGAACTTCGCGGCGAACGGGTGCGCCGACAGGTCCAACCGGCCACGCCGGGTGTCGTACCCAAACGCCTGCACGATCTCGAGCGCGAACGTCCGCTGCGCGGCCTCGTCGAATTCGGCGTCGAGGACGTCCGGACCCGCCGTCCCCCGCGTGGCGATCGACCGCACCATCGGAACGATCACCTCGAGCAGGCGGCCGAAGAGCGTCTCCAACTCGCGCGCCGTCATGCCGGGATCGTAAAGGTCCACGAGCGCGTCGTAGGGGTGGCCGGTGAAGCCGATGTAGTCCGCCTCGCGCCGCGCGAGCTGAAACACCCGCTCGAGATGCGGCCGGAACGCGGCGAAGTCGTTGGCCTCCCGCGCGTCACGCCAGACGTGCATCGCGACCGCCGCAACGCGCCGCTGCTCGGCCACGAACTCAGGGGGCAGCTTCGACGCACGCTCGAGGTCGCGGCGCGTCATCCGGACGAGGGCCGCATCATCCGACGCCGGGTCGGCGCCGCGCGCGGCACCGTCCGCCGCGTCGAGCAGGCGCCGGGTCACATCGGACGTGAACTGCTCGTGCGCGAGACGCGCGAGCGTCGCAAGCTGCAGCGCCCTGCCGTTCGCTCCGCCGGGCGGCATCAGCGTCTCCTGGTCCCAGCGCAGCACGGTCGCCACCGCGCGAAGATCGGCGATCGGCGCGAGGTGCGACCGAAGCGCCGCCACTGCCTGACCGCGGTCACTGCCGCTCATGAGTTCCTCCTCATCCGAACGGGATCGGCGTCCTGCGAGTATGACGCGGCACACGCTGTCCGCGCGGGAGACCCGTCGGGCCGCCGCGAAGGCCATTTTCGGGAACGCCGCGGCCATGCCTCCGCGGCGCCCATCTCCGACGCGGCGCAAGGAGGTCGTGATGACCGGCAGTGCCCCCGAAGCCACACGGCGCGTCATACGCGCGGCGCGCCTTCTGGACGGGACCGGCGCCGCACCGGTCGAACCCGCGACGCTTGTCGTCCACGGGCCCAGGATCGAGGGCGTCTACCGCGGCTGGGAGTCGCGCGGGCGCTGGCCCGACGACGCGCCGGCGACGGATCTGCGGACCTGCACGCTCCTGCCGGGCCTGATCGACACGCACGTACATCTGGTGCTGCCGGGCGACGGCACGCCGTTCGAGGAGACGGTCCGGGAGCCCGACGGCACGCTCGTGGCGATCGCCTTCACGAACGCGCGGCGGGCACTGCTCTCCGGGATCACGACGCTGCGTGACTGCGGCGGTATGCGCGACACCACGTTCGACCTGCGGCGCGCGCGGGCGCTGGGATACGCGACACTGCCGCGCCTCTTCCTCTGCGGCGTGCCGCTCACGATCACCGGCGGACACTGCCGGTACTTCGGCGGCGAAGCGGACGGCCCCGACGAGCTCCGCCGGCGGGTCCGCGGACTGGCCAAGGCCGGCGCGGACTACATCAAGATCATGGGCTCGGGCGGCGGGACGGTCGGGACGATGTCGTGGCGGCCGTCGTACTCGGAGGCCGAGGTGCGCGCCGCGGTCGACGAGGCCCACGCGCTCGGCCGGCGCGCCGGGATCCACTGCCTCTGCGGACCGGCGATCGAGCGCGCGCTGGCCGCGGGCGCCGATCAAATCGAGCATGCGAACTTCCTCGTCGACGCCTCGGGCCGCCAGGAGCACGATCCCCGCATCGCGGACGCGATCGCCCGCGCCGGCACGCCGGTCGCGGCCACTTTGTCCGTGGGTCGCTACGTGATCGACCGTTTGAGCGAACGGGACCCCGACTCCGCGGGGCGGCGCGGCCCGCGCAGCCCCGACGATCAGGCGACGCTCGACCGCTGGCGCCGGATGCTCGACGGCAACATCGACAACATCGCGCGCCTGCGCAGGGCCGGGGTGCATCTCGTCGCCGGCACCGACGCGGGCTGGCGGTTTGTGCCCTTCGACGGGCTCGTAACGGAAATGTCCCTCCTCATGGAAACCGGGCTGTCCAGCGCCGAGGCGCTCGTGGCGGCGACCTCCGGCGCTGCGGCGGCGATGGGCCTCGAAGACGACACCGGCGCGCTCCGCGAGGGCCTCTCCGCCGACGTGATCGCCGTGCCGGGCGACCCGCTCGCGGAACTCGATGTGCTCCGCCGGCCGGCGCTCGTCATGTGCGAAGGAACCGTGGTACGCGGTCCGGGCGCCGCGGTCGTCGTCTAGCGCCGCACCGCGGCCTCGCCACCGGGAGGAAAACCTTCCCCGCCACGGAATCCCCGCCCTAATTTCACGATGGCCGGCCGCCGAGGCGGCCGGCACAAGCGCGTCGGGGCGCCGGTACCCTTCCCAGCAGGCTGTGCCGCGGGCGGACGCAGCCAACCCACGAGCGGCCCTCTTGCTCCACGCGCACGACACCGCCGCGGCTGCCACCATGACGGGCCGCGCAGGGGAGGGGTCCATGACTGCTCGCGTCCGTCGTGTCCTTGCGTTGCTGGCCGCCGTCACGCTCCTGGTCGGGCCGGTCGCGTTCTCCCGTCCGGGCCTCGCCGCGGACCAGACGCTCGTCGTGGGGCTCGTCGCGGAGCCCGTCAACCTGGATCCTGCGCAGGTCACCGACTTCAACTCGACGCGCGCCGGGCGGCGGATCGTCGAAACGCTGATCGACTTCGCCCCCGGGTCCACGACGCTCGGGCCGAACCTGGCGACGTCCTGGTCGGTGTCCGCGGACGGCCTCGAGTACACCTTCAAGCTGCGGCCGGACGTGAAGTTCTCGGACGGCACGCCGATGAACGCGGAGGCGGTCCGGTTCTCCATCGACCGGCAGATCAACAGCGAGTCGGCCGCCCACAAGCTCGGCTGGTTCCCGTACGCGAATTACAACTTCGGCACCGTGAAGAACATCGTGGTGGTCGACGACCACACCGTGAAGTTCGTCCTCAAGGAGCCTCGCGCATCCTTCCTCGGCATCATGCAGGGCGCCGCGGCGGGCATCATCAGCCCGGCCGCGTACAACAAGCTGGGCAAGGACTTCGCGACGCAGCCGGTCGGGACGGGGCCGTTCAAGTTCGCCGGGTGGGACCGCGGTAATCAGATCGTGATGGAGCGCAATCCAAACTATTGGGGGAAGGCGCCGCGCCTCCAGAAGATCGCGTTTCGCTGGGCGTCGGACACCCAGGCGCTGCTCGCGCAGCTCCAAAACGGCACGCTCGACTTGATCACCGACCTGCCCCCCGACAGCATCGCGGCCCTCGACAAGAACCCCCAATTCACCGTGGTGAAGCACCCCGCCATCCACGTGTGGTACGTCGGGATGAACACCACGCACGGCCCGCTGCGCGACAAGCGCGTCCGCCAGGCGCTCAACTACGCGGTCGACAAGACGGCGATCACGCGCGACGTGCTGAAGGGAACGGCGATCCCGGCGATCAGCCCGGTCAACCCCGGAACGTGGGGCTACAACCCCGACGTGACGCGCTACCCGTACAATCCGGCGAAGGCCGCGCAACTGCTGGCGGAGGCCGGCTTCCCCAACGGGTTCACCATGAACTTCTGGGTCCCCGAGTCCGGATCCGGCATGGAAGCGCCGGTGGCGATGGCCACAGTCATCCAGGCCAACCTCAAGGCCGTCGGCGTGACGGCCAACATCCAGACGATGGAGTGGGGCTCGTACCTCAAGCGCCTGACGACCCGCGACCAGGACCTGTTCGCGCTGTCCTGGGCTGCGGGCCAGCCCGATCCGGATTTTGTCCTGTACCCGTTGTTCCACAGCAGTCAGTGGACGCCGAACGGCCCGAACCGTGCGCTGTACAAGAACGATCAGTTCGACGCCCTGCTCGACGCCGGACGGAAGTACACCGACCAGGCGCTGCGCAAGAAGATCTACTTCCAGGCCGAGAAGATCCTGGCCGACGACGCGCCGTGGATCTTCGTCGACCACCAGTTGTGGGTGATGGTGACGAAGTCGAACGTGAAAGGCTTCTACCTGGGCGCGGACCAGGACATCCATGTGAACACCGCCTACCGGCAATAGCGGCGGCGCGGCCGGTGTAACTGGTACGGAGGGAGATGCGGGGCGGCGCGTTCCTGGCACAGCGGCTGGTCGCGCTCGTCTGGGTGCTGCTGGGGATCTCCGTCGTGGTGTTCCTGGTCCTCCGGCTGACGCCGGGCGATCCGGCGATGCTCCTCCTGGGCCCCGTCGCGACCGTGGAGGACCTGTCACGGCTGCGCCGGGAGCTGGGCCTCACCGCCCCGCTCTACGTCCAGTACGCGTTGTGGCTGGACCGCGTACTCCACGGGGATTTCGGCCGCTCCATCACGATGCACCGGCCGGTGCTCGCCGAGGCGTTCCTCAAACTGAAGGCCACGGCACTCCTCACCGGCGCGGCGCTGCTGATCTCGAGCGTCGCCGGCATCGCGGCCGGCGTGCTGGCCGGGTGGCGGCGCAACTCGGCGGCCGACCGCCTGAGCATGCTGCTCGCGCTCGTCGGCGTAAGCGTCCCGGTCTTTTGGCTCGGCATCGTGCTGATCTACGTGTTCTCGGTCTGGCTGCGCCTGCTGCCGGCCGGCGGGATGCACTCGCCGTTCGGCAGCGGCGCGCTCGACACGCTCGGCCACCTCGTGCTGCCGGCGGTGACGCTCGGCGCGGCCTCCAGCGGCATCGTGGCGAGAATCACGCGCTCCAGCGTCCTCGAGGTGGTCCGTCAGGATTACATGCGCACGGCGCGGGCCAAGGGGCTGCGCGACGGCCAGGTGCTCCGCCGGCACGGCCTCAAGAACGCGCTCATCCCGGTCATCACGGTCATCGGCGTGCAGATGGGGTTTCTGCTGAGCGGCGCCATCCTGACCGAAACTGTCTTCTCATGGCCCGGGATCGGCACGATGCTCGTCACCGCGATCCTGTCGCGTGACTTTCCGACCGTGCAGGGCGGGGTGCTGCTGGTCGCGGCGCTCTTCGTGCTCGTAAACCTCGCCACGGACCTGTCGTACACGCTGCTCGACCCCCGCATCCGGTACGAATCGTGAGATCCGCGCATGCGTGAAGCCGCGATCACGCCGGGGCCGGCCGCCGCGGGCGTCCGCCCGAGACCGGACGGTGCGGGCCGGCGGCTCCTGCGCGGGCTCCACGGCAACGTCGCGGTCCTCGCCGCCCTCGCCGTCGTGCTGCTGCTGGCGGCACTCGCGATCGCCGCGCCGCTCTTGCCGATCGCGAATCCCAACGCCATCGCGACATCCGAGCGCCTGCAGTGGGGACGCACGTCCGGCCATCCGCTCGGGACCGATGAGTTCGGGCGCGATCTCCTGAGCCGGCTCATCTGGGGCGGCCGCGTCTCGCTGCTGGCCGGCATCGGCTCGATGGCGGGCGCGTTGATCACCGGAACCGTCCTCGGGCTCGCCGCGGGATTCTACGGCGGGCGCCTCGACCATTGGATCATGCGGGGGACGGAGATTCTCCAGGCGTTCCCGTACATTCTGCTTGCGATCGCGCTCGTCGCCGCCCTCGGGCCCGGGCTCTTCCACGCGATGCTCGCGATCACCATCGTGGGCATGCCGATCTACATCCGGTTGATCCGGGGCGCGGTCCTGGCGATCCGCGAGCACGACTACGTTCAGGCCGCGCGCGCCATGGGCGCGCGCAACCGGCGCATCGTCGGGCAGCACATCCTGCCGAACGTGCTCGCCCCGATCATCGTCACCGGCACGCTCGACATCGGCGCCAAGATCGTGGCCACGTCGGGACTGAGCTTCCTCGGCCTCGGCACGCAGCCCCCGACCGCCGACTGGGGCACGATGCTCGCGAACGGCCAGCAGTTCCTCTCCGTGGCCCCGCACGTCGCGACTTTACCTGGTCTCGCGGTCTTCGTCGTCGTCTTGAGCTTCAATCTCGTCGGCGACTGGCTGCGCGACGCACTCGACCCCAGGCTCCGAGGTGCCTAGGCCTCCCGGCGGCTTTATGTTTCGCCGGCTTGTCGAGTCCGACTTGGGTTTGTTGCATCAATGGCTGAACACACCGCACGTACTGGAGTGGTGGGACCGGCCGGCGCCCGACGCCGTGCGCGCGAAGTACCTGCCGCGGGTGACCGGGCCGTCCGACGCAGTACCATACATCATCTGCCGGGACGAAATACCGATCGGCTACATTCAGCTCTATCGTGTCGAGGCCGGAGCGTGGCGTCTGCCGGATGTGCGCGGCGGCGCAGGACTCGATCTCTTCATCGGCGACACGCGCTACCTCCACCGCGGATTCGGCGCGGAGATCCTCAGACAATTCATCAGAGAGGTGGCGTTCCAGGACGAGACGATGACGATGTGTTTTATCGATCCGTCACCGCGTAACCACATTGCCATTCGGGCCTTTGAAAAAGCGGGTTTCCGCCGTCTGACCGCCGGAGTCGATCCGGACACCGGTCAGGCAGTACAGGTCATGCAACTTGCCCGCGATGCCTTCGAAAAACTCGACCCGGTTTAGGTTGCGGCGGTCGTGGTCTTCTTGTAGAGCTCTTCCTGCTTCACGGCCGCACCGCGGGCCGTGCGCTTCGTGGGAGGGGGAGGCGGACCGGGATACGAGACCCGCGTGCCTTTCACGCGCGCCCACGGCGTGAGCCTGTGCGGCGTGCCCTTGCCCGCGTTCATGATGTTCAGGACTTCATCGCCGTGCGCGAGGAGCGCGTCGGCCACGAGCGAGCGGTGGCAGCGCCAGGGCACCGCCTCGGCGCACATGATCGCGACCGGCCCGGCGTCGCGCGACAGCGCGCGGAGCGCGGCGAGCGCCTCGGCGAACTCCGGCGTCTCCATATAATCGGCGAAGCCCCGGAAGCTCGCGTTGCGCCACGCCGTGTTGGCTGAGTCCGCGCGCGGCTTCCGCAGGCCGCCGAGCGCCTTGATGTGCCGGTAGCGGATGCGCCGGTTGGGAAGCGTCCGGCGCAGGCTCTCGGCGTTGAACTGCGGCACGTGGCGCGAGCGCGGCACCGTCCGAATGTCGACGAGCGTGCGGACGCCGAAGCTGCGCAGTGCCTCAACCATGTCGTCGAAGGACCGCGTGGAGTGTCCGATCGTGTAGACGCGCATCGGGCAATCTTTCCGAACGCACCGTGCTCGGCCCTGCCGCGGGGCGCAGCGCCGGGGCCGCCGCGCTGCGAATCGACCCGAGGGCTATCCACTGCGGACCCGCCGGCCCGAGCCGGTCGGAGCGTTGGCGCAGGAGCAGCGGTAGCCGGCCTGATACGGCCGGAATCTTTCGCCCGCCCGCGTCTGCTATACTGAAGTGGCCGTGAGCCTTGCTGAATTGCGCTGCCGTATTGCCGATCGCGACGCCCTGACCGCCGCCCTCGAGGACGCGCTGGACGGGGATCGGGTGTTCGCGCAGCCGGTCGACCTGCTGGCCTACGAGTACGACGGCTCGGTCTTGGCCGCGGTGCCGGATCTCGTTGTCGTTCCCGCCTCGACGGAGGAGGTCGCCGCGGTCGTGCGCGCCGCGGGCCGGTTCCGTGTGCCGGTCATCGCCCGCGGCTCGGGGACCGGGCTGTCGGGCGGCGCGATCACGCCGATCGGCGGGATCGTCGTCGCGATGAGCAAGATGCGGCGGATTCTCTCGCTCGACCTCGACAACCGCACCGCGGTCGTGCAGCCCGGGGTGATCAACCTCGACGTCACGCGCGAGGTCGAAGACGACGGCTACTTTTACGCGCCGGACCCCAGCAGCCAGTCGGCGTGCAGCATCGGCGGGAACGTCGCGAACAACAGCGGCGGCGTGCACACTCTCGCGTTCGGCGTGACGACCAACCACGTGCTCGGACTCGAGATGGTGATGGCCGACGGTTCGGTGGCACACCTCGGCGGCCGCGGTCCCGACGAGCCCGGGCTCGACCTGACGGGCCTCGCGGTCGGGTCCGAGGGCACGCTCGGCATCGTCACCGCGGTCACCGTGCGGCTGATGCGCCGCCGCGAGGCCGTCCGGACCATGCTCGGCATCTTCGAGACAATCGAGGACGCGAGCCAGGCCGTCGCCGACATCATCGCGTCCGGCATCGGGCCGACGTCGCTCGAGATGATCGACCAGCTGACGGCGCAGGCCGTCGAACCCGCCGTGCACGCGGGCCTCCCCCTGGACGCGGGCGCGGTCCTCCTGATCGAAGTGGAAGGCCTCCGCGAAGGCCTCGAGCGGTGCGCGCGGACCGTCGGCGATCTCTGCCGCGCCAGCCGGGCCCGCGAGGTCCGCACGGCGCGGAGCGAAGAGGAGCGGCACCTCTACTGGGCCGCGCGCAAGGGCGCGTTCGGCGCGATGGGGCGGCTCGCCCCCAACTACTATCTCCACGACGCGGTCGTGCCGCGCAGCCAGCTGCCGGCGATCATGCGCCAAATCGGCGAGATCGCGCAGCGGTACGGCATCCGCGTCGCGAACGTCTTTCACGCCGGCGACGGCAACGTGCATCCCCTCATTCCGTACAACGCATCGGACCCCGGCGAGACCGACCGGGTGATGCGGGCGAGCGAGGAAATGCTGTCCGCGTGCGTCGCCGTGGGCGGCAGCCTCAGCGGAGAGCACGGCATCGGCTTCGAAAAGAACAACTACATGCCCTGGATCTTCACCGACGCCGATCTCGGCGCGCAGCGGCGGCTCAAAGCCGTGTTCGACCCGGAGGATCGCATGAACCCGTTCAAAGTGTTTCCGACGCCCGTCTCGTGCGGTGAGCTGCTCACGCGCCGTCCGCCGCGGCTGGCGGCGTCGGGGCTGTGGATCTGAACGCGATGGCCGCCGCCGCCGCCGCACCGATCCCCCGCCTGCTGATCCCGGAGCTCGACAAGTGCATCCAGTGCGGGTTCTGTCTGCCGGCGTGCCCCACGTACCGCATGCTGGGCGTCGAGACCGAGTCGCCGCGCGGGCGGATCCACCTGATCGAGGCCGCCGCGCAGGGCCGGATCCCGCTCGACGCGCGGCTCGAGGAGCACATGTACGTCTGCCTCGGCTGCCGCGCGTGTGAAACCGCATGCCCGGCCGGCGTGCACTTCGGCACGATCATCGAAGCGGGGCGCGCGGAGGTCGGACCGACCGGCTCGCCCTTCGCCCGCCGCGCGACGCTCATGGCCCTGCGGCATCTGATGCCGCACCCCGAGCGGCTGCGCGCCGCGGCCGCCCTCCTGCGGCTGTACCAGCGCAGCGGGCTCGGACGCCTCTTGCGGAGGCTGCACCTCATGCCGGCGCGGCTCGGCGAGATGGAAGCGCTCCTGCCCGCCGTGCCGGACGAGTCGTTTGCGCCGGCGCAGGACGTCTTTCCGGCGATCGGACCCCGGCGCGCGCGCGTGGGCCTTCTGAGCGGCTGCGCGATGAGCGTGCTCTTCCCGGGCTCCAACGAGGCCACCGTCCGTGTGCTGCGGCGGAACGGCTGCGAAGTCGTCGTCCCGCAGGAGCAGGCCTGCTGCGGCGCCCTCAACGTCCACAACGGCGAGCGTCGGGCCGCCAAGCAGATGGCCCGGCGCAACATCGAGGCCTTCCTGCGCGCGGGCGTGGACGCGGTGATCATCAACGCGGCGGGCTGCGGGGTCGCGAGCAAAGAATACCCGGTGCTGTTCCGCGACGAACCCGCGTACGTGGCGCGGGCGGAGGCCTACAGCAGCCTGTGCCGCGACGCGACGGAGTTCCTGGCGGAGCTCGGCCTCATCGGCACCCTCGGCGAGATCCGCGCGCGCGCGACCTATCAGGATCCGTGTCACCTCTCGCACGGCCAGGGCATCCGCCGGCAGCCGCGCGACCTGCTGCGCCGCATCCCCGGCCTCGAGCTCGTCGAGCTGGATGGCGCGGATCGCTGCTGCGGCAGCGCCGGCATCTACAACGTGGTGCAGCCGGCCTACTCACGGCAGATCCTCGAGGAGAAGATGCGCGCGGTGGTGCGGACCGGCGCGGACCTGCTCGTCGCCCCCAATCCCGGTTGCCTGCTGCAGCTCGCGGCGGGCATCCGCGCGCAGGGGCTGCCGATGGAAGCGTGCCACGTCGTCGACCTGCTCGATCGGGCGTACGCCGCCGGCGATCCGCAGGCATGAGCAGCGTTTCCAGTGCACAAGACACGGTCGGGGGAGCGCTCGCCGCCCGCGTCCGCAACATCGCCGGCGATACGCACGTCACTGTCGACCCCGACCGCCTCGACGCGTGGCGCGTCGACGGCGTGCGCCCGGGGCTGTGGGCGGTGCCCGCGGATGCCGAGCAGGTCGCGGCGCTCCTGACCGCGGCCGCGGACACCGGCGCCGGTGTGATCCCGCGGGGAGCCGGAGCGCACCAGCATCTCGGCATGCCGCCGGCGCGGGCCGATCTGATCGTCGAGACAACACGGCTCGCCGGCATCACCGACTACACGCCGGCCGATTACGTCGTCGCGGTCCGGGCCGGCACGCGCTTTCGAGCTTTACAAGAGGCGCTCGCCGCGAATGGACAGTGGCTGCCGCTCGATCCGCCGGGCGCCGCGGACGCCACGATCGGCGGCCTCGTCGCCGCGAACCGCAACGGCCCCCGCCGCCTCCTCTGGGGGTCGATCCGCGACCTCGTCATCGGCATTCGTGTCGCGCTGCCGACAGGTGAGGTGATCAAGGCCGGCGGCAAAGTCGTGAAGAATGTCGCCGGCTACGACCTGGGCAAGTTGTTCATCGGCTCGTTCGGGTCGTGCGGCATCATCACCGACGTCACCTTCAAGATCTTGCCGCTCCCCGGCGAAGGGGTGACGGTGCTCGTGACGGTGCCGAGCGCCGCCGCGGCGCACGGACTGACGACCGCGGTCATGCGGTCGTACCTGCTGCCGTCCGCGCTCGAAGCGGCGAATCCCGAAGCGCTCGCGATGCTGGCGCGGGCCGCCGGCCTCTCCCTGCCATCGGGAACCGGGGCCTCTGGGACGGGACGATGGGGCGTGCTGCTGCTCGCTGAGGGCCTCGAAGAAAGCCGGACACGCCACATCGACGAGATGCGGGCGCTGACCGCCGCCGCGGGTCCGGACGCCGCGCTCGAGGTGGTCTCCGGCGCGCCGCACGACGCGCTGTGGCGGGCCGTCGCCGAATTCCCGTCGCCGGCGTCCCATCCCGGCGGTGTCGTCTTCCGCGTCGGGACGCCGATCACGCGGTGGCTCGACGTCGCCGCGGCGGCCCAGGCGGCGGGCACGCCATCGGCCGCCGTGCTCGCGCACGCGGGCGTCGGATTGACCTACGTCGCGGCCGCCCCGGAGAAAGCGGTGAGCCTCGCGGACGCGCTCGGACGCGCGGCCGCCGCCGGCCAGTCCGCGTCGGAAGGAACCTCGGAGGCGCTCGGTGGGTACGTCGTCGTTGAGGCCGCGCCCACGGCGCTGAAGGCGAGCCTGCCGGTGTGGGGCCAGGCACCGCCCGCCGTCGATCTGATGCGCCGCCTGCGCGCGCAGTACGATCCGAAGGGCATCATGGTGCCCGGACGTCTGGGATGGCTGTCGTAACCGCGGACCCCAGACCGGCGCCGGGCTCCGCGCAGCCGGTGCCGTCGAACCGCCGGGCCATCGTCACGATCGCGGCGATGCTCGGCCTGTTTCTCGCGGCGATGGACTCCACCGCGGTCGGGACGGCGATGCCGACGATCGTGGCCGCGTTCGGCGGGCTCTCCCTCTACTCGTGGGTCTTCGCCGCCTACCAGATCGCGTTTGTCGTCACGACGCCGATCTTCGGCCGCCTCGCGGACCTGCACGGCCGCAAGCGCGTGTACCTGACCGGCATTCTCGGGTTCGTCGGGGCCTCCGCGCTGTGCGGGCTCTCGCGGTCGATGGGGGAGTTGGTGTTCTTCCGGCTGCTGCAGGGGATCGGCGGCGGCGCCGTGCTGCCGATCGCCATGACGATCATCGCGGACCTCTTCCCGATCGAGCAGCGGCTGCGCATCCAGGGTCTGTTCAGCGGCGTGTGGGGTCTCGCGGCGATTGTCGGGCCGCTCATCGGCGGCGCACTCGCCGACCACGGGGCGTGGCGGTGGATCTTCTTCCTGAACATTCCGGCGGGACTCGTCGCGACGCTGATCCTCATGCTCGCGTTCAAGGAGTCGCGAGCCGAGGCCGATGACACGTCGATCGACTACGCCGGCATCGGCTTGCTGTCCGGGGCTTCGATCGCGCTGCTGCTCCTGATGTTCTGGGGCGGCCACGAATTCGCATGGCTGTCCACCCCGTCGTTGGGCCTCGCCGCGCTGTGCGCGGCGCTGCTGCTGTGGTTCCTGCACGTGGAGACGCACGCGGAGCATCCGTTCTTGCCTTTCCGCCTGTTCAGCAACCGCATCATCTCCGTGGCGAGCCTCGGCGGGTTTCTCCTCGGGGTAAGTATCTTTGGCACCACGGCGTACGTGCCGCTCTTCATCCAGGGCGTGATCGGCCGGAGCGCGACGACCGCGGGGGAGGCGCTGATCCCGTTCATGGTCATGTGGACGGTGTCGAGCATCGTCGGCGGCCGCGTCGCTCTGCGGTGGGGCTACCGGCCGGTCACGGTCGGCGGGATGACGCTGCTGGCCGCGGGGTCCTTTCTCTTGACGCGCCTCGACGCGCACGCCACGCCGGCCGTCGTCTTCTTCGACATGTTGGTGCTCGGCAGCGGTATGGGGCTGACCGCATCGATGTTCATCATCGCGATGCAGAACGCGGTGGCGCGCCCGCTGCGCGGCATCGTCACCTCCATCAACATCTTCACGCGCAACCTCGGCAGCGCCATCGGCGTGAGCGCGCAGGGCGCGGTGCTCGTCGGCATCCTCGACGCGCGGCTGGCGCACCTCCCGGCCGCGGTGCGCATGCGCCTGCCGTCGATCGGCGACCCGCGGGCGATGCTCGATTCGACCTCGCAGGCGCGGCTCAGTCCCGAGGTGCACGAAGCGGTGCGGCAGGCGCTCGCCCAGGGCATCCACGGCGCCTTCGTGCTCGGGCTGGGGTTCGTGGCGCTCGGACTGGCGGTCGTCGTGCTCTATATGCCGTCCGGCAGCGTCGCCGACCACGCGCCGGAGATGACGCTCGCGCGCGAGAGCGCCTCCGGGGACGGCGAGGCGTGAGGCCCGCGCCGCGCTGACGGTCCGTCGATGCACCGCCTCGCGCTGTCCCTAGCCCTCCACAACCACCAACCGGTCGGCAACTTCGACCACGTGTTCGCCGACGCGACCGAGCGGTCGTACGCACCGATGATCGCGGCGCTCGAGCGCCATCCCGCGATCCGCGTGGCCCTCCATTACTCCGGTCCGCTGCTCGACTGGTTCCACGCGCACCGGCCGGACCTGATCGTGCGCCTGCGGGCGCTGGTCGCGCGCGGACAGGCCGAGATGCTCACCGGCGCCTACTACGAGGCGATTCTCCCGATCGTGCCGGACGTGGACAAACGGGGCCAGATCCTCAAGATGACCCGCGCCATCCGGAACGAGTTCGGCTACGCCGCGGACGGCCTCTGGCTCGCGGAGCGCGTCTGGGAGCCGCACCTCGCGCGCCCCCTCGGCGAGGTGGGAATCGCGTACACGATCGTGGACGACACGCACTTCCACGCCGTCGGTCTGGAAGACAAGCAACTGCTCGGCTACTACGTGACGGAGGAAGAGGGCGTCACCGTCGCGCTGTTTCCGAGCCTCCGGCGCCTCCGCTATCTCATCCCCTGGGTCTCACCGGAGGAGGTCATCGATTATCTGCGCACGCTCGCCGACACCGACGTCCGCCCGGAGGGCCGGGCGGCGCCGCTCGACCTCGCGCTGATGGGCGACGACGGCGAGAAGTTCGGGATGTGGCCGACGACCTACGCGCATTGCTGGGAGCGGGGCTGGGTCGACCGCTTCTTTGAGGCGCTCGAGACGACCCGCTGGATCGACCTCGTGCCCCCGGGCGACTACCGGCGCACCCACGAGCCGGCGGGGGCGATCTACCTGCCGACGGCGACGTACGACGAGATGGCGGAGTGGGCGCTGCCTCCGACGCGCGCCGAAGCGCGGGCGAGCCTCCGCCACGACCTCGAGAGCGGCGGCCGGGGCGATCTCGCGAGCCTCGTGCGCGGCGGGTTCTGGCGGCACTTCCTCGTCCGCTATCCGGAGGCCAACACACTGCATCATCTCGCGCTGCGGGCGGGCCGCAAGGTGCACGCGATGCCGCCGGGCCCCGACCGCGAGCGGGCCCTGGACGAGCTGTGGAGCGGCGAGTGCAACTGCACCTACTGGCACGGCGTCTTCGGGGGCGTCTACCTGCCGCACATCCGGGGCGCGGCGTTCACGCACCTCATCGCCGCGGAGGCGGAGGCGGACCGGGTCCAGCACCCGCGGCCCTACGCGCAAGCGTCGGCCGGCGACCTCAACGGGGACGGCCAGCCCGAACTCTATCTCGCCACCGGGCTCGACGTCTGCACGGTCGATCCAGCCCGCGGCGGCAGCATCGTGGAATGGGACGACCGGTCCATAAAGCGGCACCTCGGCAACGTGCTCACGCGGCGGGCGGAAGCATACCACGCCCGCGTGCGCAACGAGGCGCCTCCCCTCGAGGGCGCGGTCTCGATTCACGAGGCGGGCGACCGCCCCAAGGAACCGGGGCTCGAGCGCCTGCTCGTCTACGACCGCGTGCGGCGGACGACGCTCCGGACGTGGCTCTGGCCGGCGGAGGTGACGCGCGACGAGGTGTGGCGCGACGTCGCGGAGGACCTCGGCGGATTCGGCACGGCGCCGTACGCGTGGCGGCTCGAGGAAACGTCCGAGGGCGCCGCGGCCGTGCTGACGCGGCGCGCGCAGGTGGGCGAGGGGCACGTCACCCTCGAGCGTCGGGTCGCGCTCGAGACAGGGACGCGCGGCCTGACGCACGCGGTGCGCCTCGCGTGGGAGGGGCCGGAGGTCCTGCGCGCTGTCCTCGCGGAGCAGTGGAGCCTCGGCCTCTTCGGGGGTCCCGAGCAGGTGTGGGCCGGCGCGGACGGTAATGCCCGCGTCTCACTGTGGGAACCGGCGGACCTCCCGCACGCGTCGGTCGTGCGGGCGGGCGAGACGCATTCCGGGCTCACGCTCGCGTTCACGCTCGAGCGGTCGGCGGACGTGTGGAGTCTGCCGGTGTTTACGGTCTCGAATTCCGAATCCGGCTTCGAACGCAACCATCAAGGCACGATGCTGGTCCTCCGGTGGCCCGTGGCGGTGACCGCCGGCACGCCGTGGGAGCAGACGACCCGTGCCGGCGTCGAGGATACTCTCCAGAAAATACCGGCGCGAGAATAAGACCCCCCGATGCTGACACCAATGACGGCTAGGGTCTGGTTGTGGGCGACGTGCGCCTGCCGCACCACGTCGTCGCGTGAAGATGCGCCGGCCATTGTCTCGGTGTTCTAGGACGACCGCCCCTCAAAACCCGCGCCGGAGGCGAACAGCGCGAACGACCACGGCGCGAGGGTCAGGCGCACCGTGCCGCCGGAGTCGATCTGCTGGGGCGCGGCGCTGCCCGGCCCGGCCCACCGGGTGTCCGCGGAATCGACGAGGAGCGTCCACCGGCCGGCCGGGACGGGTGCCTCGACGGTCGCCGGGGCCGCGGAGAAATTGAAGGTCGCGACGGCGGCGCTGTCTCCGCGCCAGCGGCGCGCCACCATGACGCGCGCACCGTCGATGACGCGGACGTCGAGCGGTTCCTTGCTGAGGTTGGCGAGCGCGGGCACGCTCTTGCGCAGCCGGATTACCGTGGTATAGAAATCGAGCAGGGCCCGGTGCCGCGGCTCGCGCGCGACGCCGCGCTTAAGGCGCGAGCGCTCGTATGTCTCCGGCGATTGAGGGTCCGGCGGCTCGCTCTCCGGATACTCCGCGCGCCGCCCGCGGCGCACGGCCTCGGCAAGAGCCGGATCCCCGTGATCCGTGAAGTAGAGAAACGGCGCCGTCTCCCCGTACTCCTCGCCCATGAAGAGCAGCGGCACGAACGGGGACAAGAGCACCGTGCCCGCGGCGAGCTTCAGCGCCTCGAACCCGACGAGGTGGGTGAGCCGCTCGCCGAGCGCGCGGTTGCCCACCTGATCGTGGTTTTGCGCGAAGATGACGAAGCGGGGCGCCGGCACGTCGCGCGACGGCGCGCCGTGGCGCCGCCGCCGGTACAGCGAATAGCGCCCCGAGATGACGAACCCCTCGGTCCACGCCAGCGCGAGATCGTCGACGCCCCCGAAATCCTGATAGTAGCGGATCCGCTCGCCGGTGAGCAGCGCATGGAGCGCGTGGTGGAAGTCGTCGCTCCAGACGGCGTCCAGCCCGTATCCGCCACGGTCGACCGAACGCGTCAACCGCGGGTCGTTGAGGTTGCTCTCGGCGATCACGCAGACCCGGCGGCGGAGCCCGCGTCCGCACTCGTGCACCGCCGCGCCCAACTCCTCGAGGATATGCAACGCGGATTCGACGAAGATCGCGTGCACCGCGTCCAACCGGAGGCCGTCGATGTGAAACTCCGTGATCCACCGGCACGCGTTGTCGATGACCCACCGGCGCACCTCGTCGCTGCCCGGGCCGTCGAAATTGATCGCGTCTCCCCACGGGGTGCGGTGGCGGTCCGTAAAGTACGGCCCGAACGCAGCGAGGTAGTTGCCCTCGGGACCGAGGTGGTTGTAGACGACGTCGAGGATGACCGCGAGCCCCCGGCGGTGGCATGCGTCCACGAGCCGCTTCAGCCCGTCGGGACCGCCGTACGCGGGATGCACCGCGTAGAGGTAGACGCCGTCGTATCCCCAATTGCGTGTGCCCGCAAAGTGCGCGACCGGCATCAGCTCGACCGCCGTCACGCCGAGGTCGACCAGCGCGTCGAGCTCCCCGATCACGCCGTCGAAGGTGCCTTCCGGCGAGAACGTCCCCACGTGCAGCTCGTAGATGATGTGGTCGGCGAGTCCGAGGCCGCGCCAGCCCGCGTCGGCCCACGTGAACTCGGGATCGACAACCTGCGACGGGCCATGCACGCCCTCCGGCTGGAGCCGGGACGCCGGGTCGGGATATTCGGCGCCGCCGTCCAGCACGTACCGGTACCGGGCGCCGGCCGCGACGCCGGGCACGACGGCCTCGTGATAGCCGCGCTCGCGCGGTTCGAGGGGAACGCGCCGGTCCTCGGGACTCAACAGATGCACCTGGACCGCGCGGGCGTTCGGCGCCCAGACGCGAAAGCGGCATCGTCCGCCGCCGAGGAGCACCGCGCCTGGAATATCAGCGGGGCCGGCCGCGGGGCCCGCGCCGGGCGCGCCGCCGTCGCTCATCGCCGCGGCGCCGTCACGCCGGCGGCCGCCCGAGCAGGGTCAGAATGCCCGTGAGCGGGATCCAGGCCCAGGCCGGACGGTTGTTGAGCTCGTACTCGAGTTCGTAGGCGGCCTTGTCGATCAGGAACGCGTCGAGCAGTAGCTGCGCGGCGCGCGGGTCGGAGGGGACGATCGCCGCGTCGCCCGCCGCCGCCAGGTAGCCGGCGAGAAACGACGTCGAGACCCACTGCGTCCACAACCGGGCGCCGGCCCGCAGGCGCGTCTGGACGTCGGGCGCCAGCGCGAGGCCCCGCGCGGCTTGATCGGCCAGCGCCGCGAGCGCCGCGTAATCGAAGGACCGCAGCATGCCGGCGACGTCGCGGAGCGCGGGCCGCTTGTGCCGGCGCTCCGAGAGCGGCCGGGCCGGCTCCCCCTCGAAGTCGATGATGACGAAGTCCTTGCCGGTCCACAGGACCTGGCCGAGATGGTAGTCGCCGTGCGTGCGGATGCGCACCGCGTTGATGCGGCCTTCGAGGAGGTGCCGCAGGCGTCCGAGCAAGTCATCTTCCGCCGCGGCGACCTGTTCGGCCGTGGCGCGGGCGGCGTCGTCGAGCGCCGCGGTGTTCCGGCGGAGGGCCTGCAGCCCCCGGCGCACCGTGGACCGCACCGATTGATAGATCGAGCGCTGATACATCGCGGTGAACGGCTCGGGGGCGAATTCCGGATCGGCCGGATCGGAGGCGAGTGCCAGGTGCAGCTCGCCTGTGCGCTGCCCGAGCAGCCGCGCCGCGTCGAGATACGGTCCGATCCAGGCGACCGCCTCGGCGGGGAGACCCGCGTGGGCGAGACCGATGAGGGGCCCGCCCGACGGCTCGGGCACCTCGCCCCCCGCCGCGACGCGCTCGTAGTAGTGGCCCAACTCGTCGAGCGTGTACCGCCACGCGTCGCCTTCGCTCAGCACGAACTGTGAGAGGATGGCGACCGTCCGCGCCTCGTCGTCGGCGCGGTACTCGATGGCGCCGGCCACCTGCGGCGTATGTGGAAACGCCGCGCGCTCGGTGAGAAACCGGCCGATCTCGAAGTCGGGGTGCCGCCCGGCCTCGATTCGGCGGAACAGCTTCAGGATGCACCGGTCGCCGTAGACGAGCGACGTGTTGCTCTGCTCGCCCCGCTGCACCGTCGCCTCCGGGACAGGCGTCGAGGGGACGACGCGGCGGAACGCCTGCGTCTGCACACCGGTGAGTTCGGCGCGGCCGCCCCGGGCCCGCCGCCGGCGGGCGATCAGTTCGAAGAGCGCCGCCGCCACCCCCCGGTCGTAGACGCCGTCGTAGAGGACCCCCTCGCCGGCGGCCTCACGGATGCCGGTGATCACGGCGCCGAGCAGGTCCCGGTGGACCGCGTCGGCGCCGGCGCCCGCCGCGGCGAACGCGAGCGGCAGCGCGTAGACCTCGGGATCGCCTTCGACGTAGTCGACCCGCAGCTGCGAGACGTACGCGGACCGGCCGGCATCGAGCGGCAGCCGCACCGCGTGCTGGATCGCCACCCCGCGGACGGCCCGGCTCTTGCCGCCGAACCACCGGCGGCTGCGGACGTACGCCCACAGCGCGTCGGTCAGCGCGCGGTCGCCTCCGGCGACGAGTGCCTCCCAGCCCTCCGGCGCGGCCACCGGCGCGCGCACCTCGGGCCCCGGGTCGCGGGCGCCGCGCGCCTCCGGTCGCTCCAGCGCGAACCAGTAGAAGGTGTGCGGACCGAGCGTCAGCAGGTACGGCAGCTCGCCGATCGGCGGGAACGGGGTGTGTCCGAAGACCTCCACCGGCACCATGCCGTTCCATGCCTGCAGCGGCAGCTCGACGTACTGCACGAACCGCGAGAGGTTCGCGACGATGAGGAGCTGCTCGTCCCCGTGCCGCCGCAGGAACGCCAGCACCTTGCGGTTGTCCGGCTGGAGAAACTCGAGCGTGCCGCGGCCGAAGGCGCGATAGCGCTGGCGAATCGCGATGACCCGCCGCACCCACCAAAGCAGCGAATGCGGGTTGTCGTGCTGCGCCTCGACGTTGACGGTCTCGTAATGATACTCGGGGTCGATGATCGCCGGCAGAAAGAGCCGCTGGGGGTTCGCGCGCGAGAAGCCGGCGTTCCGGTCGGCGCTCCACTGCATCGGCGTGCGCACGCTGTTGCGGTCGCCGAGGTAGATGTTGTCGCCCATACCGATCTCGTCGCCGTAGTAGATCACCGGCGTACCGGGGATCGAGAGCAGCAGGCCGTTCATCAGCTCGATCCGCCGGCGATGGTTGCCGAGCAGCGGCGCGAGGCGACGGCGGATGCCGAGGTTGACGCGCGCCGCCGGATCGTGCGCGTAGACCCGGTACATGTAGTCGCGGTCCTCGTCCGTCACCATCTCGAGCGTGAGCTCGTCGTGGTTGCGGAGGAACATCGCCCACTGGCACGTCTCGGGGATCGGCGGCGTCTGCGAGAGGATCTCAATGACCGGGAAGCGGTCTTCCTGGCGGATCGCCATAAACAGGCGCGGCATGAGCGGAAAGTGGAACGCCATCTGGCACTCGTCGCCGTCGCCGAAGTAGGCGATTGCGTCCTCGGGCCACTGGTTGGCCTCGGCCAGCAGGACTCGCGCGGGCCTGCCTGCCCCGCGCGAGTCGGGGGCCCCGCCAGGGGAAAACCGCTCGTCGATGTGCCGCCGCAGCGTCTTGAGATATGCGTGGGTCTCCGGGAGGTTCTCGCAGATCGTGCCCTCCCGCTCGTACAGGTAGGGCACCGCGTCGAGGCGCATCCCGTCGACGCCGAGCCCCAGCCAGAAGTCTACGACCTCCAGCATCGCCGCGCGCACGGCCTCCGAATCGAAGTTGAGATCCGGCTGGTGCGAGTAGAAGCGGTGCCAGTAGTAGGCGCGGGCCACCGGATCGAGCGTCCAGTTGGACGGTTCGAAGTCGCGGAAGATGATGCGCGCGTCGCGGTAGCGGTCGGGAGTGTCGCTCCAGACGTAGAAGTCGCGGGCCTCGGTCCCGGGGGCCGCCCGCCGGGCGCGCTGGAACCAGGGGTGGCGGTCGGAGGTGTGGTTGAGCACCAGTTCGGTGATGACGCGGAGCCCCCGCGCGTGCGCCTCGGCCAGAAACGTCCGGAAGTCCCGCATCGTCCCGTACGACGGGTGGATGCCGGTGTAGTCGGCGATGTCGTACCCGTCGTCTTTGAGCGGCGAGGGGTAGAACGGCAGCAGCCACAGCGCCGTCACGCCGAGGCTCTGAATGTAATCCAGCCGCGAGGTCAGGCCCGGGAAGTCGCCGACGCCGTCGCCGTTGCTGTCCGCGAAGGCGCGGACGTGGACCTCGTAGATGACGGCGTCTTTGTACCAGTAGGGGTCGTCCCCCGTTGCCGAGCGCAGGGGTGCGGCGCGGGGGCGTACGACGGCCGCGGCGCCCCGCGACGACGGGGACGTGGGGCGGCCCGGCGTCCGGGGCCGGCCCCCCGACTGCGCGGGGCCGCGGGGCCGCGAAGTCGGGGTCACCGAGCGGCGCCTCGTTCCAGGCGGAAGATGTGCGCCGGCTGCGCGGCGGGATCCAACGAAACGTAGTTGCTCGGGCCGCGCCACGTGTGCCGGGCTTCGGTCAGCAGGTCCGTCACGACGTACGGCTCGTCCGGGCCGAACCCAAGGGCCTGCAGCGAGAGGTCGGTCCATCCCGACTGGGCGGACGTCGGGTCGAGGTTCACGATGACGAGGACCGCCGGGCCGCCGTTCGGAGCCGTCTTGCTGTAACAGAGCAGCTGCTCGTTGTCGATGCCGTGAAACACCAAGGTGTCGTCCCGCTGGAGCGCGGCGTGCTCCCGGCGCATCGCGTTGACGATCGCGATCAGGCCGCGCAGGCTGTCCGGCCGGCCGAGGTCCCAGCGTTTGATCTCGTACTTCTCCGCGTTGAGATACTCCTCGCTCGCCGGCGGCGGACTCCCCGGCGCGGCCGACTGATGCTCGATGAGTTCGTACGCCGGCCCATAGATGCCGTAGTTGGCCCCCAGGGTGGCGGCGAGCACGAGACGGACGGCGAACGCCGGCCGGCCGCCGTCCTGCAGATACTTGTGGAGGATGTCCGGCGTATTCGGCCAGAGATTGGGCCTGAAGAATTCAGACACCGGCGGGCGCGTGAGCTCCGTGAAGTACTCGGTCAGCTCGGCCTTCGCGGTGCGCCACGTGAAGTACGTGTACGACTGCGTGAAGCCCAATTTGGCCAGCCGGTACATCACCTTGGGACGCGTGAACGCCTCCGCGAGAAAAATGACGTCCGGGTCGGTGCGGTGGATCTCGTCGATCAGCCACTCCCAAAACGGGAATGGTTTCGTGTGCGGATTGTCCACCCGGAAGATGCGCACGCCCTCGCCCATCCAGAAGCGGACGACGCCGAGCAGTTCGTTCCAGAGGCCCTGCCAGTCGGCCGAGTCGAAGTCGAACGGATAGATGTCCTGATATTTCTTCGGCGGGTTCTCCGCGTACTGGACCGTCCCGTCGGGCCGCCGCCGGAACCATTCCGGGTGCTCGCGCGCGTAGGGGTGATCCGGCGCGCTCTGGTAGGCGAGATCGAGGGCGATCTCCAGGCCGCAGCCCCGCGCGCGGACGACGAGGCGCCGGAAATCCTCGAACGTGCCGAGCTCGGGATGGATGGCGGTGTGGCCGCCCTCCGCGGCGCCGATGGCCCAGGGGCTCCCCGGATCGCCGGCGCCCGCCTCCTCGACGTTGTTGCGCCCCTTGCGGTAGTCGCGGCCGATCGGATGGATCGGCGGCAGGTAGAGAATGTCAAACCCCATGCCCGCGACATACGGCAGCATGGCCTCGCAGTCGGCAAACGTCCCGTGCCGGCCGGGTTCGGGCGACGTCGAGCGGGGAAACATCTCGTACCACGCGCCGAACCGCGCGCGCGCGCGATCGACGACAACGGATAACTCGGGCGTATAGCGCGCCGCCCCCTTGCGCATCGGGTAGCGCCGCATCATGTCGGCCAGCTCGGCCGAGACGGCAATCCGCGCCGCCTCGCCGGTCCCCTCGTCGAGCTGGACCGCCCACGCGGCCAGCCGCGCGGCATCCGGTCCCTTCGCCCGGCGCCGAACGGCCCGCACCAGCTCCGCGCCGATGCGAAGATCCACGCGAACGTCCTGTCCAGCCTCCAGCCGCTTCGCGAGATCCCGCGCCCACGTCGCGAAGTGGTCGATCCACACTTCCACCGTGTAGCGGTACCGGCCGGTACGCTCCGCCACGAACATGCCGCGCCAGCGGTCGTTGTCGAGCGCCTGGAGCGGGGCCTCGCTCCAGCGCGGGGCGCCCTCCGCGTCCGCGGCGCCATCCCACCGGTAGCGCACCACGCCCGCCAGCAGGTCGTGGCCGTCGGCAAACGCGTCGCACTCGACCACGACCGTGTCGCCGGCGACGCGCTTCACGGGAAAGCGCCCGCCATCGATCTCGGGCGTGACGGCCTCTATGGCGACCCGCGGCTTCGCTTCCATCAAATTCTCCCGCCGCTGCGTGGTGTTGGCAGACTCAATAATGGCCGGCGCCGCGTCAGCGCGGCGCGATGATATCTTCGAGGCGGGCTCCATCGCCGCGCGTCGTCGCCACGGTGATGTGGTCGCCGCCGTGCAGGACCGTGTCGCCGCGCGGCACCAGCATCCGGGTACCGCGGCGCAGCGCGATGACGAGACTGTCGGGCGACACGGCCAGCGCGCTCAGCGGCCGCCCGGCGATCGCCGACTCGGCCGGGATCGCGAAGTGCACGAGCCGCGTCCCGAGATACACGCGCTCCGCCTCGGTCCCCCGGTCCACCTCGTCGAGGATCTCCGGAAACCGGGGCGGATACAGATCATACAGATAGCGGTACATCGCGTCGATCAGGAAATCCACCTCGCCGGCCGCCATCCAGGTCCGTTGCAGATGGTCCAGGCACAGGAACACGTTGCGGCAGTGCTCGCGCGCCTCGAGCAGCACGCGCCGCCAGCGCGCGGCGTTGCGGAAATCCTCGTCGAGCGCGCGGTAGGCGTCGAGCAACTGCTCGGCGCCGCGCCCGGCCTTGTCGCGGAAGTCGGTCGCATAGTCCAGCTGCCGGAACGCCTCGCTGGGATCGTAGTCGCGGCGCTCCTCGCGGAGGCGTTCGAGCGCGAACCGGAGATAGGCGATGCGGGTGTCGAGCAGCCCCTCCGGCAGGCGCCCGAGGCCCACGAGCATCCGCGGATCGAGGCGGTCCTCGGTCGCCGGATACCGCTCCGGGTAGAACTGCAGCATCATCATGAGCGCCTCGGCGAGTACGAGGCCGTAGAGGTACGGCCGCTTGTTGAGCGCCTCGTTCGGCTGCCAGCCCCAGTTGTCGGCCTGCTTCAAGAGGCGGAAGCCGACGGCGATCCGCTTCTCGATCGGGAACCGGTACAGCTGATAGCCCTCGTCGGCGAGCACCGACGCGTGCACGCCCACCGGCGAGAGCAGGCCGAAGGCCCGCAGCATCCAGGCAAAGAGGCCCACCACGTACTTGCCGGGCTCCCAGTAGATGAACGGGTGCGCGCGGAAGATCGCCGGGATCGCGTCCACGCCGCCGTACTCGCCCGCGTACAGCGGCGGATAGTGCCCGTCCGACCGGAGCAGCACGCGGGTCTCCGGCGCCCACCCCATGCCCTGGTGCTCCACACGCGCGGCGGGTGCTTCGGGCAGGGTCTCGAGATAGTCGTCGGGCGTCGTGAACTTGACGGTCACGTCCGGCGACGCGAGCACCTGCCGCCACGCGGCCTGCAGCACGTCGAGCGCGACGTCGCCGAAGTCCATGAGCTCGAGATCCTGAATGTACAGGATGAGGCCGCCGTCCGGCGCCGCGGCGAGCGCGTCGCGGAGGGTCGTCGCGTACTCCTCGACGCCGCGCGTCCGGTCGATCGGAAAGTCGAGGTAGCGGTGCTCTTTGTACTCCGTGTCGAAGACGTAGTACGCGCCCATCATGTAGCCCTGCGACCGCACTTCCTGCGGGTACATCCGGGTCACCGGACGCCAGATCTCCTGCGACACGCGGAAGTGCCGCGGCAGCGCCACGAGCCGCCGGCCGATCAGGAACGGCCGGTGCACGTAGTCGTGCGACGGGTCCGACGCCGTGTAGACGCCCTTGCGGTCGCTCAGGTGCGGGTGGACGATCGCGTCGATGCCGGCGTCTTCGAGCGCCGGGGCAAACCGCGGGTGCACCGAGCATTCCGTGAAGAAGAACACCCGCCGCCGCGGCTTCGGCGCGCCGACGAGATCGTGCAGCGCCTCCTGGTTGAGGCGCAGCTCTTCGACGAGCTCGCCGGGCTCGAGCAGCACCGCGTGCGTATGGTGCGCCGTCGTGTACAGCGGGTAGATCGTGTGGTCGCGGTACGCGCGCCGCAGCTCCTCGAACGTGCGCGGGAGAATCGATCGGATCTGGAAGAGCAGATCGTTGGAGATGTCGACCGTGACGCGGACGCCCATCGCGCTGGCAAACGCGATGAGATCGCGGTAGATGTTCCGGCCTTCTTTGGCCCGCCGGCGCAGATAATTCTCGGGCGGCACGGCCTGCGCGATGCGCATGTCCGGAACCGCGCTCTGGAGGTGTGCCGGCAGGTCCCAAAGCGGCTCGTGGGCATGAAAAGCCAATATGACGTGGACCGTCTTGGGCATCAGTGTACATCTTACCCCGTTGGCGGGGCATCCGGGGAGAGACGCTAGGTCGTGCTATCAATCCGAACGGCGGGCCGCGTCCTCGATGACCTGGGCGATGATCTCATGGCCGGACCTGAACGCCACCTCCGCGCCGGTCGTTTTCATGCCCACGCCGCGCAGGCCTTAGATGCTCGCCCCCCGTCGGCCGCGATTGTCACTCCTGCGGCCCCTCAGACCCATAGCCGGACCTCTAACCGGCCAACTTCTTTAAGAAGCTCCACAACCGACCCCACCACGTCGGCGCCGGCTTCTGCCGTCGTGGATATCCGGTCCAGCCGTCGGGTTTCTTTTTGCAGATGCCATCTTCGACAAGGGTCGAGCGTTTATAGGTGAGCCACACGAAGAAATGGCAAGGCTTGTTGATGTCGCCATCAATGAAACTGATCACTTCTGTGCTTATCTGGTACTCATGCCCGTCAGTCCACGTCGGCTTCTGGTCGGGAAAGAGATCGCAGACACACTCCTCTTCCTCGCCCTCCTCTTTCTCGCAGCCTACCTTCACAAAATAAGGCAGGGCGCTCATCTGCGCCTCGAGCTCTTCGATCGCACTCTTCATCTCGTCGGCGGACAGGCTGTGCCCGGTGCACCATCCCTTATTGTCCTTATCTGGAACGACCGTCGTCTTCGCAAGATCGTAGCTGTAGTCGTAAAACAGAACTTGACACGGACCCTTGCACATCGCGTACCCCCCCGTCTTCCGTGGGCTAAGTTCGCTGCGTAGGGGGCGCCCCCTGTTCGATCGAAGCTTGGTCCTCCACCCAATGCCGCGTCAGATACAGCCAGAACGCGAGGCCGGCGTAGCGGCCGTAAGGGCGAAATCTCCGCTCGATCGTCCGGTCCTTCACCTGTTGCCGGCGGCCGGAGAGGCGCGCGAACGCCGGCCGCGTCCATGAATCGAACACGAGCCGCGAGTACCGCCCGAGGAGCATCATGATATGAGCGGCGGCGTACGGGCCGACGCCCGGAAGCTCCAAAAGGCGCTCGGCCACCTTGTCGTCAGGAAGCGCGCCCGGCGTGCCGGGAGCACGGCCGAGCCTCTCCAAGTCCACATCGCCGCGCGCGACCCCGCGCGCCAGCGACCGCAGATACGGCCCCCGATAACCGGCGCGGACGACCTTTCTATAGAAGGACGGGCGCGCCGCGGCCATCGCCGCGGCTGTGGGGAACGTGCGGCCGATCCATCCCCGGGCGGGTGCTCCGGGGGCGCGCTCGCCGAGGTGCTCCACAAGCGCCGTCACCATCCGCCGCGTCAGCGCCCACGAGCAGTTCGTCGTGCAAATGGTCTTGACCACATCCTCGAACACGGTTGGACTTCGGATCAGGCGTCCCGCTCCAGTGCGGGCCCACGCAAGTTCCGCGTCCTCCGCGGTAAGCGCGTAGAACTCGGCCAGCGGCTCGTCCAACCGGAGCACGTGGCGTACCGCCGCGACGGCCCGTTCGACGACCCGCGGTCCCGGCGCGGGCCCGAGGATCTTCACCGCGCCAAACCCCGCGCGGCCTTCGGCGATTTGAATCAGACGGGGCCGCCCGCCGTTGACCGGCAGCGTCATTTCGAGGACCCTGGACGCTGCGTCGAGACGCATGGGCGGGAGTTCGGTGAGACCGTGGGACGTGCAGGTCCGCCAGAAGTGGATCGGCTCGCCGCCCGGACCCACGAGTGGGAACTCGAAGGCCCCGGGCGGGAGTCCGCCGGTTCTAACCGTCACCGCGCTCCGGCGAAGGCGCGATGACGTCGAGCGGGCTGGTCGGCGCCGTTACCGCCTCCAGCGCAGCGCGCCGAACGCGGCGAGTCCAACGAACGCCGCGGCAAGCGCGCGGCGAGTTGAGTGGGCGGCGTTGTGAGCGCCGGGAGTTCCGGTTACCGTCGCCTGCGGCGCCTCGCCGCGGGACGGTGCGATCTTGTCCACGCGGAGCAGCCGGTCGAGCGCGGCTTCCCGCTGGTATGACGCGATCCGCTCCGTCGCGAGCAATTCGTACATTTGAACGTTCCACATTGATGGACCCCTTTCTTCGCGGGCCGTCGAAACAACGGCGGCGAGTGAAACCCGCGAACGAGCTACTGCAAGAGCGCGGTCCAGGGCAAGAGTCCGACGACACGCCCGCCGTCAACCACCGGCAGCACCTCATGGTGCTCAGCGCGCATGCGCGCGGCCGCCTCGTCGAGCGATGCCTCGGAAGAGATTGAATGAACCGGTTCGACGACGCGCGCCACCGTCAGACGGTCGAGGACATCCCGGAGCTCGTAGACGTCGAGTGTCGTGACATCGGACGGCGTCAGGCGAAGCAGCGCCTTCTCGTCGACCAGCCCCACGAACCGTCCGCCGTCGGAGACGGGCAGCGCCGTCACATCGTGTTCCCGAAGCAGCCGCAGCGCGGTGGCCACCGTCGTGCGAGGGGTGATCACGGGCACCGAAGCGAGCATCGCGTTCCGGACGTTGGACGTGCGAAGAGCGATCATGTCACGACCTCCCTTTGTGCGACTCGCGCTGTACGTATCGTATGCGTGAGCCGATCCAGAAACTATCCGCTTTCTGTCGCGCAACCCTAGTCCGCCGCGGCGTCGTGCGCGGCGCTCGCGCCGCCGGCCGCCGTCGCCTGCGCCGGCATCCCATGATCGGCCGGCGCTCCGTACAGCAACTGCGCTCCGGGCCGCGGCGTCACGAGCCGCTCAAACTCCCACGGGGTGAGATCGCCCTGCTCGTATCGGTGCCAGACCGTTTGGAGCCAGTCGTGCTCCAGATCGGTGCGCCCGGCCGGCTGCTCTGTGCCCGCCAGGAGCACCGCGATCGCGACGATAATCCCCGCCAGTAACGCGGCCGACAACAGCACGTCCCCCACCCAACCCGAGCCAAACAACTGAGGCCACATTGTCCTTCCTCCCTACCTGCCCGGCCGGCCCACTTGCGCCGGTCCGTATAACCTGCTATTCTCTTTTTGATGGTTGTATCGTACCAGGCAGGACTTAACTTGTCAACACCAAATAGAGGGTTATATGGCGAAGCGTGAAGCGGACGTCCCAAAGGCGGCGACCCCAGATTACGCGTTCGACTTCTCAGGCGGGCGGCTGTGCCTGGACTTCGTGAACACGGTGAGCGCGACGCGGGCGAACCCGAAGGAACATCTCAACTCGTACCTCGATCTCGTGTCCTGGGGCCGGCAGGCGAAGGTGTTGAACGAGCGTGACGCGCAGCACCTGATCCAGATGGCCCGACGCCGACCGGACGACGCGGCGCGGATCCTCGCCCGGGCGGTGTCGGTCCGCGAGGCGCTGTTCAGGATCTTCTGCGGCGCCGCGGAGTGCCGCCCTCAGCGGCCGGACGATATGGAGATCTTCAACTCCGCGCTGTCCCGCGCGCTGTCACACGTCCGTCTCGACTCGACGACGGAAGGGTGCGTGCGGGTGTGGGAGGGCGACGCCGACGCGCTCGACCGCATGCTCTGGCCGGTCCTCCGCTCGGCGATGGACGTGCTCACCTCGGACGACGAGCGGGGACGGATTCACAAGTGCGAGAGCCCGACGTGCGAATGGCTGTTCTTCGACACGAGCCGCAACCACAGCCGCCGCTGGTGCGACATGAAGAGCTGCGGCAACCGGGCGAAGGCGCGGCGCTACTACGAGCGCCACAAGCACGCGTAGGCGTCAGAACTCGAACGGAAGCGCGAACGTCGGCGCCTTGGTATGACGATCGCGGCGGGCCAGATCGGGGCGCGTCCGGAACCACCGGATCAGCTCGATCAACTCGCCGACGATCCGCTCGTAGAGCAGCCGGCCTTTCTCGCGCGTGGCGTGCTCGGGGAGGCCGTTGGAGCCGGTCTCCGAGAACGACGATGTCCAGTCCATGATGCCGGCCGGGCCGGAGCCGAGCGTGATGTCCCGGTAGTGCCACTTGTCGGCGCCCGGGAACTTCATATAACTCGGGATGTATCCCTCGATCCGATCCGTCCGGACGCCGTCCGGGTTAATGTGGCAGTAGAGTGACGTCTCGAGCTCGCAGGCATGGGCGCATCCGCCCACCGGCGAGGTCCGGATGGAGTTCCAGTACTTGCCGGACAGCTGCCACCAACCGAGGGACATGCACGCGGCGTCCGTCTGCAGGCTGACCTGCCGCGCCGCCATTTCCACGAGCGGCATATTGGACCCGTGGCCGTTGATCATGATGATCCGCTTGAAGCCGTGATAGGCGACGGAGCGGCCGATGTCGACCAGCAGGCGCACGAACGTGCTCGGCTCGATGTTCACGGTGCCCGGGAAGTCCATCACGTGGTGCGTGTAGCCGTAGGCGACCTCGGGCATGACCAGCATGTCCTCCGGCGACCGGGTCGCGGCTTCGAGGCTGAGCGACCGCACCTGCCGCGTGTCCGTCTCGAGCGGGAGGTGCGGGCCGTGCTGCTCCGTGGCGCCGATCGGCAGCACCACGACCTTCTTGAGGGCCACCGCCTCGTTGATCTCCTGCCAAGTCAGCGCGTCGTAGCGCACCTCACGGGCCGCGCGGTCGCGCAGCGCTTCCGCCATCGTTCTCTCCCCCTTCTGCATCGATTGGCCGGCACCGCTCATTCGATGATGTCCCGCCAGCGCCCGCCGCGCGGCCGTACGACGTACCGCGCGAGTGCATCCGCGTTCGGACGGACGCCGCTGCCCGGGCCTTCGGGCACGATGAACTCGCCCGCCTCTACCTGAAACGGCTCCTCCAGTAGCCCGGAGGCCAGTTCCACCATCTGCGGCTGATACTCCACCATGCACAACCCGGGCGCCCATGCCGCGACCTGCAGCGAGGCGGCGATGTAGCCGAAGAGCCCCACCCCGAGGTGGAGGGTGAGCGGCCGGTGATGCGCATCCGCCAGCAGCGCGATCGCGCGCGATTCGGTCGTGCCGCACCGCCCGACGTCCACCTGGACGATATCGAGGGCGCCGGCTTCCAGCCACGGGGCGAACTGGTAGCGGGTCCGCTCGCACTCCCCGCCGGCGATCGGGAGATCGAGCGCGCGCGCGACCTCCGCAGTCCCGGCGAGATCCTCCGGCTGCACGGGCGTCTCGAGAAACGCGATCCCGATCCGCTCGAGCTCACGTCCGAGGCGAATGGCCGAGTCCGGATCGTACATCCACTGCGTATCCACGCCCAGACGAGCGTCGGGACCAAGGGCGTCCCGCAGCGACGCCGCCTCGGCCGCGTCCTCGTCCACGCCGTGGCCCCCGAAAATCTTGAAGGCCCGAAAGCCCCGGCGCTTGAACTCGAGGGCCTCCTCGATGCGGCCCTCGCGGGTCTCCCGGACCAACCCCGAGACGTAGGCCGGGATGCGGTCGCGGGCGCGCCCGCCGAGCAATTGCCACGCCGGCTGCCCCAGCGCCCGGCCGCCGAGATCCCATAAGGCGTTATCGACCGCGGCGACCGCGTCCACGTACAGACCGGTGATGTGGCCGCGATAGCGCATGGCGGAGTACAGCATCTGGTAGAGCTGCTCGCGTTGGAGCGGATCCCTGCCGAGGAGGAGCGGCCGCAGGACTCGCTCGACGATGACCGCTCCGGCCTCAGGCGCGACAGGGAACTGCGCCTCACCCATGCCCGTCACCCCGGCGTCCGTCTCGACGGTCGCGAACAACGTCTCGACGGCGGTGGGGTAGACGCTCGGGTATGGCTCGATGAGCTGATAAGTCGAGTCCGCGGCACGCCGGGCGCGGCCGCGGACGCCCGCCCCGCCGGAGAACAGCGATTCCGGGCGGGGGATCCGGACGACCGTCGCCCTCACGTCGGTGATCTGCATGGCGTCCTTCCGCGGCCGCCGGGCCTACCGATCCGTCCACACGTTCCAGACGCGCACGTATCCCGCCGCCCACACGTCGTACCCGTGCACCGTGTCGCGATAGCCCTGCCCGACGGTGCCGAAGAACAGCGGCAGGAACGGGAGGTCGGAGACCTGCAGCTCGTGGATCCGGTCGATGAGCGCGCGCCGCTGCGGCAGCGACGTGCTCAGCGCGACCGCGCTGGTCAAGCGGTCCCACTCCGGGTTGTTGTAGCCGGACGGCGTGCTGCGGGAGCTCCACAGCGGCCGGTAGATCGAGATCGGGTCCGGACGGAACGAGAGGTCGTTGATGAACATGTCGTAGCTGCCGGTCAGCCACGTCTGGACCCACGCGGCGAGCTCCATCGTGTTGACCTGCGCGTTGATGCCGGCCGCCTTCAGCATCGACTGGATGATGACGGCGGCGGAGCCGTCGAGCGGCGCGCTGGTCGAGACGTTGATCTTCAGGGTCTCGCCCTTGTACCCGGACTGCGCGACGAGCTGCCGCGCTTTCGCGGGATCGTAGCCGGCGTCCTTCGAGGTGAATCTGTCGTAGAGGGCGGACCCGGGCAGCACGATCGACGGCGCGGGCCGGCCAAGACCGTAGGTCACGCCGTCGGCAAGCTGCTTCTTGTCGATCGCGTAGGCGACGGCCTGGCGGAGGGCGCGGTTGGCCATGAGGCTCTGCTTGTGGCCGAAGCGCATCTCGGTGATCGTGAACGACGGAACGTCGAAGACCTTGAGGCCGGCGGCGTTCTTCAACCGGCTGTACTGGGGGTAGCCCAGTCCATCCGCGATGTCCACGTCGCCCGTGGCCAGCGCGTTGCCGCGGACCGACTCGTCTTTGATGGGCAGGAATCGCACCTCCGTCGCGTACGGCACCTTCGCGCCGGCGAAGCCCGAGGACTTCTCCGGCCACGGCTTATAGTCGGCAAAACGCTTGACCACGATGTAGCGGTCGCGCGCCCACTCCACGAACTGGTACGGGCCGGTGCCGACCGGGTGCGTGATCGTCCCGCCCTGCTCCTCGGCGAGGCCCTTCGGCATGATCATCACCGTGCCGACGGGATTCGCGAGGCTGAACAGGAACGTGCCGTCCGGCGCCTTGAGCGTGATGCGCACCGTGTAGGGATCGGGCGCTTCCATGCTGTCGATGCCGGCCAGGTCGCTCTTGCGGTAGCCCTTGTCCTTGAACCGCTGCAGCGAATAGATGACGTCCGCGGCGGTCATCTCCTTGCCGTTGTGGAACTTGACGCCCCGCCGGAGGTGGAAGGTATAGATCTTGGCGTCCTTGATCTCCCACCCGGCCGCGAGCGCCGGGGAGACGTTGACGCCTCCGTCGAGGGTCACCAGCTGCTCGATCACGTTCATCAACGCCAGGCGGTTTTCGTAGTCGGGCGCCACCTGGATGTCCAGGCTGTAGGCGTCCGAGGCGAGCGCCACTTTCAGCGTCCCGCCCACCCGAGGCTGCGGCGCCGCCGCGAACAGCGCGGGCTGCCAGACGACCGCGACGGCGAGAAGCGCGGCGCCGATGACGAGGCTCCGCCGGCGGTTCCACCGCGTGCGTGCGAGCATTACGATCCCCCCTCTCGAAATGCGAGCGTGGTGCAGGCTTTCATCACGACAGGCGCGGATCCAGGACATCTCGCAGCGTATCGCCGACGAGGTTCAGCCCAAGGACACAGGCGGAGATGCACAGGCCGGGAAAGATCGACACCCACGGGGCGGTCGTCAGGAAGTCTTTGCCTTCCGACAGCATCGCCCCCCACGTCGGCGTCGGCGGCGGCTCCCCGAGGCCGAGGAAGCTGAGCGCCGCTTCGGCCAGCAGGATTTGCGAAAAGCTGATCGATCCCTGGACGATCAGCGCGGGGATGCAGTTGGGCAGGACGTGGCGCAGCAGGACCCGCCCGGCGCCGGCGCCCTCGCTCCGCGCCGCGTCGATGTACTCCATCTGCCGGACGGGCAGCGCGGCGCCGCGCATCACCCGAGCCATCCGCGGCGCGTAGACGATGGCGAGCGCGATCACGATGCTCTTCATCCCGGACCCGAGCACCGCGGCGACGCCGATCGCCAGCAGCAGGGCCGGAAACGCGAGAAAGACGTCGGAGGCCCGCATGATCACCCAGTCGACGCGCCCGCCGTGGTACCCGCCGAGGAGCCCCGCGAGCCCGCCCCCGACCGTCGCGACCGTGACCGCCGTGAACGCGGCGCCGATGCTGTACCGGCTGCCCCAGAGCGCGCGCGACAGGACGTCCCGTCCGTACTGATCGGTGCCGAACCAGTGGCCTCCGCTCGGCGCCTGGAGCCGGTCGCGGATGGCGATGTCGATCGGCGAGCGGGGCGCGACGGCCGGCCCGGCCACGGCCGCCGCGATCGACACCGCGAGCAGCACCGCCCCGAGCAGCGAGACCCACGTCCGGCCGAGCCGCCCGACTGCGCGAAGGGTTGGCGGCATGCGTCACTCCGCGCGGACCCGCGGGTCCAGGAACCCATAGCTCACGTCGACGGCGACATTCGTCAGCGCGTAGATGAACGCGGTGTAGAGGATGATGCCTTGGATCAGCGGGTAGTCTCTCGTGAGAATCGCGCTGACGACCAGCTGGCCGACTCCGGGGAGGCCAAAGACCGTCTCGACCACCACGGCGCCCGACAAGAGCGCGCCGACCTGGATCCCGAGCACCGTGATCACCGGCAGCAGCGCGTTGCGCAGCGCGTGATGATAGGTCACCCGCCGGCCCGTGAGGCCTTTCGCCCGCGCGGTGCGGACGTAGTCGTTGCGCAGCACTTCCAACATGTACGCCCGCGTCATCCGGGCGAGGTTCGCGGCCTGGACGATGCCGAGCGCGAGCGCCGGAAGCGCCAGGAAGCGCATCGCGGTCCAGAACGATTCGGTGATGGTCTTGTAGCCCACCAACGGCACCAGGCGCAGCTCGACCGAGAAGACGAGCAGCAGCAGGATGGCCAGCCAGAAGTCCGGGACCGACAGCCCGAACAACTGGAAGAGACGGACGAGCTGATCGGCGGCGCCGTCCTGCCGGATCGCGCCCAGCACGCCGCTCGACACGCCGAGAATCACGGCGACGAGCATCGCGAGCAGGCACAGGGTCAGCGTGGTCGAGAGCCGCTCCCCGATCATCGCCGAGACCGGCCGGTGCGCGAAGATCGACGATCCGAGGTTGCCGTGGAGCACGCCGCCGAGCCAGATGGCGAAGCGGACGGGCAGCGGACGATCGAGGCCGAGCGCTGTGTGAACCTCGGCGATCGACTGGCGCGTCGCTTCCGCGCCGAGCATGACGCTCGCCGGATCTCCGGGAATCATCGCCAGCAGCGCGAACGTGACCACTGAAATCGCCGCCAGCACGGCCACGAGCGCCGTGAGCCGCTTCACCACCCAAGCCCACACGCGGAATTCCCCCCGAATCCGCGCCCGCGCGCGGAGCACCAAATCGCCGGTCGTGCGTGATGCGCCGCCTCTTACGTTCGGGAGTTCCGGGATGCGACCTGCCAGGAAACCCTACCGGGCCCACGGAACTCGACTCGTATGACCGCACCGCGCGCCATGGCCGGCGTCTTCCCGATCGTGCCCACGATCTTCGACGGCCGGGGGGACCTGGACCACGACGGCCAGCGGGCCACGATCGACTTTCTTGTGGACGCGGGCGTCCACGGCATGGTCTTGCTGGCCAACGCCAGCGAGGGCTACACGATCGGCGACGCCGAGCGCACCGCCGTCGTCACCTCCGTAGTGAAGCACGTCCGCGGGCGCGTGCCGGTCGTGGTCACGTGCAACCACCCGAGCACCGTCGGCGCGGTGCGGTTCGCGCGGGAAGCTGAGGACCTGGGCGCGGACGCGGTGATGTTCCTTCCGCCGTTTTTCGGCCAGTGGCTCTCCGACCTCGACGGCATCCGGCGGCACTGCGACGCGATCTCGCGGGCGACCACGGTGCCGTTGATGCTGCAAGATCATCCGCTGAGCGGCATCACGATGCCGGCCGGCTTTCTCGTCGAATTGGCACGAACGGTGGAGCGCCTCGGGTATTTCAAGGTCGAAGCGAACCGCGCGCCTGCCAAAATCGGACAGATGCTGCGGCTGGGCGGCGATGCGCTCCGCGGGCTGTTCGGCGGGACCGCGGGCGTGCTGTTCCTCGAGGAGCTCGATCAGGGCGCCGCCGGCACGATGCCGAGCAGCCTCATACCGGACGGGTTCGTGCGCGTGTTTACCGCCTACCGGGAGGGCGACAGGAAGCGCGCGGCAGAGCTGATGACGCGGTATGCGCGACTCATCGCGTTCGAGATCCACCTCGGCGGCCAGCGCGCCGTCAAAGAGTTTCTTGCCCTCAAGGGCATCATCCGGTCCACGTTCGTGCGCGGTCCGATCCGCGATGCGTGGGACGAGCACGCGATGCGCAATCTCCGCAGACTCATCGAAGACGCCGGCCTCTTGGCGGCCGAGAGGCGGGTGTGACCCGCCTCTCGCCTCAGTGCTGATCACCATCTCGATCATCATCGGCCTGTCGGCGGCGGCCGCCGCGATCACGGGCTTCGGCTTCAACCTCGTCAGCGCGCCGCTGCTCACGCTGATCTACCCGCCGCGGTTCGTCGTCGTCCTGACGCTGCTGCTCGGGATCTGCGCGAGCGGCCTCCTCGTCCTGCGGCCCGAGATCCGGCGGGAAGTGGAGTGGAGTGTGGTCCGTCCGCTCTTCCTGTCGAGCCTGGCCGGCATGCCGGCCGGCGTCGCGCTGTTGATCTGGGGGCCCGCGCGCGCGCTCAAGGCCGCGATCGCGGCGGTGACGGCCGGCTTCGCGATCCTGATGCTGACGCGCTTCCGGCCGCGCCTCAGCGGCGGGACGCTCGACACCGTCGCCGTCGGGTTCCTGAGCGGCGTGCTCTCAACCAGCACCAGCCTGAACGGGCCGCCGGTCGCGCTCTACCTCATGGCGCGGGGGTTCGCGAAGGACCGCTTTCGCGGCAACATGGTGGTCTACGTGTTCCTGGCGACCGTGACGAGCGTGGTACTGCTTGTCCTCGGCGGGACCGTCACCGCCGAGACGCTGTCGCTCGCGGCGAAGACGGCGCCGGTGCTGATCGTCGGGTTCGGCGCCGGCGTGGCGCTCGTCCATAGACTCTCCGACCGCCACTTCGAAGTCATGGTCCTGGCGTTTCTCGTGATCGTCGGGCTCCTCGGGGTCGGCGCCGCGCTGCGCTGAGCCCCCACACCGGCGCCCCGGCCCACCGTGCTATAGTGGGGCCGTGACGTCCGCCCGGCCCGGGACGCTCTACATCGTCGCGACTCCCATCGGCAACCTCGAGGACATCTCCCTTCGAGCGCTTCGCGTCCTCCGCGAGGCGACGGTCGTCGCCGCCGAAGACACCCGCCGCACGCGCAAACTGCTGGCGCACCACCGCATCCCCGCCCGCCTGCTCAGCCTGCGCGAGCACAACGAACTGGCCCGTACCCCCGTGCTTGTGCGCCGCCTCCTCGACGGCGATTCGATCGCGCTGGTGTCCGACGCCGGGACGCCCGGGCTGAGCGATCCCGGCGCCACGCTGGTGCGGGCCGCCGCGGACGCCGGCGTCCCGGTGGTGCCGGTGCCGGGGGCGAGCGCGGTCCTCGCCGCGCTCGTGGCGTCGGGCCTGCCGGCGGAGCCGTTCACGTTTCTCGGATTTCTTCCGGCCCGCGGCGCGGACCGGCGCCGCGCCCTCGCCTCGGCGCGCGATCTGCCGCACACCCTCGTCCTGTTCGAAGCGCCTCACCGGGTGCGCGAGACCCTCGACGACCTATTGGAGACGTTCGGCGACCGGCGGATCACCGTTGCGCGCGAGCTGACCAAACTACACGAAGAGGTGTACCGGGCGACGCTCAGCGAAGCCGTCGGGCACTTTTCCGCTCACCCTCCGCGTGGGGAATTCACGCTCGTCATCGAAGGAGCACAGCAGGGCGAGGGGGCTGCCGGCGACGCCGCGACTCTCGACGCGGCCCGCGAGATGGCCCGCGAGACCTTGGTGCGGGCCTCGGCGGAAGGCTGTTCCAGCCAGGAATCGGTGCGGCGCGCGGTGGAGGCGAGCGGCCTCCGGCGCAACGAGGTCTACCGCCTGTGGCTCGCGATCAAGCAGGAGGCACACGAATGACCAAGGTCCACACCGCCGGAGACGAGGTCGAGGCGCTGATGCTCCAGGGGGCGCTGGAGCAGGCCGGCATTCCGGTCGTGCTGCGCTCCCGTCAGGTGCCGGGCTACGGCGCCGTCGTGGAAAAGGCCACCGGGGTGTGGGGCGACCTGCTCGTGCCGGACGAGCGCGCCGCCGACGCCCGCACGCTCATCCGCGATTACCTGGTGGCGCAGCCGAAGGCGGCCGGCCGGGACAACCCGTCCAAGGGCCTCGCGGGCATCGTCGTGCCGATTCCCACGCTCTTCGACGAGGGGGGCCGCCTCGACGAGGACGCCAACGTCAGGCACGTCGAGTGGCTGATCGCGCGCGGCGTGCACGGCCTGTTTCCGCTCGGCACGACCGGCGAGTTCACGTCGCTCACGCGCGACGAGCGCCGTACCATGGCCGAACTGGTCGTCCGCACGGCGCGCGGCCGCGTGCCGGTGCTGGTCGGGTGCGGCGCCCCGGGGACGGAGGAGGCCGTGGCGTACGCCGAGCACGCCGAGGAGGTCGGCGCCGCCGGGGTCGCGGTGGTCCTCCCGTACTACTGGGTCCCGCCGGATCGTTCGATCTACGAGCACTACCGGCTGCTCGCGATCGGCACGCGCCTCCCGGTCTACATCTACAATTTTCCGGGGCTCACCGGCCGCAACATTCCGCCGCGCCTGGTCCGCCGGCTCGCGGAGGACCACGCCAACATCGCCGGCATCAAAGACACGATCGACAGCATCGCGCACATCCAGGAGATCCTCACGACCGTGCGCCCCGCGCGGCCCGACTTCGTCGTGCTGTGCGGCATGGACTACCACCTGCTCAACACGCTGCTGCTGGGCGGCGACGGCGCCGTGCCCGGAACGGCGAACTTCGCCCCGGACCCGCTCGTCGAGATCTACCGCGCGGTCACCCAGGGGCGCGCCGCGGACGCCGCGGAGCGCTCACGGCACCACCTGAACGCGATCCCGGCTCTGTTCGCCTCCGACGCGCCGGCGTTCGTGATCGTCAAGGAAGCGATGGTGATCGCGGGCCTGATCCGGCACGCGACGGCGCGGCCGCCCGCGCTGCCGCTGACCGACGATGAACGCCGGGCGCTCCGGCACGGCCTCGAGGCGCTCGGGATCGGGGCGGCCCGGCCTCGAGGCCCCGCGCAGACGGGGGGCGCATCCCGGTGAACGGTGTGCCCGCGGACAGACCCGTCGCGATCGGCCTGCTCGGGTGCGGCACGGTCGGGAGCGCGGTCGTCCGGCTTCTATCGAAGAACGGGGAGACCATCACGCGCCGCACCGGCGCCGCACTGCGGCTCGTCCGGGTCGCCGTGGCGCGGCCCGAGCGGCCGCGCGATCTGTCGTTCGACCCCGGGGTGCTCACGCGCGACGCGGCCGCGGTGGTCGCCGACCCCGCCGTCGACGTGGTCGTCGAAGTGATCGGCGGGCTCGAGCCCGCGCGCTCGCTCCTCCTCGACGCGATCGAGCACGGCAAGCACGTCGTCACCGCCAACAAGCAGCTGATCGCCCGGCACGGACCGGAGCTCTTCGCCGCGGCCGCGCGCGCCGGGGTGGACTTACGACTCGAAGCCAGCGTCGGCGCGGGCGTGCCCGTGATCCAGATGCTGAAAGAGTCGCTCGCCGGCAACCGCATCGCGGAAGTCACGGGCATTCTCAACGGCACCACCAACTACATCCTCACGCGGATGGCGGAGGACGGCTCCGAGTTCAGCGCCGCGCTCGCGGACGCGCAGCGCCGCGGGTTCGCGGAGGCCGATCCCACCGACGACGTGGAGGGCCACGACGCGGCGGCGAAGCTCGCCATCCTGGCGATGATCGCATTCCACACGCCGGTCCACGCCGACCAGGTCTACCGCGAGGGCATCGCGCGGGTCTCGGCGCAGGACATCCAGTACGCGGCGGAGCTGGGCTACGTGCTCAAGCTGCTCGCGATCGCGCGCGAGCACGACGGCCGCGTGGAGGCCCACGTCCACCCCGCGTTCCTGCCGCGCGCGCACCCGCTCGCCGCGGTGCGCAACGAGCTGAACGCCGTCTTTGTCCGTGGCGACGCCGCGGGCGAAGTGATGATCGTCGGCCGCGGGGCCGGCGGGGATCCTACCGCGAGCGCCATCGTCGCGGATCTGGTGGACGTGGCGCGCAACCACCGGCGCGGCGGCCACGGACGGGTCGGATGGGAGGCATTCGAGGCGCGCCCGCTCCGGCCGATGGAGGAGGTCGAGACCCCGTTCTATCTGCTGATGCAGGTGACCGACCGGCCGGGGGTCTTCGCCCGCATCGCGGCGATTTTCGGCGAGGAAGGCGTCAGCATCTCGGCGATCTCGCAGAAGAGCCGCGGCGCCGACGCCGACATCGTGATGATCACGCACACGGCGCGCGAGGGCCAGATGCGGCGGGTCCTCACGCGGATCGAGGCGCTCGACGTGGTCGGCACCGTCCGCAACGTCATCCGGGTGGTCGACGGTGACTAGGACGATCTGGCGCGGCGTCATCGAGGAGTACCGCCGCTTCCTGCCGGTCACGGACGCGACGCCGATCGTGACGCTGCTGGAAGGGGACACGCCGCTCGTCCGCGCGGAGCGCCTCGAGCGCCACGTGCCGGGCGCAACGCTGTACTTGAAGAACGAGGGCGTCAATCCGACCGGGTCGTTCAAGGACCGCGGCATGACGCTGGCGATGACGAAAGCGATCGAAGACGGCAGCCGCGGCGTCATCTGCGCGAGCACCGGGAACACGTCGGCTTCCGCGGCGGCCTACGCCTCGCGCGCCGGCATCCTCTGTTTCGTCGTCGTGCCGGCCGGCGGGATCGCGCTCGGCAAGGTCGTGCAGGCCCTCGCCCACGGCGCGCGCCTCGTTCCGATCGAAGGCTCGTTCGATGAGGCGCTGCGGCTCGTCCGCGAGGGGGCGCCGCGCCTCAGGCTCACGCTCGTCAACTCGGTCAACCCGTACCGGATCGAGGGCCAGAAGACCGGCGCCTTCGAGATCTGCGACGCGCTCGGCCGGGCGCCGGATGTGCTGGCGATCCCGGTCGGCAACGCCGGCAACATCACCGCGTACTGGCGCGGCTTCGTACAGTATCACGACCGCGACATCGTAACGTCCCGGCCGAAAATGTGGGGGTTTCAGGCGGCGGGGGCGGCGCCCTTCGTCGTGGGCCATCCGATCGACCGGCCGGAGACCGTCGCGTCCGCGATCAGGATCGGACGCCCGGCCTCCTGGGACAGCGCCGTCGCCGCGGTCAACGAATCGGGCGGCGCCTTCGAGGCGGTGAGCGACGACGCGCTGCTGGCCGCCCGCACGCTGCTCGCGCGGGAGGAAGGCATCTTCGTCGAACCGGCGTCCGCGGCGTCGGTCGCGGGGATCCTGCGGCGGTCGCGCGAGGGCCGCGTCCCCGAAGGGATCGTGATCGTGTGCATCCTCACCGGTCACGGCCTCAAAGACCCGGAGGCGGTGCTCCGCACGGAACGCCGGCCCGAGCCGGTGCCGGCGACGTTCGAGGCGATCGAGCGCGTCATCGGCGAGCCCGTCGGCGTCCGATGATCCGCGTCCGCGTGCCCGCGACGACGTCGAACCTGGGCCCCGGGTTCGACGCGCTGGGCCTCGCGCTCCGCCTGCACAACACGGTCGAACTCGGGGCGGCGGACGCGCCGCGGATCGAGATCGAGGGCGAGGGGGCGATGTCGCTGCCGCGCGACGCGTCGCACCTCGCGTACCGCGCGGCGCTCGCGGTGGTCGAATCGCGGACGCATCACGGCAAGACCCCGCCCCGCGCCTTCCACCTCCGGCAGCACAACCGCATCCCGCTGGCACGTGGGCTCGGCAGCAGCGCCGCGGCGATCGTCGGCGGTGCGGCCGCGGCGAACGCGCTGCTCGGCGGGCCGCTCGACCAGCAGGCGCTCGTGGACCTCGCCGCCGGCCTGGAAGGCCATCCGGACAACGTCGCCCCGGCCGTCCTCGGCGGACTGGTCGCGTGCGTCACCACGGAGTCGGGAAAAATCCGGTGGACACGTCTCATCCCGAAACGGCTGCGCGTGGTGATCGCGATCCCGGAATTTGCGGTGTCGACGGCGGAGGCCCGGCGCCTCCTGCCGGAGACGGTGCCGTTTCGCGACGCCGTGTTCAACGTCACGCGCACGGCGCTCCTCGTGGCTTCCCTCGCGGAGGGCAGGATGGACCTGCTGGACGACGCGATGCGCGACCGCCTGCACCAGCCCTACCGCGCGCGGCTCGTGCCGGGCCTGGAGGCGGTCTTCGCGGCGGCGCGCGAGGCCGGGGCCCACGGCGTCGCCCTGAGCGGGTCCGGTCCGACCGTCGTCGCGTTCGGCGAGGCGCCCGGCATCGGCGAGGCGATGCGGCGGGCGTTTCAGGCCGCGGGCGCGGCGTGCCGCGCGATCGACGCGGAGGTCGATACCGAGGGGACGGTCGTGGAGGCCGCCTCGTGAGCGTCGTCGTTCAGAAGTTCGGGGGTAGCTCGGTCGCGACGCCCGATCTCATCAAGCACGTTGCCGGCCGGGTCGCGGCGACCCGCGACCGTGGGAAGGACGTGGTCGTCGTGGTCTCGGCGCCGGGCGACACGACCGACGACCTCATCGCGATGTCGCGGCAGATCACGGCGAACCCGGAGCCGCGCGAGATGGACATGCTGCTCGCGACCGGCGAGCAGGTCTCGGTCTCGCTGCTCGCCATGGCGCTGCACGCGCGCGGGTACCAGGCCATCTCGCTCACCGGCGCGCAGGCGCTCATCCGGACCGAACCGGTGCACCTGCGGGCGCGGATCTGGAACATCGACCGCAGCCGCGTCGACCGGGAGCTCGCAGCGGGCCGGATCGTGATCGTCGCCGGTTTCCAGGGCACCACCGACGACGGCGAGATCACGACGCTCGGCCGCGGCGGCTCGGACACGACCGCGGTCGCGCTCGCGTCCGCCCTCGACGCCGAGATCTGCCAGATCTACACCGACGTCGAAGGGGTCTTCACCGCGGACCCGCGCGTCGTGCCCGAGGCCCGGAAGCTCGCGCAGATCTCGTACGATGAGATGCTGGAGATGGCCAGTACCGGCGCGCTCGTGCTCCAGACCCGCGCCGCGGAGCTCGCCAAGCAGTACCTCGTGCCGCTCGAGGTGCGCAGCACGTTCGTGGATCGGGGGGGAACGGTGGTGACGGATCGCGCAATCGAGGGACGGCGGCTGGTAACGGCCGTCACGCACGACCGCAACGTGGCGAAGATCGCCGCGACGGGGATTCAAGACCGGCCCGGCATCGCGCACACGCTGTTCCGGGCGATCGCCGACCGCCACGTCAACGTCAACCTGATCATCCAGAGCGTCCCGCAGGCGCAGGGCGCGGACATCTCCTTCACCGTGGCGCGCTCGGACATGGCCGCCGCGGTCGAGGCCGCCCGTTCGGTCGCGAAGGAGATCGGCGCGCGCGACATCCTCGCCGACGGAGGCGTCGCCATGGTCAGCATCGTGGGCGCAGGGATGATCACCAACCCCGGCGTCGCGGCGAAGATGTTCGGGGTGCTCGCCAACCACGGCATCAACATCGAGTTGATCGCGACCTCCGAGATCAAGATCTCGTGCGTGGTGCAGGCCAACGATGCGGAGAAGGCCGTGCGGGTCCTCCACGCCGAGTTCAAGATGGACGAGGAGTAACCGGCCCGCCCGGCGTCCTACACAGACAATAGCCGTCCGCCCCGGCAGGAGGCCGCCCAACGGGGCGGCCGGAGGTCCCTGGGCCTACGGCGTGAGCCAGTACGCCAGACGGGGCAGGAGCCGTCCCGATGCTACCCGAACTCCCACAGCACTGGTACGTACCACATGAAACAGGTATGAACCAGTGGGTGAGCCCCTTTGAGAGCAGGCGGAAGAACCCTAGCGCGGCGATCGGCCGCCGCTAACCGTGAACGCGGGCAGGGCGCCGTGGCGGACGCCCGGCCCGAGACGCCCCTCTACCGTCAGCTGCTCGGGTCTATCAACGCCCGCATCCACAAGGGCGACTGGGCCACCGGCGGGCAGCTCCCCTCGGAGCGCGATCTCTCCGAACAGTTCGGGGTGAGCCGCTCGACGGTCCGGCAGGCGCTGGAGCAGTTATCGCGCGCGGGCCTGCTCAACAAGATCCAGGGACGCGGCACGTTCGTCGCGGCGCACCATCCGATCATGCAGCCGCTTGGCCGTGTCACCGCCTTTCGCGAGGCGCTCGCGGCGCGGGGCATGACCCCCGGCCTGCGCGTGGTGAGCCGGACCCACGAGCCGTGCGACGTCGTACTGAGCCGGCTCCTCGGCGTCCCGCCGGAATCGACGCTCCTCCATCTGGTGTGCCTCGGGCTCGGTGACGACGAGCCGCTCGTGATCTATCGGAGTTATTTCGCGGCCGACAAGATGGCGGACACCGTGGAGATGTTTTGCCGCGCCGCCGCCTCAGGCGCGCCGCCCCGAATGCTCTCGGAGCTGTATGCGGAGCGCGCCGGTCTCGCCGAACTGCGGGCCGAGCAGACCTTTGAGGTGCGGCTCGCGACCGCCGAGGAAGCCGCGCTGCTGTCGCTCGACCGGCCCGCGGCCGTCTTTAATGTAACGTCATTGGTCTCGACCCCGGGCGGCGAGCCGGTGGAGTACCGGCGGGCCGTCTATCGCGGCGACCGGTACAAGTTCAACATCGAACGCCTGGCGCACATCATGGCGTAATGGGAGGCAATGAGATGAGCGGCAAGACCCTGCGTTTTCTGGCGCCGAACGGGCACCTGGGTTTCGCGCCGATGAAACCCGCCAGTTTCGAACTGGGCGTGGCGACGCACCCCGACTTCATCGTCTCCGACTCCGGCAGCGACGACATCGGACCGGGTCCGCTCGGCTCCGACACCTGCACGAGCCCGAAGGAGTGGCAGCGGCACGACCTCGAGCACATCCTGCTGGCGTCCCGGAAGCTGGGGGTGCCGATGCTGATCGGCTCCGCCGGCGACACCGGGTCGAACAGCCGCGTCGACATGTACGTCGAGATGATCCGGGAGATCGCCGGACGCCACAAGCTGGCGCCCTTCCGCCTCGGCTACTTCTACTCCGAAGTCTCGAAGAACCTGATCCGCAAGCGGATCGCGGCCGGCGAGACGGTGGCCGGACTGAACGGCCGGGCGGATCTCACGCTCGCGGAGCTCGACGCGACGGACCGGATCGTCGCGATGGCCGGCATCCATCCGTACAACGCGCTACTCGACCGGGGCGCGGACGTCATCATCGGCGGCCGCTCGAGCGACCTCGCGATCTGCGCCGGACCGGCGATCCGCGCCGGCTTCCCGGAGGCGCTGTCCTACTATCTCGGCAAGGTCCTCGAGTGCGCGTCGTTCTGCGCGGAGCCGTACGGCGCCAAAGAGAGCGTGATCGGCGAGATCTCGATGGACGACGTGAAGGTCACGGCGATGCATCCGGAGCAGCGCTGCACCATCGCCTCGGTGGCCGGCCATGCGATGTACGAGCGTTCGAATCCGTTCTACGAGTACGCGCTCGGCGGCGAGCTCGACATGCATCACTGCCGCTATGAGCAGTACGACGCGCGCACGACGCGGATCACGGGACCGGTGTGGAATCCCGCGGCCGAGCCGCGGGTCAAACTGGAAGGCGCCGGCAAGGTAGGCGAGCGCTACGTCGGCATCGCAGGGATCCGCGATCCCTACACGATCGCCAACATCGACCGCGTCATCGGCTGGGCGCGCCACGCAGTCGAGGAGAAGTTCGGCAGCACCGGGTACGAGCTCCACTATCAGGTGTTCGGCCTGAACGGCGTGATGGGCGATCTCGAGCCCGTCAAGACCCCGGCGCACGAGCTCGGCATCGTCGTCTACGGCGTGGCGCCCGACGCGGCGATGGCCCACGAGATCTGCATGATCGGCACGCGCCAGCTGTTCTACGCACGGCTGCCCGAGGTGAAGGGCACCGCCGGCGGCGTGGCCTTTCCGCTCGACGAGGTGATGCCCGCGAGCGCAGCGTACCGCTGGACCGTAAACCACACCCTGCGGGTGAACGACGCGCTCGAACTCTTCCCGCTGCACATGACCGATGTCGGGGCGCGCACCCCGTCTGTCGCGGGGCGAGCGGCCCCGTCTGCCGCGGGGCAGGCCGGCCGCCGATGAAAACCGCCAAGCTCTCGAGCCTCGCCAAGGTCGTCCGCAGCAAGAACGCCGGGGTGGACAAGATCACATTCGACATCATCTTCGCCGACCGCGGCACCTATGAGCGCACCTTAAAGAGCGGCGCGATCACGAAGGCGTCGGTGGCGCGCCTCTACGACATTCCGGAGGCGCGCATCTCGGACTTTGTCGCGTTCGACCCCGGGTGCGCGATCAAGTTCACCCTGTACCGCAACCGACCGAGCGGCAGCCCAGGCGACCCGGACATCTTCGGCGCCCAGCAGTACGCACCGCTCCTGGACCTTGAAGTTCCGCTCGACTGACGGGGGTGGGGTGATGGGGAAGCGGATCTACGTCTCGCTGATCGCGGCGCTGCTCGGGGTCTCGCTCCTCGGCGGAACGCGCGTCGATGCGGCCCGGACGCTGTCGTTCGTACTGGACACGACGCCGAACCGCGCGACCGAGGCCCAGGCGATCGTCGCGCAGTTCGGCCGCGCGGGGATCACCGCGCAGGTACGGGTGTGGCAGCTGTCGGTGCTGATCGCGCAAGTGCGGGCCGGACAGCGGGCGGCGTATACGACGGACTGGGGCAGCGCGTATTTCGATCCGTATGATCTCGCCGTGCCGAAGTTCGTGACGAATGCCCGCGGCAATTTCTCGTTCTACTCGAACCCCGCGGTGGACCACGACATGGCCGTGGCCTCCAGCACCCCGAACGAGGCGCAGCGGCGGGCGGCCTACTACGACGCGCAGCGGAAGATCTACGGCGACGCGCCGTGGGCGTTCGGGTACGTGCTGCAGAACATCGAGGCGCAGTCGTCCGCGGTGTCCGGCTGGGCGCCGGCACCGGACAACAGCGAGACGATGTATCCGGCGAGCGTGCGGGGCGGCGACACGATCATCGTGGGCATGCGCAATGACTCGATCGCGCCGCTCGATCCCGGGACTCCTCCGAACGACCGCGAAGCCGTGCTGCGCAATATCTTCGACGGCCTGGTCGGGGCCGCGCCGGACGGCAAAGTCGTCCCGCAGCTCGCCACGTCGTGGCGCAAAGTCGGCCCGGCGGTCTACGACTTCACGCTGCGTTCCGGCGTGAAATTCCAAAACGGCGATCCGGTCACGACCGAGGACGTCGTGTTCACGTTTCAGCGGGTGCTGACACCCGGCGCCATCAGCGGCGTCTCGAGCACGCGGAAGGACCTACTCGGGCCGATCCTCCGCGTGCAGAAACTCGACGAGTCGCACGTCCGGTTCGTCTACAGCGCCTCCTTCCCGGAGGCGCTCGTGCTGCAGTCGCTCGTCCACTTCCAGATCGTGCCGCAGAAGTACGTGCAGCAGGTCGGCCAGGCGGGGTTCATCGCCAAGCCGGTCGGCGCCGGCGCGTTCCGGTTCGTGCGCGGGGCCCTCAACTCCGAGATCGTCCTGGAACGCTACGACGGCTATTGGGCCGGCCCCGCGAAGTTGCGGCAGGTGATCTTCCGGATGCTGCCGGAGCCGTCCAGCCGGATCGCGGCGCTCCTTTCCGGCGAAGTACAGGTGATCCAGGAAGTGCCGCCGGATCTCGTGGACCGCCTCAAGGGAAGCCCGAACGTGCAGGTGAAGACCGCCGAGGGCACGCGGTCCTACGAGATCGAATTTAACACCAAGGCGGAGCCGTTTACCGATCCTCGGGTGCGGCAGGCGGTGAATTACGCGATCAACTGGGACCCGATCCTCCGCGACATCTACCACGGCTACGGGAAGCGGCTCAGCACGGCGTTCCTGCCGAGCGGCTTCGGGTATGATCCGTCGCTCAAGCCCTACCCGTACGACCCGGCGAAGGCACGGGAACTCCTCAAACAGGCGGGGTACTAAGCGCGGCGCGCGAGGCGGCGCGCGACTCCCGAGATGCGCTGGCTGAGAATCGTTCATCGGGTGCTGCTCGCCGTACCGGTGGCGCTGGGCGTCGCCGTGCTGGCGTTCTTTTCGCTGCACCTGCTGCCCGGCGACCCCGTCCAGATCATGCTGGGCGACACCGCGACGAGCGCCGCGACGATCCGGGCCGTGCAGCATGAGCTCCATCTTGACCGGCCGCTGCACGTCCAGCTCGCGTTCTTTTTGGCCCAACTCGCGCACGGCGACCTCGGCACGTCGATCGTCCAGCAGCGCCCGGTGGCGGCGCTGATCGCCCAGGCGCTCCCGGCCACGATCGAGCTCACGGTCGCGACCATCGTCATCGCCGTCGTGATCGCGGTGCCGATGGGCCTCGCGAGCGCGCTGCGGCCCCGCTCCTGGATCGACCGCACAGTACTCTCGACGTCGCTGCTCGGGGCGAGCATGCCGGCGTTCTGGTTCGGACTGCTCTTGATTCTCTTCTTCGCCGTGAACGCGCGGCTGTTGCCGACGTCCGGACAGATCGATCCGACGATCGGCGTCCCGGCGGTGACCGGCTTCCTGCTGGTGGACAGCCTGCTGGCCGGCAACGGCGCCGCGGTCGCGAGCGTGCTGCGCCACCTCGTGCTGCCGGCGCTCACACTGGGGGTCGTCTTCGCCGCGGTCCTCGCCCGTACGGTCCGCTCGTCGATGATCGAGGTGCTGCAGCGCCAGTACGTGACCACCGCCCGCGCGAAAGGCCTGCCCGAGACGGCCGTCGTGATCAAGCACGCGCTGCGCAACGCGCTTATTCCGGCGATCACGGTCGCCGGGCTGCAGATCGGCGAGCTGCTCGGCGGCAACATGATCGTTGAGACGGTGTTCGCGTGGCCGGGGCTCGGGCGCCTCGTCGTCAACTCGATCTTCGCCCGCGACTACCTCGTCGTGCAGGCCGCGGTGATGCTCTACGCGATCACGTACGTCGCCGCGAACCTGGCGGTCGACGTGGCGTACACCGTGCTCGATCCGCAGATGGACGTGACGTGATGCCCGCGGGCGCCGAGCCGCTCCGCGCGGCCACGCTGCCGATCCTCTACCCGGTGCGGCGCCACGGCGTCCGCGCGCTGTCGTCGGCCCGGCGCGTCGCGGCCGGACTCGCCGCGGAGCCCGTCGGCGCCGTCGCGGCCGCGCTGGTGCTCGTGTACGTGCTCGGCGCGGCGCTCGCCCCCGTGCTCGCCCCGTACAATCCCGGGGCCACCGACCTCGCCGCGCGCCTCGCGCCCCCGTCCACGGCCCACTGGTTCGGCACGGACGCGCTCGGCCGGGACGTCTTCTCGCGGACGATCTACGGGGCCCGGGTCAGCCTGCTCGTCGGCGTGCTGACCGTGGGCCTCTCCGCGGTGGTCGGGACGGCGCTCGGCATGGCCGGCGCCTACTTCCGCGGCGGCCTCGACATGGTCGGCGCCCGGGTCGTCGAGCTGCTGCAGGCGTTCCCGTATCTCATCTTCGCGATCGCGATGATGGCGTTTCTCGGCCCTGGCTTCTGGAACCTGATCTGGGCGCTCGCGCTGAAGGGTTGGATCGAGTTCTACCGGCTCGCCCGCGGGGAGACGCTCGCGCAGTCCAACCGTGAGTACGTGGAGGCGGCGCGGGCGATGGGATACCCGCCCTCGTGGATCCTTGTGAGCGAGATCCTGCCCAACATCGTGAACACGGTGACGGTCGTGGCGCTCTTGCGCCTCGGCTACTTCATGGTGCTCGAGGCGTCGCTGTCGTTTCTCGGCGTCGGGATTCCCCCGAACATCCCGGCCTGGGGGTCGATGATCAACGACGGCCGGAACGTGCTCTTCATCGCGTGGTGGGTGAGCACGATCCCAGGGCTCGCGCTGCTGGTGCTGGTTCTGGCGGTCAATCTCCTCGGCGAGCGGATGCGCGAGATCCTGGACCCGCGGACCCCCGCCCGCTGACGCGGCCGGCAGACTGCCCGCCTGGGCTAGCCGGCGTGGTCGTGATGGTGGTGGTGCGCCGCGCGTGGGGCCTCTGCTTCGCGGTACACGCGGCCGCCGCGCACCACGGTCTTCGGCACGAGGCGGTACCGGCCGATCCGGACCTCGCCATGGGAGTCCTCGAGATCGAACTGTCCCTCGCGTAACTCGAAGGCGACCGCGTCCCCCCAGGCGCCGACCCGCAGCGTCCCGATGCGGTCGGCCATGCCGAGGGTCTCGGCCGGCGTGGCCGTTACCTTGCGCAGCGCGTCTTCGAGCGGCAGGCCGAGGTGCAGAAACTTGCTGACGGTGGTGGCGAGATCATAGGCGGGGCCGTTGACGTTGTAGGCGTGCAGGTCGCTCGAGATCGTCTGCGGCTGCACGCCCTGCCGCATCGCGCGCTCCGCAACCTGCCAGCTGAAGCTCCCGCGTCCGTGCCCCACGTCGAAGATCACGCCGCGCTCCATAGCCGCGTGCACCGACCGGCGGACTTTGCCGTCCCCATCCAGGATGCCGTGCGACAGCCCGTGGAAGCAGTGCGTCAGCATGTCGCCGGCGCGCATCACCGCGAGGATGTCGTCGAGCGACTCGCACCACGCTTCCTGCGGGTGCACCATGATCGGCAGCCGCACCGCGTCCGCCGCCTCCCGCGCGAGGTAGAGCGGCCGCATGCCGGCGCCCCGGCTCACGATCTGATTCCGCGTCAGGCGCACCTTGACGCCGAGAATGACGTCGCGGTGCTGCTCGATCGTCGCGATCGCCTTGGGCACGCTCGCGTAGCGGAGATCGTCGAGCTCGCCGACCGCGGCGCTCAGCATGCCCATGGACGAGATGTTGAGCCGCGCGTAGAGCCGAGTCGCCGCCACGTCGATGACATATTTGCGGAAGCCGGGAAACGTATCGGCCCCGGCCGATCCGGCGTCGACCGCCGTCGTCACGCCTTTCGCGACACAGTTTGGGTCGGGCTCAATGCCGTAGTGGCTCACGCCGTAGAAGACGTGGACGTGAAGGTCGATCATCCCCGGCGCGACGATGAGTCCCGCGCAATCGACGGTTTCGGCCGCGTCGGCCGGTCTGAGACCGGGATCGACCGCGGCGACCTGCCCACCCGCGAACGCCACGGCCGCGGCGGCCCGGGTGCCCGCGGCGGGATCGAGCACGGTGCCGCCGGTGAGCAGCAGGTCGTAGCGGGGGGGCATGCCTCTCCTGTTCACCGGCGCGCGGGCGCCGCTCCTGCGGGCACGGGCTCTTGCCGGTCATTGACAAGTCGCGGCCGGTCCTCGTAGAGTAGACGAAAGCGATGACGGAGCGGGAGTAAGTCCGCCCGCCGACCCGGAGTCCGCGAGGCAATCGCGGGCTGAGCGAGCCGGATCAGGTGCAAGCCGGCGGGAGCGGCGGACCGAACATGGCTTCGGAGCTGCCGGCCGAACCGCCGGCCGGGACCGTAGAGACGGGCCCGGCATAGGCCAAGTAGGCGCGGACGCGACGCCCGCGTGACAGGGCGGCGTTCTACAGGCAGGGATCCGCTGGTATCTGGCGGCCAAGCCGAGGAACGGCCGAGGCCCGTACGATACGGGCGAACGTGGGTGGTATCACGGAGGCGTCCGCCTCTCGTCCCAGAGACGAGGGGCACTTTGTTTTTTCCGGCCCGCCGCCGGCGGACTCCGCCGCCGGCCACCATGAAATTGAAGCGGGCCCCGGAGGCGGAAAATGGCGACCTACTATATCACGACCCCCATCTATTACGTGAACGACGTGCCGCACATCGGGCACGCCTACACGACGATTGCGGCCGACGTCGCGGCGCGGTTCAAGCGGCTCGCCGGCTACGACGTCTTCTTTCTCACCGGCACAGACGAGCACGGCGTGAACATCGCGCGCGTCGCCGAGCGCCATCACGTCTCGCCGCAGGCGTGGACCGACCGGATCGCGGGCGAGTTCCAGACGCTGTGGCGCCGCCTCAACATCTCGAACGACGACTTCATCCGCACGACCGAGCCGCGGCACGCCAAGGTGGTGCAGGCGATCTTCACGCGCCTCTTCGAGCAGGGCGACATCTACAAGGGCACCTACGAAGGCTGGTACTGCGCCTCGTGCGAGAGCTACTACGCGGAGACGGAGCTCGGGCCCGGCAAGACCTGTCCCATCCACACCAACCGGCCGGTCGAGTGGACGTCCGAGGAATCGTACCTCTTCCGCTTGTCGAAGTACCGCGACTGGCTCCTCGAGTACATCGAGACGCACCCGCACGTCCTCCAGCCGGAGGGCCCGCGCAGCGAGGTGCTGTCGCTGCTCCGCTCCGGCCTCAAGGACATCGCGGTCAGCCGCACCACGTTCACGTGGGGCATTCCGGTGCCGTTCGACCGCAAGCACGTGATCTACGTCTGGATCGACGCGCTCACCAACTACATCACCGCGGCCGGATACCTCGACAATCCGGAGCGGTTCGCGCGGTACTGGCCGGCCGACGTGCACCTCGTCGGCAAGGAGATCGTGCGGTTCCACGCGGTGATCTGGCCGATCATCCTCCACGCCGCGGGGATCCCGATTCCCAAGCAGACGTTCGCGCACGGCTGGCTCACGTTCGGCGGCCAGAAGTTCAGCAAGTCGCTCGGCACGGTGCTCGACCCGTACGCGCTCGGGCAGGAGATCGCCGCCGAATCGGGCGCGGAGGTGGGGGTCGCCGTGGACGCGATCCGGTACTTCCTACTGCGGGAGATCCCGTTCGGGTCGGACGGCGATTTCAGCAAGGCGGCGCTGATCCACCGCTTCAACGCGGACCTCGCGAACGACTACGGCAACCTGCTCAACCGCACGCTGCCGCTTGTGGAGCGCCACTTCGACGGCCGGGTCCCGGCGCGCGGACCGGAAACCGGCGGGGACGTCATTCTGAAAGAAACGGCCGACGCGGTGACCGCCCGGCTCGACGGGCTCATCGACCGGCTCGATTTCCGCGGCGCGCTCGAGGCGATCTGGGAGATCCTGGGTGCGGCCAACACCTATCTCGACCGGGAAGCGCCCTGGCGCGAGATCGGCGCGAAGAACGTCGAGCGCGCCGGCACGATTCTCTACAATACGCTCGAAGCCGCGCGCATCGCCACGGTCCTGCTCTCGCCGTGGCTGCCGACCGCGACGCAGCGCGCGTGGGAGCAACTGGGCCTCGAGTCGTCGCCGGCGGCGCAGCGGCTCGCGGACGCGGCCCGGTGGGGCGGCCTGCGGGCGGGCGCTCGCGTCCGAACCGGGCAGCCGATCTTTCCGAGGATCGAAGCCAAAGCGGCGGCGAAGCCGCAGGCGGCGGCCCGGCCCACGACCGCCGGAGCGTCCAAACCCGCGGGAGACGGAGACGCCACCACAAGGGGGAACGCGGTGAGCCAGATTTCGATCGACGACTTCAAGAAGGTGGAGCTGCGGATCGCGGAGGTCCTCGAGGCCAAGCCGGTCGCGGGCGCCGACAAACTGCTCGAGTTGCGCATCAAGATCGGCGACGAGACGCGCACGCTGGCCGCCGGCATCGCCCAGCACTACCGGCCGGCCGACCTCGTCGGGCGGAAGATCGTGGTCGTGGCCAATCTGCAGCCGCGGAAGGTACGCGGCGTCGAGTCGCAGGGCATGCTGCTCGCCGCGAGCCACGGGGATCAGGTGATTCTGTTGGGGCCGGAGAAGGACATCCCGAGCGGCGCCCCGGTTTCCTAGGCGTTCGGCTAGATCGGCGTCGCTCGGTCGAAGCGCGGCAGCCAAAGAGAGGGGACTCCTCATGCAGGGATGGCGCACGTTCGTCGTGGCAGGGCTGTTGATCGGGGTCGTCGTCGGAGCCGGGGCCGTAAGGCCGGCGTTGGCCGATGCACGGGACATCTCCGTGGGCGGGGTCTGGATCACGAGGATCACCCACGATTGGGCGGGCTATACGGCCGAGCAGCGTGCGACCGAAGTCACGAAGCGGATCGCGCGGATCCTCGGCACACCGGAGTTACGGCAGGGGGCCGTGGTCACGGTCAGCCAGGACGGCCCGAACGCCCTCGTGACCGTCGGCAACATCCTCGTCTTCACCGTGACACCGGCGGATGCCGCCGGCTCAGGCACGACGACCTACGTCGCGAAGCAGTGGGCGGCGCTCCTGGCGCAAGGTCTCAGCAAGGCGCTGCCGGGCTCGAATTTCCACGGTTTTTAGCCGGCTCTTACGCGAACGATTATCTACCCGACAAGAGTAACTGGGTAGAACCTCTCTACAAAGCACGGAGAGGGGCTACCCATGCTGGTCCGTCGCATGTTCGTGGTGGTTGGGTTGCTCGTCGGGGTCGCTCTCGTCGCCGGTGTCGCGCGGCCGGCTTTTGCCGATCCGCGGGACATTTCCGTCGGCGGCGTCTGGATCACTAGAATTACGCACGACTGGGCCGGGGTGACCGACGTCGACCGCGCGACGGAAGTCACGCGCCGGATCACGCAGGTCCTCAGCACACCGCAGTTCCGCCAGGGCGCCGTCGTCGCGGTGCGGCAAGACGGCGCCAACGCCCTGATCACGGTCGGCAATATTCTCGTCTTTATGGTGACGCCGGCGGACGCCACCGGAACGTCGGGCAATCCGATGCACCTCGCGAAGTATTGGGCGACACTGCTGGGACAGGGACTGACGAGGGCGCTGCCGGGGTCGGCCTTTTACTTCTAGTGCCAGAAGAACGGGAGCGCGATCCGAACGAAGATCGCGACAACCAACAGACCCACGGTCCAGCGAAACTGATCGCGACGTTCACGCCGAAGGTCGCGGACCGCTCCCTCTAAAGAACCGAGGCGTCTATCGATTTGCTCGCAAGCGTCTTCCAAATGAGCCATGCGCACCTCGAGCAGGCTAGTAGCTATTGGCGATTCTCCGTGATGATGTCAGCGGCCGATCACCCGGCTGGCGAGCGGCGACAGTATGGATACGATCAGCAACCCAAGAATCCAGAAGAACTGACGATCCATTCGGGCGAGCAGTTCGGTGCGCAATCCACGCACCTCGCCTCGAAGGTCGCGGACCTCTGCCTCAACAGAACCGAGACGTCCCTCGAGAGACCCGAGGCGCTTATCGATTTGCTCGTAAGCGCCTTCTAGATGCGCCATCCGCACCCCAAGCGCGTCAGCAGCCATCGGCTATTCTCCGTCTTTCATGATAACAGAACCGGAATATCTGCGACGAGGTCCAGGTGATCGCCGGGCAGTAAGCCGATCGCCCCGCCCTCCGGAACTTCACAGACGCCCACCGCGCCCCGGGCTGCGACGCCCCGCCACGGGCGCACCGACCTGTCGACGCGCAGGATCACTCCACGCAGGTCACACCAAATCAGATCGATGGCGATGCGGAGCCCAACGGTGTGGATGCACGCGCACCGCCGCAGCCAGAGACCTTCGTCCGGTGCGGGCCGGCGCCCAATCCACCCCCGCAGTCGCCGGACGAACGTCGAGGCCACGACGACGCGCTCGGCAACCGTCCGACCGGACTCACGGTGCACGGCGCGCAACGCCGCTCCGGTTTGAACGCGCCGGGCCTTCAGGTCCCGACTCACCGAAGCATCCCGACGAGACGCGCAATCTTGAGGGCGACGGGACCGAGCCCGATGATGAACACGACCGGGAAGATAAACGCGACGAGCGGCAGCACGAGTTGCGTCGAGAGCTTCTGTGCCGCCTCGCGGGCACGGTGAAGCGTAAGGATCCGGCAATGCGCCGCCTGCGCTTCGAAAACCTCGGCCAGCGGGGCGCCGACGCGCAGGCTCTGCGCGACGGCGGCGGCCGCGGCGGCGACTTCATCAAGCGGATAGCGGCGCGCCAGATCATCGAGCGCGTCATCCGCGGGCCTGCCGACCGCGAGCTCCGCAAGATACCCACGAAACGCCTCACCGGCAACCCCGGTGGCGGTCTTCGCATACTCGGCCACGGCGGCATGCAGCCCGAGGCCGGCACGGAGGCAGACGGCCAGCGTATCCAGCGCGTCGGGAAGAGCCTTTCGAAGCGAGCGGGCATCCGCGGCGCGGCCCGCCCGCCGGAACGCGAGCCCCGGCCGCGGAGTCCGCGTACGGGCCGCGCGCGGCCCTGCCACCGCGGCCGCCTGGCAATATGCCTCGAGGCGCCGGAGCGCTGGCGCGGGCGTTCGCTGAAGCACGACGGCGGCCCAGAAAACGGCATCGAGGAGGCACAACCCCGTCACCGTCTCCCAGCCGTTCATGAAACGTCGCTCATGCCTCGACACGACGAATCATCCAGCGGACGGCCTGCCATCCGACGAGCTCCATGAGGCCCGCCACGCCGAGCAGGATGCGCCCGGGCGCCGTCCCCACCATCGGTGCGAAGACGCCGGGATCGAGCAGCAGCATGGCCGCCGCCACGCCAACCGGAAGGAGCGTCAACGTCGCCCCCGTGGCGCGGGCGTGCGCGGTCATCGCGCTCACCTCATGGCGGAAGGCGATCTGCGCGCGCGCCGCCGCGGCCTGCCGGGCAAGGCATTCCGCAAGATTGGCGCCGGTGCGATCCGCGACGGCGATCGTGGTCACGATGGCGGGCACGGCGGGCACCGGCACCCTATCCCGAAACCTCTCGAGCGCGCGCGGCAGCGGCACGCCGATCCGCAGTTCCTCCGCGACACGGGCGCACTCGCCGCCGAGCGGCTCCGGAAGCCACCGCGCGACGTCGGCCACCGCCTCGCCGATCGAACGGTGGGCCCGGAGCTGCCCCACCAGCATGTCGAGCGCGCCGGGCAGCTGCGCCTCGGTCCGCCGAACCCGCCGGCCGCGCGCCGCCTGAAGAAGCGTGTGCGCGGCGAGGGCTACCGCCGGAACGGCGAGGAAGGCGGCCTCCGGCCCGCCCAACGCGCCGGCGATCCCCGCGACGCCGCACGTCGCCACGGCCGTCCCGACCAGCAGGGCGGATACCGGTGCCGCGATGCCGGCCTGGCTAAGCCGCCGTTCGAGCGCCGCTCCGGCGGACAAGCGAAGCACATATCGATCGGCCCGGGCAAACGCGCTGTGCGGTCGCTCACGGGCCGCATCGCGCTTGAGATACCGGATCAGCCGGCGCGCCGCCGCACGCGCTCGATCGTCGTCCGTCCGGCCGCCGACTGCCCACAGCGCGGCCGCCAGCAGGACCAGAAGTGCCGCGAACAACACGGGCGCTACCCGGCCGCGGACGTGCCCTCGAACAGCGGCGCCGCCACCCCGAGCTGGCGCAGTCGCTGCCGCAGGCGCGACGGCACGCCGGTCCACATCGGCGCGTCGCGGTCGCGATCCCACCGAAACACCGTCTGCAGCTGGACGGCATCGCGATCCGATCCCGTCACCTCGCTGATCTCCACCACCGCGCGGCGTCCGTCGGCGCGCCGCTCGAGGTGGACGATCGCCTCGATCGCGCCGGCGATCAGCCGGCGAACGACGTCGCCGGGCAGCCCCGAGTCCCAGCGTGCCAGGACCTCGAGCCGATCGAGCGCGTGCGCGGGCCCGTTGGCGTGCAGCGTGCTCATGCTCCCGCGATGACCGGTGTTCATCGCCTGCAGCATGTCGAGGGCTTCGCCGCCGCGGACCTCGCCCACGATGATGCGGTCGGGGTTCTGGCGGAGCGCGTGGCGCACGAGGTGCGCCTGCGTCACTTCGCCGCGGCCCTCGATATTGGGCGCGCGGGTCTCCCAGCGAATCCAATTGTCGAGCGGCAGCCGCAGTTCCGCGGCCTCTTCTATAGAAACGACGCGTTCGTCCGGCGGCATCGCCGCGGCGCAGGCGTTCAGGAGGCTCGTCTTGCCGGTGCCGGTGCCACCCGTGAACAGCACGTTGAGCTTGTGCCGTACCGCGTGCGTTAGGTACTCCGCCACCTCGGGCCCGAAGGCGCCCCGGCCGACCAGCGCCTCGAGCGTGTGCGGCTGTGCAGGAAACAGGCGGATCGCGAGGCACGATCCGCCGACCGCGACAGGCGGGATCACCGCGTGCGCCCGGAAGCCCTGCGGCATCCGGACGTCCGCCATCGGCGTGGAGGCATCGATACGCCGGCCGCCGAGCTCCGCGATCCGGGCGATGACGAAGCGCAGATGCTCTTCGTCGCGAAACCGCACGCCCGTCTGGACTTTGACGCCGTGGCGCTGGACGTAGACGCGGTCGTGCCGGTTGACCATGATATCGGTCACGTGGGGATCGCGCAGCAGCGGTTCGAGCGGCCCGAATCCGACGATATCGTCGCAGAGATCGCGGATGATGCGCTCGGTTTCGGCCTGGGAAAGATGCGGGTATTCTCGCAGGTACCGCGCGAGTACGTCTTCGAGGTACGCCCGGACGATCGCACGGTCCTGTCCCGTGAGCGCGTGACGCTCGACGTCCTCGAGCAGCCGGGCGTGGAGCGCCGCGCGGATGTCCCCGGAGCCCGGGATCCCGCCGGCGGGCATGCCGGGCGGCCCGGCCGGTTGACGGGGCTGCGTCACGGCGCGGAACCGAGGGCGCCCCGGAATTCCTCCCGGCGCCGGTCGACGATCTGAACGGCCAGTCGTTCAACGGCGCGCCACCATGGGTCGTCGGGTGCGATGGCGCCGACGAGGGTACCGTCGTCCAGACAGCGGCTCAGAACAGGCGTCTCCGGCAGCACCGCGGCAAAAGACGTCCCGAGCGCCGCCTCCGCCTGGTCCACAGTGTAGGAGGCCGGCCCTCCCTCTCGATTGAGCACCGGCAGGATGCGCGCCACGCCGTCCGAGGCCAGCAGATCGATCAGCGCGCGCGCGCTCCGGAGCGCCAGCAGATCGAGGGTGGCCACGACCACCGCCACGCCGGCGCGGCGCGACACCAGCCGCTGCGCCGGCAGCACGGGACGGCCGAGATCGACCACGACGAACGGCAGGTTCGTGGTGAGTGCGTCCATCGTGGCCGGAATGGCGTCCGCGACTTCGTCGGCGTCGCCCGGCGCCGTCCACAGTGCAAACGTCGCGAACCCGGCGGCGTGCGCGAGCCCCATCCGCCGCAACACCCTGGGCTCAATAGGAAGATGTTGCCGCACGAGCCCGGCGATGCTGGACCCGACGTCGAGATCGGCGGCGGCGGCCATCGCCCCGAACGGCGGCGCGTCGGCATCGACGGCGGCCGCGGTGCCGTGCCGCGCGAGCGCCGCGGTCAGATGGAGCGCCACGGCGGTGCAGCCGACGCCACCCTTGCCGGAGGCCACGAGGATGACCGTGCCGCGCAGTCCCGGCGCGCCGCCGGCGTGGCGCCGCGCGAGCCCCTCGCGTACTGCGGCGGCGACCGCGACGGCGTCGAGCGGTGCGGCCACGATGTCGTGCACGCCGAGCCGCAACACGTCCCGCGCGTCTTCCAACGGCAGCGACGCCACGATGGCGATCACGTGCGTGTCCGGATAGGCGGCCACGATACGGCCCAGCACGCCGCGCTCCGCGGCCGTCGCGGGCAGGTCCACCACGAGACAGTCCGCGACCGCGAGCGCCAGGAGATCCAGGACCGCATCCAATCGTTCAACACCGTCGACCCGGCCGACGTCGCGAAGGTGGGCCGCGAGACGCGTCCGGTCATCGGGATGTGCGTGGCACACAATGAGATAAGGACGCTCGCTCATGGCCCTTCCATGATATCGCCACCGGCCGCACCGAACGAATCGCCGGATGTGGACCCGCCGGCCGGACCGGGCCCGGCCGCAGTATCCCGCGGCTGCGCGCCGGTGTTCAACCCACCGGCCGGTCCCTCGGGAAGCGTCACCGCCGGAAGGGACCCGGCCACCGGCGGGAACGTGGGGGCCGTCACGGCGAGCGATGTCGGCGGGGTCGACGACGCGGCCGCGGGCGACACCGCCGCCCACAACGCAACGTCCGACGAGGCGGACGGCAGCCACGATGCGATTCCAAGCGCCCGCAGAAACCACGTGCGGACCGATGCGCGGGCCGCGATCCGAAGACGCGAGCCCGCCAGCGCGGTTTCCACGACCGTCACCCCCGCAAGTCCGTGCGCCTGGATGTCACGCTGCGCGGTGGCGGACGCCGCCGCGACGGCCTGTGCCTGCACTGCGCCGGGATCGACACCCGGATCATCCACCTGCGCGCTCCACCGCTGAGCGGTGCGGGCGGCGTCGTCGACGGCGTGTTGCAAGATTCCGCGCACGACGTAGGCATTGGCAACATCGACGGCCAGGGCCGCGAAGCCAAGGAGGACCACGAGGGTCGCGCCGAGGGTAGCGATCATCATGGTGCGACCTCCGTGATGCTCTTCGACGTGCCCTCGATGACCTCGACCGCGAGCCGCCCGTCACGCAGCATCGACGGCCGCGCCGAACCGCCGACGAAGTCCGCGGCGCCCGCCACCCGCTGCGCCGCGCCTCCAGGCCATGGAAATCCCGGTGCCGGCGCTACACCGGCGGAAACCGGAATCCGCGCCGGAGGAGCGGACCCGGGCACCGCGGCGGGCGGCAGGCCGAGGTAGGAGCGGAGGGACAGCGGTCCGTCGGACGGCGGCATGGCCGCGGCCCGTTCACGCGGTCCGTGCGTCCTGCCGTCCGGCGGCGCATCGATCGTCGTCGGTCCCACCGTGACAAACACGCGACCGAACGCCTGCGCCATCACCACCTCGCGCTCGCGCGAGACGGGCACTGCCAGTAAGAGCTCGGCGAACGGCGCTGTGCCGAAACGTCCGTCGGCCGGGGGCGACAGCGACGGTGTGGCGGTGCCCGACGGTGAAAGCTGCGGCGTGATGCGAAGCACGATGCCGGAGGCCAGCACCCTCCGCACCACACGGTCCTGGCCCACGTCGAAGGCGGCGAGCACGTCCACGCGCGACCGTGGGAGGAGGCGATCTCCGAAGATCTCCGCGGCTGGGACGATAAGGTTGACCGCCCGCATTCCCGCCGGCACCTGTGACGTGACGTCGGAGGATCTCGGCGCCGGAACGGAGCCGTGGCCACCGACCGGGGCCCTGGTCCGGCGGGGCGCCGGCCGGTGGTTGAGCTGCGCCATCGCGGAGAGCACCGCCAGCACGGCGACCGCGATCGCCGCCCACCGGAGCCAGCGCCGGCGGCGGGCCAGCAGCCGCCGGGCAAGAGGCCCCAATCGTATTGCCGCGTTACTGCTCGCGCGTTCCATCGGCGGCACCCCGCGTGAGAAATTGCTGCCATTGCGCGTAGTAGTAGGCTGCGGTCTGCGACAGCGTCGACGCCAGTGACACTTCCGCCTGGTAGGCCGATGACGCCGCCTGATAGGCCGACGATGCCGTTTGGTAAGCCGACAGCACCGCCTGGTACGCCGACGTCAGCGCGGTAATCTGAGATTGCTGCGCGCTCAACTGATCTTGCTGGCCCGCGATCTCGGACTGCTGTGAGCTGATCGCGGATTGGTCGGCCGCCAACTGCGACTGCTGCGATGCGATCTGAGACAGCTGCACCCGAATCTGTGCCTGATCCGACTGGACCTGGGCCGCGGAGCCCCACCAGGGCGGCGGCACCTCCTCCACGGCGCTGGCGGCCTCCGCGGTGAGCCGGCGGCCGTTCAGTAGACCGGCAAACCAGGGCGTCAGCGCGTGCAGCGTGTACGTCACATCTACGATGAGCGTCCGCATGCGTCCGGCACAGGCGGGCTCCAGATAGCGAAGGGCGACGGATATGCTGGACGGATCGAGCGTCGGCGCCGCCGCGGCTGCCGCGGCCCTCGACACGTCGCCGTACGAGGCGGGCGGGACACCCGCGCAGCGTCCCATGCCGGTGTCCTGGATCGCCACCACGCGTTGCGCGGCCTCCGCCGCCGCGGTGACGAGTGCCGCCTGATGCAGGGCCCACCCGCCGTCGACGATCGCCCCGATGAGCGCGAGCACGACCGGCATGGCGAGGGCCAATTCGAGCAAGGCGGACCCGCGTTCGTTGGTACCGCCCGTCCCGCTTCGGATCCGGCTGCCGGCGTGCAGCATGCGGCTCAGTACTGCGAGAGCGTATTGGCGATCTTCGTAAAGATCTGATTGAGGGCGCCCGACAACGCGGCGAGGGTCGCCACGGCGCCGACGATCACAATGCCGCCGATGATCGCGTATTCCAACATTCCCTGGCCTCGCTCGCCGTGGATGCGGGTCCAGCGGGGCAAGACCCGGCGGAGCCATTGGCGACACGCGAGAAGTCCGGTGCACATCCGGGCGGCGATCCACATCGTAAACCCTCCCGTCACGGCGAATGGGGCGACTCGACGAGCTGCGGCGTCACAAGGATCAGCAGGTCACTTTCCTGACGCTGAAACGATCGCGATCGGAACAACGCGCCGATAATCGGAAGATCGGCGAGCAGCGGCACCTTTTGGACGGACTCGACGTCGTCGCGCTGCAGCAGGCCGCCCAGCACCAGCGTCTCGCCGGGCCGCATCGCGACCATGGTCTGGGCGCGCCGCACGCGCAGCGCGGGGATCGCGAAGCCACCCACCTTGATCGCGTCGGTAAAATCGAGCGTGCTGACTTCGGGCGTGATCTGCAAGAATACGCGCCCGTCGTCCTGGTACTCCGGCTTGGCCGTGAGGATCACGCCGAAGTCTTTGTACTCAATCGTCACGGTGCCGTTCGCGCCGGCGACCGGCACCGGTACCTGGCCGCCCAAGAGCAGCGACGCGGTCCGTCCCGCCAGCACGACGAGACCGGGGCGGGCGAGCAGGCGCGCCTGTCCCCGCTGCGAGAGCGCTTCGAGTTGCGCGATCAGCAGATCAAGACCGTTGGTCGCCAGGCTCGGCGCGGTGAGAATTTGGAGGTTGTACACGCCGCCGTTGAGCGACGGCGGCGACCCCGGCGTCTGCTGGCCGCCGCCCCACGCAATCCCGAGCGCCTCCTGCGCGCTCCGGTTGATCTCCACCACCTCGACGCGCAGGCTGAATTGCACGGGGCGCCGGATCGTAAGCAGGTTCACGACCGCGGAGACGAACGCGCGCGCCACCTCTTCGGCCTTAACCCGATCGTTCTGCGTCTCCACCGTCCCGCTGAGCACAACGCCGCGGCCTTCCGACGCGGGGCGGGAGGGCGGTGCGGCACCGAACTGAGGAACCGGCGGCAGGGCGGCGGGCATCCCGGCGGGCGTGGAACCGGCCGCCGCCGGCGCAGGGACGGCGGCCCGCATCCCGTGTACCTCAGTGACCGTAATCGCCGAATCCGGCAGCAGCGCCGCGAGCGCGTGCCGTAGGTCGCGAAATGGATCCTCGCCACCGCGCACCTCGATGGCGTAGGCGACGAGGCGGTCGCGTCCTTCCCAGACGTACACGGTCGCCTGCCCCGCAGCACGGGCGGTCACGAGCAATTCGCGGCCGCTCACGGCGACGACGCCGACGACCCGAGGATCGCTGACGGCAACGCGGGCAAGGTGGTCGACGTCGAGAAGCCGGCCCGTCCCTTCGTCCAGGGTCACCGCGCGGGCGACCACGGTCCGGCCCGCGATGCGTTCCGGCTGAGTCGCGCCGCGCGCCGGCGCGGCCGGCGGCGAATCCGGCGCGGGTACCGTCGCCGGGCGCGGGATCTGCGCCGGCACGGACGAGACCGTGCGTGGGGCGGCGGCCGTCGTGCCCAGGCCGCGCGCGGCAACGAGTCGCACCGCCAGCGTGCGGCCTTCCAGCGACGAGTCCGCAACCTCCACCGGGTCGGCCGTGAAGATTGTAATTTCAGCGCGGGGCGGCGCACCGGCGAGGGATCGGACCCGGAGACTGCGCACCGGGCCGATGGTGAAGGTGTGGTCGGCCGCCGCCGCGCTGACAGGGTCCAAGAGAATCACAACATGGTCACCGCGGCGATCGATCAGGTAATGGAATGGCCCGTTGAGCGCCACGGCGATCCGCGCACCCGTCCCGTCGGGCTCCACGACGATGCCCGTGACGGCGCTGGTGGCGGCCACCCCGGCCGCCGCAGAACCGGCCGCGGGCGACAGCGCCGCGGCGAGGAGAAGTATCACAACGGCCGCCCGCGCGCGGCGGTGCTTGGGGTGCCGCGGTGATTCGTTGGTGGTTCGTGGGCATCTAAACATATGTACATCTATACAAATATCCGCGTCTGCTAACTTTGTCAATGCCGAACGTGCGTGCACCAAAGGGAAGGCTTCGCGCGGGATCGAACGAGACTGCCCGGACCTCTCTAAAGGGAGGATGACGGGCTGAACATCCTCCGGGATCTCTCGCCGGACACGCTCTCGTACGGACTCCTCGCCGCCGCATGCGTGGCCGCCATCGTGCTTATCGTCCTGCTCGCGCGGGGGCGGCCGCGGAAGCAGGCCGAGGTGCTCACGCCGGACGAGGTGATCCGGCAGCAGTTCGCGGCGGTGACGCGCCGGCTTGAGGCGCTCGAACAGGGCGTCGCGCAGGTCACGGCGGCGCTGCCGTCCACGGTCCAAACCGTCAGCGTCGTGCGATTCAACCCGTTCCCGGAGATGGGCGGCAACATGAGCTTCAGCCTGGCGCTCCTCGACGCGCGCGCGAACGGCGTCGTGATCAGCGTGCTCAACGACCGCACCGGGTCGCGGATCTACGGCAAGCCGGTGGAGGGCGGGATCTCCCCCCAAAAGCTCTCGGACGAGGAGCAGCAGGCGATCAGCCTTGCGCGCGGACGCAAGGCTTGAGCGATCCGGACGGCGATGCGGTTTCGCGACCGGCGGGACGCCGGCGAACAACTCGCGCGGGAGCTGGCCGGCCTCGCCCTCGGCCCGGCCACGGTCCTGGCGATCCCGAGGGGCGGCGTGCTCGTCGCCGACGCGATCGTGCGGGCGCGCGACTGGCCGCTCGACCTGGCGATTCCCCGCAAACTCCGCGCGCCGCAGAACCCAGAACTGGCGTTCGGCGCCGTGACGGGCGACGGGACAGTGTACGTGGACGCCGCGCTCGCGCGGGCGCTGCGGATCAGCGACGCCTATCTGCGCGATGAGATCAACACGCAGATCGGGGAGATCGAGCGGCGCCGCACCGCCTACCGGGGCACGCGGCCTGATCCGGACGTCCGCGGCCGGACCGCGATCGTGGTCGACGACGGCGTGGCGACCGGCGCGACCGTGATCGTCACCGTGCGGATGCTGCGGCACGCGCTCGCCCGCGAGGTCATCGTCGCGATCCCGGTCGGGGCGCCCGACGCGGTCCGGCGGCTCGAGCGCGAGGCCGACCGGGTGGTATGCACCCTGCGGCCGCCGTCGTTTGCCGCGGTAGGCGAGTTTTACGAAGATTTCCATCAGACGACGGATGAGGAAGTCGTGGAGACACTCCAGCGGGCCTGGGCCCGGACGCAGGTGTCGTGATGACAGACGAGACGCTCAAACGCACGCCGCTGCACGCGGTTCACGTCGCCGCCGGCGCCCGCATGGTGCCGTTCGGCGGGTGGGACATGCCGGTCCAGTACTCCGGCATCATCGAGGAGCACCGGGCGGTCCGCACGCGCGCGGGATTGTTCGACGTTTCGCACATGGGCGAGGTGAACCTCTTCGGCCCGGGGGCCGTCGCCTTCATCCAGCGGCTCGTCACCAACAACCTCGACCGCATCGCGGTCGGCCAGGCGATGTACACGCCGATGTGCACGCCGGAGGGCGGCATCATCGACGACCTGCTCATCTACCGGCTGGACGAGGCGCGGCTCATGGCTGTCGTCAACGCCGCGAACACCGACGGCGACCTCGCCTGGATGCGCGCGCACCTCGGCGACGGCGTCACGCTGACGGACGTCTCCGCCGAGACGGCGCTCTTGGCCCTGCAGGGCCCGCGGGCCCCGGCGATCCTCGCGCGCCTTGTGCGCGAGCCGATCGATCTGATCAAGTACTACTGGTTCCGGGAGGGCATCGAGGTCGCGGGACGCCGCGCGATCGTCTCGCGCACCGGGTACACCGGCGAGGACGGCTTCGAACTGTACGTCCCCGCGGAGGACGCCGTGCACCTCTGGCAGGCGATCCTCGAGGCGGGCAAGGCCGACGGCATCCTCCCGGCCGGGCTCGGCGCCCGGGATACGCTCCGGCTCGAAGCCGGCCTCCTGCTCCACGGCAACGACATGGACACAACGACCACGCCGATGGAAGTGGACCTCGGCTGGACGGTCAAGCTGCAAAAGGGCGACTTCATCGGCGCGGACGTGCTCCGGCGGCAGAAGGCCCTGGGGACGACGCGGCGCCTGGCCGGCTTCGTGCTCGAGGACCGGGCCATCGCCCGGCACGGCTTTCCCGTGCTGATCGACGGCCGGCCCGGCGGGATCGTGACGAGCGGGAGCTTTGGGCCTACCGTGGAGAAGAACATTGGCCTAGCGTTCGTGCCGCCGTCGCACGCGGCCCCTGGCAGCCGGATCGCCGTCGAGATCCGCGGCCGCGCGGCGCCGGCCACCGTCGTGAAAACGCCGTTCTACACGCGTCCGAAGGCCGGCGCGGCGTAACAGGTCACCTGTGGGAGGCACGCGTGTACCCTAAAGAGTTGCGATATTCGAAAGAGCACGAGTGGGCCAAGGTGGAGGGCAAGCGCGTCAGGGTCGGCATCACGAAGTTCGCGGCGGACAAGCTCTCGGACGTCGTCTACGTCGAGCTGCCGCAGCCCGGCGCGACCGTTTCGTTCATGCAGACGTTCGGGGTCGTCGAGTCGGTCAAGGCCGTGAGCGACCTCTACGCGCCGGTCTCCGGCACGGTCGTGGAGACCAACCAGGCTCTCGCCGAGAAGCCCGAGATCATCAACACCGATCCCTACGGCCAGGCGTGGATGATCCTCGTCGAGCCGAAAGACACGAAGGAGCTGGACCAGCTGATGGATGCCGCCGCCTACGCCGCCATGGTCGGTGAGGCCACGTCGTGAAGTACATCCCGGCGACCCCCGCGGAGCGGGAACGCATGCTGCGGAGCGTCGGCGTCCGCGGCGTGGAGGACCTCTTCGCCGACATTCCGGCGGAGGTACGCCTGACCAAGCCGCTCGACCTCCCGCCGGCGATGCCGGATCCCGACCTGCTGGCCCACATGAGCGCCCTCGCCGGCCGGAACGTGGACTGCGACCGGCTCGCCTGCTTCCTCGGGGCCGGCGCCTACGATCACTTCGTGCCGAGCACCGTCCCGCATCTCGCGCTGAAGCCGGAGTTTCTCACGGCGTACACGCCCTACCAGGCCGAGTTGATGCAGGGCGAGCTCCAGGCGATCTACGAGTACCAGACGATGATGTGCGAGCTGCTTGCGATGGACGTCGCGAACGCCTCGATGTACGACGGCGCGAGCGCAACCGGCGAAGCCGCGGCGATGGCCGCGGACATCACCAAGCGGAGCGAGGTCCTGATCTCGAGCGCGCTGCACCCGGAGTACCGGCGTGTCCTGCGCACGTACACGACCCACCTGCCGATCACGGTGCGCGACCTCGCGGCGCGGGACGGCGTGACCTCGCCCGACGCCGTGCGCGAGGCGGTCACCAACGACACCGCGGCGGTGATCGTGCAGTCGCCGAACTTCTTCGGGTGTGTCGAGGACGGCGCGGCGCTCGCGCAGGCGGTCCACGACCGCGGCGCCCTGCTCGTCGTCGCGATCGCGGAGCCGCTGAGCCTCGGCATCCTCAAGCCGCCGGGCGAGTACGGCGCCGACATCGTGACCGGCGAGGGCCAGCCGCTCGGCAACGCGCTCAACTACGGCGGCCCCTACCTCGGCGTGATGGCGACGCGGCAGGAATTCGTGCGGCGGATCCCCGGCCGGCTGGTCGGCCGCACCGTCGACACCGAAGGACGGCCCGGCTACGTGCTGACGCTGCAGACGCGCGAGCAGCACATCCGCCGCGCCAAGGCGACCAGCAACATCTGCACCAACGAGGCGCTCAACGCGCTCATCGCCTCGGTGTACCTCGCCACGCTCGGCCGGCAGGGCGTCCGGGACGTCGCCGAGCTGAACGCGCGCAAGGCGCATTACCTGCGCGAGCGGATCGCGCAGATCCCGGGCTACAGCCTGCCGTTTCAAGCACCGATGTTCAACGAGTTCGTCGTGCGCTGCCCCGTGGCGCCCGAAGAGATCAACAAGCGCCTGCTCGAAGACGGCATCCTCGGCGGGCTGCCGCTCGGGCGCTTCTACCCCGACCTCGCGGACTGCTGGCTGCTCTGCGTCACGGAGCGGCGGTCGCGGGACGACCTCGACCGGCTCGTCGGGCACCTGGAGACCGTGCGATGAGCCAGCGCGAGGGGCGGAAAGACGGGCAGACCGCGACCGTGGCGCCGCGCCGCGACCTCCGGCGCCGGCCCGTGCCGGTGATCTTCGAGCTCGGGACGCCCGGCCGCGTGGGCTACAGCCTGCCGGCGAGCGACGTCCCGGACGTGCCGATCGAGGCGATCGTGCCCGACACCGTGCGCCGCACGACCGAGGCGGCGCTCCCGGAAGTGAGCGAGCTCGACGTCGTCCGCCACTATACGGCGCTCAGCCACCGCAACTTCTCGATCGACGAGGGATTCTATCCGCTCGGCTCGTGCACGATGAAGTACAACCCGAAGATCAACGAGGACGCCGCGCGGCAGGCGGGCTTTGCGCGCCTGCACCCCTACGCGCCGGAGGAACTCGCGCAGGGCGCGCTCGCGCTGCTGTGGGAGCTCGAACGCATGACCGCCGAGATCACCGGCATGGACCGCGTGACGTTCCAGCCGGCGGCCGGCGCCCACGGCGAGCTGACCGCGCTCCTCATGATCAGCAAGTACTTCGAGGAGAAGGGCGAGCGGCGCACGACCGTCATCGTCCCGGACTCCGCGCACGGGACGAACCCGGCGTCGGCGGCCCAGTGCGGCTACCGGGTCGTCGAGGTCAAGAGCGATGCGCGCGGCAACATCGACCTGGACGCGCTCAAGGCCGTGCTGTCCAACGACGTCGCCGCGCTCATGCTCACGAACCCGAACACGCTCGGCCTGTTCGAGGAGCAGATCCAGGAAGTCGCGCGCGCGGTGCACGCCGTCGGCGCGCAACTGTACCTCGACGGGGCCAACTTCAACGCGATCCTCGGCGTGACGCGGCCGGGCGATCAGGGCTTCGACGTCATGCACCTGAATTTGCACAAGACGTTCACGACGCCGCACGGCGGCGGCGGGCCCGGAGCCGGTGCGGTCGGCGTGCGCGCCCACCTGGCGCCGTATCTGCCGGTGCCGACCGTCGAACGTGACGGCCAGCGGTTCGTGCTCGACTACAACCTGCCCAAGACGATCGGGAAGATGCGGGCGTTCTACGGGAACTTCGGCAACCTCGTCCGCGCGTACACGTACATGCGGACGATGGGCCCCACGGGTCTGCGCGAGGCCGCCGAGATGGCCGTGCTCAACGCCAACTATCTCCTGAGCCGGCTGCGCAACGCGTTCGACCTGCCCTACGACCGCGTGTGCAAGCACGAGTTCGTGCTCTCCGGCCGCCGACAGCGCGACCGCTACCATGTGTCGACGAAGGACATGGCGAAGCGACTGCTGGACTACGGCTTTCACGCGCCGACGATCTACTTCCCGCTGATCGTCGAGGAAGCGATCATGATCGAGCCGACGGAGACGGAGAGCCTTCAGACCCTGGACTCGTTCGTCGATGCGATGCTCGCGATCGCGCGCGAGGCGGAGACGGATTCGGAACTAGTGCGCACGGCCCCGCACGAGACCCCGGTCACGCGGCTCGACGAGGTGACCGCCGCGCGGCATCCCAACCTCCGCTGGCGGCCCGCCTCCGACGAGTCCGGGGGCGGTTCTTCGTCCGGCGCCTAGCCGGACGCCGGCTGGACCAGCCGAACCTTGGCGTCGCCGCTCGCCACGGGCATCTTTGGGCTCGCCTCCGCGACGTCTTGGGGCGCGGGGGATTTCAGCGGGGCCCTCGCCACCAAGCGCGCACCGGTCGTCACGGTAGCCGCTGTCTCAAAGCTCGTCTCGCTGGCGACGATGCTGATCCTCGCGTGGGTGCGCGCGGAACAGATCCCGTCGGCCCACGTGCTGTTGTGGGCCGGCGCCGCGGGCGTGGGCGGGGCGATCGGACTCATGGCCCTCTATCAGGCCCTGGCTGTCGGCGTGATGGGAATTGCAGCGCCCGTCTCGGCCTTGGTCGCCGCGACGATGCCGGTGGTATTCGCGGCGCTCTCGGAAGGACTCCCCACGGTCTGGCAGTTCGCGGGGTTCGTGCTCGCGATGGTCGCGGTGTGGTTTGTCTCACGACCGTCCGGGCCCGCACTCCCACGCGGTCAGACACAGCCGCGGGGACTGGGGCTGGCGACACTGGCCGGGCTCGGTTTCGGCGGCTTTTACATCTTCATCAGCAGAGCACGGACGGACTCGGTGTTCTGGCCGCTCGCAGCGTCGCAGTTCATCACGCTGGTGACAGTCCTCGTCTTTGCCTGCGCCGCAGCGCTGGCGCGGCGGAACGGTACCGCCCGCCTCTCGATGCAGGTCGTGCCGCTGATGCTCCTCGCGGGGCTGCTGGATGCCGGGGGCAATGCCTTCTTTCTCCTAGCTGAACACGCCGGCCGGCTCGACGTGGCCGCGGTGCTTGCGTCGCTCTATCCCGCCTCGACCGTGGTGCTGGCGCGTCTCGTGCTCAACGAGCGTGTCTCTGCCACGCAGGCCGTTGGGATTGTCGCCGCGCTTGCATCGATTCCCCTGATCGCCGGCTGACACAAACGTCGGTCCGCCAGTTTAGGCCGATCCCGGCACCGGTTAGAGAGGATAAACTCCACGTAACACGAACATTTTTTCTCGTCCCTCGCTGGAGACGCATTCCCAGGAGTGAGCGTGCGCTGTCCAACGTGCGGCACGGATAACCCCCAGAACAACCGTTTCTGCCCTTCCTGCGGAGCGGCGCTCAGTGCGTCACCGGATGCGCCGGCGTCGCCGCAGCCGTACCGATGGCCGCGGAGTGTCCTCTCATTCCTTCGCGTCGTGCACGCCGAGCGCACCGGCGTCGCGGAAGCCGTGGTGGTGCTCCTGGTATGCATGGCGGCGTCCGCGATCGGGTGGTATCCGCTGGGCGGGCTCTCACGCGTCGTGGAGATGTTCGTGCCGGCCGGCGGCTGCGTCGGCATCAAGGAAGGCACTCCCGCCATGTTCGCCTGCGCGGCCGTCGTCGGCGCCCTTACGGTCGTGAGATCGCTCCTTGCCGTGGCCGTTCTCGCGTGGTTCCGGGTGCCCATCGCCCGATGGATCGGCCGCGTGACTGACCGGCTCCCTGATGAGGCCCAGTTTCTTGTCGCCCCCGTCCTCGCTACGGCCGTGTTCGTGATCCCGTGGGCCGGCGTGCACACCGGAACCGGCGGCGTACGCGGCCTGTTGCCGCAGACGCAGTTTCCCGCGGTCGCCGGGCTCTTCACCTTCGCGGCGGTACGGTACGGACCGCGGATCCAGGCCGCCCTGACGGCGTTTTTCCGGTTGCGCGACAAATACTCGCCGCGCGCCAGGATAATCGTCGCGGTCCTGGCCGCCCTGCTGGTCTCGCTGATCCTCAACAGACACGAACGCAACGACGCTGTGCGTGAGCAGGTCGTCGTGCTCGTCTCGCTGATCGCGTTTTGTCTCGCGCTCATGCCCCGCACAGGAGAATTGCTGCCTCCGCTCCGCCTCACGGCCACCCGCGGCATGCGCGACGCCTGACGCATGGATGGCGTCGAAGCCGGGGGGACGATCGAAGCGCCTGGTCTCCGCGCGCACGAAATCGTCCTCGGGGTCGTGATGGCGTCGATGTCGGGGGTCGCGATCCTGGCGCACACGTTCGGACCGGTCCCGATGAGTTTCACCGTGCCGTTCGTCGTGCTCCCGATCTCCTTCATGTTCGTGGGGCTCGTGCTCGCGCGCCGTCACCTCTACGGACGTCTGCATCTCTTTGCCGATCGCGTGCTCGCCGGCATCGGGTGGGCCTGCGTTGCGACGTGCGCGTACGACGCGGTACGAGCTGTCATGAGAGCCGTGTTTCGCCTCAGCGCCGATCCGTTTCAGGCCATGCCCATCTTCGGACATCTCATCACGGGCCTGCCCAAGACCGACCCCCTCGCCATCACCGTCGGATGGATCTATCATTTTTGGAACGGGGTCAGTTACGCCATCATGTTCGCGCTGCTCTGGCCGCGGGGCGGCGCCCTCGCCGGGTTCATTTGGGCGATGATCCTGCAGGCGCTCATGATCGCAGACTACCCCGTGCTGCTCCAGGTGCGTTTGGATGATCCCGGATGGTACGCGGAGGGTGTGGTTGGCCACGGCGTGTGGGGCATCGTACTGGGCAAAGGCCTGAGTCTCCGGAGGGATTATGGGTAGACGCATCGGGCTCGCCGTGTCGGTCGCGGCGTTTGCGTGTTTGATCTACTGGTGCGGCGCCGCGCACGCCAGCGACTGCCCGTCGCCCGGCGTGGATTGCGAGAAGACACCCGGGCACGATTCCGGCGTCTCGATCATCGGCGGCGCCGCGGCCATCGGCGCGGGGCTACTCGGCAAGACGCTCGCCGGCTCCCGCAACACGCCGCCCGGGCCGTGACGGCGAGCATGCCGTTCACCACGCGTGCAGCCGCCAACCGCGGTGCGCCGGCGCGCCGGCTGTTCACCATCGCCATCATTGCGGGGCTCGCAACGGTTGGGTGGGCCGGGCCAACCCCCGCGCAACCCGCATCACCGAGCGAAGCCAAACAAGTTAGCGACGTGCTGCCGCTCCAGGGAACGTGGTCGACACTGGGACCGCCTCCTTTTCCGCCACCGCCAGGCCCACCGCCACCATCGCCGTTACCGGTGACGCCGCAACCACCACGGCCGCCAGTGGAGGCATTCATTTTCACGCAAGACGGCGCGACCCTTAAGGGCCGGTTCGAAATGAACGGGACGGTATGCTTCACGCTGGAAGGAACCGCAACACGCACCGGTGCGGATCTGAACGTCTTCTATACTCGACCGACCGGGCCGCCGTGTGCAACGAGCCCGCTGGACGAAGACGTGTGGGCGGAAGTGCTCAAGACGAAAGGCGACCCTGGGCACCCAGGGGCGGCCAAGACCGAGTGGCACCTCACCTGCGGACCGCGCGACGTAAAACTCACGGGCGATCGTGAGTCTCTTTTCATCCCTTGGGACCGCGACCGCGTCACCGGCAAGATTACCCTGCAGGACCCGAACACCGGTGAATCCATGGGGGTGCGCCCCGTTCCGCAGACTCTGACGGGGCCGCTGGCCATCGGTCACATCGAGCCGCCGGAGGACACGCAATAAACCGGGGCGTCTCGAGCGCCGCGGGCGTGCCCCGTCGCTTCGCGGGGTGGTTGCGGTCGCGCGAGCTTTGCTAAGGCCCCCGCAGGCCGCCGTCGCCCTCGCCGTCGTGTGTCTCCTTTCGGCGGGCCAGTCCGATGTGCTGGCGCAGGAGAACGCACCCGACGTGACCGGCGTGTGGGGGCGGCTGGCGGGCGGCACCGGACGGATTGAGTGGTCCCCGATCGCCATCCTCCACACGTCGAAAGGGGACACGATGTGCCATCGGCTCGCAAGCGGCGAACTTTGGGTGTACCGCAACACCGCGGGGGCCGCCGTGCCCCCGGGATGGCATCCACCGATGGCCCCGCCCACCCCGACAGCGCCGGTAACAGGGACGTCTGCTCTGCCGCAACCGGCGGCACCGGGGACGTACATCCTCGATATCGACGACTCGCACGTACAGCGCACGCAGCTGAATCCGAAGCTCCCCGAGGACGTCAGAAAAGATCTGGTCCAGAGAAAGTTGTGGAAGCCCCAAGTCACCATCACGATGCAGCCCGATCAGACCCTCCAGGTCGTGTGGTCGGACGACGAGGTCCGCTACAACAAGGAGTCCGGCACCGTCTCAGACATCTACCCGCACGCGGATGCAGCACAGGTCTACGCGAAGCGGCGGGCGGCGCCACAACAGCCGCCCGGCCGGCTCCCCATACCGGGAACGTTTCCCTTCCGGTACGGCGGTCCCGGACGCTGGCCGTTGGCCGGACCGATGTTCGGGGATCCGTTTGCCGGATGGCAGCCGGCAGGGGTCCGGGTCCAGAGAGGGGCGGCGTTCGAGATCCTTCAAAACATGCTTGAGGGAAAGGATCCGTTCCGCGCAACGAAGGGCGGAGTCAACTGGTCGTCGACCGAAGGCGATCCCTACCCGGGCCGTATCGAAGGAGATCCGTTGGCCATCGATCTTCCGCAGCTAATCGATCCGTCGAAGCCGAGGGATGTGCAGCTGTCGTCGCCGGAGCTCGATCAACGGTACGTCGAGGCCTACGATCAGCTCGCGATGGACAGCCTGCAGCAATACATCGACGCCTATAAGGCGGCAAATCCGAACGATCCGGACGCCGCCGGGTTCAGATTGAGCAACTCGAAATACGATGCGCTTCGGCGACTGGCGCGCAGCCAGGGCGAGCCGGAAATGTGGAAGCAAATCGGCGAGCAGGTTCGCGACTCGAACTCCGGGATCGGCACCGTCGAACTGAAAGACAGCCGGTTCTCATTTCGAAACGTCCCCGGGGACGGTGGGCAATTCACGGTGGCAGTCGGGCGAGACGGGCAGTTCACGCTCGTCCGCAATTCCGCCGATATCACCATTCCGGGCGGACTCTCAACGCTCAGGGACGCCATCCAGCGACAGGTCGCGCAGGGGTCGCTCGCTCCAGAGGAAGCCGTGGTGTTGGACAAAGCGGCCAGCCGGCTGCTGTGGGCCGGCCGCGTCCGTGGTGGGTTTCGCGTACTTGGACGCGCGGGAATGGCCGGCGCCGCGCTCTACGACGGCTATCGTTTTGTGAAATCGGACGACAAAGTGAAAACCGGCGCATCAAGCCTCGGGGGATGGGGCGGAGCCGTTCTCGCGGGAGAGATATTCGCGGTTGCCTGGACGCCCGCGGATGTGGCTGGACCGTGGGCGTGGGCGGCGCACGGCGTGGGAACGCTGCTTGCCGGCGGCCTTGGCTACTTCGGCGGGTCGAGCTTCACGGGGTGGCTGGTGGATCAGGTGCGAGGGAACCCATGCGACGGGATGATCTGATCGCCATGCTAGCGGAGTTCGTCGGCCCTGTCGGGCCGCTCGGGTCTGTAGATGATCATTTCCAGCAACGAGATGATCGCATCGCCAGTGCAGATTTCGACGACGTGGATCTCTTGGTGGATCTTCTGCTCCACCCACCCAAACTGGCCCCGGTATACACTGAAGAGGGAAAATGGGACTCCGCGGTGGTCGACAGTTTGATCACCTGGGGCAGACGAGACCCGGCCCGCACGCTGCCCAAGATTGGCCCTCTACTGTCAAATAAAGCACTCTCGCCGGCGGTGATCCGCATCATCGGCGGCCTGCGCCACCCCGACGGACTTCGGTGGCTCATTCCGCTCGTCGACAGCGCTGCGGGTCTCACAGAGGAAGAGCGGATCGCACTCGCCGGCGCGCTCGGGGAGATCGGGGGAGACGACGCGCGCAAACTGGTAGATCGCCTGCGCGGCGTCCCCAACATGACCCCCGGACTGCAAAACGAGATCGACGTCGCGAGCAAAGCGTCGCTATGTCCGCCCGAACAGCGTTCCTGGTTCTACGGGACGCTGCGGGAAACGTACGAACATCTCAAGGGACGCACGTGGTAGATCAGCGCCGGTCGTTAACGGCGGCCGTGGCACCCGCCACGATCACTTCACGGAGAAAATGAAAGAGTAACATCTCCCGCCGCCGCTGATTCGCTGCACGCTTTCCTCCAACCGGGTACCGGGAGGAAGAACCACCACCACACGCTTGTGGGGCTTTCCCTCTGGATCCGTCCGCTGATACGTAACCACCATGGGGCGCCTCGGTACTTCACCGAAACTGTAGTGAATGAGGCCGCCTCGCGCGATCGACGCCGTGCCGGCGTCCGGCGGGAACACGTCCACGAGCGTGATCGGCGTCCCGGGCTGCGGCGGGCTTCCCCCCAATCCCCAGGGAGCAAGAGAACCCTGATTGGCCGGCGCCACGATCACGGTGGACACAGACTGACAGATGCCGTACGCCGTTTGGGGCGGCGGCGCGACGACACTCGCGCAGACAAGTCCGGCCGCGATCATGCACCAACCGAATCGTGCGCGCATCGATTTTTCCTCCCCGGCCGGCCACGGTTCTATTCATGCCAGAGGGTCCGGCAGTCGTGACGGTCTACCCATTTCTCGGGCGCATCGTTGACATCCCCCGAGAACGGATGACATAATCCACTCGCAGTTTCTCACGATCCGGAAGGAGGCGGACAGGATGCGCATCGACCCACGACAAACTTCCGTCGCCCGCCCGGACACTCCGCACCGTTGACCATCGTGCACCGCTAGCTCCGGCTTCCACCGCAGACAACATGTCCGGCCGCGGGTGACTCCGCGGCTCTCCGTACTGCCGTTCGCGCGGCAGGAACGCCGTTCATGCGCGTGCGCGGCTTTGCTTGGCGCGATTGATGGAAGGAGCGATACCGATGTCCACCCCGTTGCTTCAGGTGGAGAACCTCGTCAAAGACTTCGGTGGCTTCAGGGCGGTCGATCGCGTGTCGTTTGTGATCCCGAAGGGCCGCATCATCGGCCTGCTGGGACCCAACGGCGCGGGCAAGACCACGACCATCCACATGCTGCTCGGCATCACGACGCCGACCGCGGGGCGGATCACCTATTTCGGTCAGGAGTTCGCCGCGCACCGGCAGGCGTGTCTGCAGCGCATCAACTTCGCGTCGTCCTACAACACGCTTCAGGGCCGGATCACGGTGTGGCAGAACCTGATCGTCTTCGGCCACCTCTACGGCATCCGGCGGCCGGACGACAAGATCCGCAAGTGGGCCGAGTATTTTGAGGTCACGCAGATGCTGCACCGGCGGTACTGGGACCTGTCCACCGGCCAGCGCACGCGCGTGAACCTGATCAAGGCGCTGCTGAACGAGCCGGAGCTGATCCTGATGGATGAGCCGACGGCGGCGCTGGATCCCGATATCGCCGATAAGACGCTGTCGCTCATCGAGGAGATCCGGCGCGACGCCGGCGTGTCGATCCTCTACACGAGCCACCGCATGAACGAGGTCACGCGCATCTGCGACGAGGTGATCTTCCTCGACCGCGGACGGATCTTCGCGCAGGACACGCCGCTCGGGCTGACCAAGCGGATCCGCTCGGCGACGCTGCGGCTCACCGTGGAGGGCGACCGCGAGATCGTGGCGGCGTTCCTCAAAGAGCGGGCGGCGGGCTTCCGGTTCACACAGGACCACACGGTGGTGATCGACACCACGGAGCAGCAGATCCCGGAGCTCGTCTTCGGCCTCAGCGAGCGCGGCGTGTGGATCACCGACATCGAGGTGGAAAAGCCGACCCTCGAGGACGTCTTTTTGAGGATCGCGCGGGGTGACACCAATGTGTGAACGGGTCAAGGCGGTCCTGCTGCAAGAACTCTACATCACGCGGGGGTCGCTCGAGATCGTCGTGGATCTGTTCTACACGTCGCTGATCACGGTGGTCGTCTTCGGGTTCGTCTCCGGGTTCCTGACCGGCGTGATGAATCCCAACACGGGATCGTACCTCATCCTGGGCATGCTGCTGTGGGACGTCATCCGCGTGAACCAGTACTCTATCACGGTCGGGAGCCTCTGGAACATCTGGTCGCACAACCTGAGCAACATGTTCGTGGCGCCCCTGTCGCTCTTGGAGTACGTCATCGCCCATATGCTGTCCGGGCTCCTCAAGACGCTCGTGATCTTCGGGATGATCTCGGCGATCGCCGCCGCATGGTTCCACTTCCCGATCTGGCGGGTGGGGATCGTCAACCTCGCGCTCTTCTTCACCAATCTGACCATCTTCGCGTGGGCGGTCGGGCTCGTGCTGCTCGGCGTCGTCTTTCTGATCGGCACGCGCATCCAGGCACTGGCCTGGGGCGCCGTGTTTCTCTTCCAGCCGCTGACCGCGGCGTTCTTTCCACTCCAAGTGCTGCCGCCGGCTGCCCGCACCATCGCGTACGGGATTCCGCCAACGTGGGTCTTCGAGGCGGCGCGCCGGGCGCTGGCCGACCCGTCCGTCGACTGGACCGCCGCCGGCATCGCGTTCGGCGAGAATATGCTGTATCTTGGGGTTGGTTTGTGGGCCTTCTACCTCATGACGGCGCGGTCGCGCGAGACCGGGCAGTTCGCCCGGAACGACGGCTAGACGAAGGAAGGGATCGGGATGACTGGGATCTTCTTGGTGCTGGCGACGTTTCTCGCGTCCGGCGTCGAAGCCGTCGAGGCCCTGACGATCGTGCTGGCGCTCGGCGTCACGCGCGGATGGCCGTCGGTGCGGCTCGGCATCGCGGCGGCCGTGGCCGCGCTCGCGGTCCTCGTCGCGGTGCTGGGACCGGGCCTGAAGCTGATCCCGATCGACGCGCTCCGGCTGGTGATCGGCGCGTTCCTGCTGGTGTTCGGCCTGCAGTGGCTGCGGAAGGCAATCTTGAGAGCGGCCGGTTTCAAGGCGCTGCACGACGAGGACCAAGTCTATCGGCGCCAGGTGCAGGAGGCGATGGCGGCTGGAGCGGCCCCGCGAACCGGGGTCGACTGGTACTCGTTCACGGTCTCGTTCAAGGGCGTGTTCTTGGAGGGCGTCGAGGTCGTCTTTATCGTCCTGACGTTCGGCGGCGTGCACGGCAACCTTCCGCTCGCGATCGGGGGCGCGGCGGCCGCGGTCGCCGTGGTCACCGGGGCGGGATTCCTCGCGCACCATCCGCTCAGCCGCGTGCCGGAGAACTCGATGAAGTTCTCGGTCGGGCTGATGCTCACGACCTTCGGGATCTTCTGGGCGGGTGAAGGCGTCGGCATCAACTGGCCGGGCTCGGACGCCGCGATCCTCGCGATTCTGGCCTTCCTGACGCTCTTCAGTCTCACGCAGGTGAAATGGCTCAGTCGTGACCGAGCCCGGCGGCTCGTCGCCGCGGGCTCGGCGGGCGGGGCGCCGCAATGAACTACCTCGCGACGTTCCTCGCGGTCTGGAAGGAGCTGCTCATCGGCGACGATTGGACGGTCGCGGCCGGCGTGGTCGCAGCACTCGCGGTATCCGCGGCGCTGGTCCACGCGGCGATTCTGCCCTGGCTGTGGCTCCCGCTCGCGGTTGCGCTCGTGCTGACCGCGTCGCTGCGGCGCGCCTGACGCCGCCGCGTCACCCCCTGAACGTCCAAGCGACGCTCGCGGAGCTGCTTGCTCGCTTCGATGCGGAGATGCGCATCGACCCGCCGGCGCCGAGCGAACCTGGGGTACGGTACGAGCGCACCGGAAACATCGTCCGAGCCATCGGCACCTGGAACGCCGTCATTTTCGCACGGCTTACGGCCGGCAACGCGGATGCGGTCATCGCCGAGCAGGTAGCGTTCTTTCGCTCCCTCGCCGCAGACGCGGCCGCGGGCGGCGCGGACCCGGGTGCGGACACCCGCGAGCTCGAGTGGAAAGTGTACGGCCACGATCTCCCCGCCGATCTCGGCGCGCGTCTCGCCGCGGCGGGCTTCGAGGCTGACGAGCCCGAGACGCTCGTCGTGTTCGATCTCGGAACGCAGCTGCGCGGGGAACCCGATACCGGCACGACCCGCCCAGAGGGAGTAGAGATCCGCCAGGTCGGCGATGACGCTGGCTTCGCCGATTTCCTCGCCGCCGGGGCGGCCGCATTCGGGCGGGACACGAACGAGCAAATGAGGCGGATCGGACGCGAATTGAAGGCCCGGTTGTGCGATCCGGCGCTTGCCCTCTACGTGGCCTATGCGGACGGCCGTCCGGTCGCGAGCGCCCGCGCGGAGTTTCCGCGGGATCGGTCATTCGCCGGACTGTGGGGCGGCGGTACGATCCCGGAGTATCGTGGCCGCGGGATCTATCGCGCGCTCGTGCACGCCCGCGCGGAAGAAGCGCGGCAGCGCGGGTACCGCTATCTCAGGGTCGACGCGCGGGAGACGAGCCGGCCGATCCTCGAGCGGCTCGGATTTATCCCGCTGACGGGCATGATCGAGTGGAAGCTGCCTCTCCCGGCCGCGAGTCGTCCGGCTCTAAGAGCCCACCAACGCTAGCGCCGCTCCCGCTCCGGCCACGTCATACCGTGCTGGCCGCCGTAATCCGACGGCCGGGGTTGCGTCCAGCCTTCAAGCAGCGTCGGCGCCGGCCGGTAGACTTCGACCCCAAGCGGCCGGCACGTGGCGAGCGGGTCGGCCCGCTCGGTCCCCCACATCTGCACCGACAGGTCGCCGTGCGGGCAGGTCGAGATCGCGCAGAGCAGATCGATCTCCGCGAAGAACTCGAAGAAATCGCCTTTCTTGGCGGGACTAGCCTTCACAAAGTAGCGGCCGTCCGGGGTCAACCCCGTCACCTGGAAGATGTTGATCACATCGTGCACGTCTGACTCCGAGAGATGGTAGGGCGCGACCGCCCGCACGAGGTTCGAATGGCAGCAGACGTCCAGTTCCTCGCTGTTCAGCATCTTGTGCACGTACGGATCGCAGCGCGTGCCGAGGAGATCGTGGCAGCCGGCGCCGTCCTCGTCGATGCCGTACTGCACGGTGTCGTTGATGATAGTCAGCATCGGCCGCAGGTACGGGAGACACGACCAGAGGCGGTCGTACGTCGTCACGTGCGCGCTGTGCAGCTGGCGGCTGCGCGAGGCCCAGAACCGCTCGCGCGGGTTGTGGCGGTTCCACATGTTGAAGTCCGCGACCTGCGGCCCGTCCGTCACCACGATGCGGCAGAGGTGGCCCGCGTCCACCGGCCACGCGCGGCCGGAGCGGATCGGGACGATAAATTGGTCCACCGGCGTCCGCTGCGCGGTGCGTTCGGCCAGACGGCCGTAAAATCCACGATCCACGTCGATCGGCGAACCCGGGACCGCTTGATACAGAGCCTTGGGCATTGTGGCGTCCTCCTAGATAGGCGTGATGCGAACGGGTAGTCCGTCTCCCCAGCCATATTTCGCGCGCGCGAGATCCTGCACCGTTTGCCACTCCGCAGCGTCGCGCGTTTGATCAAGCGCCGCGGCCGTGGCGTCCAGCGTGCGATCGCCGACACGGACCCGCACACGCGGATTTTGGACGATGTTTCTGACCCACTGCGCCTTATTGAACGTCTCCGCGAACACGTAGAAGCTCCCCTCGTGGACAATGAACCAGATCTCGATCTCGCGGGGCAGGCCCGTCTTCCGGCCGGTCGTCGTCAGGTACAGGAACGGCCGATCGCGGACCGCGTCCGGCGACTCCAATCCTAGTCCACGCGCGACTCGTCGCGGTACATCGCCCGCACGCGTTCGTCCTTGATCCACTGATCGACCTGCTGGGACAAGAGGGCGTTGGCCGGATTGAGCCGGTCCCAGTTCATGATCTGGTCGAGGCGCTTCTTCCACCGCTTGTACGGCTGATTCAGTGGCGGCCCGAAGCACATGATGTCGACGAGCGTCAGGTCGTCGGGCACCCCAAGGACGGGCTTGAACTCCTTCTGGATCTCGTCCTGCCCGATCGCACTCACCCACCACACACTGTACCCCAGCGCCGCCGCGGCCAGATGCGCCAGCATCGTGGACGCCGCGATGCTCTGCACGAGAATGCGTTCGGCGTTGACCTTGTAGCGCCGGTCGGCCTCGGAGCCGTCGTTGAGCACCGGGAAGGCCCGGATGAACCGGAAATCCCCCGCCACCACGATGAGTCCCGGCGCGGTCTTCATCCCCCGGTAGTTGGGCGTCGGAAACTTCATCCCCAGGCGCGCCCGGTGGACCTGCTCCTGGACGAACGCCTCCCCGAGCCGCTCCTTGACCGCGGGGTCGGTCACCACGATGAAGTGCCAGGGCTGGGCGTTCGCGCCGGAGGGGGCGTGCCGGGCCGCCTCGAGGATCAGTTCGTAGTGCTCGCGCGGCACGGTGTAGGGGGCGAACGCCCTCACGGTCTTGCGTTCCCGCACCACGTCGATGAGCGCGGCGTACCGGTCAAGCTGGTTGAAGCGCGGCTCTGCGGGCTGGACGGCCATCGGGATACCGTCTCCCTTCCGGCGCCCGGGCGACCGCGGCGCCTCTCTCCGCCGGGCAATTCGCCACGGGCCTCCGGCGACACCTCGGACGGCTCGCGCCCGCACGCCGCCGCGGCGGCGGGAATCGCCCCCGCACGGTTCGAACAGCCACGATATGAAAATCGGCGTCGTGTTCCCTCAACTCGAGATCGGTACCGATCCCGCCGTCGTCCGCGACTACGCGCAGGCCGCGGAGTCGCTCGGCTACGATTACCTTCTCATCTACGATCACGTTGTGGGCGCCAACGCGGCGAGCCGGCCCAATTGGAAAGGGCCATACACGAGCGCGCACACGTTCCACGAGCCGTTCGTGGTCTTTGGATACATCGCCGCGTGCACCACGCGGATCGAACTTGTCACCGGCGTGATCATTCTCCCCCAACGGCAGACTGTGCTGGTCGCGAAGCAGGCCGCCGAGGTCGATGTCCTGAGCGGGGGACGGTTGCGCCTGGGCATCGGCGTCGGATGGAACGACGTCGAATTCGAAGCGCTCGGCATGGATTTCCACAACCGCGGACAGCGGTCGGTGGAGCAGATCAAAGTCATGCGCGCGCTGTGGACGCAGGAGACGCTGACCTTCGAGGGACGATGGCACCGCATTACGGACGCCGGCATCAACCCCCTCCCGGTGCAGCGGCCGATCCCCGTGTGGATCGGCGGGGAGTCCGAGATCGCGCTGCGCCGCGCGGCGCGGATCGCCGACGGGTGGACGTCAAGCCGGATCGTGAGGGCGGCGGGCAAGCAGCCGGCGGGGGAACCGGCCCGAGCGCATCAAGTCGAGCGGCTCCGCGAGCACCTGGCCGCCGCCGGGCGCCGGTTGGACGCGTTCGGCATCGAGGGGCGCGCCGCGATCGGGGACGGTGGACCGGACGAGTGGCGCCGTCAGGTCGACGAGTGGCGGAAACTCGGCGCCACGCATCTCGGTGTCAACACCATGCAGGCGGGTCTGCCCAACCCGCGGGCGCACATCGACGCGATCAAACGCTTCCGCGAGGCAACGGCGAAGTAACCCGGCCGGGACTACCACGCGACCGTCACCTCAGTCCCCGCCGCCGCCGTGGTCATCATGCGGCGGCGTGGCCGGCGCCGGCTTGGCTGGAGCGGCGGCCGGCACGGACGGAGCGTTCTTCGCGGGGGCAGGGGCGGCGGCCGGCGTCTGCGTCAGGTGCGCCACGTTGATGAGGAAGAGGCCCCAATGATGCCCGCCCGCGGAATCCGTGTACTCGTATTCGTAGTAGTAGAGACCGTAGTCCACAAACCACACCATGTGCGGGTACCGCGTCGCGTCGTGGCCGTACTGCCCTTCTCCGTTCAAGAAGTGTCCGCCGTCGGCGGGCAGCGTCACGAGGTTGTGGTCGGGCTGCGTTGAGGCGGTGACCGCGCTCACCTGATCGTATTTCCTGCCCGTCGGGTTAATCACCACGAACTGGTATTGCTGCTCGCCTGTCTTGGGGTTCTTCCAGGTCACCGTCACGCCAACCGGAGCTGACCAGCCGTCCTTCAAGGTGAAGTTGACACCCCAGCCGGCGGCGGCGTGATCCGGAGGCTGCACCTGCAACCCCGGATTATCGGCGTCGGCCGAGGCCGCCGTGAAGTCGGGACCGGGCGGCGTCAGCGCCTGCCGGTAGCCCGTTCCGACCTTCACGGCGTCGCCCTGGATGATGGCGGCTTGGCCGGCCGTTGCCTGGTTGGCCGGTTGAGCCGGTGCGTCGGCGGAATGCGGTCCCCAGTTGTTGATCAACCCTTTGACCACATCCGGGATGGCGAAGTACAGGTCTCCGTTCGGCCTGAGGCCCATATCGAGCTTGGGTTTGCCTTTCGCGTCAACGCCGAGCACGACGAGCCGCTTCTTGCCATCGGCATACGTCACGAAAAGCAGCTCGTATACGCTGCCGTCCGAGGCCTTCCCGACCGACCTCAGGCGATTGATCTTAACATCGACGTTCCAGCTGCCGTTGCTGAGCCGGTAGGGATCTCCGGCCGGCTGCAATGGCTCAATCGGATGTCCGTCGACCGCTGAGCCGTAGCTGACACTTTGAATCTGGGTCGGCGAACTGAGGGTGATCGTGTCGCCGGTCGTGATGGGCGTTCCATCGAAATCCGTCACGCTGGTGACGTTGTAGTCATTGGCGAATCGGGGCAGGTCCGGCGGCTCCGGGACCCCGAGCAGAAACTCGCCCGCCCAGGCTCGAGGACCGGTCAGCAGAACGGCCGCGACAACGGCGAGCGCGGTCAGCGCAATGCGGGCGCGCGCCGGCGTCATCAGTCTCCGCCGCCGCCGTGGTCGTCGTGTGGCGCGCCGGGCGCCGGCTGGTTGGGCTGCGCAGGACGGGGCGCCGGCGCTTGAGGTGCCGCGGGCGGGGCTTGAGGTGCCGCGGCCGGGGCCGCCGCCGCGGGTTGGGTCGGGAACGCGAAAGGATTGTTGCTTTCGATCACCCTGACGTCGACATGGGTCGCGCCGGCAATGTCCGTCCTCCAGCGCGCCCCGAACTCTCTGATATCGCCGCCGGACGTGGCGTACCCGATCGAATCGTAACCGTCGTCGCCGTAGTCGTCCTCCGTATCATCCAGGTCCCCCCACTCGACATGGAGCGACTTGGCGGAGTCGACCACGACACCGGAGCCGACCACGACGTACTGGGTCTGCTTCGCGCCGGTCTGGGGATTCGTCCAGACGACGGTGACAATACTGACCCCCGGATACAGACTCGCTTTGTAGTCGACGCTCCATCCGTGCCCGTCGTTGTTGGGCGGCTGGGCTGCCACAATTCGCGGGTCGGATGAACTAGCGGTGACTTGCGTGTAGCCTGGAGCCGGCGGCGTGAGCGCGCACCGGCCGTCCGCTCCGGGGTGTGTTGTAACGACGGGTACTGGGTGAAGATCGTCGCCGAGCGACAGACAGGACGACGACGGTGCCATCCCGGTACTGCCCGGGAGGACCGGCAGGTCCCGAAAGGGCACGAACGGGCCTGAAAAGGCGGGGCTCAGGCTGAGGCCCGTAACACCGACGCCGAACGGACCCGGCCGCTGGACCACGAGCGGAAGATGCGCGACGCCGCCGGTGAACGACAGCTTGGTGAACGACGGCGGGGCCTGAGGGTTGCCCCCGAATAGCGACGCGGTGCCCCACGGCGTCACCGTGGCCGTAAACGGGTTCTGTGCGTATTCTTTTGCCAGCCCCGTGAAGTCTAACTTGAGGTCGAACGGCCGGCCGAACTTCAGATCGTAATCCCAGGCGAGGCCCAAGCGCACGGGGTTGGTCGGCTTTGGCGGGCTCCACTGGCCCAACCCGTTTCCGTACACAAACGAGCCCAGACCCGGCATGATATCCGCCGGCACGCGGAAGTTGAAGTCGATGCCCGACCAAGCCAGGGGGCGGAGGTTGTAGCTGAGCTTCGGCGTGTTGAGAAAGAGACTCGGCCCAAGCAGCGTGTCGTAGTCGCACCGGCCTAAAAGGCTGAGACGCCCGATCCCCCCGCCCAGCACGACGGGCGGTGCCTGGCTGATGGTCGGCAAGGACCCCGTGGCGAGCGGCGCGGGGTTGATCGGCGCCGCCGGTACCTGCAAGGTACGGTCCGCGATTGAAAAGCCGAGCTGGTCCTTGATGCTCAACTTCAACGCTCCGGGCAGCATGAGGTCCAGGGGAAGGATGAAGCGTCCGCTCGGCTCGACGAGGAACGAGTATGTCTGCCCCTTCGCGGTCGTGGCCTCAACTGTTCCCGCGGGCGTTGCCTGCGGTTCCGTCCGCACGGTGCCGCCGGCGGCGCAGTTCGCCGCGAGGTGCTCGGGAAGATGTACCTGCGGTGCTTTGGACGTCCGCAGCGGCGTCGCCAACTGGTCTTCGGTCTGCCACTGATTGGTCTGCGGGTTCCAGACCTGACGGACCGTTGTGCGCTTGGATCCATCGCTTTGGATGACCACCTTCTGCTGTCCCTTGAGCACGGCATGGCCGCTGGGGTCGGGACCATACTGCTGGGTGAGGTGCTCGCGGGACGACTGCGTCCGGCCGCCGGCGACGGGCCACACCGCCTGTTCGTCGTGCGCCACGGAGTAGGCGCCGCCGGTCGTGTAGGTGGTGGTTTCGTCGACCGACGCGGCGCGCACCGTCTTTGGCCCTGGCGGCGCGGTCTTGGTGATCGTCCGCGAGCGCTTGATCACCGTGACCACCTGGCCGGTGTCGTTGTCTTTGACGGTGGTCGTGCTCTGGGAGGCGGACGTCGTCGTCCCGTCGGGATTGTGCGTTTCGCTCGAACTCCCATCGACGGAAATGCTGTGGCCCATGCCGTCGTCGGCCGTCGAGCCCGACCATGTGCCGGCGGCGGCCGGTGTCCGGCCCACCGCTGCCGGAAGGATGGCGAGCAACAGCGACACCAGAACGGCCACGCCACGCTGGCTCTTCACAATGCGCTCCTCGTCTCGCGACCGGCTTCGTGCCGGAAGCGCCCTTGAAGCCCTTATACAGGACGCCGGATGATCCGCACAATCCGCGAAATCACGTATAGGGGCGAGGCCGAGGAGTACGTATGGGACTGCCGGACGGACGTTGAAGCTTACGCGCCTCGGGGGCTGGACGAGGCATCCTCCGACCTCGAGAGCGGCAGCCGGTGCTCGGCCGCCCACACGGCGATCTGGGAGCGGGATTTGGCGTCCAATTTGGTCAGAATGTGCTCGACGTGCACGTCCACCGTCCGCGGCGAGACGCCGAGATGGGCGGCGATCTCGCGGTTGGTCGAGCCGCGCGCCACGAGCGCCGCGACCTCGAGTTCTCGGGGCGTGAGTCCGCCCGGCTGCTTCCCGGGTGAGCGGGCCACCGTCGGGATCAGCGCGTAGGTAACGGCCTCGTCCACGGCCATCGCCTTGCCCTGCGCGACGGCCGCGACGAACCGCACCTCTCCCAATCCTCCGCGCGTCCGGGCGACGCACTCGTCGTAATCCGTCTGATCAATAGGAGAAAGCCGGTGACCAAGGGCGTCGCGGAGCCCATCCGCCACGCCCAAGAGGCGCGCCGCCTGTTCATGCTCACCGCGCGCGGATGCCACCCGCGCCAACCCCAGGAAGCACTCCTCCGCGACCCACCGGTCGCCGATGTCCCGACCGACGATGAGGCTTTCCTTGTAGGCCGCGCTCGCGCGATCGTAGTTCCCCTGGTGCAGCGCGACGATGCCGATGTTGCGGAGCGAGTAGGAGATGCGAAAGTTGTCCTCGACCTCGCGCGCGAGCGCCAGGCACTCGCCGTAGTAGTCCGCCGCCCGGCTGTAATCGCCTTCGTGGCGCGCAACCGTGCCTAGGTTGCCGAGGGCGAGGCTCAGGAGCCACTTGTCGCCGAGCTGGCGCGCCACGGCCAGGCTCTGCTCGGCCCACCTCGCGGCCTGCCGGCCGGAGCCTCGCTGGAGCGCCGCGAGCGCGAGCCACGTGAGGAGACGGGCCCGTCCTCGGTCGTCGCCCTGCTCGAGGCACACGGCCAGGCCTTGCTCCCCGAGCGTGATCGCCCGGCTGAAGTCGCCTTGACGCCACGCGAAGAACATGGCGCCCTGCAGCGCTTTGGGGAGCACCGACCGGTCTGCCTCGGCGCTTCGCGCGAGCGCGCCTTCCAACCGCCGGCGCCCCTCGCTCCAGTGTCCGTGCAGGAACCAGAACCAGTAGAGCGTCCCCGCCAAGCCCAGCTCCGGCCCCGCGCCGTCGTCCTCGCCTCTGCTGAAGTCCAGCGCCGCGCGGAAGTTGTCGTGCTCGATCTCCAGCCGGTCGAGCCACTCCTTCTGATCCCGGCCGGTGAGGTGGGGCTCGGCGCGGACCGCGAGGTCGCGATACCAGTCGCGATGCCGCCGCAGCGTCTCGCGCTCTTCCCCGGACTCCGCCAGTTTCTCGAGCGCGTACTGCCGCACCGTCTCCAGCAGACGATAGCGCGCCTCGCCTTCGCGCGTGTCCGCCATGACGAGCGACTTGTCCACGAGGTGCATCAGCAGATCCGGCAGGCCGGAGGCGGGCTCCGCGGTCCCCGCGCACACGGCCTCGGCCGCGCGCAGCGTCCAGCCGCCGGCGAAGACGGCGAGCCGGCGAAACACCGCCCGCTCGCTCTCCGCGAGGAGCTGGTAGCTCCAGTCCGTCACCGCCCGGAGGGTCTGGTGCCGCGGGTTCACGGTGGGACTCGAGCCGGTGAGAAGCCGGTCGCCCAGACGCGCGGCGATCTCCTCCACGCCAAAAGCCCGCACGCGGGCCGCGGCGAGCTCGATGGCGAGCGGGATCCCGTCGAGGCGCGCGCAGATCTCGAGCACCGCCGCCGCGTTGCGCTCCGTGATCTCGAACGACGCGAGCGACGCCTTCGCCCGTTCGCGGAACAGCTGCACCGCCTCGAAATCGGCGGGCCGCTCGCCGCGCCGCGCGCTCCGCGAATCGGGCAGCGACAGCGGCGGAACTCGCCACTGCGTCTCGCCCATGATCCCGAGCGGCTCCCGGCTTGTCGCCAGGATGCGGAGGCGCGGACATCCCCGCAAGAGCGCCTCCGCAAACGCCGCGCACGCGGAGACGAGATGCTCGCAGCTGTCCAGCACGAGGAGCACGGTCTTCGATTTCAGAGCGGCGACGAGCGACTCGGCCGGGGCCTGGTCGGGACGCTCGCGGATGCCGAACGTCGCGGCGACCGCGCCGGGAATCAGCTGCGCGTCCGTGATGGCCGAGAGCTCGACGAACCACACGCCGTGCGGATATTCGGGCGCAAGCGCGCCGGCGACTTCCAGCGCGAGCCGGGTCTTGCCGGATCCGCCCGCGCCGGTCAAGGTCAGGAGCCGGGTCCCGGCGAGCAGGCGCCGGACCTCCGCGATCTCCCTCGCCCGTCCCACGAAGCTGGTGAGCGCCAGCGGAAGATTCGGGGTCTCGCTATGCTTCGGCGCGCCGTGGTCCCGCACGAGTCGTCGAATTACTCTCCGGGGTTCGCGAACTTAGCGTTATCCTTCGTGGGCCGGACGGGCCATCCTCTCGCGCGTGGTTCTCGGTTGGCGCTACCGCCGGACCGCGACGACCTCGAGGTACTCCGAGGGAACGATGACCGTGCCGTCCTGGGCGCGGTTGTAGCGCCGGAGCAGCGCCACGAGATCGCGCTCGTAGGCGTCCCGCTGCGCCGCGTCCAGCGCCGCAAACGTCTTGCGGGCGGGGCCGAAGTACTTCCGGCGGCCCTCCAGCCACTTCTCCTCCGACGGGGCGCGCATCGTCGCGTGCCGCGGCTCCGCGCGCAGCGACGCGAGACCGGCGCCCAGCAGCTCCCGCAGGCGCTCCTCGGTGCCCCACGCCACGGGCGGCCGGAGATCCGGCGGCGGCGGCACGAACCGCGCGTTGACGGCGAAGGTCTGCCCCATGAAGCTGCCCGGCGTCCAGCACGCAAGGCCGATCGTACCGCCGGGCCGGCAGACGCGCAGCAGCTCCTTCGCCGCGCGTTCCTGGTCCGGGGCGAATATCACGCCGAACGTGGAGAGGACGACGTCGAACGTCCCGCCCTCGAATGGCAGATACTCGGCGTCTCCTTCGCGAAACGTGATCGACAGCCGCTCCGCCGCGGCCCGCTCCTCCCCGCGCGCGAGCAGCGCCGGCACGAAGTCGATGCCGGTGACCTGGCCGCCGCGCCGGGCCGCCGCGAGCGCGGTGTTGCCGCTGCCGGTCGCGACGTCGAGCACCGTCTGTCCGGGGTGAATATCCACCGCCTCGCAGAGCAGCTCGCCGACGAGGATCATCCCGGTCGCGAGGACCGAGAAGTCGCCGTCCGCCCAGGCTTCCTGCTGCCGCCGCTTGATGGCTTCGAAGTCGCTCATCGCCTAATCACTCATGGAAGGCCCGCACCATGCGGGCCCAGCCTGCCTGCTCGTCGAGCGTGAACGGCCAGTACGAGGCGACGCGATCGGCCAGGCCGGCGTACCGCTCGCGCAGTTGATGGCCGATCTCCTCATGTGTCCCCCGGATGACGATCGCCTCGAGGAGGCCGTCCGGCACCTGCCCGGCGATCTCGCCCATGCGGCCCTGGCTCACCATCTGCCGGAGGCGATCGGCGACGTCGGCGTAACCGACGATCTCGAGGAGCAGGCGGTACGTCGGCGTCGAACCGTAGAAGGCGATCCGGGCCCGCGCCCGCGCGAGCGCCGCGGCGCGCTCGTCCGGGGTGTCGCCGGGGGCAGTAATAACGGGTGCATATAATTGAAGGTCCGCGCGCGAGCGTCCCGCCCGCTCGAGCCCCTCCGCCAGGTGCGGCAGCACGAACTCGCGCAGGTAGGTGACCGAGTGGATCGGGTGAAGGATGAAGCCGTCGGATACCTCGCCCGCCAGGCGGCAGAGCACTTCGTTGACGCCCGCGATCAGAATCGGGATCGTGGGCTGGGGGTTCGGGCCCGGATTGAAGAACGGGCCCATCAGGTTCAGATTGTAGTATTTGCCCTTGACCCGCAGCGGCGCGCCCTCCTGCCACGTCCGCCAGATCGCCCGCATCGCGTGCACGTACTCGCGGAGTTTGGGGGCCGGAGGGTCCCACGACATGCCGAAGCGCCGCTCGATGTGCGCGCGGACCTGCGTGCCGATCCCGAGGAGAAACCGGCCGCCGGAGAGCCGCGCGAGATCCCACGCGGTCTGCGCCGTGAGCATCGGGCTGCGGGAGAAGGCGACCGCGATGCCGGTGCCGAGCTCGAGGCGGGACGTGTGCAGCGCCGCGCTCGTGAGGGCCACAAACGGATTGTGCTTCGTATCGTTGGCCCAGAGCCCGGCAAAGCCGGCGTCCTCGGCGGCGCGCGCGACCTCCGGGACCTCCGTGAGGGCGTCCATCGCGAGCGCGCAGTCGAGCTTCACGGCGCTACTTCCAGGACATCACCCAGACTTCGCGCGTCGTGGGCAGCTTCGCGCGGTCCACGGTCACCGTGTGGCCGACGTTCTTCGTCTGACCGATGACGCCGAGGAAGGCGTCGACCGACCCGATCGGCAACTTGGCGCTCGCCTCGGTCTTATAGTGCATCGGAATCACGACCTTGGGTTGCAGTTGGTCGAGGACCTGCTTGGCCTGCGCGGCGTCGATGGTGTAGTAACCGCCGACCGGGATCATGACGACATCGGGGTGACCGATGTCCTTTACCTGGGAGTCGTTGAGGAGGTGGCCGAGGTCAGCGAGGTGCACGACGCGCAGCCCCTCGGTCTCCAGGATAAAGACGGTATTGTTGCCCCGCTGCGAGCCCTGCGTGTCGTCGTGATGGGTCGCGACCGACGAGACCGCGACCTTTCCGACCGGCTGCTTGGCGATTTTCCGCACGTTACCGTCCGACAGACCGCGGACGACCGGGGGCTTGCCTTTGGCCATCGCGACATTCGTGTGGTCGCCGTGCTCGTGGCTGACCAGCACGGCGTCCGCGTCCACAGACGGGATCGGGTAGCCGACTTTCTCATCGTACGGGTCGATCAATAGCTTGGTCCCGTCACCCTCGAGGAGAAACGTCGCATGGCCGAGATAGGTGATCTGCATCGCGATCCTCCTTTCGCGTGCACCGGAAACCGGAGAAACGTGCGAGGTGGGACGACCGGGGCACCGCGTGGCTTGCTCCGGCCTTCGATGCGGCGCGCGGCGTCTCCCGCATGTCGCTGTTCGTACGATGCCTGTGGCCGGCCCGGCTCGATATTCGTCCAGCGCGTGCGGGCGAGCCATGCCTCGAAATCTCGAGATAGTGGGGGATCCGGATAGCGCAAACGGCCATAAAGCGCATATCGTACATATGTTCGTCATTCGGCAGAGTTGAATACCGTACATTAGTTCGATATTATCGTGTTGGCAGCAGCGACCATGCCGGAGGTGTTAGATGAAGCGCCACGGCGGTCTGACCCCGCGACAGCAGCAAATCCTCGATTATCTTGTCAAGGCGATCCAGGACAAGGGGTATGCCCCGTCAGTCCGTGAGATCGGCACCGCTCTCGGCCTCAGCTCCCCCTCGACGGTCCATCAGCACCTCACCGCCTTGGAGGAAAAGGGCTTCGTCCGGCGCCACGGCGACCGGATGCGGGCCCTGGAGGTCGTCGACAAGACGCTCATTCACGACGGCGACGCCGTGCGGCTGCCGCTCGTCGGCCGCGTGTCGGCCGGCACGCCGGTCCTCGCGGACGAGCAGGTCGAGGACCGGATCGAGGTGCCTCGGCGCCTGATCGGCGACGTGCGCGACTGCTTTCTGCTCCGCGTGCGGGGCGACAGCATGGTCGGCGCCGGCATTATGTCGGGCGATATTGTCATCGTGCGCCGCCAGCGGACGGCGTCGGCCGGCGACATCGTCGTCGCCCTGCTCGGCGACGACGCAACCGTCAAGCGGCTGGCGACGCTCGAGGGCACGCCGATTCTGCGACCGGAAAACTCCGCGTATCAGCCCATTCACGGCGAGTTTGAGATCGCGGGCCGCGTCATCGGACTGATGCGCGCCTACCAGGGGGTGCGGGGATGATGTTGCACGCCACTCACCGGCGCACTGCCGGCCGCACGTATGCCGGAGCGCGCGGACATCTCAGGTATGCGACGGCGTACCGCCGTGCCGGCTCCCTGCTCGGGACCGCCCGGCCGTCTGCCATGTGCGAGGACCGGCCCGTCTGGTGGCAGCGCCTCGCGGACGACCGTGAACTCGTCGGCGCGAAACTCCTCGCGCTGGCGGCGCTCCTCGTGCTTACCGCGCTGCTGGAACGGGTAGTGTAACTGTAGGGGGACATGGTGGCGACGGCTATGTTGCAGCTCAACGAACCACGGACTTCAACGAAACTCAAGGTCATTCACGCCTACGTCGCGGCCGCGGAGCCGGCGGACGGGCGGAGCGGTATGGGCGTCGTCTTCGTGGACTCGCAGGGCCGCGCGCTCAAGCGGATCGGCCGGTCGCTGCCGGACGTGCAGTCCCACGATCTTGCGGCCTTCCGCGGGATTCTCTACGCCTTGTGGAACTCACGGCGCTTCGGGGTCCGGCATGTCGTGGTCCACAGCGACACGCCCGTCGTGGTCGAGCAGGTCAACGGCGACCGTGAGGTCGACGACAAGCTCGTCGGCTCGTACCTCGAGGTCCGCGCGCTGCTGCACGCGTACCGCCAGGCACGCGTGCTCGCCGACGGGTCCGCCTGGGGTCGTGAGGCGGCGGCGATCGCAGCGGTGGCCCTCCAGCACAATACCGATGACGTCGTCGAAGACGATCTGCCGCTCTGGTCCGGCGAGCCGGCCGATGGGCCCGCGCAACACGGGGCCGCGAGGATGTCCACCGGCTAGGTGTGTGTCCGAGAAATGCCCCTCGGACAGGACTTTAGCATGCGAAAGTGGAATCTCTTGCCATGCCGGACAAAGAATATCGTCCGTACCATCCGAATCAACTCCTCCTGCTCCCGCCGTCGC